>SDBT01003614.1_pt1 | contig 26623 bp, 23 predicted proteins | sample 2277101 | NCBI WGS metagenome assembly SDBT01 (sample SAMN10404973, study PRJNA504765) | marine sediment metagenome | isolation source: marine sediment core GS10_PC15, 103 cmbsf | place: Arctic Ocean: Southern Knipovich Ridge | collected 2010 | reverse complement strand
ATGACTTTATTCATGAATGGCTCTATCTAGTCAACCCAGTCAACGCGAATTTCCCCTTATTCCTATTCTATACCTCTTCCCCTATGATTCTTGCCTTTATGCCTACGCCGCTGAGTATTTCTAGCCATCGGGGTAGGGCTGTTTAATTTATGGGTTCTGTCTTCCCACAAAGCAAATACTACTCAACACAGATTGATATAACGGTGATGGAAACGTTGCCAATCCGTCCTTGCTCTGTATAAATAACCCAAGTTGCGACCTATAAACATTGAAAGGCAAATGCTATGATAAAGAGGACGATCTTCAGTCCAAAGCCTCTTGACGTTACTGCATGAATGGATTTGGGAAACAAAGCGTTGATCTGACTGGCTGTAGTTTCCACACGCCTGCGGAGAGTCTTCCGCAGAAATGTAACCCAAGGTGGAATAGGACGTTTGGAGTTCTTCTTACGCAATGGACTCAAGCTAATGTCAGCAGCATCCTGCAAGAGGTCTTCGTAACCATAGTCATTGTAAGACTTATCAGCGTAGATCGCTGAACCTGGGGGTAAGTCCAGGTCAAATTGCTTGAGAACACGACAGTCATTCATGGCGCCAGGCGTTAGCAGAAACTCAACAGGTTCTCCAGCTTCAGTTAACGACGATATGAACTCTAAGACCATAGAAGTAACGTCTCTTGCTGGCAATGTAACCCCTGTGCTCTTCACCACTGTAGATTCGACTGCGACTGATGCGAATGTTGTCGCAGACAGGAACAGGGAAGCTGTCCATTGCGTATTCGTCTCCTTCATTTGTCTGTTTGAATAGTTCAGCCAGTTTGAATAGTTCAGCCAGAAGGTTAAACAATGCCAACCACACTGTCTCAGAAATGGCTAGAAGCCGACGGTTAAAGCGACTTTTACTTAGCATGTTGTGAATGTAACCATGCTCAGACAGAAACTCCCGGCTTCTCTCATAGTTTCCTGAGAAAAACAAGGAAGCAGACAATGCTACTGTCATCACTTCCGCGTTATTCATTTTCACCTGTGGGTCTTCTTGTACCCCCATAGCTCTATGCAGATCTTCACAAAGGCAAAAGACAGTAAGGCAAAAGACAGTGGTGATTTCTTGTTCCATGACTACCTCCCCAGTTAGATATATCGGCTTCTTAAAGAGATACAGCTATATATTCTAACCGAGGAGAGAAGCAAAACTCAACATTTTTCTTAGGTCGCAACTTGGGTTATGATATACTCTCGGTTACTGATTCTTCCTAGTAAACGAAAGGAATCTACTATGCACCGTCACCTGGTTCTGTCGATAGCATTTTCTCTTCTGCTGGCATCTTGGTTCATCAAGTTTCGCCATCACCTATGTCTAATTCGCTCATCTTCGCTCCCAACCCAGTATAGCATACAGTAAGCGCAAAAACAAGAGTCGTCAGTGCCATCCGCCCATTTCGGTCACCGTCCTGACAGCAACCAATGTCAGAGAGGAAAGCAGCATAGTGGTTGGCTGAGGGCAAAGCGCCTAAGTCTGTCACGGAAGGGGAGGAATGTGCATCTGCCAAGATCGACCAATTCAGACACAGAAACTACATCAGAGGCCTCCAAGAAGGCGAAATTCTTCCTTGGGAGAGTCAAAAGGGCACTATTTTTTTCAGTGCCAGCAATCTGGGAAGATCCTTTATTAGGCATTGTATTTTCTGCCGCCATAATCTATAATCTGTTGAACCGAGAATAGAGGATTCAGAATTTCCAATCAATATCAGGGAACCCAAAACGCCCTGTTCGTCCAGTTGAGATATGATCATGAAGAGGTGCTTATTCTCATAGGGAGCTGCAGATTCATGACACCACGGGAACGTCTTATCACAGCTTTATCTCATCAGGAGCCGGATCGAGTGCCGATTAACTTCCACTGTGGAGATGCAGGTTTGCGGAAAATGATAGAGAGCGCCGACATCGCGCCGGAAGTTAAGCAGCGCTTTGTTCATGGTGATGTAGACATACTCAGATTCAGAGGAAGGAAGAATGATCCGGTGTTTTCCCCCTATCATCGTGGGACGCCAGGTGAAGCGACTATTGATGATTGGGGGGTTGGCAGCCTTCGTCACAAGGCATCAGGAACATACCTCCTGACTCAATACATTTACCATCCCTTGAAGTATGTAGTAGACGCTGAGGAACTGCAAGACTACCCATGGCCCGACATTATGGAGTCCGATAGGTGGCAGCACCTGAGATCGGAAGTGCATAAGAGTCGCGCTACTGGACGATTGACTATTGGACAGATGTCGCAGACCATTGTAGAACTTGCCTATGGATTACGTCCTATAGAACAGCTTTTTGTAGATTTTTATGAAAATCCCAGGCTCGTCCAGAAACTCTTCCAGAAGATTACTGAGATTCGATGCTTTCAGGCGCGTATCTTTGCTGAAGTGGGAGTGGATGTATTGCGGATCGGCGACGACCTGGCAACACAGCAAAACCTCCTTGTGGGTCTGGACATATATCGGCAATGGATCAAGCCATGTCATGCTAAAGTAATCGCTGCTGCCCGGGAAATTCAGCCTGAGATCCCTGTGCTTTACCACAGTGACGGAAATATTGAGGAGCTTATTCCTGAACTGATAGAGATCGGTGTTACGGCTATCAACCCTATTCAGCCCGAATGCATAGATCCCATCATGGTCAAGAAGCGCTGGGGGAATAGGATCACTATATGGGGTGGTGTCAGCACCCAGCGCACCATCGCCTTTGGCACCCAGGCGGACGTTGATGCCGAGGTTGCCGCCAGGATGGAATGTGTCGCTCCCGGTGGTGGATATGTGGTGGATTTTATCAATACAGCCTGGTCGCCAAGAGCGAGGAAGAACGTCTTCAGATATTTGGACCGTATTCAGGAAATGGGAGTATACTAGCCACAAATCAGAAAGGCAGATCTCTCCCTACTTTCTGTATGGTGGTTGGCAAACAATGGATGATTACAGATCTGAGGTTGCCATACCTTAGAATTGCGAAGCATACTTCACTTTTCAGAGTCGAGCTCAGGAGCAGGATATTTGACAGCTTCGGGCGTTCAAGATGCTGTCAAATAACTGGACCATGTTGACAAATCAACGAAAACCGGTATATCCCAATAAACTTGTTTCTTTATTCATGTATCTATACCCCAATTCGAGCGATGATCCTGTTCAGATTTAGTGGAGGGTCGAGATAACGATAATTGAGACCGCCCGGAGGGCATAAGGAGGAAGAACCATGCATCCCATCCGAATCAGTGCGAATCGAAGGTATTTTGTTGACCCGACCGGTAATCCGGTTTTCTGGCTAGGCACCACCCAGTGGCAGCTCTTCCGGGAGTTCACCCTCGATGAAGCCCGGGTAATCATCGAGAAGAGCAAAGCTACCGGCTTCGACTTCATCCAGGTGATGCTCCTGGGGGTCGGCGATGGCACCCAGCCCAATCTCCACGCCGAAAAGCCCTGCCACAACGACGATCCTGGCGTCCCCAACGAGGCATACTTCCAGAATGTCGATGCGGTCATGGAGATCGCCCGGAAGAACGACGTCGCTATTTCCATGACCGTGTTCCATCAGCGCTACCGGGAGTTGATCACGCCCGAAAAGGCGCGCGGTTGGACGCAGTGGCTTGCGCAACGATACGGGCGCTTCCCCAATCTGGTCTGGTCCATGACGCCTGAGGCAACCGGGGAATTCGTCCCGATCCTGCGCGAGCTGGCGGCCGGGCTTAGGGAAGGCGACAGCGACGCCCATCTCATTACCTTCAAGCCCGACCCCGCACCGTATACGTCCAGTTACATCCACAACGAAGACTGGCTCGACTTCAACTGTATGCAGACCTGGCGAAGTGTCGAGCTGATCTACCCGATGGTGATGGCCGACTACCAACTATCGCCCACGAAGCCGGTCGTGATGGCGGAGGGAGCCTATGAGAGCGGCACCGAGTATGGCTTCGATGTTACGCCTCTCTGGGTGCGTCGGCAGGCATACTATTCCTACATGGCGGGCGCCTCGCATTCCTACGGACACAATGATAGCTGGCGGGTACTCCCGACCTGGAAGCAGGCGCTGGACGCGCCCGGCGCTGCCCAACTGGGCATTCTTAAAGAGATCTTCCTTGCCCGTGACGAGTGGTGGGAACTGGTGCCGGACCAGTCCCTCTTTGCAGAAGGCGGACGTATCAAAGGAACCGTGCTGAACCTGGCGGCCCGACACAGAGACGGGCGCTGGGCCATCGCCTATCTTGCTGATCCGGCGTCGGTTTCTGTCCGCCTGGACAAACTCGCGAGTTCGGTCGACGCGCTCTGGATTGACCCGAGGACCGGAGAATCGCAGGCTGCCGGCCGTTTCGCCAATACCGGCGTAGCGTTGTTCACCACGCCCGATGGCTGGGAGGATGCGCTGCTCGTTCTGTCAGCTTTGGCCGAAAGATAGGAGAATTCGAATGAAGGATTTTGGCAGGTAACTAAAACTCAATACGGGATTTGGAGAATAATGATGGATTTCTGTGAATTATAAGAGGATTTAGAAATGGGCAAGTTAAGATTTGCTATGTTTGGAGCAGCTTATTGGGCTCGTTTTCAACTGTCTGCGTGGAAAGAGTTGGAGGGCGCCGAATGCGTGGCCATCTACAACCGAACACGCTCTAAGGGAGAAGAATTTGCGCAGAAATTTGGTATACCGGCTGTTTATGATGATCCCGAAGAGTTGTTGAAAAAAGAGAAACCGGATTTTGTCGATATTGTCACCAATCCTTTCACTTTCAATCATTTTGTGAAATTGGTCGCAGCCCATAAGATCCCTGTAATTAGCCAAAAGCCAATGGCCCCATCTTTGGCGATCGCCCAGGACAATATGCGGGCCTGCCACCAAGCCGGCGTACCTTATCTCATTCACGAAAACTGGCGATGGCAGGCCCCGCTTAGAGCGTTAAAAGAAGTACTAGACAGTGGCGTGATAGGCACACCGTTTAGGGCACGGATATCTATGGTCTCGTGTTATCCGGTCTTCATTAACGAACCTCATATTGCCGATCTGGAGGATTTCATTCTTACCGATATGGGTACGCACATCCTTGATATTGCCCGGTTTTTCTTCGGTGAAGCTCAACAGTTGTATTGCCAGATCCATCAGGTTCATCCCGACATCAAAGGGGAGGATGTGGCAACGGTAATGATGCATATGGGCGGCAAAACGACTGTAACATGCGAGATGGGTTATCCGGAGAATTATGTCGAGAACGATTATTTTCCGGAAACTCTTATTTATGTGGAGGCAGATAAGGGGGTCGCTGAAGTTGCAAGAGACTACTGGGTGCGGGTGACAGCCGAATCGGGAACTGATGCGAAATGCCATCCGCCTGTTCAATATCCCTGGGTTGATCCGGATCACGTGGTGGTTCAGTCCAGCATAGTTTCCTGTAACGCCAATCTTCTCGCGGCCCTTCGTGGCGAAGGTACAGCAGAGACAACTGCCGAGGACAACTACAAGACGTTGGAACTGGTTTACGCTGCATATGATTCTGCCCGTAATTGCAGGATGATTAAATTTGGTGATTAATCTGCGATGTTCTCATTTCTATATCAAATGAAGACTCGACATTATGGAAGAATCAAGTTGGCAATGTGATAAACACATCATTCAATTCAGACACAGAAACTACATCAAAGGCCTCCAAGAAGGCCGAATTCCTCCTTGAGAAGTCAAAAGGGCACTTTTTTTGCTCCACGGAATTTTCCGTAGTATGCAAGTACAGCACCCCATTTTGATGATCCGGGTGAATCGATAACAGCCTCATACCCCGTCACTTCGGCGAATGCGGTGCAACTGCCTCATTTCTCAAACCAGGACGCGCCTTGAGTGCCGCCCAGGTGGTTACGAGTCTGCTTCTGGGAGACACCGCGATGTTCTGGCCATCAATTTCGGTGGGCACGTATTCATCCTCATAGAACTTGATGACGTCCACCCAGTAGCTGATGGCTGGGCCGCCGCGCAGCCCTATCTTCGCTGCCACATCTTTCGGCGATGTAAATGTGGCCCAGTATTCCTGCCACTCTGTCCCCACGAGAACTGTCTTCTCAAAATGCTCCTGCTTGGGAGCATCCAGGTCCCGTACGTTCAGCACGACGTTGCGCTCCTCCTCAGCTTTGAGAAACATTGAAAGTGTGTAAGTCTCGCCATTTTTGATAGTATGAGTCTGCCAGATCCACGGGACCCAGGGCGCCGCGTTGTCAATGCTGGTAACCTCAACAAAAAGGCTGGCTTTACCACTTACGGATTCCTTCTTGTCTATCGTCAAGGTGCAAGCCGCCTGTCCCTCTATCTGGAGCGTCCAGAGGTTCTTATCAGCAATCCCTTCCTCAAAGTCTCCGCCCCTTATCAGATTCTCGATCTCGTCACCGACAGCTAGATCCAGGCTTAGCAGACATGCCATCAGGACAACCACACCAGTCAACAAGCATCTTGTTCTCATCTTCCTATCCTCCTCTTTGTCGATGGGCACTGTCAAATTTAGCAGCCCTCAGTTAGAATATCACTCGATATTGTTGCCGAAGCCATCATTAGGCGGGGCCAATATTCCCACTGGTAACTGATTCGGATATAAACACTCCGACAGCGCCATTGGTGTCAACGGGATGCTTCTCAGGTTCACTGTGGTACTCAACGTCCAGTCCCAGTCCTATCAAATGATCCATCAATATTAGGTCGTTGTTGTTTATTGGGTCATTTTTACCGATCAGAATTAGCTTATCAGCAGCAATTCCCAATCCTGAACAGAGAAGCAGTAATATGAGTGAAACAGTTGCATAACGACGCATAATAAACACCTTCTTGAACGCTCAGCGATTCTGTCCATAATCTTCTGCCCGGAGATAGAGGACAGCATCGTTTGTGAGCGGGGTTTTGAAGATCCTCTTGTCGCCACCAGTTATATCCTTGTCTGGTATAATTCTGCCCTGAATAGGATCCATCCATTCGACGCGAAACACACCTGATGACGCTGAAAGGTCTAACGTCACCTGATCGCCATCCGGCAGATAAACCAGGTACTCCTTTCCGGGGTTTGCCAGGCAGTATCCAGTAGAAGCAAGCTCACCATGTGGCTTTGCGGCAGCCAGGTTCATCTTCTCAGCATATATACGGGTATAACCCATGCTGATTCGCAGAGTTTCCCAATAGGGATCAACCTTTAAGCCTTCAGGTTTATTGCGTCCGGGCCATACTACAAGATAAGGGTCCATGAAGGCCACGTTGTTGCCACGGAGGAGATTTTTCCACACCCAGGCTAGTTGGGCTGGCAACCCGACCTCCTGCAATCCCGTGTAGTAGAAGGAGTGGTCGGTATCATTGATGATCACCTTGAGTTCTATTTTGATGCCGGGAGCGATTTCAACAAATTCCTCTTCCTGGCCTTCTCTAGTAACAATATAGAGCACATCTGATTCTGAATCGTAGTTCACTAATGGTTCATTACTCATAATTCCTTCCACCTTCTGAACCCACACGATTGTGTTTTTGATGCGGTTTTATGGAATGAATCGTATTATCTCCTTCACATTTTTCTCAAGTTTTGAGCGGGTTATCTTCAGCTTTCTGCCACATTTGAGGCACTTGATACCAATATCCATACCAAGCCGCCACACTTCCCACTCTTTGCCACCACAGGCATGGTTTTTCCGCAATATCAGTCGATCACTTATCTCTACTTGAAGCATGATAAAGCACTAAATGGTTCAATCGCTAAATAACATATGTCTTCTCGTAGGGGCACAATTCTTGTGCCCTGGGCACGCGCAGCGTGCCCCTACGGGTATTTTAGCTATACGAATTTACCGATTGAACCACTAAATAGTCGTTAGGGGTTATATAAGACTGGCTACCAGATCGCCCACTTCCGTTGTACCCATACCCATCTTACCCGCGGCGAGATCCTTGATCTTTCCGCTGGAGAGGGCGCTGGCGATTGCGTTATCTATAAGCTTTGCCGCTTCCTTCTCGCCCAGATGATCCAGCATCATCCCCACCGCGCAGATGGCCGCCAGTGGATTAGCCTTGTCTGTATCTCTATATTTGGGCGCGGAGCCGTGGATAGGCTCGAACATGGAGACGCTTTCTGGGTTGATATTCCCCGAAGCTGCGATGCCCATTCCACCCTGTATCATGGCCCCCAGGTCGGTTATTATGTCGCCGAACATATTGCACGTAACTATCACGTCGAACCACTCAGGATTCTTCACCATCCACATAGTGGTTGCATCCACGTAAGCGTAATCCTTCTCCACATCCGGGTATTCCTCGCCCACCTCATTGAAAGTTCGCCGCCACAGGTCATGAGCATAGGTCAGCACGTTGGCTTTATCGCAGAGCGTTAGCTTTTCTCTGCCCTGGGTGTTCTTAGTAAGCTCGTAAGCGTACCGGATACAGCGTTCCACACCCTTGCGAGTGTTGATCATCTCCTGTATAGCCACCTCGTCCGGTGTGCCTTTCTTGAGAAACCCGCCGATTCCAGCATACAATCCTTCAGTATTCTCGCGCACGACTATGAAATCAATATCCTCCGGCCCTTTGTCCCTGATAGGAGTATAAACACCGGGATACAGCTTGATGGGGCGCAGGTTGATATATAAATCCAGACTGAACCTCATCTTGAGCAGGATACCGTGTTCCAGTACGCCGGGGGCCACGTCTGGATGACCCACCGCGCCCAGGAAGATGGCATCCATATCCCTGAACTCGGAGATGGCCGAATCTGGCAACGGTGGTCCTTCGCCGCCCTCAGCCAGGTATTTATCGCCGCCGAAGTCGTAATGCTCCGTTTCATAATCGAATCCAGTCTTCTCCGCCGCCGCTTTTAGGCATTTTAGCCCTTCGTTTACAACCTCCGGGCCTATCCCATCGCCCGGCAAAACTGCAATCTTATACATTCAAAATCCTCCCGTTGGGCGAACACGCAGGTTCGCCCCTACAATAATCGCTCGTCATGGTTAGAAGGAATATCCAGCCATGAACGAGATTACGTCGTTCTCTATGTCATATCCCTCTTCATCCTTGATCGTTACCAATCCCAGAGTATATCGGGCTTCAATCATAATTTTCCCGTATCCGGTATCGAGATCGATTCCTGCGCCGATAACTAACCCGAAGTCAATATCTGTGAGGTAATCAATCTCCACCCAATACCCATCTTCATATACCTCATTGCTAATTAACTTCATTGCGAAGGCAGGCCCCAAAAATAGTTTGGGATCAACGACTCCACCCGGCATTGATAGTTTGATAAGAACAGGGATCTCCAAATAATTCAACTCTACTTCATAATCATCCGGCTCTTCGGCACCCTTCATGACGAATAGGATTTCTGGCTGGATCGCGAGAATGCTATTGATGTTGCCAGTAATAAAACCTCCACCGCAAAAGCCTATTTTTGGTTCCAGATCGTCCCAATAATTGCCGCGAAAACGACTGATGCACAAGCCCGCTTTCAGTCCTGCGGTCAGCCGTCGCATTGGTGCGCGAAGGCGCGATTTTTTTTGGGTATCATACGAGATCTCTGGCTTATCTGGCGGTGCCTCTTCCCGATCTGGTGATGCCACCGGCTTATGCTCCAATACCTGCTCCACCCGGGTGGCAAGGGGAACTGGCCCCATGTTATAGATCACCCGCGCCCGCTGGATGTAGTCATCGACAGTGATTTTTCCGGATTGCAGCAAATCCATCTCCGTCAGAAGCAGTTCTTCCTGATCTGTCAGTTCCTCGCTGGTGAGAGCTTTATCATGAGCTGATTTTGCCACCTTCAGCGAAAACTCCTTGAGCGTCTCATCCAAGCCTTTCCGAGATGCCAGAAAAATCGCCTGGCTTCGCTCATCCAGTTGGTCTTTGAGTTCCTGGCGAAATTCATCATGGGCGCTCCAGTTGATGGCCAGCGGAATGTCGCCTTCCACTTCCCCAGGTGCATAGCGGCGCGTCGGTTTCTGTACCCGTGGGAAATATTTTTTGGTGTATTCCGGCACGGTCTTCTGCAGATAGTGAAATAGCTCTTCGAAGGTAACAATTCCATCATTGTTCCCTTTCACGCTCTTGTCGGCTTCTCCGCCCAATCCCTTCAAGAGAAACTGCGTGAAAATGCCTCCTTTTTCGTCCTCCCAGGAGTCTTGTTTCTCGCCGGATGAAAGGAGTAATGGTCGACCTTCTGCCTCTGCGAATGCCTCCATATAGAGTTTGTTTAGCTCCGAACGGGGTGTCGCTCTACTGCCCTCTTCCTTAATACCGCCTGAACGGCAAGCATCCAGGATTGTAACAATCTTTTTCGCCTCCATAGCATGAAGCTTTCTTGACAGATTATAGAAGTTAATACAGGTGGTTTCCAGATCCCACCGATCCAGATGATGATCGTATGGAATTAGGTAGGTCATTTTATGCTCGCTATGGTATGTGCCATGTCCACTGAAATAGAAGATCACCATATCCTCAGGAGCGGCGCGCCTGGCAATGTCATTCAGAGTTGCGAGAATGTTAAGGCGGGTTGCCTCTTCGTCCGTCAGCGTGAACACATGCTCGTCGTCAAAGCATCCGCCGCTTCGAGGACTTTTCAGAAATGCCGCCAGATTATTCACGTCTTTGACTGGTGATTTCAACGGCTGAATCTCGAACCCCTCAACCTGGGGATAATCTGCGATGCCCACCAGCAAAGCCCAGCAAGTTCCCTGAACGAATGAAGAGGATGGATCCGATTTCGCGGTAACGAACCCTTTCTCATCCTGAGTCTGTGCGGACAGCGGCGTAATGATTATCGCGCCTGTTACCATACACGTCAGAAGGCATACAATTATACTTCTTAATAGCGGCTTTGAGATAGCTTTCATATTTATTCCCCCGTGCCCTTGAATGCAGAAATCTCCTACGGTCTAAAAAGTCAACCTGATCGTCTTGATCTCACGTCCACCGACTTCCAGAGATATAGTTCCATCATCATTGATGCCGAGTTCGCCGTCTTCCAGCAATCGCTCACTTAGATTCGTCAGGCATGCTGCCTTTATCGGCCGATAGGTACTTATAATTCCATTCACCGTTTCGGCTGTGGAATTATAAAACCTCAGGATTAGCCCGTCGCCAAGCTCACACTTTTTCAACGCTGTCACCATAAGATTATGAGGTTCTACAGACACAAAGCTCTGCGTAGATGGGAGAGTTCCCTCGTGCCGGTCAGTGAGCGCCGCTCTCATGCGGACATTATGCTCGTGTGCTCGGCGCTGAACCTTGGCTGACACCCAATCACCGCCATGTGGAAAGATGGAATACAGAAACGTATGAGTTCCCGGACACTGCGCTTCCGGCGTAGGTATGCTTCTTCCAGCGTTGCCGCGTCTGGTAAGGAGGTCGTCCCGGGACAACCAGCCAACGCACCGCAGTAAAGTCAGATATATGACGCAGCCCTTCTTAGTTTCACCGATTTCATACTCAGGCAGCCCTTTATTGATAACAGCAAATCCTCTCTTGCCGTCTTCGATATTCACGAACGCGTTCTGATGGTTCGTCGGGAGTGGATCCTGCGCCCATTCTGCTTTCGGTTTGTGCAGTTTCACCGATCTGGTGAGGACGTCGAAATGCCCCTCCACATGCACAGAATTGGCCTTTATCTCCGTAGGGAAGACAACCCTCAAACGATGGTCTTCCACCTTATTCTCAAAAATAGTGGCAATATCGATCCGGGGCGTATCGTTGTATATAGTCACCCTTGTAATTACGGGGCATGAAAACGTGGCAGATGTCCTGCTGGTCCTATCCTTCGTCAAACCTTTGGGCAGATTCATGGAAAATCTGATCTCGGCAGTTGCCCTAACGGGGCCATTCTCAATGATCTTATGATCCGCCTTCGCTCCCCTGCTGGTAACAGTTCTACTGTGCTTGATGGGTGAGTAATCGTATTCATCGCCGGCGTCCTCCGTATCCTCATAGGCGTTGCAGCCCTTATATTCAGTCCCGGTAGATTTGTCCAGAATGTTGAGGCTGCCGTTGCGGTTGACCTTGATACGGAAAAGCTCATTCTCCAATGTGCGCGGCTTGCTTTTGGCAGCTTCCGGCTCTGCCTCATCGGAATCTACAGAGTATGTTGCATACCCTAAAGCTGGCACACGCCCCTGAAATGTTACTTCCGCCAGCCCATCATCTTTCCGCAGAATCTGAGCCGGGACAACTTCCCCATCAGCGGCGTTTTGGATGATAGGATTTTCAGAGATACTGCACATGGGTACCTCTACGCTGACCGGGTCTGAACGAGGCCACGCCAGAGGATTGAAAACTACGAATATGGGGAAAGGTTCAGAACTCACAGCGTCGGACTCAACTTCAGAGCTACTTTTTCCCTGCTCTTTGTCTTGCGTCTTGAGTCTTACGTCTTGTGTCTTATCAAGTCTTGTATCTACATTCCCCGCCAGAGATTCCAACGCCGTTCGTGTTAGCTCCTCGCCCACCTGCTGTGTCCATCCGTATCTGATCATATCGTCGCGGTGAACTTCATCTACGCTGCACCCACAGATGTCATCATGGGGGTGGTTTTTGAGAAGCTCCTTCCACGCGTATCGCAGGAATGATCTGGGATATTCGCTGCCAGTTTCCAACCAACTTAACGCGCTGAACGGTTCAGCCCATCGTTCCATAAGCGTCTGCGACGCTTCGTTTGCCTGCCGCATATACATTCGGGTCGAGAAGACTCCGGACAGGAGGACATGGTATCTGCTCCCTCTCAACTCATTCTGATATTTCTTGAGATTTGGCTCCTCCGCCCTCACCTGGTCAAGGTAATCAGTGAAAGTTCCAATTGCCAGTTTCACATTATTCAGCTTGTCATTCACGTATTCAATAGCGTCTGTCAATTCGGATTGCGGCTCAACGAGGTCGCAGCCACTGTTGAATAGAAGGCAGGAGGTTCTGGCGTAAGACTTCATCATCTCAACTAGGTGCTGACACTTCTCGATGGCGCCATCGAAATCCAGTTCTCCCTGCGCGCACCCTAGATTGGCAGCGTTACAGTATCCGCCGATCTGGTGAACCGCAAGCACATTTGTCTTGCCATCGGGAGCGTACCACAGAAACTCTGAGCCGAGGATCTCGCCTTCGTCGCCCATGCCGCGCATGAATATAGCTGAATCAATGTCGAATCCTCGGAGTATCTGCGGTAGTTGTGAGATATGACCGAAGCAGTCCGGTACATAGCCTACTTTCATCACTTTCCCGAAGCCCTCGGCAATCATGTGACCGATCATGAGGTTTCGCACCAGCGCCTCAGCACTGACCAGGAACTGATCTGGAAGAACATACCAGGGCCCCACAAGTATTCTGTCTCTCTGAACCAGCCGCTTCAGTTCCCGTTCCACCTCCGGATATATCTCCAGATAATCCTCCAGAATTATCGCCTGACCATCAAAGATAAAGCTCTTGTATCCGGGGTCATTATTCAGGATATGAATCAGTTTATCAATAAGTTTCACAAGCCGCATACGAAACTGCTGGAAAGGAGAACACCAAGCGCGATCCCAGTGCGTGTGCGGGACGACTATAGCTTTGTGCTTCTTGGGCATTTTTTATATACCTGTTTCTAATGATCTCCAACTCTGTAGCCCAGCTTTCTAAATTGGCTCTTAATTAGCCAGGATAGAATCCTGGGCTACAATACAATGATCTCCGGGATTCAGGCCTTTTCGGCCATCACGTAATTCATCAGCCCGCCGGCGGCTATGAGCTGCTGCATAAACTCAGGGAACGGCTGCGCCTCGTAGGTTTCATCTTTGGTCAGATTTTTTATGATACCGGATGCCAGATCCACCTGGACCTCATCTCCTTCATCAATTTTCAGTGCGGCTTCCTCACATTCGAGAATAGGGAAGCCGATATTGATGGAATTCCGATAAAATATTCTGGCGAAGCTCTTCGCTATGACGCATGATATTTCAGCCGCTTTTATGGCGATGGGCGCATGTTCCCGCGATGACCCACAGCCGAAGTTTTCGCCGCCAACGATGATGTCTCCTGGAGCGATCTTATTCACAAAATCGGGATCAACACCCTCCATGCAGTGGGTGGCCATTTCCTTTGGATCTGTCGTATCCAGATATACAGCAGGGATTATCGCATCAGTATCTATATTATCCCCGAATTTCCATGCTTTCACTCTCATACCTCCTCCGGGCTGCCGATCCTGCCCAATATGGCCGATGCCGCCGCGACGGCGGGACCTGACAGATACACTTCACTATCCGCATGACCCATACGGGTGCGGAAATTCCTGTTGGTAGTCGATATGCACCTCTCGCCTTCAGCCAGCACGCCCATATGTCCGCCCAGACAGGGGCCGCAAGTAGGTGTACTTACAACGCCGCCGGCGTGGATGAATATCTCTATCAGTCCCTCCATAAGAGCTTGCAGATAAATATTCTGCGTGGCAGGTATAACAATCAGGCGCATATCAGGATGCACGCTTTTGCCCTTTAGAATTTGCGCGGCAATCCGCAGATCCTCCATTCGACCATTGGTACATGAGCCGATGACAGCTTGATCGATGGGTATGTCTCCTACTTCGCTGATGCCCTTTGAGTTCTCAGGCAAATGGGGAAAGGCTACCTGTGGCTCGATTTTGCTTACGTCGTATTCACGAATATCGCAGTATACTGCATCCGGATCGCTTTCATAGACTTTGAATTCGCGGAAGGCACGCGGCTCAACGTAATCCATAGTAATCTGATCCGGAACTATTATCCCTGATTTCCCGCCAGCCTCAATCGCCATGTTGCACATGGTTAACCTGCTGTCCATACGCAGATCTGCGATAGCCTCGCCGGTGAATTCCATAGCCTTATACAAAGCGCCGGACACACCTATATCACCGATAGTATGCAGAATAAAATCCTTCCCACTAACCCAATCCTGCCGCTGGCCGTAGTAGATAAGCTTCATAGATTCCGGCACCCGAAGCCATACCTCGCCGGTGATCATGGCTGCCGCGAAATCCGTACTGCCAGAGCCAGTGGAGAACGCTCCCACAGCCCCATAAGTACAGGTGTGAGAGTCCGCACCCAGAATCACGTCACCGGGCAATACCAATCCCTGCTCAGGAAGAAGCGCGTGCTCAATGCCCATCTGACCTACGTCGAAGTAGTTTATCAGTTCCTGCTCTCTGGCGAAATCCCGCATCATCTTGCACTGCTGCGCCGCCCTGATATCCCTATTGGGCACGAAGTGATCCGCCACCATCACAATTTTCTCTTTATCAAATACATCCTTCGCGCCGGCCTTTCGGAACTCGTCAATCGCTATCGGGGCAGTAATATCATTGGCCAGCAGAACATCCAGCTTGGCCATAATAAATTCCCCGGGCTTGACCACTTCCCTACCGGCATGAGCCGCAAGAATTTTCTCCGTGATAGTCATTCCCATTTTCTCTTTACCTCATGTTTTCACTTTACATACTTGCATTTGCTTTTCTTTACCTAATTGATACTGTTGGCGAATTCGGAATTGCTATTCGGTCGGGGTTGGAAAACCCCTACTATCGATCAGTGAGAACTTACTGCTACCGATAGTCGGTCAGTGAGAACCTACTGCTACCGATAGACGGGACTTTCCAGTCCCGTTAGATGAATTTGCCAACAGTATCCTGATTTCATGGAAAGTATACCAGAAACAGATGGTGTGCGCAACAGTGAATTTTTGAGTGAATAGTCGTCGCTGGTGGGTGGAATCATCGCAACACATCGAGCCAGTGGGATCATAGAATATCAGCTACCAGCCAAGATTAAGGGAAAGACCTACCATAGCACCCACATCATTGAAATCAATTACTTTGATATTGTCGATTGTTTTTCTGCTGTAAATGTACTTGCCTTCGATGTAAAAACCTATTTTCCAGAAAACCTTGATGTTGATGCCACAGACAACATCAAACAGGACGCCCCGCTCCATAGCATCAGGATCTTCGATTTTGGGGACACTAAGCCCGCCAACGCCGCCTCCCAGGTAGCCAACCGCGTAAACAACTGGTTCCTCTTCGGGCTTCTTTTTGGCTATCGTTGCCATGTAGAGCATATTAACCGCAACCAAGCTCTCTATTTCATAGGGAGAATCTGCATCGGAGTCTTTTTTATAATTCTCCCCGGAAATCGAAATAGCAATGGGAACCTTACTCAGCTTGACATCCAGGGTAAGTTGATCCCCGCCTAGCGTTCCATCCGGTGCGCTGTCATGACGAAGTCCTCCCTCGCCTAATCGCAGGGAGATATCGACAGCTTGAGCGCTGGAAAAGATGCTCAGATTCAATATGGTGATAACGGCAACGATAAACTTTCCCATCACTCCTGATTTATCCATCTTTATCCCCATTGAACCTCAGCAAAGTGACGCATACCGACACTGCTGATATTACCAGATAACCTATCACTGCCACATCCCACGAAGACAATCCACCCAATTGAAGCTGCTTCCCCCTCCCAAGAATGCTCATCGCGGCGTGGAACGGATTCAGAGCTATGCACAGATCCAGCAGGATACGGTTGATCGCCAGCCTGAATGTTCCACCGACGAGCAGTGGTATCATCGCCGTCCCAAAGAGAAAGAAACCTGTAATGGAATAGGTCATGACCGTCGATGCCCGGGTATGTCTATAAACGGACGAGCACATCAAGCCGATCAAAGTGAATGCCATAGCCGATATGAACGCTATCAGATAGCAGGAGGCTATCTCAGCCAGAGAGATTCCGCCCACTGGCACGATCAGGCTGGCGATGGGAAGTGACGCAACCATAAGCACAAAAATATAGATGAGCGGCGGCACTGCCTTTCCCACCAGGATCTGATGCGGCTTTAGAAGAGTGACTCTAAGCTGATCGAAAGTCAGTCGCTCCCGCTCCGAAGATATGGCGCCCACGGTAAAAGCAGGACAAATGAGACAGACCGCCAGTATCAGAGCTATGACGAATGCAAGAAACATATCCCCGCCGTATTCAGGATCAAGCGTTCTCCCACCGGTGGATGCTTCCCAGAACAGGCTGAAGGCGAGTGCAGAAAGGGCAAAGAGATAAATAATGCCAACCGCATACGTTCCCCAGCCGCGTGTCTGCATACGGAGTTCTTTTATCAAGAGCGGGTTTAGCATTGGTTATAGAATTTTGATTTGCGGTTTGTGGCTCAATTGGAACCGGCAATAATCGACAGGTAAATCCATCACTCTTCACTCTTTACTTATCACTCATCACTTTTCCACAATAGTCTCATCTATCTTTATCCCGAAATGTCTACCGGATTCCTCCACCAGGGCCAGAACTTCGTCGCCTATGTTGAGGTGAGTTACTGAGATAGGTGAGCCATCCGGACTGGTTAATCTTATGGTCTCGGCGTTTTGCAGGATCAAGGAAATTTTCTGCCTGTTGTATTCGGCTTCCACCAGCATCATGGGACGCTTTTCCACCTTACTTCTTCCCACATACGCAACCTCAGTATTTCCATCAGCGTCCACGATCAATACTGAATCGCCTGTTTTCAAGTCTGCCAGGTATTTGGTTTTGCCGTCGGGAACTCTGATATATGCGTGAACGCCGCCAGCGTTGACTCTGAAAGGTCTGGGATCGCAGTAGGGTGTCTCGATGTTCTCCGCTCGTATCAGTAACATTCCGCTGCTTGAATTGCCCACCAGCATGCCCTGACTTCCTACCATATTCGTGCAGGTATCCACACAGACACGATCTCCCAATCCCAGTTGCTTTGTGGCCGTGACCTTCGCTGTGATTAGTTCTATAGCTTCAGAAGATTCCTTCACCAGTCTTGCTATTTTCTTAATGTCGTTCATATCCACCGTCTTTAGCAGTATTCCGTCAACGCCGGTTTCGAGTGCTCCCAGAGCAAGCTCGGCTTCCTTGTAACTGCTTACAGAGGCGATCACATTTTTGGTCTGGGCGATCAGATTTTCCAGAGGTATTACCTTCCAGTCTTTAGTTTTTACTATCACCATTCTGGAAGCGCCGTGTTTGATCGCCTCGGTCTCATCCGCCTTGCTGTTGATTTCTAACTCGATGACATCCTCGCCGATCTTAATATCACCGTTTTCGGCGATAGTTTCGATCAGCCCCAGTTCCTTCACCTTATCAACACAATCCTCCGCAACAAAGACGGCATCTGCACCACTTTCCAAAGCGGTAGTAACCAGATCCCTGTTCCACTTCCGAGCATCCAACCAGAATTTTTTCATATTTCTCACCACTTTTCAAGTGACGGTATGGTTATTTATACCTGTTTCGGTTAGAAATGAGACTGTAGTGACAGACCTATGTGTCTGTCCGTATGCGCCAAAGCCCCGATACAGGGCGCACACACAGGTGCGCCACTACAACGCTAATGGGTATCGTTTCTAACTGAAATAGGTATTAGATGAAAACATATCGAAGTTCAATTTACCTCTATTGGCCTTCTTGTGCCTTTTGGGAAGTATCTTCACCCGCGCATCTTATCTCCATTAGTTCTGTCACACTCTTTCCACCTTTACGAAGATATTTCACAAAATAGTGCGGTGGATCTTTTGTGAACCAGAAGTAATATTTGGACGTGAAGCGTCCTATAAGGCCACTCGACGCACCTATCTCCAGCTTATAACAATCGAATGTGCCTGCTGGAACGGTTACCTTTTCCACCCCAAGGAATTTGGCGTATGATTTCCACATCTTCCATGTCCAGATAGGCAGACTGTATTTGAATGGCGGTGTGAGTCTCAGCTTTATCTCGTCTTGCTTTCCGAAGGGAAATCCCCTGAGAGAAAAGGCCAGAATAATCCCATTATAGCCATCCGGATAATTCTTTATTTCCTCGTCCTTACGCTTATTTTTGAAATTATGGATCAGATATTGGTGTTTGTCATCCACTGTGATAGCCGCCTCAGATTTGCCATCATCGGTACTTCTAAGAATATAAGCCCGGATCAGCCGCAGGTCCGACTTTCCGATGATGTATTTCGCCTGTTTCCTTTCACCTGAGTCCTCTGTGATCTCGTATATGGGGTTACCATCCCTATCCTTCACGTACCAGGTAATAGTCGAAAACTTCGGCTCTCTATCTCTCACAGTTACTCGCCATACTATCTGCTCACCATTCTGGATACCGGGGTCGCTGAGGACAGAGCAAAACACTTCGGTTTCTAGTAAGATGATGATCAGCAAGAGCCAGAGTAATATCAGAATAGATTTTCGCAAGTGATTCCTCACAGTCACCGGTCATCAAGAGACTGATACTGTTGGCGAATTCATCTAACGGGACTGGAAAGTCCCGTCTATCGGTAATGATAAAATCCCCACTAACTGATAGTCGGGGTTTTCCAACCCCGACCGAATAGCAATTCCGAATTCGCCAACAGTATCAGAGATTATACGTAAAACGCTATAGACAACTCATGGATTATTTTGTATTATACTACACGCTCTGATTACTGTAAAGCCAAAAAGATTTTCATGAGATCATAAGTCTGAGAAAACTCGCTGAGATGAGCCTTCCAGAGCATTTTCTTTGATTGGAGGAATAGCATGCCCCGCGCGGGATATAAACGGCCTATTAAGCGTATTTCTATACTTCTCCTGGTCATTGGGCTATTTGCTGCCAGCATGGCATACTGCCTTAGTGAGCGAAAAGGATTGATCACCGATAAGTATTCACGAGATTTCTATCATGTGCCAAGACTACTTCCTGATGGCCCTATGGAAGAGAACCCCAGGTTCATCATTTATGGAGATAGCAGGCCGGGCTGGCGGGTGAAAGAGAGATTTCTTGAGAGAAAAAACTGGCTCACCTGGAAGATGCTTATTTTTCCATTTTATGAGGTCTATTGGTTGGGAAATGGGTTAGTCGGCGGGATCAACTATTTACGGCATAAACCAGATTACGGCATCCGGGAACACCGGATGATACGAGATGCTATATACGAAGCGGGAAAGCAGTCAAAGATGGACTTCATCATTCATGGTGGAGATATGCCTACCAATGGTCGAAGACCTTCCCATTGGGCAACATTTTTGCGGGAAAACAAAATAGATAAACCATTAGTGCTGGACTTTCCCTTTTTGCCGGTTGTTGGCAATCATGAGAAAGCAAATGATGAGACCTATGGCTTGGCAAATTATGAAGCCATCTTTGATTATCCGCAGTTCTACGTTCTGGATTTTCCGGACGCTGCTATTTTTGTGGTGGATTCCAATGTGATCGTCGATCAATATAGGTTTATAGATGATGACAAACAAGATGCCCTATTCCAAAAATGGTTTGTTTCTGGCGAAAAATCAGAGCAATCCTCATGGCTGGAACAGGAATTGGCATCTCGAAGTCAACGTTTTAAGATAGTTGTGATGCACCATCCCCCAGTCTCTTTTGGAAAACACCACACAGATTGGACCAAGCCCTCGGGGGGCAGAAATCTCCAGCAGAAGCGTCAGCAGCTCTTCAGACTATTTCATGAGCAGGGGGTACAGCTTGTGTTAAGTAGCCATGAGCACCTCTATGAGCACAGTATCGTTCGATATTCTGCTGATGCAGATCAACCCGAACGCGGTATCCACGTTGTTGTAAGCGGCGGCGGCGGCGCTCCTATACGAACTGGCAGTGACGATCAGAAGGTGAAGCAGTTTCTCCAAAAATACTTCGCAGAGGGGCTTGATGTGGTACTTGTAAAACAGCAAACGATCTATCACTACTGCCTTGTAGATATTGCTCCCGACAAGATTACTATCCAGATTATGGAAGTGACAGGGAATATGGAAGAACCATTGAGGCTTGTAGAGGAGATCGTAATACCGGAATAGTTGCTATAGGTGATAGCTCACTTCGTTGAACGAGAGAGTGCAAAAATGTGCTTTGGATTTGATACCAGTTTCTCCCATATCGCTATCCTGTGTATCCTTGCTTTCACAGTGTTCTCAACCTTTCTGGTGGCTCCACTCCCCAGTTACAGTCAGCCCCCGACCATCCAGGATTCCCCTGTTGTAGAGATTCCCTATAGCGATTGGTACTATCGCTGGGGAAAGTCCCCGGTGGACGACGGCGGGATGCCTCTCTGGATTTATGAGGATGTATCAAGTCCGGGATGGCAGCTTCTAACCAGCAATACGAGCAAACTGAAGAATCCGAATAATGACCACTTCTTATGGTTGATGATCCCGGTTCCAGATGGACACTGGAAGCATCCCGCCCTTTCTCTTCCATCTGTACCCCAAAACCTGGAAATATATCATAGCCATCAGCGCGTCTATCGATCTGGGGAGTTTAAATCCGCGCGTAGCAACAAACATTGGATTGTCAGATCACATCTTGTTTCACTGGAGAATATGGAAGCGGAAACTGGTAGCGATTTATTATTTCTGCGGATTTTCTCTGATTCCCAGTACATTGGGATAAAAGGTGACAGAATTCGCATGGGCTCCATGGTGGATCTAGTCAAAATCATGGTTAGGCTTGAGATTGATAGCTTCATCCTGGGTCCCATTTTTAGCTTTGCCGGTCTGTTTGCAGTTTTTATTTTTCTCAGAAGAAAAAAGCAAAAACTATACATAGTTCTTTTCTTTGGCGCCTTCGCGATCTTTACCGGAATCAATGAACTGGTAGCAAATCCCATTATCCAGGTGTCTACCTGGGCGATTGGTGTGCGGTATCATCTGGCCATGCTCTCCACTGTCCTATGGCCAATTGGGCTATACTTATTTATTGAGCAGGTCCTTGGCAGAGGATACAAGAGCCTCATCCGCCGGATATGGCAGGCGCATATCATTTTTGCAGTGGGTATCATCCTGATAGATGCCATAAATATACTTTCCCCCATGCCCCTTATGAGAATGCTTTTCGGTTTGCTGACAATCGGGATACTAATCGGGATGCCCACCGCCATCATAGCCGCAATCAAAGGTAGCTTTGAGGCAAAGATACTCAATGCAGGTCTAGCGATCATGATGTTATCTGGCATACACGATATACTCGCTGAATTTGGCAAGATTCCATACTGGACTGAATTTTTCCCCTGGGCAATTCTTGTTTTCATTCTCCTCCTTGCATATATCCTGGAGCATCGCTTCACTCGGGCGCATAGTCAACTGGAGGAATACAGCCTTACACTGGAACAGAAAGTCGAAGAGCGCACGCAGCAGTTGAGTGACAAGAATGAAGCATTGGAGCAAGCCCTACAGCAACTTAAAGAAACACAAGATCAACTCATCATGAAGGAGAAGATGGCATCGTTGGGGGACCTGGTGGCTGGTGTAGCTCATGAGATGAATAATCCCATCGGGGTGATTCAGAGCACAGCGGATATTGCCAATCGCTGCATCCGCAAAATCAAGGATCTATTTCAGAGGAGCCAGAACTCGGATGAATCTGGCAATACTGAAGAGCAATTGCAGCAGTCACTAAAGCTGCTGGAAACGAGCCACGATACCATCATAACAGCCAGTGAACGGACTGCTAAAATCGTTCGGAGTCTCAGAACATTTGCCAGTTTGGATGAGGCATTGTTTCAAAGAGTGAACATCCATGAAAATATTGACACAACATTGGCTTTGGTGTATCATGAGTTGCGGAACAAAGCGACCGTTATAAAGCAATATGGTGAGATCCCTCGGATTCAGTGCTATCCCAATGAGTTGAATCAAGCATTTATGAATCTATTGCGGAATGCAGGGCAAGCCATTGAACAGCAGGGAACCATCACTATAACGACATCCGCAGATGAGGCACAGATTTATATAAAGATCTCGGATACAGGAAAGGGCATACCAATCGAAGACCGGCCGAAAATATTTGATCCCGGTTTCACGACTCAGGGCGTTGGTGTGGGTAAAGGTCTGGGGCTATCAATCGTCTACAATATAGTCCAGAAGCATCACGGCAGCATTGATGTAAATAGCGAGGCCGGGAAGGGAACTGAAATCTCCATTACTTTGCCCATTGAACAGCCTTCGGAATAATCCAGAATGAGCCAACTAGGTCTGAAATATAAACTCAAATCACTGGTGGACATCAAACGGGACGAGGTTAGTCAAACATTCTTGTTGTTTGCGTATAACTTCCTGATCTTCGGCTCCCATACGATCATCAAATCCATTCAGAAAGCGTCGTTTATCCACGGAGCGGGAGCGGATAAGCTGCCCTACGTCTATATCGGGATCGCCGTGGTCGCTGGATTTGTGATGCAGGGATATGCGCGCCTTGCGCAAGCAACCAGGCGAAGTCGCTCGGTTATCGGAATCAATCTGTTCTTTATCACAAATATCCTGGTATTCTGGCGGCTATTCCAGTATGAATGGCCGTGGATGAGCTATGCGCTATACATTTGGGCAGGTATCTTCAGCGCTGTTTCTATAGCACAGTTCTGGTTGATCGTAAACGAAATCTTCAGTATACGTCAGGCAAAACGTCTGCTGGGCCTCGTGCTCAGTGGCGGCACTATGGGCGCTATACTCGGCGGTGTATTATCGCGCGGGCTTGTTAACACCATTAGCACAGAGAATCTATTCCTGATCCCGGTGGCGCAACTGCTTGGCTGCGCGATCATCGCGACACGGATCAACTTCCGGGGAGCAGCTATGGGTGATACTTCCAGGGAAGCATACCAGGATCAGGATATTGCGGGCGCGTTCACTTTGATCAGGAAAAACAAGCACCTCACACTGCTGGCAATGATTATTGGCGTGACGGTGGTGGCGACTACACTTGTGGACTTTCAGTTCAACAGCATCATTGAGGAAACTTATAAGACAAAAGATGCTCTGACAGGCTTTTTTGGCAGTTATTACGCCTATATCAGCGCCATCACTGTTCTGTTCCAGCTACTGGTGACAGGCAGATTGCTGAAGCGATTTGGTGTGGGCGTTGCCATTCTGGTGATGCCGGTCGGGCTGTTCCTGGGTTCTGCGACCATCTTATTTCAGCCTGTGCTGTGGGCGACGATCCTTGCAAAAACTTGTGATGACATCTTTAGCCCATCTATCAATAAATGGGGCACTGAAATTCTTTACATCCCAATTCCTAGCATTGTCAAATCGAAGACAAAGACTTTTATTGATGTTGCTGTAGAACGTACCTCAAAAGGTATCGGCGGATTACTGCTTCTGTTCTTGACGCTGGTGGGTTCATTAAGTATACGCCAGTTAAGCATCCCTACCCTCGCTTTTCTGGTTGTGTGGATACTGCTTTGTATACGCATTTACAGGGAATATATAGCTTCCATAGAGGCATCGCTGCAAAAAGGAAGCCTCGACATAGACAGCCTTGCAGTTGACTTATCTGACTCCGCAACCATGAACCATCTGCTTCCGCTTTTTACCAGCGGGAACGAACGTCAGATCATTTACGCTCTGGAACTACTACAGGATATACGGGACGCGAAAAATCCAGAGCTAATTGAGAGTATTCAGTCGCTATGCCATCACTCCTCGCCAGAAGTCAGGGCACTGGCGCTACGCGTACTTTTCAACAATGCAGGAGCGATGGACAAACTGTCACTGACGCAGATCGAGACGCTTCTGGAAGATGAGAGCGAGGAAGTGCGAACCGAAGCAATGCACTATATATCTGTTTATGGTGAAATTTCTACCACTGAAAAACTCGGTTCTTTTCTGGCACATCCAGATTATGAAACCAGAAGTGCAGCGATTGCGTGTATTACCCGCTACGGTGGCGATGAAGAACGTGCTCTGCTAACACAAGAGATAATCGAGAATATGTTATCGGAGAAAGGCTCCCATCGCAAACAGGCCCGATTGGGAGCGGCGAAGGCGCTGGGAATCCTGGGCGGGGATGGTGCTATGCGAACCCACCTGTTGGGTTTATTCAACGATGAAGATGCTACTGTTGCCCAGCAAGCTATCTACAGCGCAGGAGAAACTGGTTGGGTCGATTTTGTGCCGCTCTTAGTTAAGAAATTAGGTGACTCAACTATAAGAGTTCCCGTGCGTGAAGCACTGGCAAGATACGGCCCAGATATACTTGATAATCTTGTGCATACGATGACCGATGAGCAAGAATCCGTGCTTATCCGACGCCAGATTCCGAAAGTGATTGGCATGATCCCACATCAGGATTCCGTGGATGCCTTGTTGAGACATTTGCCGAATCAGAATGAGACAGATATGCAATACAAAATGATTAGAGCGCTGGGGGAACTGAGGGCAGTTCCAGCCGACATTCAATTTGATGCCAACCTCGTCGAGGAATACGTCGTTAAAGGAATAAGGGATTACTATTATCTGTCACTCATTTCAGAGGCTCAAAATGACAGCGCCTCTTTCGAGAATCCAGGTGTCCTAACTGCTTCTCGTCTTTTAAAACAGGCGTTGCAGGAGCGTTTAGAACTCTCTAAGGAGATGATTTTTCGTTTACTGGGCCTAACTTACCCCTGGGGGAGCATATATAGCGCCTATCGGGGTGTGACCAGCTATAATCCACATGTTCGGGCTAATGCGATAGAACTCCTGGATAACATCCTGAATCGGAATATTAAACGGATGCTCTTTCCCATTGTTGATGATGGTTCAGAGATGGTATTCATGGAACGGGCCTCTGGTCTTTGGGGGCTTCAGCCTATGACGGAAACGCAAGCGATCGCAGCGTTGACTGACGCGGGCGATAGCTGGCTCAAAGCCTGTATGCTTCACACGATAGGAGAAAAAGGAATAGTAGAGCTTCAGGATTATGTCAAAGAAGAACGTGGAAGCTCAAACCCGCTTATTCGTGAGTCGGCTGAATTAGCGTGGCGGAAGCTAAGTGGTTCAATCGACAAGTAGGTGCTGTTATTCGTAGGGGCACAATGCTTGTGCCCGGCACGCGCCGCGTGCCCCTACAAGTACCGATGAAGACTTACCGATTAAACCACTAAGACTGAACGCGGGATAACCATCAAACACCAAAGGAGCTACGATGCACCCCGGTGATTTCGAGAATTGAGGGTATACGATGCTAACCATTATTGAGAAGGTGATATTCTTACAGGCGGTTCCGGAGTTCGCAGAAATCCCAACGGAGCAACTAAGCCATATAGCATCCATTACAAAAGAGGTCGAACTGGAATCGGGTTCAACTCTCATTCGACAGGACGAACCGGCAGAATCTCTCTACTTCATAGTTCAGGGCAGAGTTCGCCTCGATCGAGATGGACAAGAGATCATGATAGCTGGCGAAAAGGACCCTATCGGGTCGTGGTCTCTGTTTGACAAGGAACAACCGAACATTGCCACAGCAGTGACCCTTGAGCCAACGCTATTGCTGAAAATTGATAGGGAAGAGTTCTTCGAGGTTGTTGCCGATTATGTTGAGATCGCACAGGGCATTTTCAAATCGCTTGCACGACGGATTCGGAGGATAGGTCAGCAGATTCTTGAAGAACCTTGAAGGGAGGATTCTGGCTGATGACACAAGATACGGAATGGACATCACCACTGGAGCAGTTGGCACAACTTGTGGAGGAACACAAAGACAGTGCTCTCAACGAGATTCCGGTTCCCAAGAAGCTAATGGAGCACATTTCAAAAGCAATTCATGAGACTATAGGGCATCTCCACATAGCACAGGGACAGTTAATGCAGAGCGAAAAGATGGCCACGTTAGGGCAGTTGG
>SDBT01003613.1_pt1 | contig 26631 bp, 22 predicted proteins | sample 2277101 | NCBI WGS metagenome assembly SDBT01 (sample SAMN10404973, study PRJNA504765) | marine sediment metagenome | isolation source: marine sediment core GS10_PC15, 103 cmbsf | place: Arctic Ocean: Southern Knipovich Ridge | collected 2010 | reverse complement strand
GGAGGAGTTCGGCTTTTTTTATCCTCCCCGCCTTTTCAAGATTAAGCGGAAAGGGACGGTCTATTCTTTTAATCTAATCCCCTTGGGCGGTTTTGTGAAGATTAAAGGCGAGGACGGGGGTAAAAGGCAGGAGCCAGGAAGTTTTTCTGCTCAGCCGATTTGGCAGAGAGCTTTGACCCTAGCAGCAGGCGTTGCAATGAATTTTATTTTAGCTGTTTTTTTAATCTCTGTTGGCTACAAGGTTGGATTACCTTCAATTGTTGATGACCAAAATAAAGATTTTGTTCGCGACCTCAGGGTGCAGATTATTGAGGTGGTTCCTGATTCTCCGGCAGCAAATTCTGGTTTAGAGATTGGGGATGTGATCCGTAAGATCAATGATCGAGAAATCAAGGAAACCGAAGAGGTTCAGGAAGAAGTGAAAAATTTTTTGGGCCAGGAAGTTGTCCTTGAGATTGAGAGAGGCAAATCAACAATCAGTGTTGTTGCTGTGCCTCGTCTTGAGGTTCCAGAGGGCGAGGGGCCGATTGGCATCGGTTTGGTCAAAACCGGGATTGCTTCCTATCCCTTGTTTCGCGCAATCCGCGAAGGGGTAATTGATGGTTTTTATTCAGTTAAGATCATCGTTACCGTTTTGTATGATTTGATTGTTGGTCTTATTGTGTCTGGCGAGGTGTCCGTGGATGTTTCTGGGCCGGTGGGGGTGGCTGTGATGACGGGCAAGGTGGCGCGTCTGGGTTGGGTTTATGTTATGCAATTTACCGCCCTGCTTTCAATAAACCTGGCGATTATTAATATCCTGCCTTTTCCCGCGCTTGACGGGGGACGGCTTTTGTTTTTGGGCATTGAAGCAATAATCAGGCGGCCTCTAAACCAGAAAGCAGAGCGGTGGGCCAATACAGTAGGGTTTGCCCTCTTGATTGCTTTGATGGTAATGGTTACTTTTCGCGATGTAGTCAATTTTGGCTTAGTAGAAAAAATCAAGCAGTTTTTTTAAGTGATTATTTTGACTAAACCCCGCAAGAACTTACATTTCGAGCTGGGGCCCCCACTTGAGTAAAAATCTTTAAAAATTAATATGCTGCAGTCAAAATTATTTTATCAAACACTAAGACACCTTCCGGGGAAAGCAGAGACAATAAGCCACCAGCTTTTGCTAAAAGGCGGCTTTGTTGAGCAGGTTGCCGCCGGGATCTATAATTTTTTACCTTTGGGCTATCGGGTATTGCGAAGAATAGAAGGAATTATCCGGGAGGAAATGAACAGGATAGGAGGACAGGAAGTCTTTTTAGCCGCGTTACAGCCAAAGAAATTGTGGCAGGAGTCAGATCGCTGGGATAAGATGGACCCTCCTCTTTTCAAACTTAGAGACCGTCATAATAAAGAATTGACCCTTGGCCCTACTCACGAAGAGGTGATCACGGCGACGATTCGGACTCGAGTCGACTCTTATCGGGATCTGCCTTTTGCCCTTTACCAGATCCAGACTAAATTTCGCAACGAGATGCGGGCGACAGGCGGGCTTTTAAGGGTGCGAGAGTTTGTAATGAAAGATCTTTATTCTTTTCACGCAGACCAGAAAGATTTAGATAAGTATTATCAGATCGTAATTGGCGCCTATCGGAAGATTTTTAGCCGTTGCGGCCTTAAGACAGTAATTTCCGAAGCAGGTTCCGGCTCAATCGGCGGGAGTGAGTGCCACGAGTTTCAATTACCCAATCAGAAAGGCGAAGACAAGATTTCGTTATGCGAAAGATGCGGTTACGCGATAAATGTAGAATCAAAGAGTACAGCCAAAGTTTGCCCCAAATGCAAACATAAGATGAAAGCTATCTCCAGTATTGAGCTCGGTCATGTTTTCAAACTGGGCAGTCTTTATAGTGAAAAGATGGGCGCTTATTTTGTTGACCAGAGAGGAAAGAAAAAGCCGATCCTTGCCGGCTGTTACGGCATTGGTTTGGGTCGTTTGCAAGCGGCGATTATTGAAGATGATAAATACCATGACGAAAAAGGAATGATCTGGCCAGAGACCGTTGCTCCTTTTGATTTTCATCTGATTGAAGTGAAAAGCGGGCCAGAGGTTTCCCGTTTTGGCCAAAAGGTTTATAATACCTTGATCAGGAAAGGTTTCACTGTTTTGTATGATGATCGTAAAAATGTGTCAGAAGGGGAGAAATTTGTGGAGTGTGATCTGATCGGCATCCCGATTCGTTTGGTGGTTTCAAAAAAAATCAAGAATAAGGTTGAGTACAAGAGAAGGGACAGTGATCAGATTAAATTGTTCAGTCTGGAGGGGTTGGTTAAAAAATTAACATCAAAATCTAAATAGATTTTGATCTTTGATTTTACGACATGTTCAACAGAATCTTAGGTATTTTTTCCCGGGACATTGGCATAGATTTAGGCACAGCAAATACGTTAGTTTATGTCCGCGGCAAGGGTATTGTCATTAATGAACCTTCGGTAGTGGCGATCAATACGAAGACAGGCAAGGTTTTGGCTATCGGCAGTGAGGCCGAGAAGATGGTAGGCAAGACTCCGATGTATATCGTTGCCAATCGCCCTTTGGTTGATGGCGTGGTTTCAGACTTTGAGGTGACAGAGCAGATGCTCAAATACTTTATCCAGAAAGTGCACCAGGGGATGTTCACCTTGGTCCCTCGACCGCGGGTGGTGATCGGTATTCCTTCGGGCTGCACCGAGGTGGAGCGGAGAGCAGTGGAAGACGCGACCCGCAACGCCGGGGCGCGTCAAGCGTTCTTGATTGAGGAACCAATGGCGGCAGCGATTGGAGCGCGGCTGCCGGTTCAAGACGCGTCAGGCAGTATGATTGTGGATATTGGCGGCGGCACCACAGAGATGGCGATTATTTCTTTAGGTGGAGAGGTTATTTCTCGTTCCTTGAGAGTTGCCGGTGACGAGTTAAATGAAGACATTATTCAATACGCGCGGGATGAATTTAACTTATTGATTGGCGAAAGACGAGCAGAGCAGATCAAGCTCGGAATCGGTTCCTGCTGGCCTTTGAAGGAATCTCTAGAAGCTAAACTCCGAGGCCGTGATTTAGTTACCGGTTTACCCAAAGAGGTGATAATCAACGACAACCAGGTCAGAGAAGCTCTCTCTCGCTCTGTCCGGACCTTAATTTCCAATATTAAAGGCACGATTGAAGAAACCCCTCCTGAATTGGTGGCGGATATTATGGACCGGGGCATAATCTTGGCTGGGGGCGGAGCGCTTTTACGGGGTTTGGATCGTTTGATCGCGCGGGAGACTCAAATGCCGGTGGAACTTGCTGACGACCCTTTGACCTGTGTAGTGCGGGGGACAGGAATGGTTTTAGAGGACTTGGATGCCTTAAAGGAAATTTTGGTGGACACCCAATACGAAAGTCCGCCTAAATGATTATAATAACCAATCGCCAAGAAACAAGATACAGACAATAACCAATAACCAAGAAACAAGGTACAAATAATAACCAAACCGTTTGGTTATTGATTATTGAAATTTGTTTGGTTATTGATTATTGGTTATTAAAATAAGCATGTTTCGTTTTTTCCGTTCTAAATTTGGTATGTTTGTTTTTTTCTTGGCAGTCATTATCCTGCTTATTTTTTTGCATTATTTGAAAGTTTTGCGACCGGTAGAGAATTTGATTTTTATTTGCAGCCAATCGGTTGAAAGGTCTGTTTATAAAGTTTCGAATAAAATTTCGGGTTTTTTCAATTTGATTACTTCTATCCGTAATTTGAACGAAGAGAATGGGGTATTGCTTTCTGAAAATCAGAGGCTGCTTTTGGAAAATACCAAATTGCAAGAAGCGCGGGAGGAGAATCGTTTTTTAAGAGAGTTGTTGGATTTAAAAGAAGAGAGTGGGATCAGCGGTCTCCCGGCGGAAGTGATTGGCCGCAACCCAGACAGTTTGGTCCAGAGCATTAAGATTGATCAAGGCAGATCTTCCGGTGTCGAGGAGGGGGCGCCAGTGATTGCGGGCGGGGGATTTTTGGTCGGACGGGTGATTGAGTCTTATTACAATACGGCCAAGGTTTTACTGATCACGGATCAGAACAGCGTGATCAATGTTCTTGTTTCTGGCTCGCGAGCCAACGGTAATATTTCAGGACAGCACGGCTTGGGCATGCTTATGGATATGATTCCCCAGACCGAAGTGGTTAATGTGGGTGACGAAGTTATCACCTCTGGCGTTGATGACGAGCTGCCTAAAGGGTTAATTGTTGGTGAAGTGGTAAAGGTGGAGAGTTCGGCAAATCAGCTTTTTCAAAAAGCGCAGGTTAAGTCTTATATCAATTTTGCAAAATTAGAATACGTATTGGTAATTGGCGCGATAGAGCCTAAAAGATAACTATGAAGGGAATTTTTTATCTAATAATTTTGATTTTTTTAATTCTGGCGGAATTGTTTTTTGTTTCTTCTGGGGTGAGATTTAATCCGGTTTTAATTGCTGTGTTGATTTGGTTTATTTTAAATAATTTCAAAGAGAGCGTTATCTGGCTTCTAGTAAGCGGCTTTGCTCTTGATATATTCTCTCCCCTGCCCTTTGGGGTTATTACTTTAAGCTTGTTTTTTAGCCTGTCTTTGATTCATTTTTTATCTTTGAAGGTTTTCAGCCAGAAAGGCTTGGGTGCTGTTATTCTAATCACGGTGATTGGCAGCTTGGCTTATAATCTTTTTTTGATCTTGGGGACTAAATTTTTTGCTCTTTTGCGGATTACTTCCCTAAACATTGACTTGATGTCCAATCTCTATCTAATCCTGCCGACAATTGGTTATAATTTAGTGCTCACCTTTTTTGTCTATAAGATTTTAAAGTATTGTGCGTTCCGGTTTCGTTTTGTAAAATAGGGAGCGTAACTTGAATGAACAAAGAATAAATGAATATTTTTAATCTTCAAAGATCTGGACTTAAAATATCTGATGATTTTTTGGAAGAAAAGGATTGGGAAGGGGAAGAGGGATTTTCTCAAGAAAAAGATACCCGTCTCGCCGAGACGAGATTTAAATTTGGGCGGTTGAGGTTTTTGCGGGTATTGGTTCTGGTTTGTTTTTTCGTTCTGGCTTGGCGGCTTTTTTCCCTGCAGATTTTGGCTGGGGAATCTTATCGCCAGGAAGCGGAAGGCAACCGGATCAGAACTTTTGGTATTCCAGCATCAAGAGGAATCATCTATGATCGCAATGATAATTTGTTAGTGCGGAACATTCCCAGTTTTCAGGCAGTTTTTGTGCCCGCTGACCTGCCGAAAGCGGAAGAAGAAAGGATTGCATTGACAGGGGAGCTTTCCGAGATCCTAGGCCAGGACCCTTCTGTGATTTATGAGGTTTTCACCTCGGCAGATCAGGCCTCGCGAGAAGCAGAGATTTTGATACGGAACCTCGCGCGGGACAGGGCCTTAATTTTGGACACCAAGCTCTCCTCTTTGCCGGGAATCAATTTACTTAAGGTTCCAATCCGGGAATACATAGAAGGGAATCTACTTTCCCATATTTTAGGTTACACCGGAAAGATTTCCCCGACAGAGTATCAGGAAAGGAAAGATAAAGACTATTTTTTAATTGATCAGATCGGGAAACAGGGAGTGGAATCTTCTTATGAGGAGAAGTTGCGGGGCAAGAGCGGTCGTGAGATAGTAGAGGTTGACTCTCGGGGCAGGATTGAGAAGATATTGGGGTTGCAGTCTCCCCAGGCCGGCAAGAGTTTAAAATTAACGATTGATCTGGAGTTGCAAAAAAAATTATACGAAGAGGTGAGACTGGCTTTAGATCGGAGTGATTCGGAAAAAGGAAGCGCGGTTGTTCTGGATCCAGAGACAGGAAGGATTCTGGCTCTGGTTAGTATTCCGGTTTATGATAATAATCTTTTTGCTCAAGGCATTTCTCAATCAGATTTTAATAGGCTGACCGAGGATCCTAATAAACCTTTATTTCATCGTCCCTTGTCTGGCGAGTATCCTCCGGGTTCGACGATTAAACCTTTGATCGCGGCTGCTGCTTTGGAGGAAAGTGTGATTGGACCCGAGAGCAGTTTTGACTGTTCAGGAAGCTTGGTCTATCATGGTTGGGCGGGAACGGTTTGGCGCTTCCCTGATTGGAAGGCCCATGGGCCAACCAATGTCCGGAAGGCGATTGCTGAATCCTGTGACGTTTTTTTCTATATTGTCGGCGGCGGCAGTGAAGCTCATGGTATCCCTGGCCTGGGGATCGCAAGAATCAAAGATTGGGCGCGTTATTTTGGCTTGGATAGTGCTTTGGGCGTAGATTTGCCCGGCGAGGCAAGCGGCTTGATTCCGGATCTGGAATGGAAGCAGGAGGTCAAGGGCGAGGACTGGTACATTGGCGATACTTATCATGCCGCGATTGGCCAGGGCGATATTTTGGCCACTCCTTTACAGATTACGACTTATGTAGCGTCAATAGCGAATCGAGGGATTCTTTATCGACCAAAGATTGGTTATAAGATCATTGACGAACTTACCGGCATGGAGCAGGAAATCGAGCCCGAGATTATTCGGAGGGACTTTGTCGAGCCCGAGAACCTTAAAACAGTGCGCCAGGGGATGAGGGAAACCGTAACGACGGGTTCTGCGCGCAGACTGGCTGGTCTGCCAGTAGAGGTTGCCGGCAAAACAGGGACGGCTCAATTTACTGCTCAAGGGGATAGAACCCATGCTTGGTTTACCTGTTTTGCCCCCTTTGAGAGACCAGAGGTTGTTTTGACCGTATTGATTGAAGGAGGAGGAGACGGTGATAAAGTTGCTGTGCCCGTGGCCGAGAATGTATTGAATTGGTATTTTGGATCCTATAAACAAAAATAAATTTGACTATTATGTTATGACGGCTCAAATTTTAGACGGCAGGAAATTAGCCAAAAAGTTCTTAAAAGAAATAAAAAAAGAGGTTCGGACACTGTCCAAGAAACCTCGTCTTTTAGTTTTTTTGGCGGGTGGTGACCGGGCTTCGGAGGTTTTTGTCTGCGCTAAAAAGAAGGCTTGCGCGGAAATTGGGATTGATTTTGTCTTGGAAAAGATTCCTCTTGGAAATTCTACCGATGATATTTGCCAGATTATTACCAAGAAAGACCGAGAAGAAAATCCTGACGGTATTGTGGTTCAACTGCCTCTGCCCCGAGGCATTGATCCAGACAAGGTTTTGGCCTGTATACCGCGAGAAAAAGATGTTGATAGTTTGAGCGGTGATTTAGTGAAATCACCGCTAGCGCTTGCGATTATTGCTTTGCTTTCAGAGTACAAGATAGGATTAAAAGATCGTCGGGTAGTTGTCGTGGGGGCGGGAAGATTGGTTGGTCAGCCGGTTAGCGATCTTTTTAGAAGTTTGGGCGCTCGAGTCAGGGTTTGTGATTTCCTGACCCGGGATCTCAAAAAAGAAACCCTAGACGCGGATATATTAATTTCTGGGGTGGGTCAAGCAGGTTTAATTTCCGCTCCGATGGTCAAAGAGGGAGCAGTAGTTGTTGATGCTGGAACTTCTTTTGTCCGGGGAAAGATCAAGGGGGATGTTGATTTTGCTTCGGTTAAGGAAAAAGCCTCGTTGATCGCTCCTGTCCCCGGCGGTGTCGGCCCAATGACTGTCGCAATGCTTTTGATTAATCTGTTAGATTTGATAAAATTGCAATCTAAATAACCGTTACAGAATTTTTAGGCTCTCTGTTTCTAGCTTTAAATTTGTTATCCCCACAAATTTTACTTGACAAATTTTTTCTGTTGATTTATGATAGGAATAATAAAATTTAATATTTTGAACAAAAAAGTGTGCTTTTTGAGCGAGGCGCATTTTAAAATGGTCTAAAAAAGAAAATTATGCCAGGAAAGAAATATCTCACCCCAGAGGGGTTTTTAAAATTAAAACAAAAACTAGAGTATTTAAAAAAAGAAAAAAGAAAAGAAATTGCTGCCCGGATCAGGGCCGCTAAAGAGCTGGGTGATCTTTCGGAGAATGCTGAATATCAAGACGCCAAGGACGAACAGGCTTTTAATGAGGGGAAGATTTTTGAATTAGGGACTATTGTCAAGAGCGCAATTGTCGCAAGCGGGAATAACCAGCATGATCTAGTGAAGGTGGGTAATACCGTTAAGGTCAGAAAGGATTCAGAGGAGAGGGAGTTTATGATTGTTGGTTCTAACGAGGCTGATCCTTTGGACAACAAAATTTCTAACGAGAGTCCGATCGGACGAGCCCTTTTGGGAAAAAGAAAAGGCGAAGTAGTGGAGGTGGAGACGCCAGCAGGAAAGAGTAAGTATAAGATATTGAGGATTAGCTAGTGAAATTCCAAATTTCAAATTCTAAACCTTGTAGGCTTTAGTTATTGAGATTTGGAATTTTATGTTATAATAATCAAGGATATCCGCTGCAACAAGTTGTGGGTTTGATCATTCATGAAAACAAATGCTCCGAGACATAATTCAAAATCGAAGAAAGAAATTAGAAAATTTTACTAAAAAAGGAATTAATCCTTATCCTGATTCTTCTTGCCGCACCCACACAGCAAGAGAGGTTTTAACCGGTTTTAAAGCTATCCAGAAGGAAAAAAGAGATGTTGTTTTAGCGGGCCGGATTCGGAGCATCCGCGAGCACGGCGGCTCTAGTTTTATCCATGTTGAGGATGAGAGTGGTTCTTGCCAGGCCTATTTGAAGCGCGATACCCTGGGCGGAAAAAAGTATAATTTTTTCAAAAATTTTGATTTAGGAGATTTTATTGAAGTCAAGGGAAAGGTTTTTGTTACCCAAAAAGGCGAGAAAACCATTCTTGTTTCTCGGCTTCGCCTTCTGTCCAAAACACTGCGGCCTCTGCCGGAAAAATGGAAGGGCCTGAAAGATACTGAATTACGTTTCCGAAAACGTTACTTAGAGCTTCTGACGAGCCCTAAAGCAAGAGAGAAATTCAGAAAGAGAGCGGAGATTTGTGATGCTTTGCGTGATTTTTTGACCGATCGCGGCTTTTTAGAAGTAGAGACTCCGGTTTTACAAACCAAAGCTTCAGGCGCGCTGGCCAAACCATTTATCACCCAGCATGAGGCTTTGGATATACCCTTGTACTTGCGGATTGCGCCAGAGACTTATTTAAAGCGTTTGATTGTCGGCGGCTTTGAAAAGGTTTTTGAAATGGCGCGCGTTTTTCGCAATGAAGGGATGGACAGCTCCCATTTGCAGGATTTCACGATTCTTGAATTTTACTGGGCTTACAAGAACTACGAATTTTTAATGGAACAGACCGAAGAGATGTTTGTTTATCTTTTAAAAAGAGTGTTTGGCAGTTTAAAAATTTCTTATCAGGGCCAAGAAGTTGATTTCACTCCCCCTTGGCCGCGCAAAACCTTTCAAGAGTTGATCTTAAAAGATTGCGGCATTGATATTAATAAGGTGAGAAACGCGGGTGATTTGCGAAATGAAATCAAAAAAGGAAAGATTAAACTTGATGATAATGCCTCCAGTTTTGCTTCCTTAATTGATGAGCTCTATAAAAAAGTCTCCAGACCAAAAATAAAGGATCCTCTGTTTTTAACCGGACACCCGGTTGAACTTTCCCCGCTTGCCCGCAAAAATGACAAAGATCCTAAAGTAGTAGATCGTTTCCAATTAGTGGTTTTGGGTCACGAAATTGTTAATGCTTATTCAGAGCTTATTGATCCTTGCGATCAGCGCGAGCGCTTTCTTGCTCAAGAGAAAGCAAGAAAAGCAGGGGATCAAGAAGCGCACATGATGGACTGTGATTATATTGAAGCGATGGAATACGGTATGCCGCCGATGGCGGGTTGGGGCATGGGCGTGGACCGTCTAGTGATGCTTTTAACCGACGCCCCCAGTATCCGTGAAGCTGTGTTTTTCCCTTTGATGAAACCTCGTCTGCCAGACAAGCAAGTCGTTGCGGCCAGTAAAAAGATAGATCCGGGGATCAATCGTGAGAAAGCTTGGGAATTAATCTGCAAACATGTTAAGAACGGAAATTCGCGCAAACATATGTTAGCCAGTGAGGCGATTATGCGGGCTTTGGCTCGTCATTTTGGAGATGACGAGAGGCTATGGGCGATAGTTGGCCTGCTTCATGATTTGGATATGGAAGTAATTGATTATACTAAAAATCCAGAAAAACACGGGCCAACCACTTGTAAGATTTTGAAAGAAGAGGGCGTTGATCCTGCGCTTTTAGCCGCAATCCTCGCCCATAATGATCAGTGTGGCTCTGTCCGTGAAACCAGACTACAAAAGGCAATTTACGCAATTGATCCTCTGACCGGCTTAATTGTTGCTTCTTGTTTGGTTCTGCCCTCACGTAAACTTTCTGATCTTAAACCTGGGTCGATTTTAAAGAGATTCAAGGAAAAGTCTTTTGCCCGGGGAGCAAGGCGCGAGGTGATCGCTTCCTGCCGTGAATTTGGTTTAGAGCTTGATCAGTTTGTGGAAATCGGCTTGAAAGCAATGCAGGGGATTGCGGGGGAATTGGGGCTGTAATAAAGTTAAAAATTCAAAATTCAAAATTCAAAGTTGAATTGCAAGTTCAAAATTGAAAACTTTAAACTTTGAACTGTAATTTTTAATTTTGCACTTTGAACTTTAAACTAATCTATGGTTGATCTAAAGTTGCTTCGTCAAAAACCAGAGCTTTGGAAAAAAGAGCTTAAAGACAGGAACCTAAAGAAAATACCCGCGTCAAAGGTAGATGAATTTTTAAAATTAGATGAAAAGAGACGGAATTTAATTGTTGCCAAAAATAAATACGAGCAGGAGAAGAATGAGTTCTCACGTCAAATTGTGAAGATAAAGGATAAAAAAGAGCGCGAAAAGATGGTTATTAAGATGAGAAAGAAGAAGGATGGTGCGCAAGAGCAGTTTAAGAAAAGTTTAGGAAGAATAGAAAAGGAAATTGCTGTATTATTAAATCAATTCCCTAATCTTTCTCATAAATCCGTACCTGTGGGGACTGATCAGACTGGGAACAAGGTGGATCGTAAGTGGGGCAAAAAGCCCAAGTTTTCTTTTAAACCAAAACCTCATTATGTTTTAGGGGAGGATTTAGATCTGATTGACATTGATAAGGGATCAGAGGTTTCTGGTGCCCGGTTTTGGTACTTAAAGCGCGAGCTTGTCCAGCTTGAATTTGCCTTGATTCAATATGGTTTAGAGACTTTAATTAAAAAAGGGTTTATTCCACTCCTGCCGCCCATGCTGGTCAGAGAAGAAGCAATGTACGGCTCGGGTTTTTTGCCCGCAGATCAGAATGAAATTTACAAATTGGAAAAAGACGATTTATACTTAATTGGTACGGCCGAAGTCCCTTTGGCTTCCTATCATCTGAACGAAGTAATTGATATTGCACCAGACAAACCAAAGCTCTATACTGCTTTTTCTTCCTGTTTTCGGCGGGAAGCAGGCGCTTATGGCAAAGATTTAAAAGGAATTATCCGCGGCCATCAGTTTGATAAGCTCGAGATGTTTGCTTTTGCGACTCAAGAGGATTCATGGAAGGTTTATCATGATTTGGTTGTTCAAACCGCGGAAGAGATCTGGCAGGGTTTAAAGATTCATTATCAAGCAGTTAATATTTGCACCGGTGATTTGGGCGCGGCGAATAGCAAAAAAATAGATTTAGAGGCTTGGCTGCCCGGAGAGAAGAGGTATTTGGAGGTTGTTTCAGCGAGCAATGATACGGATTTTCAGGCACGGAGATTAAATACAAGGTATAAGGACAAAAAAGGTAAATTGCAATTCGTGCACACAATCAATTCCACCGTGGTCGCGATCGGCCGCGCTTTGATTGCGATTATGGAGAATTATCAGAAGGCTGACGGTTCAATCACGGTGCCGAAAGTTTTGCGCGAGTATTGCGGATTTGAGCGGATTAGCCGATTAAGGAGTTAACGGATTTTAATTTTATTTAAAGCGTTGAAAAAGTCACGTCACCGAAAACAATATCTTAATCCTTATAAACAAAAGACCCGCCGCCGCAACCCAGAATACAAGCGCGGGTTTTTTAGAAGGCGCCGCACATTGAGTAAACCCAAGATTTATTTAACCACTCTCCATTTCCGCGCCCGAGAGGCTTCCGGGGATGTGCAGCGCAAGATTTTTTTCTTTCTTTTTCTTTTAGGGATGGGCAGTCTTTTTTATCTTTTATTCTTCTTCCCTTTTTGGGAGGTAAGCGAGGTTAATATCGTTGGAGAGGAAAATGTCGAACAGAAAGAGGCAGAGGAGATTGTCCGTGACTGTCTTAGGGCTAGGAGATTGCTGATTTTTCCTAAAAAAAATCTGATTATTGCCAGCAAAGAAGAAATTGAAACAAGATTGGAAGAGAGGTTTGCCCAAATTGAAACTGTGGAGGTTTCAAAAGAATTCCCTGATATTTTAAAGGTGGTGATTTTAGAAAAAAAACCGGTTGCTGTTTGGGCCACTGGTGCTGGGCGGGATTTGTTTTTGCCTATCAAGGCTTTTTCGGCCCCTGATACTAGCCCTGCAGGAGAGGCTGGAGAAGCCGGAGAAACTGGGCCGGATCTTTCCGCCTCTATTTTGGATTATCCGGAAGATCCAGTGATTGAGTATTATTTTATTGATCAGAATGGCGTTTTGGGCGATTCTGTTTCGTTAGCGGAAATTTCCGAAAAAAATCTGCCCATTATTTATGACCAGTCTTTTAGGCAGGTGAAACCAAGGGATGTTATTTTAAGCAGTGAATTTTTTGAATTTCTTTTTCAGGCGCGCGATTTACTGCCGCTCAAAACCCAAGTTGCAATTGAGGAGTTTATTGTTCCGATTCCAGAGTCGCGTGATTTATATGTCAAGGTTGATAAGGGCTATCAGATATTTTTTGATACCAAAGCTTCGCTTTCGGATCAGGTTGAGGCTTTGAGTATGGTTTTGGAAAAAGAGATTAGCAAAGAAGACAAGCAGATTAAATATTACGCTGATTTAAGGGTGGAGGGTTTAGTTTATTATAAATAGTTACTCTCCTTCGATGTAGTAGACGCGGATTGAGTGTCCAATTACTGTCTCCGGCTCGATTTTTTCCAGGTAGGCATAAGATTTTTCGTAAACAGCGTCGTCGCGATAAATGCTTTCTGAAAAATAAGTGGCGCTTACCGCGAGGAAGCCCGTAGTCGGTCCCAATGCTGCGTGCCATTTCACAAATTTGTCGCCGAGATAATAGGCAGGAACGCCGCCGCCAAAGTAATCAACTTTAATTTCAGTAATCCCCCGCTCCTCTACCCAATCATTAAGTCTCCTTAGATCCTGACCCCAGTCCAGATTAGAGTCGGTGATATATTTATAGCCGTTTTTAGGACCGCCAGTCAATTCGTTGTAATAAGCCAAATAGGAGGGGTAAGTAATTACTATCCCTACGCCAATCCAAATCAATAAAACAAGCAATAAGGCCGTAAGGGTCTTTTTGTATTTACTTTCAGAAAACCTTATTTTGAATTCTTTGATGATCAGGACGTAGGTAAAAGGAAAGATGATCATGATGTGGCGGACGCCGATGTTAAGCTTTCCCTGAATACTCGTGGCGCCATAGACAACAATAAAGAGGAACATGCTGATTTCGGTTATATGTTCAAGACAGTAGTTTTTGATTCTTTGCGGACAGTCTTTAAATTTATCTTTTACTAGGTTTCGGACCATCTTTCTTAAGGCCAAGAGAATAGCAAGGCCGGTTAAAATTAGTACGGAAATCGTTTCTTTTAAGAGGAAGCAGACTGGAAAATAGTGATACCAGCCCTGATTAGATACTTGGCCCAAGAAATAGTTAGTGTTCCCGCCGCCAACGCGGATAAAGACCATTACCACGCCTAAAAGATATTGAGTCAATCCGCGTGCCCCTGGGATTCTAGAAAGACCAAGAAGCAGATCTTTGACGATTTCTTGACCCACTACTCCACTGATTAATTCTTGTTGTTTTATTGCAGAGAAACGAAGAACGGTTGGCATATAGATTACTAAAATTACTGCCGTCGAGATTAGAGAAATCAAAATGAAGTGAGCTGTATATTTTCCTATTTGTTTTCCCCAAGATGTTCCTTCGGGTTTTTTAAAAAGAATGGGGATGAGGGCAAGAAGAGCAAAACAGGGGAAGAGTAGAATCGCAGAGAATTTAGCGGTTTGGGCCAAGCCTAAAGTGATGCCAGCCCAGATAATCGTTTTTTTGCTCGGATTTTTAAGATAGCGGGCAAAATAATAGAAGGCAATAAAAATAAAACATGTCGCAGCCAAATCTGTAGCCACATAATGACTATGCGCTATGATTGTTGGTGAGAAAGCATATAAGAATAATACGACAAGAGCCCACTTCTCACCCAGGAGCTCGCGTGCCCATTTCCAAACATAAATACCCAAAAGAATCAAGAGTGCGATTATGGGGAGTCGAGACCAGAAGAGGATCTGGTCAGCGTCATTGCCAAGATAATAGAGGAATTGATACCCGCTTTCCCATTGACCGTTTATTTCCTCGGTCCAGGCAGGGTGATTTATGGGGAATTTTAGGTCCAAGAAAAGTAAAGGGACGCTCGAGAGCATTTTCAGAAGAGGCGGGTGTTCTGGATTGAGGCGATAGTCTTGAAACCGCAAGTAAGAATAGCCAGCTGGGATATGGGCGACTTCGTCCATAATCGCGGAATCTTTTTTTACGGAGAAAAAGGAAATCAGGACCATTAGAACAAGGATTGCAGGAACAAGAATTTTAGCTAGTTTAGACATTAATTTTAATTTTTAGTTTTTAACTAAGTAAACCTCCATCCCTTTCCCTCCAAACCGATTGTATTCTTCGTAAATCAGTTTTGCTTTGGGGTGAATTTTTTTGAAGGCCTCGACTTGGCCAAAAACAGGAGAAGGGAAAATTATTTTAGTCCTTTCTGGATAAAGAGATCTGTCCGCTTTTTTGGGAGCGACCAGGCGATAGGGATGATTTTGATCAGAAGTTAAGAAGCGGACTATTTGATTATTTTCGGAGTCTAAAACCAGGAAGGTACTTTCTTTATTGTTGTTTTGATTGATGTAGCGAGCAGTTGCAGTTAAGTCTCCATTATAGGCATTATAATATCCAGGGGCGTTTTTGGCAACCTTGAAATAGATCCAAAGGTTGTGATTGGCCACAAAAACAACAATCACCAAGATTAGGAAGCTGGTAATTATTGGATAGTGGCGCGCCTTTAAGAGGAGGGCGCGCAGACCTAAAGAGGGGAGAATGAAGACAAGAGGGATTAAGTTGATTGCGATCAAGAAATCAGGATTATCTTTGCCAGCTAACAAGAGGGGAATCAGCATGATTAGAAGCCAGCTAAGAAGTAGAATGTTTTTGGCCAAGGTTTTTCGGGAGATACTTGCTTTTTTAAAGAAAGGCAAGATACAAACTAGAATTCCAACCAGGAAGAGAACACCGGTTACCGGGTTAAAGAAAGGAGCTCCCGCGAGATTATTGCGCCAATTTGTGTCGCCGGAGACATTAAACATAGTTAGGATTCCGCCAAGATTTCTAGCCAAATAATAGAAAGGGCCGCGAGCAAGATCAGGGTTAAAAACAGAATTGTTTTTGGCGCGAGCCCAGAGGAGTTCAGGATTTTGTCCGAAATAGACAGCAAGCGGCGTGATTAAAATCGCAAAGGCGATCAGGGCAGTTAGGATTTTTTTGGAATGGAGCTTGATAAATGTGGTCTCGGATTTTATTCGGCGCTCGCCTTTCGTAGCGGTGCTACTGCGAAGGACGCGAGTAAAAATTTCCGCTATTACGATCAGAGCGAGGACAAGGAAGGAAATGATAAAAGATAAGCAGATATGATCATAAAACCCCAGAGCTAAAAGGATGCCCGCCAAGAAAGCGTAGAAGTATCTATTTTTGTTGTTTTTTAAAGCTTTGATTGCGAAATAGAGGAAGAAGACGCTTGTGGCGGGAATTAGAATTGGGCGGAAAGCAGCACGGGCAAGGATCGTGTAGGGGATGGAAACAGCAGCAAACAGGCAAGCAAAAAAGGCCACTGTTCGCCTGTAGAGCAGCTTGGTCAACAGATATAAGCCAATCAAGGTGATCATACTAACGAGGCCGGAAACAATTTTTATTTGCCAAATTCCAACCCCGAAGACCTTCAAGGATAGAGCGAGAAGGTAAGAATACAGTCCTTGATTTTCTTGGTTGCGCGGTTCGCCTCTTAACAGGTTTTGAGCATCAAGGCCGCTAGCAGCCTCTTTTAGGGCAAGTCCGCCTGGCAGTGAGCGGATTAGAGCAAAACGAAAAAAACCGGCCAAAGCCAGGATTAACAAAACGATGATCAAGCTGATTTTGGTTTTTGTTTGCACTTTAGTTTTTCCCACTCCTTATCATTATAGAACATTTGTCATTTTAGGGCAAACTGTTTTTTGGGCGGTTAAAGTAAGATTCTAATCTTTACTTTTCCGCTCAAATAAGGTATATTAGTTTCGCTATGGCCAAAGAAATTACCGTTGGTCAAAAACGGTTTTTGATTCATTTTAAGCGGTTTTTTAGGTCTGCATTCGGGTCTAATAAACTCAATCTCACCCTTGTTCTATCAAGTTTGTTTTTTAATATAATTATTTGGATCCTTTTGGGCCTTTTTATTGGGCGATCAGAGTTTCCCGTCCCTCTCCACTACAACATCTATTTTGGCATTGATTTGACTGGTCCTTACCGTAATATTTTTAATCTACCCAGCATTGGCCTATTCGTAATTATTATTAATTTCATTTTGAGCTTTTGGTTTTATTTAAAAGACCGGATGATATCCTATATTCTACTTTTAGTTTCTTTGGCAGTTCAGGTGTTTGTTTTGATCGGCGCAATCACTATCATTTTCATTAATCAATAATTCGTTAACCCTTTAATCCACCAATTCACAAAGTAATGGATCCCAAAGGAATTGCTAATCATACCAGTTTGAGTATTCCTCGCGACAGAAGGATTTATCGCGCGTTGGAAATTTTACCAGCTGCTCTCGCTTGGGGCACTCTTTTGGGCTGCCTTGGTTTTTCTTTTTGGAAACCTGTTTGGGTTGCCTTTTTTATTATCGCTTTTGATCTCCACTGGCTTTTAAAGATTACTTATCTCTGTATTCATCAGATCAGCTCTTATTTTCGTTTCAAAAAGCACTTGAGAATCAACTGGTTGCGCAGATGCAAGCAATTTCGGGGCGACAAGAGCTGGCTTGATCTTTATCATTTAATCATCTTGCCTACTTATAAGGAGAGCTTAGAGGTTTTAGAAACCACCTTCAAAGCGCTGGTTGATTCTGATTATCCTAAAGAAAAGATGATTTTGGTTTTGGGAGTTGAAGAGAGAGACAAGGAGAATGGTCTCAAAAACGCGAAGATTTTAGAAGAGAAATTCGGCAAGATGTTCTATAAATTTATGGTTACGGTTCATCCCAAAGACATCGCTGGAGAATTAGCGGGCAAGGGCTCTAACGAAACATGGGCTGGCCGACAGGCGAAGAAATGGATTGATCAGGAAAAGATTCCGTATGATAATATTATCACTTCGGTTTTTGACGCTGATACCTGTGTCCATCCGCGTTATTTTTCCTGCCTGACTTATCATTATCTCAAAAATCCCGATCGGACTCACGCTTCTTACCAGCCGATCCCAATGTTTAACAACAATTTATGGGATTCTCCATCTTTGATGCGGGTTGCCGCCGCTTCCACTACTTTCTGGCATATGATGGAACAGGAAAGGCCGGAGCGGATGGGCACTTTTTCCTCTCACGCGATGAGTTTCAAGGCCGTGGTTGAGATTGGTTTCTGGCAGACCAATATTGTTTCCGAGGATTCGCGGATATTTTATCAGTGTTTGTTTCATTATAAAGGCGATTACGAGGTGGTTCCTTTGCATATGCCGATTTCAATGGATACGGTTTTGGGCAACTCTTTGTGGCAGAGTATGGTCAATCAATACAAACAGAGGCGGCGTTGGGGCTGGGGTGTCGAGAATCTGCCTTATGTGATTTTTCGCTCATTAAAAACTCATGGGATGAGCTGGAAAAAAAAATTTGCGGCAATCTACCGCGAGGTGGAGGGCAAGTATTCCTGGGCGGTTACCGCGATTATTTTGGTTAGCGTGGGCTGGCTGCCCATTTTTTTGGGCGGTGAGGATTTTCGGGACACGGTTTTGGCCCGCAATCTGCCTTATGTTACTCGTTATCTAATGACCTTTTCGATGGTCGGAATGATTGTCTCTGGGATCATTGCCACGATCCTTTTGCCGCCGCGGCCCAAACAGCACCACCGGGGCAAGTATGTTTATATGATTTTTCAGTGGCTTTTGCTTCCAGTGGTAACCGTTATTTTTGGCGGCATCGCCGCGATTGACGCCCAGACCAGGCTAGCCCTCAAGAAATATATGGGATTTTTGGTAACGCCCAAGCCCCGAAAAAGCAGAGCCGAGAATATTCGCGATGATAAGGCGCACAGCCGGACACTCTTTAAAGAGGTATAAAGTAAGCCCCACAAAATTTTTGATTCGAGCTGTCCCCCCCGGGGGGTAAAATAAAAAAAGCCGAAGATTCGGCTTAAAAATCCGTCGCAGTGACTCTTTTTTCTTCTTTGACAATTCTTTGCCCGCTCAAGGTCTTTATTATATCATTTTTAAACCAGAGATGTCTACGATTTGGCAAAATTATAATCTATGGAGCTTTCTTCCTGCTTTTATCGCGGGGTTGTTAATTTGTTTTGGGCTTACGATTCTAGCGCGCAAACTAGCTTACCGATTAAAGATTTTGGATTACCCGATTCTATCTCGCAAGATTCAAAAAAAAGCAATTCCGCTTTTAGGCGGCGTGGCAATTTTTCTCGCCTTTTCTTTAATCACTTTGTATTATCTTTTTTTTACTGACGCCCTGGCCACAGGCACGATCAAGTTTAAAAATATTATTGGCATCCTAATAGGCGGCTTACTTCTGATTATTGGCGGGGTTTTGGATGATAAATATAATTTAAAACCCTGGCAGCAGTTTGTTTGGCCCCTGCTTGCTACGATTGTGGTTGTTGTCTCCGGAGTGGGCATTAAGTATACAACCAATCCTTTTGGCGGCTTGATTTATTTTGATAAACTTAAATTTGAGGTTTTGTGGTTCCGCGGCATCCCTTACTATTTTACAGTGTTTGCTGATCTTTTTGCTCTTTTTTGGATTTTAGGTATAACTTATACAACCAAGTATCTAGATGGCCTGGATGGTTTAGTGCCGGGCATTACAGTGATCGGTGGTATTGTCCTTTTCTTCTTGAGTTTAACCCGGGCTGTCCATCAGCCAGAGACCGCTCTTTTATCGATCATTGTCGCCGGGGTCTTTGGCGGGTTCTTAATTCTGAATTTTCATCCGGCTAAGATTTTTTTAGGCGAGGCAGGTAGTACCTTTTCTGGTTTCATGTTGGCCACAATCGCTATCTTAGCAGGAGGAAAGATCGCTACTACGCTTTTGATTATGGGGATCCCGATTTTGGATGCGCTTTGGGTAATCGCCCGTCGGATTTTTGTCGAACGTCGTTCGCCTTTCCGCGGCGATAAAAAGCATTTGCATTTTCGTCTGCTTAGCATTGGTTTTTCCCACCGCCAGGCGGTTTTGTTCTTATACTTCCTCTCTCTTGCTTTTGGCGCGACCGCGATTTTTATGCAGAGCCGGGAGAAACTGCTTGCCTTGATTATTATGACGATTATAATGATTACTTTAGCTTTGACCTTGGTTTTGAGGTTTAAAAGAACTGTAAAACAGCCGTGATTTGACTTTCCCCCTTTTTTTTGCTATTCTAATGATAAGTAATTTTTATGAAATATGTTTGCAATAGTTAAAATTCACAGCAAGCAGTATTTAGTTGCTAAAGGTGATATTTTAGAGGTCAATAAACTTCCTGTTAAAGCCGACCAAACCTTAAACTTTAGCGAGGTCTTGGTTTATGTTGATAGTAAAAAATCAAGAATTGGACAGCCTTTAATTAAAAGCGCCAAAGTAGAAGCCAAGGTTTTAGAGCCGGAAAAGCGCGGGAAGAAAATTGAGGTTTTGAAATTCAAAGCGAAAAAAAGATATTTAAAAAAACAGGGGTTTAGACCCCAGCTCACCGTTTTGAAAATCCAGAAGATTATTTGTGAATAAAAATTATTTTTAAGAGTGACAGATCAGGTAGAGTGTCACTTTTTGTTTTACTCAAATTTTTTTCCGTCCCTGCAGGGCGCTGATCAAAGTGATTTCGTCAGCGTATTCTAGATCGCCGCCTGTAGGCAGGCCGCGGCCGAGGCGGGTCAATTTGGTTTTAAAGTTTTCTAAAATTCGCTTGAGATACATCGCGGTTGCCTCGCCTTCCATTGAAGGGTTAGTAGCGATAATGATTTCATCTGGTTTTTTCTTCTTAATTCGCTTAACAAGTTCAGGGATTTTTAGATTCTCGGGTCCGATTCCTTCCATCGGAGAGATAAAGCCGTGCAGGACATGATAGAGGCCGTTGTATTCTTTAGTTTTTTCTAGGGCAATAATATCAAGCGCTTCTTCCACCACGCAGATGATTTTGGGATTGCGATTAACGTTATCACAAAAAGGACAAAATTTATTTTGAATCAAAGTAAAGCAGACAGGGCAGAGGTCAATCTGCTTTTTTAGATTTTTTAAGCTCTCTCCGAATTTACAGACCTCTTGCTCGGGTTGTTTGAGCAAATAAAAAGTAAGCCGCGTCGCGGTTTTGGGGCCGATACCCGGGAGACGAGAAAATTCATTGATCAAATCTTTGACAGATTGGGGAAGAAGGGGCATGAATAATTTTTAATGGTTCGACTATGCTCACCACTTGAACCTTGCCGAAGGGTTTACTAATCAATTTTCAATTTTCAAGTACCAATGTACTAATCAATTTTCAATTTTCAAGTACCAATTTTCAATCAATTTTCAATAACCAATGACTAAATGTTCAAACTGTTTAGTGATTATTGATTCTTAAAAAGCTACAGTTTCAAAATAGCCCACCGTTTTGCATTTTTTTTGCCATCATCATTTGAACTTGAGTTAAACATTGGGTAATTGCTTCGCGGATTCCGTTCTCCACTTTTTTTTTGTTTTGAGGATTCAGGATTTCGTCCTCGATTCGCACTTCTTTAATTTCCTGATTGCCATTCATTGTGATTTGGATTTTGCCGCCTTCTGCTGTGCCGATCATAGTCTCTTTTTCCATATCCTCTTTCATCCGTTTCGCCTGTTTTCTTAATTTGTTTAAGTCTTTGAGATTTGGGAGCATATTTTTAAGTTTTAACCTTTTTTGGCATGGGTTCTATCCAGATTTCGAAAAGAGGCGCGGTTTTCATCAAAATAGAGTTCAATTTGGCCGGTCGGGCCATTGCGGTGTTTTTTAATGAAGATGTCCGCGATATGCGCGCGATCGGTTTCCCGCTTATACATTACTTCCCGATAGATAAACATCACCACGTCCGCGTCCTGCTCGATCGATCCAGATTCGCGTAGATCTGAAAGCTGAGGAATAGCGGGCGAGCGGGATTCAACCGCGCGCGACAGCTGGGAAAGAGCGAGTACGGGGATATCGAGTTCTCTCGCGAGCGCCTTTAAATTACGCGAGATTTCAGAAACCTCTTGGACGCGGTTGTCGGTTGTGCGGCCTTCCATCAGTTGTAAATAATCAACAATCAAAAGTCCGATTTTGTGTTCAGCTTGTAACCGTCGCGCTTTGGTGCGCATTTCCATAATATTGCTGGTTGCGGAATCGTCAATAAAAATCGGTGCTTCGGCTAATATTCCCATCGCTTCGCCGATTTTGGGGAATTCACTTTCGCCGATTTTGCCAGTACGCATTTTCCAAAGATCGACATTAGCCTGAGCGCAAAGCAGACGATCAACGAGCTGTTCTTTACCCATTTCGAGGCTAAAGAGTCCAACCGGCACCTTGCTTTGGGTCGCTACTTGACGGACAATATCAAGCGCTAAAGAGGTCTTGCCCATAGAGGGTCGGGAGGCTAAAATAACCAGGTCTGATCTTTGCAGTCCAGCCAAAATGTTGTCAAGATCAGCAAAACCAGTCGGGATTCCTCGCAGTTTGCCTTTGTCTTTGTGTAACTCGTCAATTCGGTCAAAGGCTTCGATTAGGACGTCTTGGATTGGGATAAAGTTCTGTTTTAAATATTTTTGGGAAACTGCGAACAATTTTTGCTCTGCTTGATCAATCATCTTTTCAAGGTCTTCCTCTTCTTCGCGGTAGCCCGCTTCTGTAATTTTTTGGCCAGCCTGGATCAAACGGCGCAAGGTAGCTTTGTCTCTTACAATTTTCGCGTAATGCAGGACATTTGCCGCACTAGGCACGGCATTAACAAGATTGGTCAAATAACTTGAACCGCCCAACTTTTCAGTAAGCTTTTTGTTCTCTAGTTTATTGGAAAGACTCAAAACATCAATCGGTTCTCGTTCTTCATAAAGCTCGAGGCAGGATTCATAAATCTCTTTGTGCTTTTCGCTATAGAAATCGCGGGCGCCCAGACGGTCGGCAATTTTGATTAAAGCGTCTTTATCCAACATAATCGCTCCCAAGACTGATTTTTCCGCTTCCAGATTTTGTGGCGGAACGCGGCCGCTGATTTTTTGATTTTTATTATCTGCCATACGATTTTTCATTTGTAGATTTATTTTTTGAGTCATTTTAGTATAACACACCAGTATGCGATGTTCAATTCAAGATAGAGAGAACAGATTTAAGTTCTCGATAAGTCGAAACGGCCGTTAGTTTTTTTCTTAATTTACGCGCGCCTTGAAAAGCCTTGAAGTACCAAAGAAGGTGTTTGCGCATATCACGGACGCCCTTTTCTTCACCCTTGTATTCTATCATCAGCTTAGTATGTTTTAAGGCGATTTTTGTTTTATCCTCCAAAGCAGGCGGTTGGTATTTCTCCCTCTTTTTTATTACTTGAGGTCCCCGGAAAATCGAAGATTTTTTGGGGTACTTTATTTCAGAAAAAACCCAGGGGTTGCCAAAAGCGGCCTGGCCAATCATCAAACCGTCAGCATCTGTCTCTCGGAGCATTGTTTTGGCGCTTTCAGAATCACAAATACCGCCATTGGCAATAATTATCTTGCCTTTTGCCCCTTGTTTCACTTTTTTAATTTGTTGATAATCTATTGGTCCCGAGAAACCCTGTCCTAGGGTTCTGCCGTGAATCGTGATCGCGGAGAGTTTCTGCCAGTTGATTTTAGAGATAAAGTCGGAGGCAGTGATTTTTTCTTTCGCAATGCCAGCGCGGATTTTAATTGAAAGAGGCAGGCCGGTGTTCAAAACAATGGCTTCAATAATTTGATTGACTAGTTTGGGTTTTTTCATCAAACTCACGCCTGAACCGTGCGCCTTAACCTTGCGCGCGGGACAGCCCAAGTTAAGATCAAGACCGTCAGGTTTTTGGGAGTCTTTCAATTTGTCAATTATTTCAGCGGCTTTAGCAAAAGCCCTTGGTTCCTTGCCGAAAAGCTGAAGGATGATTGGCCTTTCTTTTTGAGTAAAGCGCATTAGATCAAAAGTTTTTTCGCTGTTGTGCACTAAACCTTTTGCCGAAACCATTTCCGTAAAAACAAGATCTGCGCCAAAGTTTTTTGCGATTTGACGGAAAGGCGAATCAGAAATCCCTGCTAAAGGCGCTAAACATAAAAAAGGCTTTTTGATTTTAAGCCAGGAAAAGTTAGACATCTGTTAGATTGTATTATAAGCTGAAGTGTAAAGAGTTTAGACTGGAGGTAGTGACCTGTTTGCCGCCGAAATTAGTGTGACCAATTGTTCTTTGTAGACTGTATGGCATTGCTTCGCAATGCCTTTTTTATTTTCCAAAAAATTGGACAGATTAGGAAGAAGGTGGTAAAATAAAGGAGTTTAAGGTATAGAACTATTGAATATTTAGAATTTTCGTGAGACGAGGAGGATAGATATGCTGAAGAATGTTGGTTACTTTTGTTTGATTTGGATTTCCATTCTTACGTTTCTGGTAGCGGGAGTAATTATGTTGTGGGTATTTTTGTATCGTCCTGAAAGGATAGATGTGGCAGGTATAGTCGTCGGGATCGTATCTTTAACAATAGGAATAAATAGTGTAATAAGGGCGGTTCGGGATCCGGAATTACCGCATCTGGATATCCATTTTCAATATGGTTCTTGTGGCGTACGAATAATCAGAATATGTTGAAGGAGAAGGAAGTGAGTGCAATGACAGAAAGAATTTTAAATGCCTTTTTGGTAAGGCATTTGATTATGGCTATAATCTTTTTAATTGCGGTGATAATAGCAGCACCTGTAATCTGTATGATGAAGCTAATAGTAGGGACGCAGGATATGTCCACGAAAGGGCAGTTGCTTATCAATATTGTCGATTTGGAGGGAGTTGATTAAGATCAAAGGTAAAAGTAGTTGGACCACAGAGGACACGTGGACGTTAAAGGATGTTCTTCGTCACCCCTTGGCTTCTTTGCTCGGATTTATTTTGCTGATCGTCATCTCTTGGAAAGGAGCGGATCCTGATAAGATTTTTAAGAATGGTCCTGATTAGTATGGCGTTAGGTTTATTTTGGACATTAGAAGACAACCTAACGTCTTTTTTATTTCTTTTTTACAACTGTTTCTTTTTTAGAATCTTTTAATTGATATCCTAATTTTTCAATTTTTATCCTCAACTCGTCTGCTTTTTTAAAATCTTTTTTTTGCCGCGCTTCTTCTCTTTTTTGAATTAAGCTTTTTATTTTCACGGGAATTGCGGGCTTTTGCTTCCCGATTTTGTCTAAGTTTAGACCTAAAACTTGATCGAGTTGGATTAGGAAATCATAAATCGGCTTTGCCTCTTTTTTGCGCAAAGGAGCAAGGCTGTTTATTTTCCGAATAAATTCAAAAAGAGAGGCAACTGCCTGCGGCGTATTCAGATCATTATTCATTGCTGTCTCAAATTTTTCTTTGTATTCTCTGATCAATTTATCGATTTCTCGCGGTGGAGCGCCGCCTTTTTCATAGCCTTTATCGAGAAGCAGAGTTTCAATAAAATCGTAAATTTTTTGCAAACCTACTTGGGTTGCTGTAATAGCGCCTTTCGTGAAATTAAGGTGTTTTTTGTAATGCGACTGCAGAACGAGCATTCGGAAAGCAAGCGGGGAGTAGCCCATTTTTTCAAGATCGCGCAGAGTATAGAAATTACTTTTGGATTTGCTCATTTTTGCATTGTCAACTAAAAGCCAGCTTGTGTGCACCCAAAAAGTGCAGAAAGGCTTACCCGTGATTCCTTCAGATTGAGCAATTTCGTTTTCATGATGAGGAAAGATATTATCTTCCCCGCCAGTATGAATATCCAGAGTATCGCCCAGATATTCCATGCTCATCACTGAACATTCAATATGCCAGCCAGGATATCCTTCTGACCAGGGTGAATCCCATTTCATAATGTGTCCTGGTTCTGATTTCTTCCAAAGCGCGAAGTCAAAAGGATTTTTTTTATCCGGATGTTTTTGGACTCTTGCTTCTTGTTTTAGTTTCTCTAAAGTATTGCCGGACAGTTTCCCGTATCCGGGAAATTTAGCGATTTCATAAAAAACATTTCCTCGCTTTTCGTAAGCAAGTCCTTTTTTGAGCAAGGTTTTAACAGCTTTGATCATCTGCTTGATGTGTTTGGTGGCGCGCGGGAATTTATGGGCAGGAAGGATATTGAGCTTTTGTTCATCCTCAAAAAACTTTTTGGTATAAAACAGTGAGATTTCAAAAGGGTCAACCTTTTTCTTTTTAGCCGCCGCTTCAATTTTGTCTTCGCCTGTGTCCGCGTCTGAAACTAGATGGCCGACATCCGTGATGTTTTTGATTTGAGTTACTTCATATCCCAAATAAGCAAGCCAGCGCCTTAGGATATCTGCAGTCAAGTTAGAGCGGAAGTTGCCGATATGAGCATAGTCATAGACGGTCGGCCCGCAGGTGTACATATTCACTTTTCCTCTATTTCGCGACTTGAACTTCTCTTTTTTTTTGGTTTGGGTGTTATAGAGTTCAAATGACATAAATTAAGCTTTATTTTAAACTATTCTTATTCTACCTTGAAAAATGAATAAAAAAAAGGGCTTTTAATTTGAAGCCCGTTTGAGTTCTCTTATTTGAGGTCGTACATTCCCTATGTGATTTACAAGGCTAATAATGGTTATAGGAATGGCTACCCATTTTAGCATGTTGTAACCAATATAGGCCATTCCGGGGACCGTCAGCTCTAGTAGTATAAAGCAGATCCCAAAACCATGCGCCCAATTTTTCATTTGTCCGTAATGATTAGCTCGAACCTCGATCTTGTATTTCCGGACAATAATGATCCTCAATAAACCTAAAACGCCCTCTAGTGCTATAATCACAATCGGCACCCAATACACTTTTAGCAAATACATTACAAAGAGCATACTGGGAATACAGATGGCTTTGTCAGCCGCGTTGTCAATCAGAGCACCAAAACTTGAGTTTTCATCTTTTGTTCCATCCTCTATCTCTACGCGCGCCCATGATCCATCGATAAGATCTGATAAATAGGCACTAATAGTAAAGACTAAAATCAGACTAATAAATTTTTCTTCGCCTGATTTGATAAAAAGAGCGAATAGAATAATATTGACAACAGCGATGATCATACGT
>SDBT01003612.1_pt1 | contig 26635 bp, 31 predicted proteins | sample 2277101 | NCBI WGS metagenome assembly SDBT01 (sample SAMN10404973, study PRJNA504765) | marine sediment metagenome | isolation source: marine sediment core GS10_PC15, 103 cmbsf | place: Arctic Ocean: Southern Knipovich Ridge | collected 2010 | reverse complement strand
AAAACAGCATAAGATAAGTCTTCATCTGGTCGTTCAATCCAAAAATACTTTGTAAAATTTTTCGTATGCTCCATTATTTCCTCGCTTTCTTTAGCCTTTTCCTGTTCTTTCTCCTAAAACACACCTTGTGCTTTTGCTTGTGACCAAGGGTAAATTATACCTCCTACTGGCGAATAAACGATTGTGGCATCGGCCTCTATCGTTAATAGGATGGCCTTTTGAGTCTTTGTTTTGCAACCATAAATCACAATTATCACATTTCATTATCTCACCTCAAAAAAGCCCCGTCCGTGGGGCAGTTGCCATCCGTGAAAAAAAACAAGCAGGGGGGTACTACCACTGTGAGTGAGACAGGTCGAGAATTGACCCCTGCTTGTTTTGTTCTGATTAGTTTTGTCTCACTCATATTATTTCCTTTTCAAACTACCCATAGTATAACACATAAACGACGAAAAGCCAAATTAAAATCGTGACTTTTTTATAAGGTGTATGAGGTAAAGGGGTTATGTAAGTTTATAAAAGCCCCTACCAAAGATTCCAGCAGAGGCTCGGAGGAGAATTGAAACTTCACCTAATTTTTTCTACGCACTTTAGTTTTAGGTTTGCGTTTGACTTTGGTCTTGGGTTTGCGTTTTACTTTGAATTTTTTGCCCATGATTAATCCTTTGTTAAAGTTTTGACTTTTTCACTTATAACGGCTACATCAGTTCTCATCTCGCCTTGTACTTTGTTTGAAGTCTTTTGACCGTCCTTGAGTTCTCGTAAAGACGTATTAATAGTAGTAGTGAGGCCTTCTATGTCTTTGTACTGGAGTTTTAAGTCGATTATATCATCTCTTGTCTTTTCGACCTTCTCAAACAATTTAGCGTCAGATTTAATCAACTTTTCGTCTGCGGCCACACTCTCTCTCTTAACATCTGCGATTGCAGTTGTATTGCTAATTACCTTAAATACCCAGCCACCACTACTGAAAACTATTACAATAGCCAATAAAATATATCTACCCCAATTATGCAATTGTTCTTTTGCCATTATGTTCTCCCTTGTCTATTTTAATATAGTTTATTTCAAAAACCTCTGCCGCCAAAACCTCGTAATTGTTTCAAAGTAGGTTCTCTGGCTGCTCGTATTCTCTGTAATTTCCGTCTTTCTTCTGATAATCTCTGACGGTTCTCTTTTGCACTAATCTCTCTAAGTAATCGTACCATTCTAACAACATTTGGAACAATCGCTTTTGCTCCTGGCTTTAATTTGAAACCAGTTGTCAAAAACTTAATACCTTTGGGGTTTGTTGCTAATTTCGCAAAAGCCAACGGGCCAATAGATAATATGCCACCTTGAGTTATTCCTATAAAATCAGCCGCTTTTGCACCTTGCCACATTTTCACTACACCAAGAGTTTGCGCTCCACGAGAAAACAGCGAAGCTCCAGTCGGTGGAACTTTGCCTGCAATGGAAAATAAAGTTTGTATTTTATCCACACTTGCCCGAACAGATGGTTCAGGAAACATCTCTTCAAATGCTTCGCGTCCCATTTTTCTAAGTAAAGTATTATAGACTTTTGGATTAGCTACGCCCTCTTTTGTAGCTTCTTCAATTGCATCAGCCAACCAAGCTTGTCTAAGTTGATTCCACAAAATCTTGCCTTGTACGCTTTGCTTGCCAGGGATTGGTTCAACTAACGATTTTCGCAAAATCTCCATTGCTTTGGGATTGCCAGTTGGGATTACCTCTTTTACTACACTCGACGGATTTACAAGAAGTCTTTTTGCAAGAGACTCGGAAAAAGTAGTTTTCAAAGTTTCCTGACTTGTTTTGTATAGCCGATTCGTATTTCTTAATAAGTTTAACGCGTCTGGACTTATTCCCTTTGTTGCTTTCGGGTCAAATATAGCATCATCTGTTATGCCCGCAAGTTGTTTGATAATGCTTTCGCTTTCGTCAACATCTCTTGCCATCTTTCTTCCAGCTCTTAAAAAAGATGAACGTAGTCTTCGCATGTCAGAAAACGTCAAAAAATCTTCACCATCTACTATTTTCTTTAATTTTGAACGTCCTGTTGGTGATAAAAATTGTCCATTCAGCCTTTTGTCGGTAGCAAGATTTTTTAAGGCAAATTGTTTTAATTTCTTTGTACTAACGCTTGGAGTTATGCGGACTCGCTGCAATTCCTTAACTGGTTGGAATCGTCCCGATATACCTCGAACAGCCTTACCACCTGCCCCTATTTGCCTGAAACCTCGCTGCGCTCCCTCTTGAGCTAAATCATCAACTTGCTTGTAAAGCGGGTCGAATAAATCGTCCAAGATATTGAAAATCCTGCCATCCGGTTTTGTTATTCCTACTGCAAATGCTTCTCCTATTTCTCTCGGCGTTTGTCTTGCTACACCTTGGCTAATAGATTCTACAATATTATCTGCAAAAGCGAACACAGCCCTGCCTTGCCGTTCCTCAAATTCTTGAAAGATTTCTTTTGCCCCAAACCCGCCACGACTAAATGCTTCTCCAATTCTTAGCGAAAATCTACTATCCAGTTCCGATGGAGAAAAACTGCCACCAACTTTTGCAAAATCATCAATCAATGCGGCTGCTTCCGGTACTGTTTTTTTAATGAAAGGAGAGAAAAGAAACTTGCCCGTTCTAACAACAGCCCTACCGCCCAATTCAGTTCCAGCTTCAATAGCAAATGCTTTCAATGCTTCACGCTTACCTATCAACCGTTTTTCTTCTATACCTGTTTGAGCGGCTTCGCCTGCAACACCACCAATGCCTGCTCCGCCAACGGCTATTAATCCAGCCAATATAGCAGCGTCATCAAATGGGCCAGGTATTAATCTACCAGCTATGGCAGTTGCAGCAAGAGCGCCGCCAATACCACCTGCGCCCCTACCTATCCTTGGCCGTCCAAGTCTGTTTTGCACTTGTAAAGATAATTGTATTTGTTTTGGCGTAAAACCACGTTGTTGTAATTCACTAAATGCTTGTTGTCTTTCAATTTCTTTTCGTCGTTGCGCTAAAGCAGCAGTTTGGCCTATACCTAATTCAGTTGTAGGAAAAGGAATTTCGGGCAAAATGCCAGTTGGTAATTTTCCGCCAAGTTGTTCAAATAATTGGTCTATTCTCTGCTGGTCTATTTGTTGTACAGGCTGCCTTTGAGATTGTTGTTTCAAAGCTAACAATTGCTCTGTTGATATATTTTGAATATTAACATCTTGTACAGGTTGTCTTTGAGATTGCTGTCGCAGAGCTAACAATTGCTGTGTAGGTATTGTAGATATATCAGCCATTATTGAATAACTCCTCTACGTCTTAATTCAGCTTCAATTTGCTGTGGAGAAAATTGTTGCGGGCCTTGAAACTGTACAGGTTGTTGCTGTCCTTGGGGCTGTCTCGCATTGATAGAAATATCATCGAGAATATCAAATCTTTTTCTTCCACCAAAAACTATTTTTTTATTCAATCCAATTTCATCTGCTCTTGTTTGAAATTCATCAAATGCTCTATTGGCTGAAATCTTCGCCCCATTAAGTAATGTGCGAGCCATATCGACCAGAGCCTGCCTATCTTCATCAAGTAACCGAAGTCCACCTAATCGCAATTGTGGCGCAATGGCTAATAACCTATTTATAGCAGAAGCACCTTCTGGTGTTCTGGCAAATTCACTTTCTCTTACAACAGATTCCGGGTCAAGCATTTTTTGGAATAAAACACCCAGCGCTTGGTCGGATGCTATCCTGCTTTTAACGTTAGGACTTGTTGCTTGTTTTAATGCTGCCTGCATACCTCTTTCGCTGCGTTCTATTATTTGCAAATTCTTAATTCTGGGGTCTGCACGAAATTCTTTAGCTTGCGTAACAGCCAGTTTTACTTTTTCAGCAAGCTTTAATCCAATACCACCTACCTCTGATATTAACTTTATATTTCCCTGCGGATCAGCCTGAAATACTGTTCCTGTAGCTAAACCTGTTCCATCCCCTTCTCTTGCAATCTGCAAAGCTCCTGCTCTGGGTTTTGCAACTGGTATTCTTTCAGGCCTTTCTGCTATTAATTCACCTGTAGGCCCAAATCTTCCTTGTCCCGGCCCAAGCGTAAACGGTTGTTGTTGCGTCTGTTGTTTCTGATTCTGCAATATCAACTGGGCCAATAACTGAGGTGGAAGATTAGCGGGTACTTGCAATCCTTGTCCTTGCGCAAATTGTGTTAAAGCCTGCCTCTGTTGTGTTTGTTGTCTGGCGGCAAGGAAATTCTGCAAGCCTTGACTTAAACCAGCAAATCTATTTCTTTCCGGTGGTAATATTGCTATTCTGTCCGCCATAATTAACCTACCTTTTCTGCTAACTCTTTAACTGCATTTATTAACAATCCAATTATAGCTGTATAATCTACAGTCTTTAATCCATTTCTTTCACTTATCGCTTCAGGCATGACTCGTTCTATTTCCTGAGCTATGACCCCGCCTGATTGCAAGCCATCAATAAACTTAAATGATTTACCGTCAAGCTGTTTCACTTTATCCAAAGCACTTCCAATCGTTTGTATTTCTTCTTTCAAGGCAATATCAGAGAATAACCCTGCTAATTGTATAGCTAACTGAATATCTTTGCCCGTACTTCCAGTTGGGGATGCACCACCGAGAACACCACCTCCGGGGCCACCGCCCAAGAATCCACCTTCCTGACCACCTATGAATGACCCTAATCCCGGTAAGAATGATTCTGACCTGCTTGGCCCTGCCGGTTGAAGAACAGTCGTAAATGCTTGTGTATCTAACGCTAATGGACCAAATTGCGACAAGAATGGATTTGCCTGTGGCTGTGCTTCTTGGAATCTGGCCTGTTCTGCCGCTGCCTGACCTATAGGCAAACCTTGTTGTATCTTCCCTATATTTAATAATTGAGTAATCAAATCAGTCCCCTGTGCACCTAAACGTGTTGCTTGTTGTGCTAATTGCCCCGGAACTCCGGCAAGCTGTCCGCCTAATTGCGCACCTTGAAATTGTAAACCCGGAGCCTGCAATGCAGCTTGGCCTAAAAACGGAGCAGCTTGTGCGCTCAATCCTAACGACAATCCAGCGCCAGCTTCTGTTATCGCTCTGTTAAAAGACCCACTTGCTCCACTGGTAGCACCGAACCGCTCAGACAACCCAGGTATTATATCACGTTCAAAAGTACGCAAGGCTAACTGCCTGCCTGGTTCTAATGCTTCAATAATCCTTTTGGGGTCAAAACCACCTAATCCAGTTTCAAGAGCCTGACCAGCACGGCCTAAAAATTGCTGTCCTTGTGTTGGGTCAAACTGACCTAATGCCTGACCAAACAAATCCAGACCTTGACCGGCTATGGGCGCTAAGCCACCGGCCAAACCGAATCCCTGTTGTTGCAAAGGACCAAAAGGAACTTCACCCGGCCTTGTACCTTGGAACGGAGTTATACCTTGCAATTGCCCGCCTTGAAATTGGCCACTTAAAAAACCTGTTAATAACTCAAGCAGACCACCTTGCCCTTGTGTAAGTGTTGGAACCTGCGTAGCTGAAAAATCACTTCCGCCGCCACCGCCACCGCCGAATATATCGCTCATAATAAACTCCTAACTTTTTACTTCCATTATTGTTTTTTTTGATATTTCAAAACCGGCTTTTTCGTAAGCCGATGTGCGAGTAGTTACAATTCTTATCTTGGCATCTTCTTGCCATGACTTGATAAATTTCAAAGTTTCCTCAATTGCATCGTCGAATTGATATTCCTTATCTACACTCAATAATACGATGTCGATTGAATTGAACAGAACATTAGCAAATCCCCAAAGAACGCCTTTTATCTTGTTATCTTTATCAACAAGAATATAGAACTGGACCATAGAATTAGACAATAAAGATTGAGAGAGTTGATACAATTTATCAATATCCAAGTCATCATCTTTGACTTGCTCAAACAATTCCCTTGGTATTGTTTTAAACAACATCATAGAACCACCAATATCCTGCGGTTTCTCGATTGCTAATCTTACGAATTCCAAATCACTGAATTTCATTTAAACAATTCCAATTTTTCATCAATATCATCGATCATTGGTTGATATTTCATATCTATTCTGGCCTTCAGGGCGTCACGTTTTGCAACAATAGAAGCTCTTTCAGTTTCCAGAACAGACTTAATATAAACAGTCACCTCGGTTCTTTCGACCGTTTGACTATCTAACTTTTTGTAAACAACCGACACTATGCTATTGGGGTCAGCGTAAGCAGTTACAATCAATATGCAGATTATTAAGATAGTTAATTTCTTTTTCATTATGTGCCTCCTACCATAAATGCTACTAAGCTACCATGAACCACATCGGCATCATTACTGTTTGTTGTATTTTCCATCCATAAACTTAATTCTTCATTTCCGTTAGGCAAATCAATCAGACATGAACCACTCATATTTCCTGTATCTGTATTGTTACTGATAGTTCTATGACCTTCACATTTATCTCTTATAAAAGTTGTACTATCAACTGTCAGCCCTCCGTGTATTTGTGTATTTGCTGCTCCCGTAACCATTTTAAAACTTATATTCCAATTTATCGAATATTCTCCTGGTTTAGTGATTGTAATATGGTGTTCCGTCCCACCTGTAGGAAAAGTAATTAAATTTAAATCTCCTGCCAACCAGCCATCTTCTGCTGAAGTTGTCCCGTCATCTTCTATTTCTGTCGGCGTATTTAAGGTTAATGCAACTCTAATAGCTTGAGTTCCATCAACATACATGTGACCATAAGGCAAACCTGTTCCATCGCCTGTCCAGTAAGTATCGCCATCTGCTTCGATAATTAAATCTGTTACCCCAGGCGTACCTATTAAAGTGTTCTTATCTTCATCGATAATTACAACATTTGTGCCAGCAATTTTTAATACTATATTCCCATTAACTCCCAAAGTATCGCCAAAAGCCCCAAGTCCAGTATTAAGTATAACGTTTCCGCCGTTACCTCCTACACCTGGAAAGCCTATACCACCAGCACCGGCAGCAAACTCAATGCTTCCACCATTCCCACCTACATTGGACACGCTTGATGCTAATGTTTGTCCTCCTGCACCACCAGTAAATGCTAAACCGGCACCAGTCCCACCCTCAACGTTTCCTGTTGTTGTACCAACACCTGTTACAGTTCCGCCTGCCCCTGCTTCAAAGCTAAAAATACCACCAATACCTGATGTTCCTGCACTTGAACCTGTTACAGATGTCAATGCACCACCGTCCCCGCTGACAAATCCGAATCCTCCTGCATTTGCAGCAGTTCCATTTGTAGTCGCACCACCATCGCCAGATGTAATTAAAAGCACCCCCCCTGTACCTGGACTTGCATCAGTAAAACCATCTCCTGAAGTAAAGAGGAAATTCTTACCTGCTGTATCACCGGAGATACCATCAGCAGAAGTAAAAACTATTTCATCTAAACTATTACCTACAATACCAACCCCTCCAGTTGTAGTATCTACAGTGAGTACATCCCCACCATCCGAGTTTTGCCTTATCAATAATGACTTAATAGCAGAGTTGTCTACGGTCAACGTACCGTTTACCGTTGTATTGCCTGCACCGAGTGTACCGGCAAACACACCACCACCGGCGTCAGTCAAGGTCAAAACAGTAACAACGCTATCACCCTGATTCGTCCTGAGTTGCATACTGCCTTTTAATGTACCAGGGTCTGCTTGTGTTATTGTAGTTAATATGTCGGCGAATACATCTGCACTTGTAGTCCCATCACCGTTAGTAAACTGTATCAGGCCTGTACGATTCAAAGTTTCGTCAGTAGAAATCAATATACCGCTATCACCGGACGAATTTCTAAACTCGGCCTGTCTGCCGCTTATTGGTAAAGTCAGACCAACTGCCAATGTACCGCCGAAAGAGCCGTCACCGGTAACTATTGCATCTTCAGATAAATGTAAATTCTTGAAAGGGTGACCAACATCCCCCAAATTTATCGAACCACCAATTTCACCTCTGAATACAGAAGTAGTCAGACGAAGTTGGTCTCCACCGCCTGCACCTAAAAATAGGTCGCCAGTACTCGACAGTCTCGGTGCGAACAAGGAACCTGTAGTAGTTAAATCTCCACCCGTAATAGTAAGTGTACCGTCTGTGAGAATTGCAGAAGTTATCGAAGTAGCAGCACTTACTGTTCCTAAATTTGCGCAAGTCTGTCCAACAGCCGTCCAATCATCATTGATAACTACAGATTTGCCTGTATCAGCCTGTAAAACCAAATCATTGCCACCAGCACCAACAGTTGTAATTATATTACCAGCTATGACCACGCCGTCGGGAAGTAATGCAAATGCACTGGTAGCTGTTAAATTAGTTGCCGCAATTGTCCCCGTTGCCGTTACATTATCACTGAAAGTCATTACTCCACTTCCAGCCGTCATTGTGTGGTCAGTACCTGATACATCGAATGTCCATTGATTTGAAGCGTTTGAGCCATCCGACCATGTAAGGGCGTCAAGTTCGGTCGAATCGAATGAAAGTGTTAATGCAGCAGATTCCGAGCCTCCATCACCGCCATCAATACCGTTATCACCGTCAGTTATTGAAGCGACATAATCCCCTGTTGTATCGGTTCCCAAATCAATTGCATCCCATGCTATATCCGTACCGTCACTTTTAAGGAACGTTGTTGCTATGCCTATTAATAATTCGTCCCAAAGCGGCGTAGAATTACCGTATATAATAGAGCCTCTGGTAACATCTTCTCCGGCAGCGTCAGTGTGGGTAACAGATAGTAATTTGTGCGTACCCGCCACCGCATTTACATCAGCAAAACTTAAAACGCCAAAACCGTCAGTAATTAAAGTCTGGCTCGGATCGCCGTCAAAAGCTGGTAAAATATAATTAACAGATTCTGATGTTGTTGACGAAGCCGCTAACGAAGTAGTTTGGGAATTATTGTTCCAAATAACTTTAGCACCATCAGGCGATAATTCAATGTCGCCACGAGTCCCAAAAGCAACCGAACACAAAAACAATATTATGAACCATGTATTTTTGAAGTTTCTACCCATGAACTGCTAACCCTTTTCTCTATAACTAAATCATCTCCACTAATTCGTAATCTCCAATTACCGTCATCTCCCTTATCGCTGCCGTCTTTAATAATCTCGAAATCAGAATCATTACCTATCCTGTCCTGTAACCAGTTAGTACGCTTCGATACCTTGAAGAAAATATCTTTTTCTATCCATAAAACTAAACGCCGGAACCACCCCGGCCATTCCTGCTCGTCTATTTCTCCCGACTCGAATCTTTCTTGTACCTTTAATTTGTCCAATCAATTCAACCTCCCAGCACCCCTTTTGAACCAAAATATCATTGCATGTATAATCGGTCTGTTATTTGAGGCATTGTTTGTAATTTCTATACTATGAGCAAATCCCGATGCGTTTACAAAAACACTGTACCATGCCTTTGAATCAGCACTTTTTTTAGCTATAGCGGTGATAGTGGTTGTCTTAAATGGTGACGAATCCGTATTCAAAAAACTTTTAACGTCAAAACTCGAATCGGCATTAACATCAACAAAAAAATCTATCCTGTTTAACCATGCTTCCCGCCCTTGACTTATAAACGGATTAAATCTTGCGCTTTTGGCGGTCCATAATATATCTGAGCCATTATCACTACCGCCAGTATTCAACTGTAATACCAACCCTGCGTGATCGCCTATAAGAGTTGTTGGAAATCCAGCTTCGTTAGAACCGGCGTTCCAAGGGTCGAATATTTCCTGCCATGTCAAATCAGTTTCCCATGTAGTATCTGAGCCAAGTTCAGTTGAACCGATAGTATGAACATCCATTGTCCAGTTAGTAAACCCCTGATCTTCGTAATTTCTTATCAAAACTCTATCGGGATAGATATTACCATCTGCATTCTCCCCTGCTCCTGACGAAGCATAAGAAGTGGCTATATGTCTTTCCTGTTCGACAACTAAAGCGTTACTAAATAAAACCGAACCCTGCGACCAATCTAAAGTAACATCCGGTATTTTCAAATCACCCGGTACTACTCTGCGCCCATCCATTAGTTGTAATCTTGTCTTACCAACAGCATATTGTATATTATCGTTTGTAACCAAACTCATCTGAGCTTCACAACCCTGCTTACTATCGACTCTTTCCCATTCAAAAGGGTTAGTGGAATCACCTGTATAAGCGAAACGCCACACACTTTTCCTAAACCATATATAAAGGTCATCACCTATGAAAGCACCGCTTTTGATTGTGTCTTGTGTGGGGGCGTCCTTGAAACTCTCAGTCGGCCATGTATCAGGGTCCTTAATTGAACTCCATCTTGCACGTTGAAAAAAGTCTGTACCATTCTCATTCGTACTGAAGATAACTATTCTCTCTTTTACGATGAAAACCAAAAGACATGAATTCAAATCGTTTATATCATCATCACCACCAATATTAACAACTAATCTCGATAAATTAGTTCCGTCATATTTTTGCATCGGGTCCTTATCATTTACAATATACATCCTGCTTGACCCGCCAAGTTCCCAGTTCGCTATCCAGAAGAAATTAGTATTATCACCAGTAAACGTATCATCTGAGTTAGCACCCTGTGATTGACCTGCTATATTTGCCGGTGTTCCATCTTCCTGTAATTCTTCATCGTCCTGAAAAGTTCCCGTAACCGTACCACGTTGAAATATTATCGTGCCTCTGGCATCATCATCTGCAATAGAACCGGCATCAACTATCAAAATATCGACAGTTGCTGTTGCTCCGCTTGTAGCTCCTTTGATTACATCACTAACTACGGGAGTAAAATTCTGACCTAATTTACCTATATATCTTATTTTGTTTTTCGTAACATCTTCAAATCGTTCCTGAGATACTATTCCTGCAGCAGACTCTGCATTAAATGTTTCGGTAATCTCAAAATCATTTGTCGATTTATTTTGTACTCTGTAAGTATCATTATAATTTGTTGTTCCACTTATAGTCACTATATCATCATCCGAGAAACCATGCGAAGCGGCAGTGACAGTAACCTGACCGCCGCCGGCGTCTGCAAATGCACCTGTGATATCTACATTTGTAACAGGTGTTACAATAGTTGAGTTCATTCTCGCCTTATCGAAAACAACCAATTCTTCAGTCGCACCACTAAAGAAATTATGAATACCCATAACAGGGTCTGTCTTTAACGTAGGAACTTGGGTATCTGAATCTATATGAACTATCTGGCCGAAAAGAATATTGCCAAGCCGTTTAGATAAAATGCCTCTGCGTAATGTGCCATTACTTACCGACTCCCACGCGTCACCTGGAAGTTTCCACGGCTCAACATCAGTTTGAACACCACTTCTTATATCCAAAATAGGAAAAGGACGATAAGGCATTAGGCAAGTATCTCCTGCATCTTAGATTTAGCTTTTTGAACTATCGCTGTTTTATATTGGTTTAAAGCACTAACAATTACAGTCTGCAATTGATTAAGTTCTGCTTGAAAAACAGGTGTTTCGTTGCGAACATTGAAAGTATGTTTCAATATTTCACCTGCGTCTTTTTTTGCTATCAAATCAAGAATATTCCTGCGTTCATCGATTAATTGCATTAGTTCGTCTATTAATTGTTCCATATTACTATCCTAATCCTGATCTACAGGCTTGCTTAAAGCTCCAATAGATTTCCACCATATATCGGTTATTGTGTCAGAAGAAGTAACCTCAAAAAATTCACCTTCTGCAACTGCAAAATTTATAGAAACTGCAAAAGTAGTATTTGCTGGTACAGTTATTCCCTGTATTAAATCTCCTGCTCCTTCTGGATCGTTGGTATTACCAACATATCCTACTAAACCATTGCCCTGTGTACCGCTAAGTACAATAGCAGAAACCCAACCATCTGTAGCAGCCAAATAAGCGTGTGATTTAAGTATAGTATTACTTTCCGAATCTTCATTTGTATAAGCACTAAATGCGATATTGTCATCGACATATTTCTTATTAGCAATCATAGCGTCAGTAGTAGGCGCTGCTGATGTAGCCAGTACGGATTCGTCACCTAATGTAGCAACGCCTGTAACACTAAGAGTCCCTGCAACTAAAGTATTTCCAGTATCACCGGCTACGGTAAATTTGTCAGCATTGAAAGTAATATCTGAAGTAGATGAACCTATAAGGTCGTCACCTGCACCGAGCGTAATACCGCCGTTGAATGTCGCATTCTCTGTTACAACTAAACCGTCACTACTGAACAAATCCCCGTCTTTGGTGAATTGAAGTTCGTCACCATCTTCAGATGTAAAAGCAAGTTCGGGCTGAGTACCACCATCAATAATTTGGAAATGCCCTTCATTTGTCGATGAAGCACCAGCAGAAGTTTCTTCTTCCATCGTTAAGACTTCATGTTTGCCTGAATTTGTACCACCTGTACTAAATTCATGGTCCTGGCCGATTGCAGTTTCCAGAGCCGCCCAATTAGCAAGTATCTCAGGATTAGAATTACGAAGTGAAGTTGTAGCGGCAGGCTTGTCCTTATCGAACGCTCCGTGACAAACACTCAATAAAACAATGAATATAACATTGAGAATGAATATATCTCTGATTCTCTGTTTCATTTGCCAATACCTCCCTTAGCTCTGACTCTGCCGACAATGGACAATAGGCATCCGGCCATCGCTATCTGTTGTAATATCAATTTCATTTGATTGTTGCTTTGCGCCTCGGCCCAATCACACAGTTCAATAGTTGTAAAGTCATGCGTAAGTGGTGTTGGAGTATCAAGTATTAACATTCCTATACAACTAAGAACAATTAACGCCGAAAGAATTGTCATTGATTTATACCATACCTTATTCATTTTTAATCTCCATATAGAACAACATCAATTTCTATTCCACTTGCCCCAACGTCACCGGACAAATTCGCATTTACAGTTATTGTACCGGTAACTAAAACAGCTAAAGGCAAATCCGTTGCGCTCTCAGTCATAAAATGCTGAACAACCGGAGCCGATGTAGTGTTCTCTGCAATAGTCTCTGTTGTGAATAACACAGAACCGTTATCATCGATAATGTCAATTGTTGCTGTTTTATTTCCTGTATTATCACTGACGCCGACTGTTATTTGTCTTATAGTTCCGTTCAAGTTAAGTGTAGTTGATATATCAGCGGAAAGATTAGGATCGCTGACTAACTGTGTAACTTCCACACGGAACACCGGATGGTTGTCCGGCTCTAATGTTCGTCTATCAACAGATGCCGCAAAAACAACAACGGCTATAGCCAAAATTATTGTCAATATAAATTTTTTCATTTTCAAAAGCTCCTTTGCACTACTTGTCCAATAATTCGTTTAGTTTTATCTTCTTTTATAGTATCGAATAAATATTTCGTCAAAGTTGCCAATTCAGACACTGTTTCGGTTTCTTTGTTTTCGAGAAGAAATACATTCGCTGCCCCAATCGCTATTGCAAGCCCCCATCTAACATCAGCAGGAGCATCACTATCGCCGGAAAGAGCAGTTGGCCTATCGGCTATCGACAATGCCCTAAACTCATAAATGTCATTAGGTTTTGGTTTTACATACAGGTTTTGACCATACAACAAAGCAGATACAGGTTCCGCTCTATTCTCGAACCTGCCATCTGTAAAAGTCGCTGTCACATTCGCTGCACCTAACAAAGTGGTATCAGGTGTGAATGCACCATCTGATTTAGTTACTGTTACATATCCCATGTAAGCAGATTCGCTATCTGAAGATGTCAGGGCATCGAGAGCTATTCTGGGCGTTGCGTAACCCGTACCATTGGCTGCGGCGGCCGCTACAGTAATATCACCGTCAACATCTATTCTCAAAGACCATGCACCAAACAAACCGGCAGGAACATCGTCACCTGTTAAGGCTACCTCGGAAGTTTCTTTTGAATAAGATTTACTCTGAACTTCATAATCAAAATCATCATGTAACACTCTCGCTGTATTACTTGTTCCTATGGCAAGTCTGGGGTCAGTGATAAATTGTTCGTCCTCAAATTGAACCTGCAAAGATGTTACCGAACCGCTGAAATGATGGAAATGATTATGATGGTCGTGGTGATGATGTTCGGAAAAGAACCTCTCTCTGTCCCTTTCCAGTATAATCTCTCTACCATTTATAGTAACGGGATCGTCTAATCGGTCTATATTTTGAGCAAGAGCATAAATACCCGTATCTGTAGCGGAAAGTGCCTGAGTGAAAAAATCGTCAAACTCGTCTACTTTGGCGTCAGCGGGAAAATAATTGACATAATAATCATTAATTCTGTCATCAACACTATTGTCAGATATCTGCCCTGTAGTGCGACGTCCGGTATATTCCCTGAACTTCGCCCTTAACTCTGCTAACGTTGCTGTAAAAGCCATAATAACCTCTAAAAATAAGGGAACGAGTTTCCCCGTTCCCGTTAAATTACGGATTAGAATCTGTCCAAGTACCTTCTTCTGCCACAACAATCCAATTAGTGTTATCTACCGCAATGATGTGTAACATCTCACCAACAGCATTAGCAGAATAATTATCTGGATTAGCAACGTTTACTGTTCCAGATTTATTAATAACGTCACCGGAAGCAGGAGAAATCTGCATATCCTGAGCAGCCATAACAACAAAGATATACTCAAGACCAGTAGCGGCGGTAGGAAGAGTCCAAGCATCAGCACCATCAGAACCAAGATTGGTTAAGACCGTTCCTGATTCCGTCACTAAAATAGCATGAGGTTCTGCATCATTCGTTACGGTCTTCAAAAATCCACCAAGAGCTGCCGTTCCGTCACCTGTAAAAGAATCACTTGTAGTAATACCACCGGCAGCAATTAAATTCAAAACACTTGCAGCATCTAACGTAATATCACCGTTAGTACCGTCATCAGCATTTAGGATTATGCCGCCATTGGTGGTTTTAAGGTTAATTACGAAACCTGCACCAGTACCCTGAGCATCAACTTTGAATTGGTCGGTAGCAGCCTCAGCGGTAACAATGCTTATCAAACCTTCGGCATCTAACGTAATATCACCTGTACCAGAACCATCGGACAATAACTTTATAGCTCCGCTGGAAGTCTCTAAGATAATCGCATCTCCAGAGACAGTACCAGTAGCATTAACATGAAACTGACTGGCAACTGTATCATCCGTTGTAATTACAATATCACCTGCGTCAATAGTAATAGCATCGCCAGCGTTAATATCAATGTCTCCAAGAGCATCGGTAGTTGTTAATTCTATAGCATTTGCACCTTGACCTTCAGAGGAAATAATGACACTCGAATCATTACTGCCAAGTTGTGAGATAGTTAGGTCTTCGCCGCCTTCGCTTGATGTTACTGTGATATTTGAAGAATCGGTAAAATCAAAACTCAATGCGTCTATATCTATAGTAAGATTCGCCGCTGTTCCAGTTCCTGTCAGAGTCATAGCGCCTGTACCAAAATCGACATCAATACCCCCAGCAGCGTTTTCAGCGTCAATTACTACAGCTGTTGCAGCAGCTTCACCACCAACTAATTCCAATCGACCGGCAGCACTATCAATTCTAATATCTTTACCAGAACCACTGTTATCAATATTGATTACATCAACAGCGTCAATATCAATTCCACCAGACGAATCAACCTCAATAGCATCGTCGGTTGTGTCAGCAGAAGTAATTTGAATTTGACCTGCTGAATTTGAGGTAGCAATATTAATTGCTAAATCAGCAGCTTGGCTTGAAGTAATATTAACAGCAGTATTAGATAAAAGAGTTAAATCCTCAGCACCGGCAGCACCGGCCACAGTAATAGTCATACCACCAGCAGAGGTAGAAATAGCAATAGCATCTTCCTGTGTGCCCTCGGACTGTATAAGCAAACGAGCGTCCTGAGCGCCTGTTACTGCAATAGTCAAATCATCTGTACCGTCAGCAGCAAGCGAAATACTGGAATCTTCGGCATCGAAAACAATAGTACCTACACCGGTAAGGTCGTCAATATCACCTAATTGAAGTTCATCTACACCAGAACCAGATTTCAAACCGATTGCGTTTGATGCGGCGTCCATATCAATACTGAAATTCTCACCACCTGTATCAGTGAATAAAAACTCCGTATCAGTTGAGTTCCTTAAAGTGTCCCCGGAATCCAGAATTATACCAGAACCAGCTGTTAATGAAGTAGCAACGGTCATTGTCGGAATCGTTCCGCTTACAGCTATTAAAGCACCTGCCGATGTAACAGACCATGTAGAGCCTGAACCATCAATATCTTTACCACCCGTAGATACGAATTGAAGGGTATCACCGGAACCTGTATTAGTAATGCGCATGGTCTCAGGATTGTTGGTTGTATCGTTCTGAACAATATCTAATACACGGTTATCGTCCGTATTACTGGTTGTCATTGTTACAGGGTTGGCATCAACATCGATAGTACTTCCTGCATTGTACGCACCATCGAGCGAGTTACCAGCCGCTGCGGCTATGAGACTGGACTCGTTACCGCCACTGTCGAGAAAAAATAAAGTGGTAACAGTTCCGACATCACGAACATATATCCTGCCAGTATCAGAACCTGGATTACTCGGCTTACTAATTTCGGCCATTTCAATAAAAATAGACGCGAAATCAACTTCAGCTAAAGATGTTGAACTCGATAAGGCAATCTTGTTCGTTCCGAATGTCCATATCAAATCTTCCGAGTTCTCTGTCCATGTAAAAGCATTGTTCGTTGCATTGTCAGTAGTTAAACCATTTCGATATGAAAACGTATCTCCTGTACGGCTCAGTCGTTCCCGCAAAATAATCTCAAGTGTATTGTCATTGGAAACATTTGGAAAATCTATCTGCTGGAATTCGCCAAAAGCAACCGAACACAACACGAAACAAACAGTCATTAAAATTAGTTTCTTTAACATTACTTGCCTCCTTTCTTCTCAGCAGCTGCAACTATTTTCTTAGCTTCTGCTAACGCCGCTTCCTGTTTTTTCTCAGACGCAATCCTATTTGCAGCCTGGGCCTTGTCGTTAGAGATAACTAATTGTGCCGCAATTAGTTTCTTTGATTCTGCATCAGCTAATGCTGCCTTTTCAGCGTCGGCTTTAGCCTTAGCTTCGAGTATAGCCCTGTCTTTAGCTAATTGTTGCAATCGCTTTGCTTTTTCCGGGGCTATGACAAAGTTAATATCATCTATTTCCGTAAAGACTCTTTCAAAAAGCTTGCGAACTTCCTCGAAAGAATCACATTCTGAATAACTTACAGTTCTCATAATTTACTCCTTATGAAAGTTGTTCTTGTTTTAACTCATTAAGGATTTTAACATTAGTTACTAATCCGAACGGTGCATCAAGCGGTGCTTCGCCGAGATATTCAAATGCGAATCTTTGTTTGCCACCGACACGTCTGCATTCTTCGCCCATCTGGCCTTCAACGGCGGGTCCCGGAACAGGCACTCGCTCATAAGTGGGAACGATAGCTATTCTTCGCCATGTTTTAATATGAAACTCTGAAAGAACATGAATCTGATCGGGAATAAGATGTATAGTGTACTTTCCGCCAAGATTCACTGTATGAGCAGCATTGTCCTGTTCGCGGTTAGTAAACACATAATATCCACGTTTGCTCGATTCGATTCCAATAGTCTCAGGTGAAGGTTTAACTTCTATCTTCTTAATACCCAATTTAGTTCTCGCTCTCGCAAGGTCAAGTTCGGTAGGATTCTTAGGTAAATCAATCTTGATATTAAGAGTTTCAGATTCTGCGATAATCGAAGCTGTATCAATTGTAAGTTGACGTTCACGTTTGAATTTCTCTCGCATCTCATCTTCATATCTCAACCGTGTCTCAATCTTTTTAGCTTCTTCGACTGATAATTCGCCGGGTTTAGGTGTTTCCAATGGGTCGTCAGTTTTAGGATTTTCTTTTGCAGCCGTAATGGCCGCTTGAAATTCATCCGCTGTCATCTGACCTGTTATACCTAACTTCTTTGCCTCTGTACGAAGCCTGCTTAACCGTTCTAATCCAGTTTCTTTAACTTGATTTTCTTCCATTTGAATATCCTTTCTAAGTTATTGTTTTTAAGCGTCAGGGTCAATACCATCCGTCCAGCCGTCTACGTCACCGTGGTCAACTGACTGGTCTGCCATTTTCGCTTCATAATACCATTCCTGACCATTGGTATTAAGAGCAGCAGCAATAACAACACCTTGATAACCGCCACGTTGGAGACTAACATCTACACGCTGCCATACTATCGAACCATCAGTTACATTTTCACCAATCGAATCCGGCCATGTAGGTTCTGTTGCACCCGTATTACCAGAAACAGTCACTGCTTCAAAAGTAGCCTGACGGTCTTGGGCATTACCTACTGTCGGGTTTACATAAGTACCCGGCGCGGTAGCAGAACGAGCGACAATTGTAATAGTATTCTCTTGTCTGTCGTCAATTGTTGCGCTACTGGCTTCCCATATTCCTACAGGTGGTCTTTGTGAACCTGTACTAAAGGCTGTAATACCAGCACCATCGCCAATCGGAGAGACAACACCGTCAGCACCATTGGTAATCATACCTTCCTGAAAACCAGTAGATTCAGCGCCTTCCTGCGCCCTGTACCATCTGATATGATCGGGATTACTTGTCCCAACTTCGTCCATATCAAGTATGTCAGGGATAAAACCAAGCGGCAGATTTACTATTCCGTCATCAGCTTCGTAATGTCCAACTTTTATTTGATTACTCATAATTTATCCTTTCTTAAACAGTCGTTACTAAAACATGACCAAAATTGTCATTTAATATCTGGGCCGCAAAGTTCTGTAACCAGCCAAGGGTAGTGAATCTCTGTAACGGAGATCCGACCCTGTCCTTTGGTGTAAAAATAAGCGGAGCAGCAGCAGAATTGCCTGTAATCTTGACCGTACCAAAAAATTCCATCCCGAAAATAAGACTCTGATATCCGGTAGTCGTACTTGTTCTCGGTGCGTTAGTTGTCAAGAGCCATCGAATGTCATCTGTTGAACCGAACTCATCTTCCATTATCTGACCGGTTTGAGCGTAATTAGATACGTTCTTAAAACCACTTACCTGTGACAGTTTTGTTCGTTGGCCCACATGGGTAATACCAATGAACGACGACCTGATAGGTGAAGTACCCTGACCAGTACCTGCATTAATCTGGGTTTTTATCATTCGGGTATTCTCGCTTAATAGATTTGTGACAATAATATCCAAATCAGTCTTATTAATGAATGTCACCGTCCCCGAACCGTTCGACGCTGTGGTTTGAGAAGCAGTACCACTTGCAACGTCCCTTGTAAGTGTGTCGAGTGTCAATCGCATATTATCAAGAAGTATGTCAGCCATTTGGCTCTGGTCGTCCGTAATTCCAGTAAAGGTCATCCACGAAGTCGTTACAATCCACGCACCGTATTCTTTCAGTTTGACCTGAATGTCAGTCTTCGATAAAAGAATCGGAGAAGGATCGACACCTTCGATTAGAGGTACTGTTTGCGCCGATGGGTTAGCCCATCTGCGCCATTTATTAGTATCTCCCGCATGTTGCGGCATTGAATCTTTTTTACCAAATCTTACATATACGAAGGCATCAATAACCCTAAGTAACACCTTACTTTGATAAAAGATGTTAATAGGGTGATTAATCCTCGTTGTAGTGTGCATATTACTATTTGTCGGAAAACGTGCCGCACTTGGCATAAATCCGAGAGGCAGTATCGCAGCCAAATCATTATGGCGTTGTATCCTTTCCTCAACAGTGAAAAACATTAATTTTCTCATTGTTAATCCTTTCGTTAAGTAATTATTTCACCGGCAACTAACTTCCGCTCAATTTCCTGTACTTGCTCTCTTGACATCATAGGTTGATTGTTAGGGTCGCCCGCACCGCCACTTCCGGCAGCAGAACCACCGAGAGGTTGCGAAGCATTGTCAAGATTCTGTCTGTTCAGATGTTCCTGATTGACTGCTGCGTTCTTTTCAAATTCTACGAGTTTGCGTTCGTCTAAAATCGCCTGATAAGCACCTTGAGCAGTATTAACAACACCGGCTAAATATGGTTTTTTTTGTAATAATGCCGAAGCCTCTTTGGACCATGACATTATTTGTCCGGTTGTGGGATTTACGCTCCCGACAACTTCTGTAAAGTCAGGATGACTTGTTATGAACTGCTGATTAGCGGTATGCGCAGTTTGAAACTGCTGTAACGCAGTGTCAAGTTCGGCTTTACGGTTTTGAACCTTTATCATGTTCTCACCGTAAAGATCATCAGCCGTCAAACCCAAATCAAGCATCGCCTGCTCGTAAGTAGAATTTACCTGTTTAGGTTGAGTCGCTTGCTGCTGGCCCTGCATGTTAGCTTGAAGAATCTCAAGTTGTCTTTGTGTATTTGCAGCCTGTTCTTCCGCTGCTTTGCGACCATCCGCAGCTTCCTTCAACTTGGAATACGGAACCTGTTTATTAGGATCGGTTCCATCAGCTAAAGTGTCATCCTGTTCCTTCTGGCCGACCAAACCATCTTTGTTTAGGTCTTGCTGATTGACCGGATCAGCCTTGTTTAGGTCTTGCTCAGTGACCGCCTGAGCTTTGTTTAGGTCTTCTTCTGCCATTGTTCTATTCCTTTTCTAAAGGTTAATAAAAAAAGCTCGCAAACATTCCACGATGGAATGAAATACGAGCGTCTATTTTTTAGGTTAAGCTCTTTCGTTTATTTAATTATTTACATCAACTACATTTACGTCAGTTACAGTCAATTGTTTCTCAAGTACAGCGATTCTCTTTTCATAATCCTTACTGACCTCTATCAAACGAGCAATATTAAAGAGAACAAGTGTATTTTCATTGTAACCGTAATCCCGATATATTTTATCAGGCGGTTGCAACAAAAAATCCCGCAAATCCTTAATAGGTTGTGGTTGAGCAAATGCTACTACTACCATTATCAGCAAAATAATTGATACAATTGTTTTTTTCATAGGTTTTCCTTTCTTAAAGGTTTCTTAGGGCTTATTATGCCGCTCTGTTTTATGTTATAATTTACATTATCATGTTTCTCGGACAAATTAAAGCAAAATTGCAGATTTTCATTGGGTAATGCTTTTTTCAATAATCTGCCTGCTTTGCAAATCAATTCTTCTTGTTCAGGAGTAAGTATCATTTTTTCTTCACACTTATATACGGTTGTTTCTCTATGTTAAATCTTACTTTCCAAGTAAGGTCACGCCAGTCACATTCATATCTGTCCATCGCAATTGTTATTGTAATGAGTAAATGCTGCCTGATACTCTCAGGCATATTCTTAGTAAATCTTTCGTCAAGAACAATATCAGGATTAATTACAACATCTAAAACTTTATCCATTTTTGTCTCTTTCAATTATTTCTTCCAGTGTCAAATTTCTGATATTTACGACACCAATATTATTAACCGTAAACGTCAAATCCTCTACGTCGCAGTTATTTTCCTTTGCAGCTTTTTTTAACATTTTAATTGTCTCCTTTTTGAAATCATCGGCAAGTTGTTCGGCATCGGTTTTGCCAGTAAATATTCTTGGTTTAACTAATGCTACCATTAACTTTTTCTCCGTTTCTTCCTAATCCGTCTGGCCTCACTTAAAGCTATCGCCACAGCTTGTTTACGCTTTGTAACTTTCGCACCGGAACCTGAACGCAAAGTATTACGTTTGAACTCTCCTAAAACTTTCCTTATTTTACGCTTCGCTTTCGTGTGTTTAGGCATTATCTTCCTCGTCACTAACAATGCAACATATTATTAAAAATATCCAAAACCATTTCATTTTGCCACCTGTGTTAATTGTTTTTGTTTCTCCTGAGCAATCTGTAATCTAACTTGCTCCTTAATCAATGCAACAATGGGATCGAATCGGTTCTTGTTAACCTCGGATAGTGTCTTGGCCTGATTAAGAGGTATCTGCGACCGAGATTCCTGAGCGTCTGCAACATCCTCCTGAGCTTTGGCTATCTGAGACACCGAAAGAGCCTGCGTAAGCTGGTCGGTTACTTTCTGAGACTGAGCCGCCTGTTGTGCCTGCTGCTGACGTGCCTGTGTAGCCTTTTGTATGGCCTGTAACGTAGGGGTCTTAAACTGCATAGGTGCAGATTTTACTAATATGTCTGCTGTTATTACACCTGCGAACATTTCAGGGAACGTTTTGAGTAAATCTTTAAGTTCCTGATAATACATATTCTGCTGACTGTCAGTTTCTAACCCCTCGGTCGGGTTGCAGTCGAATTTTATCAAATCCTCCGAGTAGAATCCGGGTACTGGGTCCTGATTAAGTATCTGTTTTATACGCTGCGGGTCGTAGTTCAATTGCACCATTTGAACCTGTTTCTTTCCGAAGTCTCGTTTAGATATTCGTAAATCCTGGAACATCCACGCCTGGGCTGTCAGGGCCTTACCAGTACGATAAGCATGTAAGACACCGGATATATCAGGGTTGTCGTCCGTACCGAATATCTCCTGATTCAACCCCCCTGTCTCCGCCCCGTCTTTTTCGATAATCTGTAACATGGTAAACACCGATTGCGGAACCTCGGAAGCAGGCATTTGTTTGAATATCTGTTCGAGGGGTGTCTGGTCCGGAGCTTCTTTTGAAACATGCAAAACAATACCCTGACCACTCCTGTACGCATCTTCAGGATTGAGTAAATGTTTGTCACGAAGTATCTTTAAGCCCTGTATCTGGCTCTCGATTATGTCCATCGCCTGATTTATTTTTCTATTATACATTCTCTGCGGGTCACGCAAACCCCTGACGAAAGATTGTAATTTAAGCTCGGTCCTCGGACACTCAGGACACCATAAACCATGAACCCAGGTATAGTTAAAGTCCCGAATCTTCATGGGATTGTCACCTTCCCATACAAATTCGTCGTCAACGAAGATAGTAAGTTTGATCTTGTCTTTAGTCTCCCTGAACTTTACCAACATAGGTATACCGTTAGGCAATCTGAAGTTCTCGATAATCTGATTTGCTCGAGCTTTATCCCCGTCGATAGTCTGGTCGGCAAATTGTTCAAAAGTCATCTTCTGGCCGGTCAATCGATGTTGAACAACAGAAACCTCCTCGGTTGTACGCCTCCACCATTGCTCGTATAATCTCTTTCCCGCTTTATTCATCATAGCAGGAGTACCCTGGTACGGCCATCGACTCGAATGAGTTAATGGTTGTATTTCCTCTATTCTCTCTGCTCCGGTAGGAACCAGCATCTTGGCCTTGTCAGTAGTTATCCATTGACCGGTAATTACATCGTTGCAGTCACTCAAATCCGGCTTAGTCAGCCCATGGTCAAGTAAGAATTGATTATAACCTAAACGTCCATATTGTATCAGTCCGTCTCTGTCACGCCACGATTCAATCAAATTCGACCCTTGTGATAGTGTTCCCCACCTAAAAGCGTCGCTCATAATATCATAACCACCGTGCCGGGCCATTAAACTCATAATAACCCCTGTGTGCTGGTTACATGCAGCGTCCTCTTGTTCATCAAAATTGCCCTGCGGACCGATTTTAAGGATATGACGGTTTCTTATCTCGTAACCGTGTAATAAATTGACCTGCCTGCCTATTTTGTCAATAGTATGGAGTATTCGGGTCTGCCTGTCGGCCCTATCCATCTCGTCGTGGGAATGCTGTGCCTTTAACGCAAAATCGTTATCAAGGCAAGCTTGCTGCAAGAACGGGTCCCATGCAGTGAAATTTAATTCATAAGCATCATGGAATTCGGATTTTGTTGATGTATCATTAGGCATTTATTTTCACTTTCGACAAGAACCCTCTTATGGTATCAATATCTGTAGAAATCTTCCCAAGTCTATGTATTAAAGTTTGCATAACCTTGCCATTGTCAATTACTCCATCTTTTCGAGGACATTCCTCTGCGAATACGCCACACCTTCCATCTATTATTAGACACTCCTCAAATGAAAAGAAGAAAGGACAGTTTATATCTTTACAATCGTTAGGCATTAGGATTAACCCTCTTAAATGTTTGCGTTTCCCTGTGTTTTTCTCCAACCGCAAAACCTTCATAACTGCTTCTGCATCCATCCAGATATTGGCACTTACAACAATTAGTAACTAAACCTAATGCGCACAGTTTATGGTCTTTCAGTTCGTAGGTTCTCACCATTATCCCGTCCTCGAATATTTTTTCTGCCATTTTTTTATATCCGTCAAAGAAGTACCACCCTCACTACTCAAAACACCGGATTTAAGGGCCTGGCACATTTCTTTCAATGAATCACACGGATGACTCGCCCAGTCATGTAAAGGGACCTTAGTGTATATCCTGTTTTCCTCGTCATACTCTCTTCTATAATGGTCTAAAGCCTCTATACCGTTTTGGCAGTTGTCCTCGTCAATAAAAAACGAAGGCAGTGCATCAGCAGTAACGTTTATACCAACATCCTTAGAAACTATTCTCGGATTGACTATAACCGAATAACCAAGATCACGCAAGGCTTTAGCGTAAGATTCACCAGATACCTTACTGCGGGCCTTACCATCGTGAGGAAGAACGACCTTCCCGTAATTATAACCCTTGGAATCTAAAATTTTAGCGTAGTGGTCTATGAATTTACCTGTGTTCTCGTAATAATCGATCAAATTACGTCTGCCGTTGACTATTTGCAAAAACCATATACTCGTACAATCCAAACCTATATCAAACGATAAATGGACCCTTACCGAAGGATCGTAATCTACATGACATATACGACCGTTACCCCTCAACTGGTTCATAATGGAAACAAAATAACAAGCGTCCAAATCCACCTCGTCGTGGCAGTTCATTACAAACTGACTGTACTTGGCTGGAGAATCTACTTTCATACGAGCCAAATCCTCGATAAAGTCGGCAGGTAAATGGTCCTTGTTGTCAAAAGAATTAGCCTGAACACAAGAATAACCATCACGAGGACTCTTAATAAACATCTTCCAGCCCCAAAAATGACCGTGAGCGTTACATATAGTCATTATCTGACGCAAAGGACTATCGTGCATACTCTGTAAAAACGGCCACACAGCACCAGATTTTACCAACGCAGACCAATAATCCTCGTCAATATCAACATCCCTCCTTAAACGACCCCGCAAAAGCTGAAACTGAGTGTCAGTAGGAAACTCATCGCCCTGCTCAATGTAAGCCCAACCTAAATTAACGTTCTGTAAACCACTCAATTCCTTAGCATGACGAAACAAAATCGTCGAACCATTAGCGTATTTGGCCTCCTTAGTACCTTGGGGTATGTGTTTACCAGTATACTTAGTAAAATCCTTCATCGTACTGTCACGAAGGTCAGTGAACTTGTTCCTTACCACCAATCCTAAATTGTTACCGTAAAATCGACTCAGTAAATCACCCTTCATTAACGCCCACATCGTCTTACCTGTACCCCAACCAGCTATCATACCCGGAAATCGGTTCAATGCAGTGTAAAAATCCCACTGAAAGGGCTCAGCAGCAATATTTAAGGTTTTTATCGCCATATTAAGATAACTTTTGTCCAAAATTGAAATATGGGCTGTGATGGGAGGGATGTATCAAATACATCGCCCGTTTCCCCACAGGGGACGTCCTTTCCTGACAGCTTCCTGATAACGAGTTTTGAGTTTTATCCACCATACTATCCTATCGCCTGCGTTTGGCCACTGAGCGACGAGTGAGAGCGTCTGCATAGGCTCTCCTTAGTAGTCCATACTCCTTCAACCTTGACAACGCAACCTTCATAGTCTACATCGCCTGGTAGTGTTGGTGTTCGTGGTTCAGTATGCGTCATCATTCGCGGATACGCGGCTGGTTGACCTTGTGCGTTGCGCCTATCCCATATAGCCTGAACTTGTGGGTCAATAGCTGTCACACTTGGCTTGTCACACTTGGTATCTGTCACACCTTTTGTCACACTTGTTTCGGGGTTAGCCTTATTGAACCGTGACAACACCTGCCTGCACTTACTCGAGCATGTCACACCTTTGCCACTGTCTTTACTACATATTACACACTTATTCATTCTATCTCCTTACTATCAATGACTTTAGGCGGCCTCGGACTTATGACGATTATCGTCTTTTCACCACTTCCAGCGTCCTTATCCATGCCATAAAGCCTTGCTTTACCTGTAGTTGCGCTTACCATTGCCGCAGGTTGTTGAGTTTGCTTGGCCATTTCCCTGGCTTCTTCGTATTCAATTTGTGCTGTTGCTATCGTAAACCCTGCTTTTTCAGCCATAGCCACCTTTTTATCAAAGATAGCTTGTTTTATGTAAGGTACTGTACAGAGGTCACTTGCTTGTTGTCTTGCATATTTAGGCTTATACCCTGCTTCTATGGCTGCTTTTGTAGCATTTTGCCATTTTAACATAGCAAAACAATTTACAAAGTTATCGTATCTTAGTTTAGTAGCTGCTTGCATTTACTTATATCCTATCTTATTATGTTGTTCAGTAGTTGATATTTCGCATTCTTGCGCCGTACATCCTGCCGGATTGCCGTTGCCGTCCAGATAACCCAGTTCGTACGCTCTTTGTTTACCTCTTATCACTACGCCTGTAACACGGCATTTAATACCGTTACAGAGTACATCATCG
>SDBT01003611.1_pt1 | contig 26642 bp, 17 predicted proteins | sample 2277101 | NCBI WGS metagenome assembly SDBT01 (sample SAMN10404973, study PRJNA504765) | marine sediment metagenome | isolation source: marine sediment core GS10_PC15, 103 cmbsf | place: Arctic Ocean: Southern Knipovich Ridge | collected 2010 | reverse complement strand
GATGGTTTTGGAGATGCTTGCGACGAATGTCCGTACGATCCGAATAATGATGAAGATGGCGATGGGTTTTGTGTAGATGAAGATAACTGTCCAAATGATTCCAATAAAACCGAACCAGGTGCCTGCGGCTGTGGAGAGCCTGAGAATGACCCTGATAAAGATGGTGTTTGTAACAATTTTGATTACGATAACTGCCCTCAAAATTATAATCCAGAACAGGAAGATATGGATGGTGACGGCATTGGTGATCCTTGTGATGATGACCGCGATGGAGATGGGTATCCGAATAATCAAGACGCTTTTATATCTAATCCGGATGAATGGTACGATACAGATGGTGATGACAGAGGGGATAACAGCGACAACTGTCTGGATGAAGGAAACTACGATCAATTGGATTCTGATGATGATGATTTTGGCGATGCCTGTGATAACTGCCCTGACGTAGACAATCCTTACCAGGAAGATGCTGATAACGATGGTATCGGTGATGCTTGTGATAATGAAGCGGACTTATACATTCCCAATAATTACACAGCAGAGCCAGGAGAAACCGTTAGGCTTGAGGTAAGGGCAGGAAAAAATCTGGGTGACCTGAAAGTTCTTATGCTTGGGGTTAGCTATGGTGATAATAAAATTACCCCACCTGTAACGATTGATTTAACAGGTACTGTTTTAGATGGGGTTCCACACTCTGATGCTGAAAATGAGAATTCTTTTGCCGTTTTATTCGGTACACAACAAAACCCGTTATTCGAACCAATTAATAATATTAATGAAAATGATGTGTTGTTTATTATGGAAATGACAATTAATGAAGAATTAAATGATGGAGATGTAATTGATATTTTATTTTCACCTCAATCGCTTATAATCGACAGCCTTTCACCTTGTCAGGAATTAGCTGAGGAATGTGTAAGACCTATCCAAAATACCCCAGGCAAAATCACTGTAGTTATCGGGGATTCTGACGGAGATAGTTATAACGACGATGTCGATGTATTTCCACAGGATATTAATGAATGGTTAGACTCAGACAATGACGGCACTGGTGACAATGGCGATAATTGTCCCGATGATTTCTACAAAACCGAACCAGGCTCATGTGGTTGTGGAATCTCCGAGGATGACAGCGATGGGGACGGAATACCTGACTGTAACGACAATTGTCCAGATGATGCGGACAACGATGCGGACAGCGACGGGGTGTGTGGTGATGTGGATAACTGCCCTAACGTTTATAATCCAAACCAGGAGGATGCAGATGGCGATGGTGTGGGAGATGTATGTGACGTGCCGGAGGTAGCGGATGTGATCACCCTTGATGATATTACTGAAACCATCATCCTTATTTGGGGCGTAGATTATGCGGCGGAATATGATTTACATCCTGTCGGCAACCCTGACGGAGATGTAGATTTTGATGATCTTACTGAAATGATCCTTTTATACTGGTCACAAAGTTCTTAAAAATAATATTTACTTAATCTTCTATCATGCCAGAAGAAACAAACAAAAATCATCACTTAATAAGAATCCTGTTGTGGGCTGTTGTAGTCCTTGGGATTGCCATTGTCGGTTATTTTGCCGCAAAGGACACTACTTTGTTTAAGGCAGAGTTGACCCAATTGCCAGGAGGGCCAGGTAATGCCAGCAATGCGCTTTATATTCCGGACAGCTATACTGCCACCTCTCCTCAATCAACAGATACTATTGCCATCAAGGCTGGAGATGCCTGGAACATTAATGATGATCCAATTGCAAGAATACAAGCCCATTTCCTTTATAATCCTAGTGAACTTACATTTACTGATGGGGATTGTTTGAGTTTTGCGGGCGCAATAATGGGTCCGACTCCAACAATATCTACTTGTAGTACTCATGCAGTTGATGCCACAACAGAGCGCTTAGAAATGGATATTGTTGCTAATGCTCAGAACCCTCCAGTTGCTAGTACTGGCGATACTTTATTTAATTTAAAATTAAAAATTCCTGCTGGCTTTTCTGTAGGTGAAACATTAACTATTACAAATGCAACAGATCAAATCGGTGAAGATGCGCTGACAATCAGGACTCCGAGTGAAACGATTACAAACCTTGCCATCGCATCCGGTCAAATTGTGATTATAGAAGAAGAGCAAGACGATTGTGCAGATGTGGAATGCGGTGATTATGGGACCTGTGTTAGTGGTGAGTGCAGTTGTATGGATGGTTATGCAGGGGATGCCTGCAATCAATGTGATATAGGTTATATAGGTTATCCAAATTGTGTTGTTCCTCAGTTCGATGATTTAGATGAATTAAAAATCTGCATGCAGGAAGACAGTGGTGATTTGGATAATTGTGTAATAAATTCAGTAATCAGCTTAAATTCAACAGATAGTATTGGCTTGATAGCAGTTGGAACTATTTTGGGTGACAAAGTTATAATGAGTTTCCGGGATGTAGCCTGGGTTGCTGAGCCGGTCAACCGTTTAGATGACTCAGCTTTGGCAGCTGGCTTTCTGGAAAGAGGGGATGCGCCGGGAAATGCATCGGTTTTTGTGGAAGTGCAAAAATCAGATGAAACTTTTGTGCGCAGTGTTCCTATAGCTGCCTATGTTAATCCAGGACCTGTTATCGAATCCGTATATAGAATTGGTGAAGAGCCGATTGTTCGTAATGGCCAAGTTGATTTGAGCGTGAAGATCAGTGATGTAGATGATATCTCTGACCTTCAGGATATCCGCACTACCATTGCGCGTTATACAGGCGATGAAGACGATCCTACTTACAATCAGATTACAGCGGATTCAGTTAAATTTTCCCCAACACTCTTTACTCCTGATAAAATTGCAGACATCAATGCTTGTGATGAAGAAGATGGCGATTGCCAACAGGGGCAGGACGGCCAGTATTTCCGCGTTTACAGCATTCCGGTTGCTGTGCCGAATGACATGAACATTACCGATGGTGATTACTACATATTACTAGAAATTACTGATATGGCAGGTTATATGGATAATGATGCCTTACCTATATATATAGGGGCGCAAGCTAGTGGTGATGTAAACGGTGATGGAAATGTGTCCATGCTGGATGTTATTTTAGCATTCCAGATTTCTGGTGGCGAACGCGATGCAACGCCCGCAGAACGTCAGGCTGCGGATATGAATGGTGATGGAAATGTGACAATGATTGATGTAACGATTTTATTTAACCAAGTTAACCAATAAACTAATTCCCAATCGAGGACCCAGTCGAGGACCAAATCGACTAGATATCCATTAACTAATCAACAATCAATTGGGCCTTCATTGGGCCTTCAATAGGAAAATTTCAACCCAAATATCATGGAACAAGAAAATAAAACACCAATAGAACCTAACCAGGAGCAAACAACTCCTACTGGTGTGCAAGAGGAAAACAACATTCCTCAAAGCCAGGATCAGACAGAAATGCCGCTTGAAAAAACGGCTGAACCTTCTGTGGAAACTGCGCCAGCAAAACCAAAGAGACGATGGTTGCAATACACCATGTTCAGCTTACTAGCTGTGGTTTTGGCAGGTGCGGGCTACCTTGGTTACACCAATCCACAGCTGTTCCGCGCGGCTATTACGGAAGTTGCAGAAGAGCCGGCCGGTGTGGCACATATGATCATTCCTGAATACAATGCAAGCCCTCAAGATACAGGGAATATCGCGCTTAAGTTCAGAGATGATGTACAAGAAGAACTTGATAAAATTTACAGTATATCGTTTAAGCTTGAATATAGTCCCGTTGATACCATGACTTTTAACGAAAATTCAATTGTTTTCGATGATGATACATTATTCAAATCCGCTGATTTAAAAAGCGTGAATACGGATACGCCCGGTGAGATTGTTGTCTCCTTTTTCTCAAATGATCCCGTTACACCTGTTCAGGCAGGAACTATCGTAAAACTGGCAACAGAATTAAACGGTACTCCAGGCGGTGAAATAACATTAAATGTGGAAGATGTGGAAGTGGTTGTGGAAGATCCTGGCGCTGATATTCCATATAAAGTAAGTACATATCATACTGCTATTGATTCCAATAAAATCAATCTGGTTACACAGTCCGACCTTCGCCTTCTCAACGCAGAAGCTTTGGATGATACACATGTATTGGTTCGTTTCTCCGATTTACTTTCTAACGTTGGAGTAGTTGATGATTATACAATTGGAGGTCTAACTGTAGCTGCGGTAGAAAGTGGTTATGGTCATCCTGACGGCTATGATCAAAGCACTGTAATGCTTACTACTCTACCTCAAACTCCTGGTGCGATGTATGCATTATCCGCAGCAGATATAGAAGGTAATACTGAAGGAAATTTGTCAGATGAATATATAGGAGCCATATTTTATGGATATGATGACACTGTTAGCAGTGTAACTTTGCAGTCTGTTGAAACACTTTCGAGTACACTTGTAGTACTTCATTTTTCAGGTGCATTAGATGAGAATACTGTAACTCCTGTGAATGTGAAGATTGAATATGACTCTAGTGGAGCGTTAGCTGAACTAACCGTTACCAATGTGGAAATAGAGGGTACAACAGTTCGCTTAACCACAGAAGCACAGACGCCTGATACAAACTATTTTGTAACATTTGAAAATGTTACGGATATGGAAGGTGGTGCAATTGGAAATGCACATCCACTGAACTTTTTTGGTTATATTACTCCTCCTGTCCAAATCGGAAATGTTACACCAAGCTCTGTAACAAATGAGGTGGATCAGGTATTGGTAGTAATCGGTACCAATATGGACGTCGTTACAACAGCACGGCTTGATTCAACTACTGTAAGCATTACAGAGCAAATCGCAGATGCATTGAACGTAACTATTCCGGCAGGTTTTGCTGAAGGTATTTACGATCTTACACTTGTTACAGAAACTGGACTAACAGTTACTTTGGAACAGGCAGTACTTGTTACAGTATCAGTAGAACCTATGCGCATTATTTCCGAAGAATCACGAGCTATTCCGGATCGCGTTCCGCCAGATGGTGTAACTGAAATAACTTTCTGGGTTCTTGTTGCCGATCCTGCAGATATTGAGAATGTAGACAGCGTAACAATCGACCTTGAGCAAATCGGTGGAGACCGTACTCAGGAAATGGTTAAAGACGATGGCCTGCAACAGCAAGGTCAGCAGTTCTATACCTATACTACTACTGTTGACCCTGTTACCCCAACGCAGGATGAAGCGTATGAATTGCCTGTGGAAGTTAAGAAAGGCGGTGATGCGGTTCAGGGAACAGTATCTTTATATGTAACACACGATGTACTGGGAAGCGTGGCGCCTGTATTTGATCAGGTCTACGTTAACCCATCTACTGTTTCACCAGATGGTGTGACTGAAGTTACCATTTCTGCAAAAGTAACAGATCCTGATGGCGCTGACACCATTACATCTGTAATAGCAGACCTCGGTTCACTTGGTGTTGGATTTGTAATACTTAATAAAATAGATGTAGCCGGACAGGCAGGTGAGCAGGTAACCGGCTGGTACGCATCTGATGCGTTCACCATTCCGGAAGCCACAGAAGAAAAGGATTATACAGTTATTGTAACTGCCTCAGACAGTACCGGTGAAAACTCAACTGCGGAACTTAGTTTAAATGTTTCAACTGCACTTACCGGTCCTTCTATCGATCCTGAAAGAAGCTATATCGGTCCGCGGAAGTCAGTTCCAAAAGACAATAAAACTCCGTTCGCAATTCATGCCATGGTCGGAGATCCGAATGGTATGAGTGATATTGATACAGTTAATGCTTACTTTGGCACTTTAGGTCTTCCTCCTGTATCACTTCTTCGCGACCCAAATGCTTCAGAAAGCGCTAAAAAAGCTTTATTTTCTTCTGGTGATATCACAATCCCATACAGTGTCCCACTTGGTGTTCATGAAATAGAAGTTATCGCGACAGACCAGGGAGGTGGAACAGGAAGTATTATTCTGCAAGTAGATGTTACTTACAAAGATACTCTTGGTGATGCACCATTGATCTTTGATGACAAATCTTACACAAGTCCAAGAGTCGCAATCAATGATGGCCAGACACGTGTTACTCTTTACGCGTTTGTCCGTGATGATGATAATGACTTGGAATCTGTAGTTGTGAATTTAAGCAGTGTAGGCCAGGTCGGCCCAGAAACTCCTCCTGATTTTGCAGAAGCTGGCGGCCAAGTTGCACCTCCTCCTGTAATTGGCGATGGTACATGCGCAACCGGTTCAAATACAATCGTCTGCATGCAGCCTAGCTTTAAGGAAGGGCGGGACGGCCAGTGGTTCATTTTGCCGGATGTTGTTGTGCTTTCCAGCACACCGGCAAGTCAGCAGCCTTATGAGATCGAGGTGATTGCTACAGATGCTCCTGGAAAAACAGCACGTGGAAAAATCAAAATAATGGTTCAGGATGGCGAAGGTTTTGTGCAGGATAGCAGACCGCCTGAAATGATAGCTTCTGTACCTGTAAGCTCAACAGCTATTGAAGTGATATTTAGTGAAGAAATCAATCCACTTTCTATTGTTTCAAATGGTGCAAATTTTACAGCTACAGACAGAAACGATATTAGTAAAAAACTTAATGTGATTGGCGCTACAATCAGCGCAATAGGTGATATTGTCACACTTACTACTTCAGAACAGGAAGAAGGAAAAGAATATGTTCTGACTGCAGATAACAGGATTACTGATTTATCCGGTAGCCCGCTTACTCCGGGAAGCAGTGCTTCATTCCAGGGATTTGAAGACAGCAGTAAGTTACCTGTTGTTCATTATGTATCAGCTACATATATAGATACTGTTGAAGTCGAATTCCAGAAGAACCTGCGTCCATCCAGTGTAAAAACCGGTGAAGGTGGTGACTTTAATATTAAGATATTTGAAAGTGAAAGTTTTGTACCGTTAGCTGTTACATCTGTACGCTTTGTTGAATCCGGCAAATTACTGGAAATCAAGACTGCACAGCAGAAAACCGGTCAGCGATATCGCATACAGATTGAAGATATTGCCTCTGCAGCTGGAGTGAAATTGGCAGCTGTTTCTAAAGTTTTTAAAGCCATTAATATCCGCGCTATACAGCAGGCCAGTGTTGAAAATGCGGCAGACCTGAACGGTGACGGAAAGGTGGACTTTATCGACTTTACTATGTTCTCTTCAGTTTACGGCCAAGTATTCGGAAATAACGGAGGAGGCAGCACATCAGCACAAGGTTTAAGCCCGCAAGCACCTGATCCTGATTCCTTAGTGCCTCATACGGAGCCTGTAAATTAATTCCCCAAATTTCGGCAGTCGTAACTCGAAGCTCGATCAAGCATCCAGTTACGATAAACGAAGGCCGAATCTAAAATCTTAAATCCTTAATCTTAAATCCAAGATGAAACCAAAAGATATCCTAATTGCCACAGCACTTATCCTCACTCTTTCCAGCTTACTTACTGGCTGTAAATTGATTGAAACACAAGCGCCAGCAAAGCAGGCGACAAAACCAGCACCGCCTAAAATCAACCTTGAAAAAGTTGTAAAGAAAGCTCTGGCTGCCAAAAAGGAAGTCAGCATGATTTTTAAATCTGAAAAATCAGAAAATCAGGTTACAGTAACGGTCTCACTTGAAAACCCAAAAAACAAACCCATTACATCTATCCAGAGCTGGCTGAGTTTTGATGCAACCAAACTTCAGGGAAAAGAAATCAATACGAAAAATTCAGCATTTGAGCTCATGGCCCCATATGACAATACCTTTGATAATGAAAATGGGCTAGTTATGATAGGGCGTTCTAATCCGGATTCAATTACCGACTCATCTATTCAGGTTGTCGAAGTGGTATTTGACGTAATTGCAGAAGGGGCAGTGATGATTGACGCATATGATTATCGTGATGATCTTACTGGTCATACATCCGTTAATACTGTTCTCGACAATAAACCTTATAACATTCTTATTAAACCGGATAGTCCGGCATTAATAATTGAGAATTAAACCCAAAAACTAAATTCACTAAAATGAAAAAAGCACTCAAAAAATTAGCAATCCTCACACTCCTCTTTGCGGGTATGTCAGTCGTATATGCCCAGGGCGGTGATGCTGAACTTACATTAAAGCCATCCGTTACCGAAGCGAATAGCGGCGATGAGTTTACCGTAGATATTGTGCTCAAAAACCCAACCCAGCAGAATGTGATTTCCGTACGTTCATGGCTTACTTATAACAAGTCTCAATTGGAAGCTGTGAATATAGACAGCAGTGCTTCTTCATTTACATTGTCAGCTCCTGGCGAAGATCAGGTAAGCCACAGTGAGGGCCGCGTGAAAATCGGCCGTTCAAACATCACCGGAGGCGTAAAAGATACGGAAACAACAGTATCAACAGTACGTTTTAAAGTTTTGGAAGCATATGAATTAACAGCTACTATCGAATTTTATGATTATCAGGTCAGTGAACTTGGCTACACCAGCGTTAATATTATCGATGCCGGTTTTCCAGCTAATATTCTTTTCGAAAAACCGGAAAGCATACAAATTAGTTTAAATTCCGGTGCAGGATCAGCTCCGCAACCAACTCCTACACCTACACCAATTCCTACACCTATACCAACTCCGGATATCGGCGGTGGTTTAGCACTGGATCTTGCACGACCGGTAAACTTGCAGGTCAATACAGGATCAGGTTATGTGGATTTGGCATGGCAGGCTGATCTTGATGCCGCACGTGTTGGATTCAATATATATTATGGTAAACAAAGCGGCACTTACACCCGTCGCAGAAGTGTGGGGAATGTGGGAAGTTACAGAATCGATGGCCTGATGAATAATGAAGCTTACTATTTAGCTGTTACAGCTTTCGACCAGTTCAACCGGGAAAGCGATTACAGTAACGAGGTAGGAATTATTGTTAATCAGCCCCTTAGTTCAACCTCTCCTTTTGAGGGCTTGTTACAGCAAATAACTGCACGCATTCCAGCTCAGCCGCAAAATGGACCGCTGGTAGGCTGGCTTGCAATTTCAGCTGCCGGACTTGCTGGCTCCGTTATGTTTAGACGAAAAAAACAGTCATAAATCCTAAGTCTAAGACTTAAAACTAATAAATATTAAATCTCTAATTTCTAATCAGAAATGAAAAAATCAACCAATTGGATCACCATTCCGGATGAAGCCCTTCACACACCTGCCTCCAAGGCTAAGGGCAAGAAAAAACAAGGGAAAAAATCCGAATCAGTAACCAATAAACTGCTCTGGGGAGTTGGTTTTGTAGTTATGGCTGTTGTAGTTTTTGCAGTCTTAGCCCCAAATCAATTCAATGACCTCCTTAAGGGTAGTCTGTTCGACGCTGAAGGGGTGGATAGCCCTATTTCAAGTCCGTCTGACCTGCTGGCACCAGTAGATGGCGGAGAGGGTGAAGGGGAAGAAGTCGATGGCGCAGAAGGCGAAGGGGAAGAGGTCGATGGCGCAGAAGGCGAAGGGGAAGAGGTCGATGGCGCAGAAGGCGAAGAAGTCTATGTGTCTGACCCAGTAGTTCAGCCAGAAGAAGATGCTGTAAGTATTTCCATAGATCCAATCGTTGAACCGGGTGGCGGAGTGGTTGATTGCGGCGAAGATTTAGATTGTTTTTTACCTCATCTTGAAGACTGTTCTTTGGCAAAAATGACTTACAAATTCGACCTTTTAGGTCAGAGTCTTGAGGCAGATCAGGAAATAACCGGCAGTGAAGCTGAAGACTGCCTGATAAAAGTTTTGTATACCAAAATACCAATTCCTCAAATGGTACAGAAAGACGCTGTTTGTAAAATAGAAAAAGGAACATACGATGAAGACAGATTCACAGAACTTTATGAAGATATGGATGATCTTCTTGAGAGCTGCAGCGGTCCGGCCATTGATGCTTTTAAGGTTTATATGGAAAGTGTGACAGCTGATCAAGAGGACGAAGTTCAGGATTCGCAGGCCAAATTAATTGAAGATCTCAGCAAACAACTGGAGCAGATCCAGAAGCAACGCGAAGAAGACATAAAAACTATGCAGGAATTAGCAGATGCCACAAAACCATCTGCACAGGAAGGTGTGCCGCCAAGTATAACAACCACAACAACTATTGGACAGCCGCCTGCAGTTCAGCCGGGTTTTCGGGTTAATACTCATACCGCTACAATCACACCACAGGAAATGCTGAGCCGGAATATGGCTGGTGGCTATCAAGTTGCACAGCAATCCACGACTCAGCCGGTTTATCAGCCTGCTTACCAAGTTTCCACACCTCCAGCTGTCCAAACTCCGGACACAGGTCCATCTGAAGTTATGTTTATTGCTTTCTTACTTACTTTTGTAGGTCTGCTCGGATGGAAATTAATTCGATTATCTATCGCTTAACGAGGTGACGAAATAACGAGGTGACGAAATAACGAGGTGACGAAATGACAAAGCAATCTATCATTTCGTTGAATCGTTATTAGGAATGGTGTAAAATAGGCAGGCTTTTTAACGTACATACAATTATGAATATCAAATTCCACGGACATTCCTGTGTATCCATTGAAGATAAGGATTTTACTATCGTTACTGATCCTTACGATGAAAGCACTGGCTTAAAAATGCCTAATCTCAAAGCCAATGTAGTTACTGTCAGCTATAAAGATCCGCATCATAGCAATGTCGAATCTGTAGAGGGTGGCCCGAGAGTATTCAGCTGGCCAGGGGAATATGAAACAGGTGGTGCTCATTTTAAGGGTGTAACATCATTTCATAATAGTAAGGAAGATGCTGAGCAAAAAGAAAATATTATCTTCACGTGTGAATTAAACGGCATCAATCTGTGTCATTTGGGTGCTCTGGGCACTAAACTAACTCCCGAACAGCTCGAACAAGTAGGTGATGTAGACATCCTCTTTATTCCTGTGGGTGGTAAGGAGGGAATCGACGCCAAAAAAGCCAAAGAGGTTGTCGAACAGATCGAACCCCGCATTATCATCCCAATTACATATCATACCGAAGGTAGTAAATGCGGATTCGACGCAGTTGACTCCTTTGTAAAAGAAATGGGCTCTCAGGCAGGTGAACCAATCGACTCTTTCACTCTAAAACGCAGTGAATTGCCGGAAGATAATAGTAAGGTGGTGGTGATTCGGTCTTCTTAAATAATTAAGAGCTGATAATTAAGAGTTAAGAATTGGTTGTTTTTGAGGTATAGTATTCCTGTCCTCGTGGTCCCATAGTTCAACGGATACCTAACCTACGCTAAAGCTTTGGACGGGTAAAGAACAAGGCACTCCTATTTATCCGCCGAAAAAGTTTCAAATCTGGCCTCGTAGTTCAACGGATAGAACAAGGCACTCCTAAGGCTTAGATACAGGTTCGATTCCTGTCGAGGCCACCAGAAATTTGAAACTTTGTAGGTGGAAGGCTTAGATACAGGTTCGCCTGAGTAAATGAGCGTAGGCCGTTAGGTCGTCAGTGGCGACCTCGAAGGCTCCGCAGGAGACGAGAATGTAAGCGATTCCTGTCGGGACCACCATTAATCCAGTTTAAAGCCAATCTGTCGCTGATTTTTTGGCTTGCTAGTTAGCTTTTCAATCATCTGCCATATGCGCCGGAATTCACGGTCGGTTTTGTGAGTGTTTTTAAGCACGTAATTCTTCATTTCAGCCAATTCTTTTACAAGTTCCTTTTGTGAACTCAGAAATTCACGCAGTCGTATAAAAGTACGCACAATTTCTACGCTTATTTGAATAGATCGTTCACTTTTTAGTAAATTGGCGGCCATGGTAACGCCGTGTTCTGTAAAAACCATCGGAAGTTTTCGTCTGCCTCCGCGCCCTTTTGATGTTCCAATTTGGAATATCAAACGACCCCATTCATCTTTGGTAAGCTTAAAGGCAAAATCCTCAGGGAAGCGTTTTTGATTACGTTGGATTGCCTTATTAAAATTCCCTGTGCTGACACCATAAAGCATCGCTAAATCCTGATCCAGAATCACTTTCTGGCCACGGATGATATAAATGGAGCGCTCAATACGCTCTGATGGTATAATAGATTCATCTTTTTTCATAAAATTCATTTAAATACTACGGAGACGGATTATATATGAAAAACTGCAAACAATGTAACATCAGGTTTACTATTTACTAGTCCACCTTGCCATCATTTGATTAGTTTGTATAATAGGTTCGCTCGATTAATTCCCTTTTTACCTAATTAATTTTACAATTATGTTTAAAAAATTATTTATTCTCTTGGCTGCAGCATTTCTTCTAACTGGCTGTGCGGACAACCTTTATCCGATCATTGATGAGGTTCCTATCGAAGAAGAAACAGTCATAGACGAAGAAGTTATTGATGAAGATGTAACAAATGAGGAAGATAGTGAAGACGCAGCCGATGAAGACGTAACAGATGATGAGGTATCAGATGATGAAGTAGATATCGATGAAACAGATGAAGAGCCTCCAGCAGAAGAAGGTATATCTGAGGAAGAAGAAACTGCAGAAGAAGAAGTGGCTGAAGAAGAAACGGTCGAAGAGGAAGTGCCAGAAGAAGATGAGCCAGCTGACGGAATAACGTCATGCATCTTCTCAAGTGAATGCCCGGAAGACAGAGATCTTTGTTTTGAGGGCGAATGCTCAATCTTGGATGAGGTTTTTGAAAAGTATATAGATTGCGGACCAGAAAGTGATTCAGAATTTAATTGCCCTGAAACATGCGAAGGATGTAAGGAGGGGAAACTTTCCTGTTTGACTATATTGAATGGAGATTATGACTTTAAAATATGTGCAGATTGTGCCACAAGTTATTCATGTGAAGAGGGATATGAGTGTGACTCACTTAAACATAAATGTGTCCCCAAAGAATAATCACAATTAAAAATCAAATTACTAAGAGTTTGGAGTTCAGAGTTGGGAGTCTGGAGTTTGTATATTGGCATATAAACCTGAAATCATTTTTCGAATTTCTAAAAGTAAGCTTTTGATTTTATCAAATAATTCATGATCAATAATATAGCCAAGATTTTTTGCAATAATAAACTGAGTCTCAAGTTCAGCTGCCGAACCTTTAGCTATTCTTAAAAAATTCCGAAAATCTCTCCCGGTTGCCTTTTGACTACCTTCAGCAATGTTAGAGGGGATTGATATAGCAGCTCGTCGAATTTGACTTGTAAGACCATATCTTTCTTCTCCAGGGAATTTATTGGTTAACTTGTAAACATAACAACTAAATCTTGATAATTCGATTGCATACTATTAATTCAAATTAATTCCCAACTTCAAACTCCCAACTCCGAACTAAAAAATCACATTTTCCTGATTACCCCCACAACCTTGCCAAAAACAGCCATTTCGTTCTGCGGAACAATGGGTTTGTATTTTGGGTTGCCAGGCTGAAGGATGATTTTTCCATCTTTGGACTTATCCAAATATTTTACCGTATAATCTCCATCCACCACAGCCACCACAATGTTACCTAGTTGAGGGGCTGCTTTTTGGTCAACAATCACTTTGTCACCCTCATGAATGCCAGCATCGATCATACTGTCGCCTCGCACGTTAATAAGAACCGTAGACTCCGGTTTCTTGATCAGGTAATCATTCAGATCCACATGATCCAGAAGAATCTCCTCTTCGGCAGTTGCAGGGCCGGCGGATACGCTGGAAAACAGAGGGAGGCCTAGAAAATTAGTGCCGGGTTTTAAACGGCCTTTATCCATTTTCTCCACAAAGCCTTTATCGACCATTTTGTTGACCAGTTTAAAAGCCGCGTTTTTGGATTTGAATCCAAAAAGCAGACAAATTTCGTCGTATGTGGGCATAACCTTATTTTCCCGATAGTATTTTCGGATACGCCCGACTTTTTCTTTTAAATTTTCAATCATTAGCGTACGTGGTTAATGATATAAAGAAAGCCAAAAGCAATGGTGAGTGCGAAGATCGCAAGAAATGAATTCATAATCATAATAGTAGGACTAAGAACTAAGTTGATGTCGATTGCGGTAAGCTTGTGTCATAACATCGACAAACGATTTTAATTGGCTGAATCGGACCGTTATCCATTCCGACAATTCCAAAAGACGATTTAAATTAATCATCACGACCAAGGTGGTCAGAATAAATGCCGATGCGATTAGTAGATTGATTAACATGATATAAATAGGTTAAGGGTGGAGGATTAACTTGGGCCGTCACGAGTCAGTCGACCGGTTAATCTTCTCAGTGGCAAACAAAGTATAGTAAACAAGTGTTCACCAAATCAAGTAAAAATGAACAAAAGTTCACCCCATATCAAAAAAACCGCTTATTTAAGCCATAATAAAAAGTAGACAAATTTTTAATTTATTATTTAGAAAGTGCAGAAGGCAATAATTAAGCTGTGGCATACCACAAAAAGCCTTCATCGAAGGCTTTTTGGTTAATCAATCAAATAGAGAACAAACTATTGTTCTTCTCCTCCTTCAGGCATTGGACAGGTGTGACCTTCTGCCATTTCACCGCCACATTTAGGGCAAGTAGTAGGCGTAGGCTCACTGTCTGCGACAGGTGCTTCTTCGGCAGTCTTCTCTTCCTTTTTTACACCGCATGTGTTGCTGGCACAGCAGTCAGGGCATCGGAAAAAGTTCACAATAAAAACAACACCAGCAAGGCCAATTAACACATAAAGAATATTAGCTCCTAGTAGGAATGAGCCGAGCAGCATGTCAACGACATTCAAGTCCATATTCAAAAAGCCGCCAACACCCACCAAGCCCCAATTAAGAGCCCCGATGAAGATAAGAATACTTACAACAATGCATAAAGCTTTATGTTTCATAGTTTTATTTTTAATTTTTAAAATACGATACATATTTTAGCAAAAAAGTATTAATTGGGAAAGTGATTTGTTTTATTGACAAATTTAAGAAAAAAAGTATAATATATCACTGTTATAACTTACTATCTTATGGAATCATCCAAACAAGAACATTCCTGCCGATGTTGCGAAAATCCGGAAATAGTCGAAAAACTACTCAGTATAAAAACAACCCCTCCTATTCTATGTGATGGAGTGGTTAAAATCGCTGACTCGCAAGGGAACTATCACCTTGGCAACCTACAGCGTGCAGCTAATCGTGCAAATGGAATTTTAACTGAAGCTGAAGAGCAAGAACGTCAGGAGGCTCTAGTTGCAAAATTAAGAGTACAATTAGGAAATACAAGCCCTTGCCGTGGCTAGTCATTTCGTCGTGCCGTCATTTCGTTCCTGAAATAAATTCAGGACAGGCATTTCGTCATGTCGTCATTTCGTTTATAATGAAGACCAATGGCGAAGACTAAAAAAACCATTGGGCTTACCAGTAAGCAGGCAGTCAAAGCCCTGGAACAGCATGGCCTAAACGAGCTTAAGCACCGGCGCGGGATTTCCGGACTTCGGGTATTTTTACGGCAATTCGTTAATTTTATTGTCTGGATTTTAATGGTGGCTGCAGCGATTTCTTATGGCATTGGTGAGGTGATCAATTTTTGGGTGATCCTTTTTATTATCGCCTTTGTGATTGTGATGGGTTTTATGCAGGAGTATAAGGCGGAGCGGGCCATGGAAGCGCTGAAAAAAATCGTCAAACCCACAACTACAGTAATCCGTGACGGTCATGTGATGACTATTGAAGCTAAAGAAGTCGTGCCGGGTGACATACTGGCTTTGGAGGTAGGGGATAATATTCCAGCGGACGCGGAAGTGATCGAAGAGGTGGCCTTAAAAACCGATGAATCCACTTTAACTGGAGAGAGCGTTCCTGTATACAAAGAAAAAAAAGAGATCATTTTTGCAGGTACACAGATAGTAAATGGACGGTGCAAAGCCTGTGTTGTTGCCACAGGCATGAAAACCGAACTCGGGAAAATTGCCTCCCTGATTCAGGAAAAAGAAGAACCAACTCCTCTTCAGGAACGCATGGACCAGCTCGGCAAATTTCTGGCTCTGATTGCACTTGGCGCCTCGGTACTTATTTTGGGGATTGGGGTTTTTAGGGGCGCGTCAGTTTTGGAGATGCTGATTGTGGCTCTTGCCTTGGCGGTTGCCGCGGTTCCGGAAGGCCTGCCTCTCACTATGACGTTGTCCCTCTCATTCGGAATGAATAAAATGGCTAAAAAGAACGCCATTATCCGCCGTATGATGGCTGTAGAAACTCTAGGCAGCACCACCATGATCTGCTCGGACAAGACCGGTACCATCACTAAAAACGAGATGACTGTTCAGCAGCTTTATGTAAATGGACAGATTATTACAGTTACAGGAGTGGGTTACAAGCCGAAGGGGGAATTCCGGCTTAACGGAAAAATTGTTCAGAAAAATCCCAAATGGGCGGGCTTGTTCAGGGTGGCTGTACTTTGTAATAACGGAAGTCTTATGGAAGCAGGCCATAGATGGGAACCTATTGGCGATCCTACCGAAGTCGCGCTTTTAACACTTGGCGGTAAGGCTGGTTTTTGGAGGGAGAAAATTGAACGCCAGTATAAACGGGTTGAAGAAATTCTTTTTTCGCCCGCCCGTAAAATGATGACTACTATACATGAGCATGAGGATGAGTTTTTAATGGCTTCCAAAGGCGCGCCCGAAGAAATTCTGGATCACTGTAAATATATTGAAATAAACGGCAAGTGCCGGAAAATCACTGCTAAAGACAAAAAACAAATCCTGGAAATCAATAGTCAATTTGCCAGGAAGGCACTCCGGGTACTAGCTTTTGCCATGAAAACCGTGAAACGAAAGACCATCCCTAATAAAAATGTGGAAGAAGGACTTACGTTTTTAGGGCTGTCAGGAATGCGTGATCCGGCACGACCCGAAGTAAAGGGTGCTATTCAAACCTGTCGGAACGCTGGCATCCAAGTAATGATGATTACGGGCGACAATGAGCAGACAGCCCTTTCCATTGCCCGGCAGATCGGCATGATTGCAAAAGGTGAAGTAAAAGCCATCACAGGGCGTACACTGGATGATATGAATGAACGGGAGCTTCTGGAAGCCGTGAAAGAAGTACGCGTATTTGCCCGCACACACTCCGAACACAAATTACGCATCGTGAATGCCCTTAAAAAACTCAATCATGTCGTGGCCATGACAGGAGACGGCGTAAATGATGCACCTGCACTAAAACGCGCGGACATAGGTATTGCTATGGGTATTAAAGGAACAGACGTAGCCAAAGGTGCGGCCGATATGATACTGCAGGACGACCATTTTGCCACCATTGTGGAGGCGGTAAAAGAAGGCAGGCGGATTTATCAGAACATCGAGAAGTTCACCGCTTACCTTATCTCCCGTAATTTCACGGAAGTGATTCTGATATTTTTAGGCGTGCTGTTTTTTGATTTCACTTTTTTACCGCTCCTGGCACTCCAAATCCTCTTTATCAATGCCTTTGACGAGGAATTCCCTGCTATTGGCTTGGGTATGGATGTGGAGCAGGGAGACACCATGTCCATGCCACCACGCGACCCGAATGATTCTATTATGAATAAAGCCAATTCTTTTATTGTATTCAGTGTGGCCACGTTTATGGCGCTGGTAGCCTTTATTATTTACCTCATCAGCAACCCAACCGCCGACATCACTTATGCACGTACAATGGTGTTTGCTACCATTATAGCCATGATGATTTTTGATACTTATAATTTCCGCTCTCTCCGTGAGTCTGTCTTTACAGTCGGCATACGGAATAATCGCTTCCTCATTTTTGCGGTACTGTTCATCGCTGCTGTCACTTTGTTTGTTATGTACTATCCTGTTACTCAAAAAATCTTCCAGCTCGTTCCTCTTGGCATCAAAGATTGGGGTATTTGCGTAGGCGCTGCATTTACTACCTTGCTTTACATGGAGGCGGCTAAATTCTTTAGGAGAAGATTGAAATGGTGATTGATTGGGATTATTAAGATTTTTGGTTTTTTAGATTAGATAAGTATCTTCTTTAGATTAGATTTATCTAATTTATTTTATACTTTCCAATATCCTTATAATAATTTTCGCCTTCTTTTTTAAATAATTCATGATGTTTGAATATTATATTCAACGCTTCTTTATTGTCTTTTGCAATATATAAATTATTTATATCGTGCGTGCTTATATAGCCGGTTTTAACAAGATACTGCTTTGCCCATTTATAAAGCTTTTCCCACATTTCCCCAATCAGAATAATAGGGATTTGGCGAACATGTTTTACCTGAATAAGCTGCCAAGCATAAAAGAATTCCAAGCATGTTCCGACTCCTCCCGGCATCATTACAACTGCGCCAGAAAGCGCCATAAAGTGATCCAGACGATTTGAGAATTTGTCAAATTCTTTTTCAATTTCCAAGTGGTTGTTACCTTCTGGCTCCCATGGAAGATTGATGACTAATCCAATTGAATCCGCTTCGTTTAATTTATCCCCAGTTTCGTGACCGGCATTTGCAGCTCTCATTAAACCAGGACCTCCGCCTGTTACTATATCGATATTGTTTTTACCGATTTCTTTGGCAAGATTAAATGTTTGCTTATAAAGCTTATCGTTTTTTTCAATTCTTGCCGATCCAAATATGGCTACACGAAATTCGTGTTTTTCCAACTCTTGTTTTATTTTAAAATCTTTTGATGTAGCTTTTTTGATCCACTTTTCCGCCTCCACAATAATTTTATGCATCATATGCACAGCTTCAACAGGGTGTTTACCGATGGAAGTCTCTTCAGAAAGCATAACCGCGTGCGAGCCATCAAAAACAGCATTGGCAACATCGGAAGCCTCGGCACGAGTAGGTTTCTTTTTGCTTATCATAGAAAGCAGCATTTCCGTGGCTGTGATAACAAACTTCTCTTTGGCCAACGATTTATAAGTGAAATCTTTCTGAAGCGGAGGCACTTTTTCCAAAGAAATAGCGTGCCCTAAATCTCCACGTGCAATCATAATTCCATCGGAGGCATTCAGAATTTCATCAAAATGTTTGACTCCAGCACGGGTTTCGATTTTTGAAATCACAAAACAGCCCGGTAGTGCATCTCGAACAGCCTTAATCTGAACTGGGCTTTCAGCGAAAGAGAGAGCGATGTACTTAATCTTATTAGTACGGGCATAGGTTAGCGCGTCTAGGTTTTTGATATCCAGAATAACGTGGATTTTTTTCGCGCTTTTGGCTTTTTTAAGGTTTTGGAGGATGTGATCGTATTGCCCGGAATCACCATAAGATGTATTGATGCGTATAAAATCAATACCCTCATTCACCATTGCCTGAAAAACTTTGAAATCCAGAGTTGCCGGACCAATCGTAGCAATAATTTTAGTTTTGATATCGCGCATAAGGCATAATTATTTTCTTCAACCATCTTAATTATCCCAAAAATCTTATTTTTTAAGCTGTTTCCGTATCATCCCCAATTCCAGATTCGTATAACCTCCGACCATAATCATCACACCTCCAATTGTAATCAGATAAGAAAAGCCCGGAGAGACGACTTTATGACTCGCAAAGAAAATCATAAAAAGCCCTAGGATAAAGAAGATTATTCCAAGGATAATGAAGAACATTGCCACTGGAGTGAAATCATACTTTTTTTGTTTTGCCATGATATTTGTATTTAAGATGATTTCATTATAGCAGATATGTCAAAAGCTCTGCTCGGGAGCCAAAAGGAACCTCAAAAAATGGGACGGGTAGGTATAGGTGGTGGAGGGCTATTTTTTGAGATGGCTCGGGAGGTAGGGATCGAACCTACGAATGCATGGACCAGAACCATGTGCCTTACCACTTGGCGACTCCCGAACGATAAAAAGGTAGAAGTGAGAAATTAAAAGGTAGAAATAATAAATTACGTTCTTATTTTTTATTTATCACTTATTACTTCTAATTTATACTAAGCGGATTCATTTTTAATTATTTCCGCTACTTTTTCAACTGTTTTTTCCAGCTCTCCGTGTTTGTTCTCTACCAAGTAATCACATTCACGTGCTAGTGCGAGTTCGCGATGCATGCTTGCCAGTCTTTTTTCCAGTTCATCTTTGGATATTTTTGCCCGATTGACGATTCGGTCGATAAGCTCTTGTTTATTCGGAACGGTAATAAAAATAGTGACCAGGTTCTCCTTGGGCATTTTTTCTTTAATATTCTCAAAGCCCTGAATATCTACTTCGCGCACCACAGTTTCACCTTTTTCCAGGCTTTCCATTACAGGTTTTTTGATTAATCCGTAGTAATTATCCTGATGAACTACGGCATATTCCAGAAATTCATCGTTTTTAATGCCTTTCTCAAAATCCTCCTTGGTGTAGAAATGGTAAATGTCACCGTCTTTTTCTCCTTCACGCATGGAGCGTGTGGTAGCGGAAAGCGGATATGTATATTCTGGGTGGGTTTTTTTAAAATCCATCAAAACCGAACTTTTCCCAGATCCGGAAGGGCCAACGATGAGAAATAATTTACCATTCATAAATTACATTTTAATGCTCAAGCATTTTAGCTTAAAAGCCTATTTTCTATAAAACCAATAGAATTGACTTTAGATAAGATTACTGCTATAATTAATAGATTACTAAATTGTTCCTTTACACCTAAATACAAGTAGGTGGGGGCTAGTCGCCCGACTATACAGGTGGTGACTAGCCTCTCTCTACTTTCTACCCTCCTCCGATGTAGCATCGGAGTGGCGGAAAGCAGCCTCTCCATAAACCCGAGCGTAAGCGAGTGGTTTATGGAAGCAGGCCAAAAACAAAAAGAAAAAAAGACAAAAACAAAAATTCTCAATCTTCTGATTGGAAACCGTAATCCAGTAGCGGCCTAAAAAAACTGGAAATATAGAAAGATAGAGAGGCTCCTCCGAGGTAAGCTCGGAGTCCGATCCACATTCCTATATTGGGCTAAGGTCCGATAGGGCTAAGGTCTTCGGAATTGTGTGTCGTTAGGGCGTCAATGTCACCTCTGCAGTCCGTACAATTTATTGTGACAGCATGTGTAAAACATCGACGCCCTTTACTAATGACTCAGAAAACCTTTAAAGGACCTCATCCCGTCTTGCCATTACGCATTCGCTATGGCAAGTCGGCCTTCTCCTTTAAGGAGAAGGATTTTTCGGCCTTTCCAAGTTGCCATCATCCGAGAATCTCTTTTAGCTCAGTTCTCTCTTGACAAATGGCTTGTTTTAGGTATTATAAACTCCTACCATTGCCCTTTAGCATCATAGGAGGTGTTATTACTAAATTAGAACCAAAGGCCATTCCGGCGCTTTGATTCTGTCAGGGTAATAGCACTAAACAAACAATGCTTCTGAAAGGAGCAATGAAATGTATATGAGACTCATGCAGTTTGTGGTTGTGGCCATTCTGGCCGTTTTTGCCAATCCGGCATTCGCCCAGGAGGGTGAAAGTCAGTGTGAGATCGAAGGGCTCATGGATGAGCTCAGAGCCGAGAAGGAGAAGGGCAAAAATACGAAGAAAAGCGGAAATTTGCTCATCTCCTACATGATGAAGGCGTCCTTGGACTACCGGAACTACTGCGTAGGTGGAGACATGAAGAGTATCGACATGCCCTACTACAAGGGGATGAACGTGAAGATCGAGAATATCCTGGGCAAGTACAAGTGCACCTGGGAAGACATTCCCAAGTTCCGCAAGATGAAGACCGTGGACGACATCTGTCGTGAAGAGGGAGGGTTGGATTTAGTCCCTCTTGTCCCGCACACCAAGAAGAAGTGCCGGACAGAAGAGTTCAGCAAGCTAGTGAAAGCTTACAACAAGGCTTTTGATGAGGACACTAAGAACTGTGAGAAGATCAATCTGGAAAAGTACCGTGTGTGGAACGCGGAACTGGACATAGTTCTCAAGAAAGCCAACTGTACCTGGAAGGACATCGTGGGATTCACAAGGATTGAGACCCACAAAGATCTCGGGTGCAAGGAGTCAGAGAAGAAGGTTGTAGCAGTGGTCGTTAACCCCAAAGAGGAAGATGATTTGACTCTTCCGGAACCTGTTCCACTTGTTGACCCTAAGCTGAAGGTGGTTGATTTAGTCACCGAGAAGCCTATGGCAGTCAAAACTCCTCCCAAGGAATCCCCAGTTGTCGTCAAGCCTCCACCCAAGAAGCCACCGGTTGTCGTCAAGCTTCCAATCAAGAAGCCCGACCCAATTGTCACCATCACCAAGACCCCTCCGGTACCCCGGAAGTCCCATTGGCTTACCTACACCGGCATCGGTGTGGGAGTAGCTGGTCTGGCCGTTTTGGCTGGTGGAGCCTATTACGGCCTGCAAGCCAATGAAGAGGCCGACAACGCCAAAAGCGCCATCACGCAAATCGACATCCATCAGTTCAACCAGGATGCATCGACGAGCGCGGATCGCGCCAACGTCATGTTCGGCGTTGGTGGAGCCGCTGTCGCAGCGGGCATCGCTATGGTGATTCTCGACCTCACGGTCCGGGGATCGTCCGACACGCCCGCCAAAAAACCGGCCACCACATCCATTGACATTGGGCCGGGCAGCGCGCACCTCACGGTGCACTTCTAATATTACCCTGAAACACAGGGGCGCATCTCTCGATGCGTCCCTTTTTCTTATAAGAGAGGTTTGTATTGACAACTTGGCAAATTTGTGAGAATATAAAATACCCATTATGTTACATATGGGGGAATTATGCTCTTTAAAAAATCGGTTGGTTAATGCTGAGCCACTTCTCTTCAGTCAGTGAAGAGTTGTCATATAGATAACAGAAACTGTGCTGAAGAGACTAGGTTCTCTCAGCATTAACTTTTACTATTTTCAACCCCAATAGGAGGGTAGAGAAATGAAATGGATTATGGCAATTTTTGTAGTGATGATGACGTGGGGATGTTCCCCGCCAAACCGAAGCCTGGAAGGCGAGCCCTGCAAGGACGGCAAGTGTGTGGGCACTGATGTATGTTATACCAAGACCAACACCTGCGTTCATGCGGACAGCCCCTGCAACCCGGACCCCTGCGACCACGGGGTCTGCTCGGCAGACGGAAACTGTACCTGCAGTGACGGATGGTCGGGAGACGCCTGCGATGTGCCGGCAGACCCCTGTACTGGCATTAACTGCGGCGATCACGGTACCTGTTCTGATGGTACCTGCGTCTGCCACGACAACTACACCGGCGAGTTCTGCGAGAATCCGCCAGTAGACCCCTGTGATACGGATCCGTGTGCTGATGAGCACAGGGTCTGTGTGGCCGACAACGGCTCCGCTTCGTGCGGAGACTGCCTGGCCGGTTACCACGAGGAAGCCAGCGACTGCGTCGAGGACGTGACCTGTGGACTGAATACATGTTCCGGTCACGGCACTTGTGACGATTCGTCCGGTTCGCCAGTCTGCGACTGCGACGAAGAATACGCTGGTGACCACTGCGAGGCCTGTAATACCGGCTATCACGCGGTTGGTGACGACTGCGTCGAGGACGAAGTATGTCAACCGGATAGTTGCTCTGGGCACGGTACTTGCTCCACTCCTTCGGGGGTGATCGAGTGCGCCTGTGATGCAGGTTACGCCGGAGACATTTGTAACGAGTGTGCCCCAGGTTACCACCTGGAGGGCCAAAACTGCGTCGAGGACGAAGTATGTCAACCGGATTCCTGCTCTGGGCACGGTACTTGCTCCACTCCTTCGGGGGTGATCGAGTGCGCCTGTGATGCAGGTTACGCCGGAGACATTTGTAACGAGTGCGCCGCCGGTTATCACTTGGAAGGCCAAGAATGTGTGGCCGACGACTGTGAAATCGACGATAATTGCAGTAACGATTTGTTCTGCGACGGAGCCGAAACATGCGGTCCTGAGCACACCTGCCAGGTAGGCACTGACCCGTGCCCTGGTGAGATGTGCAGAGAGGATGACGATCAGTGCGTGGAATGCCTGGCCGACGGTAATTGCGACAACGGCGATTTCTGCGATGGTGCGGAGACGTGCGATGGCAACGGTGACTGTCAGAGTGGTTCTGACCCGTGCCCTGGCGAGATGTGCAGTGAAGCGGACAACCAGTGCGTCGAATGCCTGGCTGACGGTGACTGCGACGACAATCTCGCATGCACCGGCACCGAGACCTGCGTTGGCGGCACATGCGAGCCAGGCACCCCGGAGACCTGCTCCGGTCACGGCGACTGCCAGGAGCCGGATGCTAGTTGCGACTGTGATACTGGCTGGAGCGGTGACTACTGTGATGTAGAAATCCCTCTCATCACAGCCAGCCTCATGAACGAGGTCTCCTTTCTTTCGTTGTCCAACGGCCTCAACTTTGTTTACCACTTTGGGCTCACGGCAACGGAAGACCTCCAGACAAATAGGCACGAGATCACCTTTGATTTCCGGGACCAAGCCGACCAGCCAGCCGGCAGCATCACCGTCGACGACGTGATGTACTACCGGGGCCGCAACGAACTACTGACCGGCCCGAACCCGCCTCCGGAAGTCACTGTATCCTGGGACAACACCCAGCTCACGGTCGACTTCATCGCCCCAGAGCCTCTCCAGAACGAAGTGCTCCAGGACTACTTCCTGGGCATCATCGTGAGTGGTGTTTCCGTCGGAGACACGCTCACGACCGAATTGGTTAATGTCCGCCTCGAGGACGAGACTGATGTTCCCATCTCAGGTGTGCCATTCACCTTACCGGAATAGCTGAGAGAACCAGCTTTGCCCTGCACCGACCGGTGCAGGGCTTTTATTATTAAAATATGCTAAAATAACGGTCGATTTAAGTTAAATCTATGAATGTACGCGATATTGTCCGCAAAGCTTGGCAGGTTACGCAGGTGCACTTAAAAAAATTAATTTGGTACGGAGCAGTGCCGGCATTCTTTAGCACATTAGTAAGCAGTGCTTATTTAACGTATCAATACAACGCGTTTAAACATTCTGCAGTCTTTGGAGGACATCAGGAAATGAATTTGTTTAATGATATTAAAATTATATGGGAGCTCATTAGTTCTTATCCGAAATTAACAGTTATAATTGTAATTTTTGGTGTTATTGCTTTTTTAGGATACACATTAACCCCTCCGATTTTCAGAGGCACTTTGATTCATGCTTTAATGCAGATTAAAGATTATAAGCCGATTACCGGTTCTGTTGAAATAGGAGTGAGACGATTTTTTCCTATGTTCGAATTTGCAATTATCACAGGATCTTTCAGTATTATCACCATTCTTACAGAATCTTCATTTATTTTGCGGTGGTGGGGGGAAAATATTTTTTTTATGATTTTACCGATGCTTATTTTTATAGGCATGGTGGGACTTATTGCCAGTTTTCTTTTTACATACGCCGAATACTTCATTGTTCTGGAAGACAAACGTATCATCGAATCCATCAAAGAGAGTGTGATTTTGGTGATCTCAAATTTACGTAAGACCATCCTGATATTCATCCTGATCCTCCTTATCAGTGCGCGTGTGATTCTGAATGTGATACTGATACTGTTTATCCCCATGGGTGTCATCATCCTGACGAGCTGGCTGGCCACTACCTTTCTGCATAGCATTGCTTTCGTGATTATAGGTATTTTTGCCCTTGGTGTTTTACTGGTCGCGTCGTATTTAATGGGACTTTTTAATGTATTTTCTACTGCGGTTTGGGTATTTACGTTTGCGGTTTTGACCGAAAAACAACAAGTGTCCACACCGATTAAAGATGTGGATTTGGGAGGAGGAGAATTGAAGAAAGAATAGCTTAAGAATTGCTTGAAGAATTGCTAAGGCCATCCTTTGGCAATCCTTAGTCAATTCTTTTCACCATATAGGTCCCTTCCAGCTCATACCCCAACTTCCGATAATATTCCCTGGTTCCGATCGCTGATATTACGGCGATTTTTTTATAACCAGCTTCACTGGCAAGCTCCTCTGCCTTGCCCATCAACTGCCGGCCAAATCCAAGATGCTGAGTGTCTGATTTAATCCCTCCATCCATTAGCGATTGCTTGCGGCCATACACATGCAGTTCACGAACAATTGCCGCCCCTTTAAGCTCCTCAAAAATCGTTTTATCCGGAAACCTCAGCCGGCATAAACCGATCAATTTATCCAAATTTGGCTCTTCAAGACTGATAAATTTTTCAATCCCTTCATTCGCATTGTAGTCTATGATTTTTAATCTTAAATCGTTAATCTTAAATCTTAAATCGTTAATCTCGCGACAGCGAACGCATCTGCACCTCACTCCATTCCTCTGCATAACCTGCCGAAGATTGGACTGTTTTGTACCCGCTATTACACTTTCCGCGGGAATATCCCGAATTACCCGGATGATGCGGCAATACTCCGGCACATGTTTTTTGATATTCGCGATGAGTTCCATTAGCTTCTCATCCGTATAAGCTGTATGAATAGATGGATCTTTTTTAAGCATTTCCGCAAGTTTGGAATTCGGTATCACCATGGTCGGATAGATTTTCAGATAGTCCGGCCGAAGGCCCTCATTTTCAAATAATTCCCGCCCTGATTTCAAATCGGATTCCATAGTCGCAGTAGGTAGATTGGGCATCAGATGATGGCAGACTTTAAGCCCGGCATCCCGGCACAATTTGGTCGCCTGAATTGATTCTTTAATCCCATGTCCGCGCTTTACAAATTCATTCACCTTATCATCTGTGCTCTGAATACCCAATTCAACTCCTGTAATGCCATAAGACCTCCATTTTCGTATTTCTTCTTCA
>SDBT01003610.1_pt1 | contig 26652 bp, 18 predicted proteins | sample 2277101 | NCBI WGS metagenome assembly SDBT01 (sample SAMN10404973, study PRJNA504765) | marine sediment metagenome | isolation source: marine sediment core GS10_PC15, 103 cmbsf | place: Arctic Ocean: Southern Knipovich Ridge | collected 2010 | reverse complement strand
TTCGTCTCAAGAGAACCCGGAGAGAAACTTTGCTATCGCATCCGCGGAGGGTCCGATTGGGGGCATTGGTTTGATCTTTGGTGATGGCGTTCATCGCTGGGTTGCGGAGTTAGGTTATTGGTTAGCAGAACCATATTGGGGTCGCGGCATTATGACTGGAACTGTTAGTGCTTTGACTGAGTATGCCCTCGAAAAGTTGCCCTTGAATCGGATTTACGCAGAACCATTTGCAAATAATCTGGCGTCTGCCCGTGTCCTGGAAAAGGCAGGGTTCCAGCGAGAAGGAGTCCTCAGATCCAGCGTGGTCAAAGATGGAGAGATTCTTGATCAGATCTTGTTTGCCCGTCTGAAATCAGATCAAAATTTAATCGGGGTCGATAACCGGTAGACCATTACTCTTGCCCTGGCGTCCCCCGACACCGGCTTGATTATGGATTTATTTTAGAAAGGATTGATCAATGACTAAAGAAAAACTATCACTGTCTTGGAATAAGGTTATTTTACTGATTGTTTTATTTGGTATTGCTGTTTTTTTACTCTCATGCAGACCAGACCAGGAGTCATATTCCGCGTTTGTTAACGTCAATATTGTCCCGATGACAGCTGAGATTGTAGTTGAGAACCAGACTGTGCTCATTCAGGGGTCCAGGATCGTTGATATCGGGGAAAGCGATCAAATCCGGCTTCCGAAAAACACTACCATTATTCCCGGGAACGGATCTTACTTGATGCCTGGATTGGCGGATATGCACATGCACACCCGTCAAGATTGGGAAGATCGGGAGATCTGGCCGGTCCAACCCTTGAACCTGTACCTCGCCAATGGTGTCACTACCATTCGGGATTTTGCACCCTATGGATCTCCTCTCACCTATGCTCTTCAATGGGAGGATGAGATCCAATCCGGGACTCGGATCGGGCCCAGGATCTACACCTCAGGCAAACTGCTCTATACCAGTCCTCTTGAGGATCCTGAAGCTATGGTTCAAAATAACTACGATTTGGGTTTCGATTTCCTTAAGGTGTATTCCTACCTGTCGCTAGAGGATTTCCAGCGCGCCCTGAAAACTGCTAAAAAGTTCGATATGTACACCGCCGGTCATATCCCCTATGCCGTGGGTCTGACAGAGGTGCTGGCCCAAGACATGGATGAAATCGCCCATGTTGAGGAGTTGTTATTTGAATTCTTTGACTTTGATAGAGATAGAAGTTTAGATCCAGGTCAATGGATAGAATACTTGATTGGAACAGTACTGAAACAACTGGATCAGTCATCGATTACTACCATGATCGATTTCGAGACGGAATATTCAGCGACCTTGATCGACATCACCCGCCAACTTCGAAAAGCCGATATACCGGTTTGTACAACCATGGTTGTAGATGACCTCATTCAATGGAAATTATTCCAACCAGAAGTTTTCCTGGAACGTCCGGAAAACAAATATTTTGTAATGGGGTACCTGGAAAGTTTCCAGAAAGGAGAAGAGAAACATCAAATCCAGTGCCGGGGCGTAGAGGATCTGTGTGCTTTCAAGTATGATATTGACCGCTGGGTGCTGAGAAATCTCCATCAGGCTGGGCTACTGCTCTTGCTGGGTACTGATTCTGGAACTGGGGGAATGGGGATCATTCCGGGCTATTCGATCCATGACGAGTTACAGATCCTGGTGGAGAATGGCTTTTCGCCCTACGAAGCCCTTGTGACTGGCACAATCAACGCTGGCATTGTCATTGAAAGAATGACCGGTGCGGGAGATTTTGGCACCATCGAAGAGGGAATGAGAGCGGACTTGATCCTGGTCAGAGGAAATCCGCTGGAAGATCTGGGGAACATCAGAGACCCCCTGGGAGTTATGGCAGCTGGTAGATGGTATTCGGATCAAATGCTGGCTGAATTAATTGAGATTAAAAAACCTGCAGATCAAAACTGAGTTAAACTAACACTAGATAAAAGGAGATTTAAAATGGATAAGAACAAAAAACAAGATTTCCCCAGATGGTTATTCGCCTTCCTCGCTGTCGGCGGATTAATGGCTTCAGGGATATTTTTAGGGATCCTATCGGTTGAAGGCTATACGTTTATGCGTCTCGCTCAGACAGTTGGGTTTGGCATCATGGGATTGCTGATGTTCTGGGGTGCGTATTCTGGACGTTAAATAACTTCTTTTTTTTTCCGCCCTATATACCTCTGCCATGTTAAAGCCCAGCAGCATGGCAGAGGTTTTTATATTGGCCTTCTGTTCAAAGTGGGATATTGAAATTGGACCGGTAAAAAAGACGGGTAGGCGCTGTGCGCCTGACGGAAGACCGAAGATCGGGTCAAATACTGTCTTTGCGAGGAGTCCTGAGCGCAGCGGAGCGGAGACGAAGGGCGACGCGGCAATCTCCTGATAAGTCGAGGGTTGATACGTCGGCGAAGGCCTATGCTGAGCCAGCCAAAGACCGGATCAATAGTATGTTAAAAAAAAAGACCGGTCGGATGTTTTAGATCCACCGGTCTTTTTGTTTCGAGGACTACAGGTTTAAGAATAAATTGGACATATAAGCTCGCATTCCACAGGAATCATTTCCTTCCGCATATTTAAATAGATTCCCTCCCAGGTCTGGTCCTCGTCAGGCTGAGAACAAATTTCGGCGATATACTCGTCTGACCAGCGCCAATTTTTGGCATCCAGCTCATTATCGATGAAATCAGGCACATAGAGCTGGCACCAGGTTACCCAATGCCCTTCGCTTTTCCTGAGATAAGTGATGAACCAGCGGCCGGTCCATTTGTAACAGGAACTGGCCTTGTAACAAGAAATCCGCGCGTACAGGCTTCCAAGAAAAGCAAAATCGGATTCTAATGCCATCTGGGGAGCATCAAGATTCTCAAGACCAACAGCGGAAAAGGTTAATTCTTCCTGGTACCCCTCAGTTCGCGCAGATGCGGCACTTGTTCCAACTAAAGAGAATATCAGAATTATGCCAACTATCATCCAATTTCTTTGATTTTTCTGCATACTACCTCCCTGTCAATTCTTATATGATCTTTAAGAATAAATATTGTCAAAAAAATGTATAGTGATGGGCATAAAAATCCCAACTTCCTCAAAAAAGAATGAACCAATTGAATGTTGGAAATGGATTATGCCTGAAGCTAGTTCCCTTTGTTTTTGAGTATAGCACCGCTTCTAGAATATTTTACTTTAGGTACTTACAGTATTGATTGGGAGTGGTTTTGATCAAGCAGGTAACAGATTTTCACCATACTGCCTGTCGTTTTTCTATTCACTGCTGCCTGTTCTCACCCATGCCGCCGATTATCAAATAAGATTATTCTGCTGTTTACATCAGCCCCATCATCTACTTGTCTGTTCCGCCCAATAATTTAATGACCGTATCGCAGGCTTGGATGTGATGATTGTAGTCAATGATAATTTGTAAGACCAATAATTTTTCTTCTTTTGTTCCAGCCATAGATTCTGCCAATTGTGCTTTTTCCAGCAGAGCAGTTAATTCTTTTTTCTTTTCCTCTATAGCTTGAATAGCTTCCATGCGGCTGCTTCCTTATTGTAGATAATATTGAACGCTGTCAAAGTCTACCCAGTAGATCCAACAAGTGATCCGCTGAGCTATAACGTAATCCAAACGGTTCCACATAATGATAATAATCAAAAAATCGAAAAGTAAGTGAATAAAGCCCATTTGTTTGTCTTTTCTTATATCATCTCTTTCAGCAGCTCATCCACAAACCTGATGTATTTCCCATACCAAAAGTATAGCATTGAGTAATCTGGTATTGGATCACCATCCCTTGGACAGAATTTCAAGTGCAGGATGATTGATGTTAGAATGGAACTTGAGGAAACAATAGATCCAGGGGGATTTTTCACCTCTGTCGAGAGGAACGGGAGGCACTTCGTGCCTGACCGAAGACGGGGGTCGCTGAGCGACCGACCTGGACAAATAGCAGCCTGGATTAACAAAAAAAAGACCGGTCGGATGCATGGAATCCACCGGTCATTTTAGTTGAATACTGTTCGATTGACTATTTCTATCCGGTCAGAAGCGCAGCTTCTTCCGGTCCTCAGATCTATTCCAAATCCTTTCTCAATCAATTTACATATTAGGTATGGAAATGATAGAAGACTTAGTGCCTGAGATGCGCCAGGTGAGGTTGCCGGGCATACCGGGCTTTTTCCCAGCTGTGATAGAGAGTGATCTGGGTTTGGTTAAGCTCCTCCAGGGTCTTGAAGGCTCCCAGGAAAGTTTCCTTTGAAGGCGAAATCAGCCACAGCTCCCAGAGCCGCCCCTTTATGATCTCCAAATGCTTTTGAGGATAATTTGCAAGCATATCAACCACCTTTGTTAGTGATCTCATTATAGATAAACTTGCCTTTATTGGAGTATATAATCCTGTAAGGTCCTTTCAACTAAATCCTAACAATCACAACTTTAAACCATTTTAAATTTTTCAATCTTCAATTTGATCTTCTTCCTCTATATTTCTGAGGACTTGTTCCAGCCAGTTACCTTCTTTTCCCCCGGCAGCCCGGATAAAAACAAAGATCAGAATGGCAGTAAAGGCCAGAAAAGCCAGCCCGAGATTGAGATACTCCAGCAAGGACTCCAGATCAATCGTCTCTGAGTCTTGAAAAAAGCTTCCGATCTCAAGATCGCTGTTGAGGAACATTGATAACAGACCGATGATAGCAATCATCACGAACATAGATATATAATTAGGTTTCTTATTCATATTTACCTGCTTGTTTTTGTCGTTCCACTTTGGGATGAGGTTACACTTTGAATCTGATTGCAGTATAGCATAAGCCGCCGAGCTGGAAACTTTTGTGTCAGATCAGGTTTCTTGAATTCTAAGAAGAGGGATGGTCAATAAAAGGGAGATCGAATTCCTGGATGGAAGGAAAAAACAGTTTGGCCGTCCTTACTTCACGATCGAATAACAATAACAATCCCGGGGTTCACTGCTGACCAGGGGATGGATTGAATAACGGCGCAGGATGCCTTCCCGCTCCAGACCGGCTTTTTCCAATACTCTGGCTGAAGCTGGATTTTCCAGGTCACACACAGCCCAGACTCTGTGAATTCCTTCCTGGTCCAGAGCCCACTGAACAAGGGCTTTTACTGCCTCGGTTGTGTAACCCATAGTCCAATGCTCCCGGGCAATCGCATAACCGAAATCCGCTTTGAATCCAACTATTCGCATTTCGATCATGCCCAATATAGTTTTATCGCTTTTGAGAGCTATCACCCACGGAAAGGCTGTTTCGTCCCTCCAGCATTGAAGGCAGCGCTCTAAGAATTCTCTGGTCACAGCGATGTTATCGTGAGGGCCCCAGACCAGATACCTGGTAACTTCAGGATCCTGGGTGTATTTGTTGAAGATATCTTCCGCATCCTCAAGGGTGGGAGGGCGCAGGATCAGGCGGGAGGTTTGGAAGGTTTCGGGTGGTTTCATGGTTAAGAGACGGCGTGACTTTGTGAACTTGAGACTGGGTGAAGGTGATCTGCACTATTTTCGAGTATAGCATATGCTGTACTGCGATATGATCCCTATGGATACATAAATCTTCCCAGTCCTCGGTCTTCCGTCCCCGGTCAGGAAGCGAAGCTTCCTCCGTCCTTCTTCGTTAGCTCGCCAACGACCGATCCGCCACCCGGCGCAAAAGGGCATCACCCCAACTAACCAAACGATAGCCAACCCGTTTCAGCATTTCATTCCAGGCTTTTTGTCTGGCATCCCTCATATTGCGGCTGACCAATCTCACTAACCTTTCCTGCTTGGCTTCTGCCAGGCGGTCCTGTCGAACTGTTTCCTGTGTGTAATAATCTTTCCAGCTTAACATGGTCTTGCTCCTTTTTACATTGATGGCTTGAACTTACACCAGCAGTATACAAAAGAGGGCGTTTCTAAAGCGTTTCGGGAAAACAATATAAGATTGAAAATTAAATATTGTAAATTTTGATTTGGGTGGTATTGCGAAGCAGTCATGATTGTGCTATGCTGGTGTAACATTTAGTTCACTGCCCATTTGCCTTCCACTCCCGGGGGAGATCACAGGAAATAACACCTTGCTTCCTTCAATGTAGTTCATGAAGAATCGATATAAAGATATTCAGATTAGTTCAATTAATAATTAGGAGGAAGAAATGGCAAAAACAAAACATTTTTTAGCTTCACCAAGTATAACAACAGAGTTTAGGATTACATATGATGAAGGAAAATATCAGGTTCAGGAATATAATTTAAAAACGTTAGCAAAGGCTGATAAAAAAACTGCAAAAGGTAAAAAATGCAAGTTCAAGGTTACTAGTTTATTGGCATATTTTCGTGTCACAAATCCACAAGGAGATGTGAATATATTTGATTTTAATCCTCCACTTGAAATCAAAATCAAGTATTCGCCTGAGGCCTGGGATCAAGCGGTAGAAAACAATGAAAAACCCAGGCTAGATTATCCTAGAGTAGCCTATTTAAGCAAAAAGGAAGATTGGGCTGGGGAATGGGTAGAATTTGATGTTAGTCAAAATGATGTTACATACCCTGGAACAAATGGCAATCCCTATGGTTATCTAGAATTTGAAATTGATAAACTGCCCGACCCGCTGATCGGCGGCTGCTAATTTTAAACTCTCCCAACAGAAAAGAGACCTGTTTACTTCAGGTCTCTTCTATTTTTGTCCAACTTCCAACTTTCAACTTTCAACTTTCAACCTGCAACTTCTTATCAACCTTCAACTTTTAACTTTTCAACTGTTTTATTTTTCCTTTCAACCTTTCAATCTTTAATCTTCAATTATCTATTTTCAATTATCAATTGACATTCCCAGCCGCTCGAAAATCTCATTTGCCTCAACCATGATCTTTTTCCCTTTCTTCATATCTCCGGATTCCATTTCATGCTCTGCCCAGGCTTTTAATGTATGGGCTCGTTCCCCATCGGCTTTCAGATCACTGAAAATCTGGTCGCTTTTCTGGAAACAATCTTGGGCTTGATACTCTTTTTTATCTATCGTGACACCATCAGATCCCTTAGAGGCAACTTTGCCAAGCGAACGCCAGGCTGCTCCCATCGCTTGCTGAGCTCCTGTTTCTTTGGCATACTTGAGCGCATCCAAAGCAGCCTGCTCGGCTTTCTCTAGCTTGCCCTGGCCCAGGCAGGCCTCAGCCAGCAAAAAGCAGGTTATTGATTTGCCCATCCACTCTAAATTTTCAGTGAGCTTCAGGACCTGCCTGAGATCTTTTTCAGCCTGCTGATTCTCACCCAATCCCGTTTGAGCAGCAGCCATATTGACCAGGCAGCCGATGATCATATCCTGATCCTTTCTTTCATTAAAAACATCCAGCGCCTTCTGGTACAGTTTGACAGCTTTTTCAAAATCACCCCTCAAGTTAGCTGTGTTGGCCAGATTCATATTTGTGGTTCCGATCCAGATCTTGCCCCAGTCACCCTTGATATTTTCGAATACCTCCAGAGCGCTTTCTTTATAATTTTGAGCCAATTGATAGTCACCCAGATCATCCTGGATCAAACCCAACTGACTCAAACACCTTCCCCTGATGAACTGATCCTCTCCCTCCTCACTCAACTTAAGGGCTTCTTTAATAATGGGTTCAGCCGCTTTTACATCTCCCAGACGGTAGTGGCTCTGGCCCTTCAGCAGGACTGCTTCTGCCTTCTCTACCTCACATTTGTTGTCATCCGCCAGTTCGAGAGCTTTTTCAGCGCATTCCAGGGCGCTTCCATGTTCCCCCTGCCGATCCCGGATCTTGCCGACTGCCAGCCAGGCCCGGGCCTGGGTTTCACAATCCCCGATTTCTTCAGCAGTCGAAAGCATCTTCTGATAGGCATCCGCAGCATCATCATAGCGGACCAATTTCAGCAGCACATCACCCCATCCCTGGAAAATCTGGAGTGACCGGGGATCATTCTTTTCTTCTAGCAGTGCTTCTGCTTGCTGGTAGTAGTCAATCGCATTCTGCCTGGCATATAAGGTCCGGGCTTGATCCCCTGCCAATAGATAATATTCAACGGCCTGATCCGCTTTCCCACCTTGATTAAAGTGGAGGGCGAGTTGAGAAGCAACCTTTCCCAGGTTTTTACCGTGGAGTTCCACCAGAGCATCTGCGATTTTGTTATGGTAGTGTTTCCGCCGATGAGGGCTGAGGTCCTGGTAAATGACCTCCCTGAATTTGTCATGGCTGAAGTTGTAGCCCTCTCCTTCGTCCCGGATCAAGCGCCGGCCCCAGAGCTCATCCAGGGCACCCAGCAGTTCATCCTCACTGGCAATTCCAGCCTGGAACAGCAGTTCAAAATCGAACTCCCGTCCCACCACAGCCGCGGTAGAGGCTGCCTCCCGGGCCGGGGTTGAGAGAGCATTCAGCCCGGGTCTCGATCACGGCCTGGACCTTGGAGGGCAGGGTTTTGCCAGCAGCCTCTCCCCCCAAATAACCAGCCCGGACCATTTCGGCCACAAAGAGCGGGTTGCCTTCCGATTCGGTGAAAAGCCGTTCCACCTCGCTTTCCATCAGGTCATCTCCCCACAGATCAGCCGCCAGCTCCTGTGTGGCAGTCCGGTCAAGCCGGTCGAGCAGGATCTCTGTGATCCTGTCACTGCGCTCCAGGTCCGAGAATAAGGAGATCAAGGGATTATCCGCGGTTAGATCCTCGGTCCGGACTCCCCCGATCACCAGTAGTTTTGTGTTGGTTTCATATTCCAGCAGGAAGCGCAGCCAATCCAGGGTCTCCTGGTCGCACCACTGCAGGTCGTCCAGCAGCAGGATCAGACGGCTTTCACTATTCAGCAAGGCCCGGGTGCTGGCTTCGAATAAACGCTGGCGCTGCCAGTTTGCAGTCAGCTGCTCAGGTTCGGGCAGATCCGGATATTCTTCAGTTAGTTCCGGCAGCAGGCGGGAGAGCTCAGTCAGCCAGATCTCCTCCAATCTGCTCAATTTGGATTTTACCCGTTCGCTGCGCAGCAAAGTTGTCAGAGGAGTATAGGCCAGCTCACCCTCGGTTGGGTAGGAATGGGATACCAGGGTATTAATGCCCTCCCGGCGTACCGACCGGATGAATTCTTCAGCCAGGTAGGTTTTACCGATGCCGGCTTCCCCCCTGATCAGAACTAGTCGGGATCCACCCTCGAGACCCCTCCAGACATCTTGAAGTTTTTTCCAGACCTCATCCCTGCCAACCAGACTGGTCCCTTTCTCAGAGATCCGGGAAGGTTTATCAGCGGCGACCTCCCGTTCCATCAAACTCTGGTAGAGAGTAATAGTTTCCTGGGAAGGATCCAGACTCAATTCCTTTTCCAGGATATCAACACACTGGTGGTAGGTCCGAACCGCCTGGGGTTTCTGGCTGTTGAGCGCATAAAGCTCCATCAAGCGCCGGTATGAATCTTCCTGCAGGGGATCCCCCCGCAGTAGAAGCTGGGTATGGCGGATTGCCAGGGGATAATCTCCCTCCAGTTCCAGGAAATCAACCAGTTCCTCCAGCAGCCGGTGGTAATCCCCCTGATGCCGCTCGCGCTCAGGCTGGATCCAGTCATCGTAGCAGCTTGGTAGCAGGTCACCGCCATAAGCTGAAACAGCGCCTTCCAGGGCCTGTCGGTGAGCTTCCTGATCCTTGCCGCTTCCGGTGAGATCTGTTTTTTTAACTGCGGCTGAAAATTGATCCAGGTCCAGCTTAAAACGAGAATCCGATTTCCACCAGATTGTCTGGGAGCCGATTTCCAGGTAATCATCCGCATTGGGAAAAGCTTCCCGCAAACGGAAAAGCATATTCCTGAGATTGGTTCGGGCCTGGGATTCAGAGGAGTCCGGCCAGAATAAAAAGGAAAGCTGTTGGCGGGGAAGGGGAGAATCACGATGAAGCAAAAGATAAGCCAGAAATGATTGCAGACGGGGAGAATCCAGTCCAGTAACAGGTTTGCCGTCGTAGACCAGGTGAAAATTGCCGAGCAGCTGGATCTTTAGAACTTTCCCTGCCAGATGTCCTCCTGTTTGAAAGTTTACAAGATAAACTATTAATCAGTATAGATGAGCGGTGTTGGAGTGTCAAATGGCTCATCAAGTCCTGAGCGAGGACAGAAGACGGGGGACCGGATGAAACGTTGGAACGTTGACTGTCTAAACATACTGGTAGGGGCGACCCGACGGGTCGCCCGATTATCAAAAGGTAACTGTCATTACGAGCGACTGAAAGGAGCGCGGCAATCTCCTGAAATGTTTAAGGTCGAAACGTCGGCGGAGGCCGATGTTTGGCCGAAGCGTATGCGGAGGTCAATAGGGAGGATTTCAATCCTTTGAAACGCATTCCAGGTAACAGGAGATTGCCGCGTCAGGATCTGCAATCCTTTCTCGCAAAGACACAAAAGCCCCGCCTGCTCTGAGCTTGACGAAGGGACGGGGCACAGCTATTAGCCCTGTCATTTATGGCAGGGCGGACAAGGGAAGATCAAAGGACCATTTTCCACTCTTTCTCCTTTGTTATGCAATTCTATGTGGATCCTTCGTTTCACTCAGGATGACAAACGGGGGAGCGTCCTCCTTCAGAATCATCGCAATGACAGAATTTCGTCGGCGCAGGCCTGTGCTGAGCCAGCCGAAGTGCCGACGATTGGCGCAGCCAGAAGGGAGGAATTTTGCGAAGCATCCTGAGCAACATATTTGTTGTGAAGGGCATTCCCTCTAGAGGGCCGGCTGGAAGAACGGACACCAGCGTAAGAGCGCGCTGTTATCCACTATCTAGAATATGTGGATCCGACCCTGATCTTTTTTGGAGGATATTCCCAGGAAAATCGTTATTATAATTGCTGAAATTATCCAATAGTGAACAGCACGATATAATAAAACAATAATCATTGCCTAAAAACTTATCATTAGAAAAATTTATGGATCAAATTGGTTTATTACTGAGTTATTTCCGCGAACCCGAAGCTGCCCAAGCCGCTTTGCGTATTTTGGACCGGAAAGGATTTCGCAGGCGTATTTTGCTGCAAGGCACATCCGAGGGTCGAATAACCCAGCGGGATCCCAGCCGACGTTTCCGGAATACGCTGATCCTGGTGGGTGGATTCGTCATCAGTATCATCAGCGTGACCCTTTCGCTTCTAGTTATAATTCCCTGGTTTCCTGCCCCGACAATCTTAAACCATTTCCTGATAACTACTATCGGATTTGGTTTCGGAGCAGGATTGGGAGCAATTTTCTCTGCCAGTTTCTTCCCGGTGGTATCCAGAGCTGTGATTGAACCCCAATCAAACCGATTAGGCAGTGACGAATCACTATTGATCATCCAGGCACCGGTTCGCTCACTTTCAAGGGCTCTGCGAATTTTAAGAGACTCGATAGAAACCGAAATTTCAATTTTTGCTCTTCATCCCCATCGTGAATTTCCAGAACCTCCAGCCCTTCGTGACCTGGTTGCCATGCCGCTGCCCCACATTAAGTCCCACGCATCCCGCTTGGCCAAGGAGCACCAGGTTGATTTTCGAGGCGGATCAAGCCGTGCCCTTCTTAAACAGCTTAAGAGCGCCCGCCAAACCATCCACGCCATTTGCAGTGACCTAACTGAGTCTATCCGCCTGGAATTGAGCATGAGTCCTGTCGCAGAATGGATTCTGGATAACGAATATTTAATAGAGAGTCATGGCCGGGATGTGGAAATCAACCTGCCAAAATCCTTTTACCGAGAACTCCCCACCTTGAAAATGGACCCTGACCGGCATTACCCGCGGGTCTACAGCCTGGCGAAAGAACTGGTCACGCACAGCGACGCTCGTCTTGACCGGGAACAGCTGATTGCCTTCCTCTCAGCCTATCAAGAAAATGCCAGCCTGACCATAGGTGAATTATGGGCCCTGCCCCTGATGCTGCGGATCGCTCTGATCCAGCGGGTAGAACAACAGGCCAGGCAGGCCCTGGACGAATTGCATGACCGCGAATATGCTGACTTCTGGGCTAACCGGCTGCTATCAACACTGCGCCGGGACCCTAATCAACTATTTTCCGTCCTGGCTGAATTGGCTGATGAACACGGACAGCCCAGTCCCTTCTTCGCCACCCAGCTCAGCGGACATCTATATGATGAGGACGCTGCCCTTATTCCTGTCCAGAGTTGGCTGGAGCGTTCATTAAGAAAATCCCTGACTGAGCTGCATTCAACAGAACAGGCTCGCCAGGCAACCAACCAGATCTCAACTGGCAATGCTATTACCAGCCTTCGCCAGTTATCCCTCCTGGATTGGCGCGAGCTTTTTGAAGGGCAAAGCCAGGTTGAAAAAATTCTCCGTCGCGATCCTGCCAGAATTTATCCCAAGATGGACTTCGAGACCCGCAATCAATACCGTGAAGTGGTGGAGCTTATGGCAAAGGGCTCAGGTGTCGAGGAAAATCAGGTAGCCCGCATGGTGGTCGAAATGGCTGCTGCAGAGCAAACCAGTGAAGGTTGGGAATCTCGCCAAAAACATATTGGTTCCTACTTGATCGGGGGTGGCCGGAGCAAGTTCTCAAAAACTGTCAACTGCCGTGAGAATTGGCGTTTTCGGATTAACCAATGGATTTATGGTCATCACACCGGAGTTTACCTGACTTCCATTTTATCCCTCACTCTGGGTCTGCTGATTTATCCAATTTTCTATTATCTGGAGGGCTTGATATCTGTATTTGGTGTTATTGCCTTACTGCTTCTGGCGCTGCCCGCAAGCCAGGTCGCCACCGAATGGATCAATTACCTTATCTCCCGTCTGATGCCAGCCCGCCGACTGCCAAAACTGGATTTTTCTCAGGATGGCATTCCCGATGCTTATCGGACCCTGGTGGTCGTGCCCATGTTATTAACAGATCCCGATACGATTAAGAACGAGGTCGAAAAACTTGAGGTCCGCTATATTGGAAATCGTGAGCATAATCTGATCTTTTCTTTATTTTCCGATTTTACGGATGCCCCCACAGAAGTTACTGAAGAAGACGCGGACCTTCTCCATCTTGCCCAAGAAGGCATTCGAAGGCTGAACCGCACTTACGGTGAAGGGCATTTTTACCTTTTCCACCGCCAGCGTACCTGGAGTGAATCTGAACAGAAATTTATCGGTTGGGAGCGCAAACGCGGCAAACTGGAAGAGCTCAACCACCTGATCCTCGGACAGAGTCATGAGGATGACCCAGCCATTGTATATGTTGGTGACAGCGACCGATTAACCGATATCCGTTATGTCATCACATTGGACAGCGATACTCAACTTCCCCGTGACAGCGCCAGGCGAATGATTGAGACCCTTGCCCACCCATTAAATCAACCTCGTTATGACCAGAGCGGAAAAGTCGCCCGGGGCACTTACACCCTCATCCAGCCCCGGGTCAGCTCATCACTTCCAAGCGCTGTGGCTACGCCCTTCAGCCGGATCTATACCGACCCGGTTGGAACTGATCCTTATACAAAAGTTGTCTCAAACGCCTATCAGGATCTCTCTGGTGAAGGATCTTATATAGGAAAAGGTATCTACGACCCTCGCGCATTCCTGCACATGCTTACCGACCGCTTTCCGGATGAAAGTCTATTGAGCCACGATCTGATCGAAGGCGCTCACGTTCGAACTGGTTTGGCCTCCGATATCGAACTCTTTGATGAGTTCCCATCCGATTACATCAGGTACAGCCGCAGACAGCACCGCTGGATCCGTGGTGATTGGCAGATTGCTGACTGGATTTTCCCCAAAGTCATGGATAAAAACCACCAGAGGACCGTTAATATTCTGGGACCGCTCAGCCGCTGGAAAATATTGGATAACATGCGGCGCAGCCTGGTTCCTGCAGCAAGTTTGGCGGTTTTAATGCTGACCTGGTTTTTTGTTCCAGGTTTACAATTATTCGCAGCTGTACTCATCGCAGGTGTGATCCTTTCTCACCCCATAGCTGGCCCATTAACCTGGGTGACAACCCGACATGGCTTAAAGGCTTTTTCTTTTCGGCAAATTAAACATGATCTCACCCGGGCATTTGCCGAGGCTGCCTTACTTATGCACCAGGCAGGTTTGGCTTTGGATGCAATTATTCGAGTCTTGTATCGACGTTTGATCAGCCGTCACGGCTTGCTGGAGTGGTCCACAGCTCAAATGGATCAGGAAAAATCGAACAAAGGACGGACAATTTTTCAGCTAAGCTTCTTGTTAATCTCCCTGCTCAGTTCAGGTCTAATTGTCAGCATATTCTTATTGAAACCAGAAAATCTACCCTTTGCCCTTCCCTGGTTATTAATGTGGTTTTTTAGCCCGCTGGTGGGGTGGGTGTTAACCATGAAGAAATCTGTTCGTGCACCCCACCAAATAATAAGCGGGCGGAGCAAAGAGATGCTTCGCAGAGTTGCCAGGCGGACCTGGCGTTATTTCGCTGATTTTGTAGGTCCGGAAACTGCCTGGCTTCCGCCAGATAATTACCAGGTTTCACATCAGAACCAGCTAGCGATGCGGACCAGTCCCACTAATATTGGTATGTATTTGTTAAGTGCCCTGGGAGCGAATGATTTTGGATACTTGACGCTTGATCAGACCATCGAAAGGCTAACCCAGACCATGGGCACCCTCAACAACCTTGAACGTCATGAAGGGCACTTATTGAATTGGTATGATCTCAAAGATCAGTCCCCTCTTCAACCCAGGTATGTGTCTTCTGTTGACAGCGGTAATTTCATCGCCACTCTATGGACACTCAACCAGGGTATCAAAGAAAACCTTGAACGGCCGATCCTCAGCGATTCAGCATTGAGCGGACTTCAGGATACAGCGGAAATTCTTCTGGAAGAGATTGATAAGGAAAAAACTTCCTCTGAATCCCGACAGCGCGTCTTGAAACTTCTTGAGATGCTCGAGTTATGCCCTCCCGGAGCGATCGATCTGATCAATTTGTTTCGGGAAATCAACCTCAAAGTAGAGTCAATCGCTGAAGTTACCCGCGAAGATGCCGGTACACATGCGGGGGCAGCTTATTGGGCCAGGCAACTCGAACGTCAAGTGACCGCCTGGATCGACATAATCGATCGTTATTTGCCCTGGATGGAAATTCTGGCAGAACGATCCGAAGCTGAGATCATCGACGCCGGTTTGATTGCCCTGCTTGCGTTGCGCCGCGAGCTTCACCACTCTCCCTCCCTAAAATCCCTGGCCGCTGGCAATATCGTGGGTTTGGAAATAACCCATCCAGAGAAACTCTTTGAAGATCAACCAGATATAAAGCATCAAGACTGGGCCGATCGACTGAATGCGGCTTATTCTCGTGCCAAGTGGCTTTCAGGCGAGATGCTTTCCAGGGGAGAAGAGCTGCGGGAAATAATGCGGGTATTTACAGGTGAAATTAACATGCGTTTCCTGTATGATCCAGTCCGGTGTTTGTTCTCAATCGGCTACAACGTGTCAAGCAATCAGTTTGACAGCTCATATTATGACCTGCTCGCCAGCGAGTCGCGTCTGGGTAGTTATGTTTCCATCGCCCGCGGTGATGTCCCGGTTGACCACTGGCTGGCGCTGAACCGCCCTTATAGTTCCCATGGTCAGCATCGTGTGCTGCTGAGCTGGACCGGAACAATGTTTGAATATTTGATGCCTCTCCTGCTTCAGCGATCCTATCCAAACTCATTGCTTGACCAGGCTACCAGGGAAACGGTTGCGCTGCAGATGGCCTATGGTCGAAATCGCAAAGTGCCCTGGGGCATTTCCGAGTCGGCTTATGGTGATCTGGATTTAAATAAAACCTATCAATACAAAGCTTTTGGCGTTCCTTGGTTGGGTCTAAAACGCGGCCTGGAAGAAGATCTGGTTGTTGCGCCTTATGCCACAATGCTGGCGATTGGCATCGAGCCTCAAGCCACCATAAAAAATCTTGAACGGCTTAAAAAGCATGGATTGTTCAGTGATTACGGGTTCTACGAATCAATTGACTTCAATCGCAGACCCAGGTCAGATTCTGAACCCGGAGTAATTGTGCGGGCATATATGGCACACCATCAGGGCATGGCCTTTCTCGCATTAACAAATTTCCTTTTTAATAATGTCATGCAGAGGCGATTCCATCAGGATCCCCGGGTCAAAGCAGCAGAACCGCTGCTTTACGAACGGGTCCCGGTCTCGCCGCCTATTCATCACATCTCAACCAGAGAAGAAATACCTTCCCGGGTTGAGTCTATGGGCGTTGCTCCTTCGGTGAGTAAATTCGATTCTCCCCACAGCAACACACCCAAAGTTCAGCTGCTGTCGAATGGACAGCTCTCAACGATGACTACGACTGCAGGCGGCGGATATATCCGCTGGAAGGATATCGATCTCACCCGCTGGCGGGCCGATACAACAAAAGACGCCTATGGTTCCTTCCTGTACTTGAAGGATACTGATACAGGAGAAATTTGGTCCAACTTTTACCATCCCGTTGATAAGAAACCTGACAGGTATTCTGTTCACTTCCCACTCGATCGGTCTGAATATCGTCGGCGGGATAATGGGCTCGAAACCCGCACCGAGTTAATCGTCTCTCCTGAAGACGATGTTGAAATCCGCAGGATTACCCTTACAAACCGATCACTGCGCAGCCGGCGCATACAGGCAACCAGTTATTACGAGCTTGCTCTATCTACTCACGGAGCCGATAAACAGCATCCAGCTTTCAACAAGTTGTTTATCCAGACGGAAGCGGTCGAGGCCAGCGAAGCCCTGCTTGCCTATCGACGGTCCAGGCAGGAAGATGACACTGCCATCTTTGCGTTCCACAGCTTAAATTTGATCGGAGATCCAAATCCATCGGGCTTACACCAGTTTGAGACCGATCGGCGGGCATTTATTGGACGAGGCCAGACTCTCAGGTCTCCCCTTGCATTGGGTACAAAACTGGGCAATAATGAGGGTTTTGTGCTTGATCCAATATTCAGTATCCGGCGGGAGGTTATTTTAGCGCCGGGACAGAGTGCTCAGCTTATAGCCATTCTCGGTGTCGCCGACGATCGAAGAAAGGCACTGCGTCTGGCAGATAAATATAAAGATCCTACTGTAGTAGAACGTGCTTTTGAGATCGCCTGGGCTTCCACTCAGCTGAATCTTCGATCCCTTCGCATCCAACCTGATGAAGCTCGCCGGTTCCAAAAATTGGCTGGATATTTGCTGTATCCTTCGGCATATATGCGGCCTCCTAGTGATCGTATCGAGGCTAATCATAAAAAACAAAGCGACCTTTGGTCTTATGGCATATCGGGAGACCTGCCAATATTATTGATCACGATATCCGATGTCGGCGATCTGGGACTTGTCCGGCAAATGCTTCAGGCCCAGGCTTATTGGCGGCAGCACGGTTTGGTGACAGATCTTGTGGTGCTCAATGAGGAGTCCAGCAGTTATGATCAGCCGCTCATGGAACGATTGGAACGACTGATCCAATCTTCCAGCATTTATACCGGCGAGGATCAAATTGGAGGAGTATTCCTGCGAGCTGTAGACCAGATTACAGAAGAAGACCTTATACTGCTGCAAACTGTAGCCCGGGTCTCCCTGGTTGCTGCCCGTGGTCCACTGGCCCAGCAAATTGGTGTGCCATTCGAAATGGTCGAAGAGCCTGATCCGCTTGATACGAAACGGATCGACGAGGAACCCTCGCGCACATTGCCCTTTATGGAATTACCTTATTTCAACAGCCTGGGAGGATTTAGCGCTGATGGCCGCGAATATGTGATCTACCTTGGCCCGGATACAAATACACCTGCTCCCTGGGTCAACGTGATAGCCAATCCAAATTTTGGGACCCTGGTCAGTGAAAGGGGCGCGGGATTCACCTGGTACGGCAATAGCCAACGAAATAGATTGACAGGTTGGTCTAATGACCCGGTACTCGATCCCCATTCGGAAGTGATTTACATCCGGGATGAAGTTACTGGAAAAGTTTGGAATCCGACTGCCGGCCCGATCCGCGAGCGGGATGCTTACCGTGTCAGCCATGGTGCGGGTTATTCCCGTTTTGAGCATAACAGCCATGCGATTGAGCAGCTTTTGACTGTTTTTGTGCCAGCAAGCGAGGGGGGTGGTGAGCCGGTAAAGATCAGCAAACTCACCCTGCGCAACGATTCCAAAAAAACACGGGTACTCAGTGTAACTTATTATGTGGAATGGACTCTCGGGGAACAAACTGAAGACACTCAGCAGCACGTGGTCACGGAGTGGGACGCTAAACGCGGCACGATCTTTGCTCACAATCGTTACCATCCCGACTATGGTGATCGGGTCGCCTTTACCTCGATTAGCCCGTCGGCAGATTCCTTCACATGCGACCGGACGTTATTCCTGGGACGGAACAATTCAAATGAGAACCCCGATGGGTTGAAGCGGATCGAACTTGCGGGACGTATCGGCGCCGAGTTAGACCCCTGTGGAGCTCTGCAAACCAAACTGGAATTGGGTCCGGGCGAATCCGTGGACGTGATCTGCGTGCTTGGCCAGACCGGGACAGTTGCTGAGGCAAAAGCGCTGGTCCGAAAGTATAACGAAGGGCTCGCTGTGAACCAGGCACTTGATGAAACTCATTATTTCTGGGATCGGATGCTCGATACCCTTCAAGTTGAAACGCCTGAACTTTCAGTGAATTTCATGCTTAACCGCTGGTTGCTCTACCAGAGCTTAAGCTGCCGGATCTGGGGACGATCCGCGTTTTATCAATCAGGTGGAGCAATTGGTTTCCGAGATCAACTGCAGGATGTTGCCGCTTTCCTTCTAACCGACCCTGGCTTGGCTCGCGAGCATATATTACTGACTGCAAGCCGTCAATTTCTTGAGGGTGATGTCCAGCATTGGTGGCATCCGCCAGGCGGAGCTGGAATACGCTCCCGGATCTCGGATGATTTGCTGTGGCTTCCCTATATTACGGCTCAATATGTCCAGGTGACCGGGGATGAAGGTATTCTCCAGGAGCAAGTTCCGTTTTTGCTCGCTCCTGAACTTGAACCTGATCAACACGAAATCTTCCTCGAACCGCAGATCTCACCGGAGCGGGCGACCCTCTTTGAGCACTGCCGGCGGGCGGTCAAACGGGGTCTCACAAAAGGGCCTAATGGACTTCCGCTGATTGGAACCGGAGATTGGAATGACGGCCTGAATCGAGTGGGTGAAGGCGGACGTGGTGAGAGTGTTTGGTTGGGCTGGTTTTTAATTAACGTACTGAGTGACATGGAGGGTTTGTCGAATATTATTGGTGATATAGATCTCGCGGGTTATTACCGGCGAGAAGCGATTGCCCTTGAGTCCCGCATTGAAGGCGCTGCCTGGGATGGAGCCTGGTACCTGAGGGCGACCTTTGATGATGGAAGTCCGCTTGGGTCCGCCGCCAATGTAGAAGCTCGAATTGACTCTTTACCTCAATCCTGGCCCTGGATCAGCGGCGCAGGGGATCCAGTCCGGAAAGATCAGGCACTGGAATCAGCCTGGCGCCAGCTTGTTCGGGAAGACGAAAAACTTATTTTGCTTTTCACGCCACCATTTGACATCAGCACTCCCTCCCCGGGTTATATTCGAGGTTATCCCCCGGGAGTAAGAGAGAATGGAGGACAATATACCCATGCTGCGCTCTGGCTGGCGATGGCATTTGCCCGCAAAGGAGATGGCAATCGTGCGGGAGAAATATTGCGCATCCTCAATCCCATTGAACATGCCCGCACTAGTACCGATGTCTGGAGATATGCCGTAGAGCCCTATGTTATTGCTGCCGATGTCTACAACCTGCCAGGACGGATCGGTCAGGGTGGGTGGAGCTGGTATACAGGTTCTGCCGCCTGGATGTATCGAGTTTGGACCGAGGAAGTTCTAGGTCTCAAAAAGCGGGGTGATCGATTGTTCATCGATCCTGTGATCCCGGATTGGTGGGATGGATTTAAGATGCAGCTGCGTATTGGAGAAGCTGTTTACGAAATTGAGATCCAGAATCCGGATCACCTTCAGAAGGGAATAGCCTGGATTGAATTGGATGGTCGGCGCCTTGAGGAAGATTACATCCCGCTTGAATCCGAGCTTGTAAAACACATTGTCCAGGTCAGGATGGGGAAGTAGTCTTATTAGCCAGGAAAACCTCTAGGTTGTTCTCGGATTTCCGGAGCCCTGGATATTGGTTTAAGGATTTGGTCTTGGTAGTAGATTTGTCTGGTGGATTCTTCGTTTCACTCAGAATGACAAAAGGGGGAGAAGCCCTTGAGGGGCGAAGTTATTTTATTCGCTCAAGGGAGAGCGCCAGCTCTCCCGGACGTGAATAATGAAGGAAGGATGACAAACCGGGGTCAGAAATAACAGGAGATTGCCACCCCTACGTCTCCGTTGCACTCAGCTCAGGGTCGCAATGACACAAAAAAGGGCGACGCGTCGCGTTGCCCCTACTGATTACTAATTTACTGCTTATTATCTGCTCGAGTCGCCCTCACTTATTACAGCTTACAAATTATTACTCACTACTCACTTCTAAAAACACCGCTTCACCCACGCTGTCATCCATAATCATATCAGGAAAGGTGGGATCCTTCTCCGGTTCAACCCCAATGCTGTGATACATCTCCACAAACTCGGGTACACCAAAAACCACCTCGTGCATGTACTCGCGCTGCTTTTCTTCTGCGGCCAGGGCAGCTTCCTGGACCGAGATTTTTCCATCCCCATTTCTATCGGCGGCAGGGTCAGTCAAGGCTTCTGCAAAGTAGTAGGTAAAAATACCCCCGATAATGGGAAGCCCTTCTTCTTCAATGCCTTTCCAGCCGTATTCATCCTCGTCCACGGCAGCGATGGATAAACCCGCAGAGCTGGTTTGCTTGATAGTGTTAGTGAATTCAGCTGCGGTGCAGGCATCCACTACCAGGACCCGATTTTGGCTTTTGATCTGAGCCCATTCTTCCGGGAAAAAACTGTTCCAGCCCACATTCTTCCTTAAATATGTGCCGTGTCCGGTGACAAAAAAGAATACCAGGTCGTTTTCATCGGCAACCTCTTCCAGCCAATCCAGTTCAACTTGAAGGCTTTCGCGATCAAACTCTTTTAGGTCCCGGATCTGCTCTGCCGGCCAGCCCATCTCTTCCAACGCCTCTCGCACCCGCTGGATATCAACATAATCCACCAGCAGGTCGCTCATGCCTACGTCTGAATAATCGTCTTTCTCAGCCAAAACAGCATAGACGTCGACCGGGTTGTCTACCGTACCAGATTCGGTAATTCCCTCAGATTGGGAATCTGCAATAACAGCAGTTTGGCTGATAGTCCCAAATTTGATGCAGGAGCTGGCCAATAACAAGGTGATTAGGAGGATTGGTAGGGCAAATGCTTTTTTCATGGTTTATTTCCGATAAGAGTTCAGAATGGCAAATGGGGGGAATAAAAAAAGGGCGACTCAGCGAGTCGCCCTTACAAAATCACTAATATGAATAAACCCATTCCTCAAAGTATTCTCCCAGATCACAATCACAGGCGCTTTCCAGGGCATTTTGCAGATCTTCGGTGCCTGCGTTGCCCCACAGGAAGTCATCATAGTAGCTCTCGATGGCAGACATGACTGTTTCCAGCCCAAAATCTTTCTCCAACTGGTAGAAGAATAAAGGACCTCGGCCGTACACAATGCCGCTGTATTCAGCGCCGTGATATTCTCCGGCGGGCATGCCGATGGGAACATCTGCGTTTTCCACCTGACTCCAGCGGTATTTCCAGGATTCGACATAATCGGACCCATCTCCATAGCGGTCCAGGTAGTAGATATACGTGACATACTGGGTCAGGCTTTCATCAACCCAGGGTTCATTCTGCTGATCATTGCCCACCGCATTGTAAAACCACATGTGCCCGGTTTCATGAGCCAGGGTGGACTCAAGCATCTGCTCGGAGGGCATACCGTACATTTCAACGCCATCCACAAATTCATCCACCAGGATGCTTGTTATGCCGGGATATTCAATGCCCAGAGCTCGCATGGGAGAGCTGAGCACCTCAAATTCGGTATAGGGATATTCGCCCACTCGCCGACTCAGAATTTCGATCGCACTCACAGCGTAATCCAGCGCATAAGCCTGGTTGACGCTGTATTCCGGACGGGTGTGGATTCGGACTGTGGTATCACCCACCTGTTCATTGATTTCCACAAACTCGCGGCTGCCAGCCAGGTAAAAATCCCGGGCCGGGCCGGCGGCAAAAACAGTGGTCTGGCTATCACCCACTACTTCTTTATCAACTATTACTCCAGACGAGACCAGCTTTAGATTGGACGGAGCCTTGACTTCAACTATATAAAAGGAAGCATCCTGATAGGTCAGGTCGCCGTTATCCTGGGGTTTCTGGCTGTACCAGCCGTTATCATCGTAGGCCGGGATCATGGGGTAGAAGGTATCCAGTACCAACACATCCTCAAAATAGCCGTACAGACCGTAATTGCCGCCCATCTCGGTGGGAATATCCAGGCTGAAATCCATTTCCATCACCAGGCTTTCCCCGGGATTCAGGGGTTCCAGGAGATCAATCCTCAGAGCAGTATCTGAGCTTTCCAGGGACGGGATCATGGGGTTTCCATTCAGGGTCAGGTGGGAGACTTCCACCGTGCCTCCCTGGAAGTTGGGATAGAGACGGAAATAGATCTTTGTCAAAGGTTCATCATCAGCATTAAAGTAGCGGATGATTTGATGGCCCTTAAGCGGGGAGATCAAATCCGGGGCGATTTCCAGCGAGATGTAATATGTGCTGGCCAGGGGCAGCTCTTTCAGCACGCCCTGAGCGCTGGGGACCAATCCTGATTCAAAGACCTCTCGATTTTCCCAGTCAATCTCAGCTGCTGAAGTCGGAAATTTAAAACCGTCATACTCCACCGATTCTTCCACAACCGGGGCGGGTTCTGACTGGCCGAAAAACAACCAGGCGCCCACACCCAGACCAATCACAACCAGGGCGATCACGATGACAAAAATGACTCGTTTATTCATTCTTCCTCCTGAAGGAATTTTGTGTCAAAGCATGTTTATAAAATGGATTATTGCACTTATATAATCTTACCGTCAGTTGGTGAGATTTCCTATGCTCCGTTACTAATCCTGGAGAGGGGTTTTTGGATGATACTGAGCAGGGGACGAGATGAGTGAAAACGACCGACCTTCGTCTCAGCTGCGCTTCGCTCAGGACAGGAGACCGGGGATGGAAGACCGACATGTTTTTTTACCGGTCCTCTGTCTTCGGTCCTCGGTCGATTAACTTCTTAACTGGAAATTCGGGAGAAATCCAAATCTTGAGTTTTTGTTATGAATTATTCTCCGTCCGATTCACATCCGTCATACATTAGAAAATAACTTCCGCCTCCGCAAGACATGGAACCATCATCATTAAAAGTACATTCACTGCCGGCATACCCTTCTCCCTTGCCAAATACAAAGACTGGAGCGATTCCAAGGATTTCCACCGTATCCCCCATGATCAAACAATCACCTATCCATTTGTTGTTGAAAACCCAGTCATAGGAGATGATCAAGAATTGGCTGTCCAATTTTAGGAAGGAATATCCTCCCCGGGGGCAGTTCAAGCAGGGCACGGCACCCCAGTTGGTTACCTCACCGCAGACTTCAATCAGCTGGCCTTCATGATCCGCTGTGATCTCCCCTGGTTTGTAACAAGGGATCGGAGTTGGAGTAGGAGTGGGTGAAGGTGTAGTGGTGGGTAGTTGTGAAAAATTCGCTGTGATCACCATATCGCTGTCCAAAGTGATCACCAGTGAGTTTTCAGTTCCGGAATAATCTCCTGACCAATGATCAAATACATATCCCTTGCTGGGTATGGCATTCAGGATCACTTCTGAGTTTGCTGTGTAATCGTCATCTTTTGGTATGACGCTGCCCCCTTCGGCGGGATAGGCCATAACCTTAAGAGTGTAGAGAACCGGAGTGGGTTCTTCGGTTGCAGTGGCAGCTTTTAGCTCCGGTTTTGGGATTGAATACTGTCCTGAACAGGCGGATAAAAGGATCAATAATACAAAAAGCCCGAAAAAATAATACCTTTTCATGGAAATCTCACCAGTTTGTGGTTATTCAGCCTGGCAGGGTAGATATCTGCCCTGCCATTGAGCTGTAATGGGACTCTAATCAACCGATAAGGAGAAACGAACGATGTTGTCTCATCTTAAATGGTTACTGGTTAATTAGCAAGGAAAATGAAAATAAGGCAGGAGTCCGATGATAGAAAAAACCTTCTAACTTTCGAATTTGTCAACCTGCTAACCATTAATTATATTCCGTATATTTATCCGCTTTCCCCTTGACCTTCTCAACCGGGTACTTACCCTCATTTATTAACATTTTCTCTTTGGCAGCCTCAACGATGTCGATCCCGAACTTGTCTGCCAGTTCGATCAGGTACACCAGCACGTCGCCAATTTCCTGGCGCAGGGCTAATAACTCCTTCTCGCTGAGCTCATCTTCAGTTTTCTTCCACTGAAATATTTCCAGGATCTCAGCTGCTTCGGCACTGAGCGCCATGGCCAGGTTCTTGGGTGCATGATACTGCTCCCAATCGCGGGCGCGAATGAATTCTTTGATGTATGTTTTCAGTTCTTCCATATGGACTCCGGGGAATACAGGTATTGTATTATGAGATGGGAAAAAAAGCGGAAATCAATCTGTCTTCGCGAGGAAGCCAGAGACTTACGCGGCGATCTCCTGTTAATGAGGAGATTGCTTCGTCCTCCTTCGGACTCCTCGCAAAGACATCTACAACTTTTCAACCTTCAACTTTTCAACCTTCAACCTTCAACTTTTCAACTTTAAAACCTTCAAACCATTAACTCTTAACCTTTTTTTATTCGTATCAATTCTGCACGTTTCTTGCAACTATGGTTATAAACACTCCAAAAAAGGGTTTTTTTTTGCTACAATGAAAAAACACAAATTCAGGCTGCCCGCGCAAAACGAAGATTATTCACCGGTTGAAGGATATCTGCCGCCTATGGATATCAATGAAAAAGCGCTCCTGTACCGCGCTCATGCGGGTGACAGGGGGGCAGCTGGAACTTTATATGAACACTATTACCGCGATATTTACAGCTACATTTATTATCGCGTGAATAACCCTGCGACTGCTGAAGATCTCAGCGCCGAAGTTTTTGTTCGTATGATCCGTCATTTACCCAATTTCCTGGATCAGGGTAAACCTTTCATCTCCTGGTTGTATACCCACGCCAGGAGAATTATCGAAGATTATGGTCAGAACCAGACCGATCCAATACTCGACAAACACAATGGCGGCAATAGATCCGACGGCAAAGCTCAAACTCAAAAAGAACAGAAAGCTCAGGGCTGTTTTCAAAGAGCACTCCAGCACCTTTCAGAATCACAAAAAGAAATCATCATTCACCGTTTTGTGGAAGGCCGTTCTGTGAAAGATATTGCTGATTTAATTCAACAAAGTGAAAGGGCTGTACGAGCAATTCAATTCAGGGCTTTGCAGTCTTTGGAAGACGCCCTCGAAAGGGAAAATTGTTTATAATGAGCCAGAAATATTCTGAATATGTCGAGGATTGTCTGCATCGACTGGACCGGGGAGAAGATCTCCTGGATCTCCTGGCGGATTTTCCTGATTGCCAGGAGAAGTTAAAACCACTTCTGCTGGTTGCTATGGCCAGCAGATCCTTTCCGGTGCCAGTACCCAATCATACTGCCCAGCGCCTGGGTAAAAACCAGATGCTGGAAGAAATGGAAATACTGCGTTCGCACGGTGCCTTCAGGAAGAACCCTCAGATTCCTCCTGTTGCCCGCTTAATGGGAAACCTGGTCAGCGCTGTTCGGTCCCGGGGTTTTTCCAGGCTGGCTCCCAGCTATCGCCTGGCGATGGTTGCTCTTATGCTGGTCATGTCGGGTGGTTTCCTTACTCTGAATGCTTCAGCCGCCAGTCAACCTGGTGACTGGCTCTACACCCTGAAATTAGGAATGGAGAGGGTCCAGCTAGCATTAACTTTTAACCCAGAACCCAGCCATGATAACTCTGATCAGATGACTGAAGAAATGGATCTGGCCGTGATTGAACTATATGATGTTCTCCGGGACACCAATAAGTCAATCTGGGTTATTAAAGGAATCACTATCCAGCTCAACCAGGATGGAGGTACGGGAAGATCAATTGCAGCAATCATACAACAGGAAAATTCCCCGACATACGCTGAGTCTCCCCCTGAGTTTGATGTAATGGAGGATACTAGTAACGAGCAAGTTGCCATCGCTGATACAGAACCCAAAGACAAGGACAAAGACGAAGATAAAGACGAGGATAAAGATAAGGATAAAGATCAAGACAAGGATAGTACAGACAAAGGAAAAGCTGGTGATAAGGATAATGATGATAAGCTAAAGTCAAAGGAAGACAAGCTTATGGATAAGGAAGATAAAAAGAAATAGGATTTCTTGATCCCCACCAGATAACAGAAGCACTCCTTTTAGGAGTGCTTTTTTGTACAGTCTTTGGTTTTATCCAGATTCTTCATAAATTCAAAATAACCATTATCATTTTAGCTTGGATTCAAGTTTCAAGTGCAACATTACTTAGTTCGAAAAACACCATTTCAGGTGTTCTGAGATCCAGACATTTTCTGGGCCTGGTATTGAGTCTCTTTTCAGCAAATTGTGTATTCTG
>SDBT01003609.1_pt1 | contig 26657 bp, 23 predicted proteins | sample 2277101 | NCBI WGS metagenome assembly SDBT01 (sample SAMN10404973, study PRJNA504765) | marine sediment metagenome | isolation source: marine sediment core GS10_PC15, 103 cmbsf | place: Arctic Ocean: Southern Knipovich Ridge | collected 2010 | reverse complement strand
AACCGCTATCGGTCCGCCGTGGCCGAACGCGGTCTCTACTCGTTTCTCTCGTTCGCCGGCACGTCGGACATCGGGACGATTTTCGACGGCCTCTACCTTGGCCCCAACGTCGAGGATCGGATGGCGGCCCTGTGGGCGGCGAGCCCCCTCGGTCATGCCGACAGGATCACCACTCCCACACTGGTTCTCCACTCCGAAAATGACTGGCGGTGCCCGATCGAACAGGCCGAGCAGCTATTCGCCGTGCTGTGGCGCAACGGCATCGACACCGAGATGGTGCTGGGCGTATTCCAGAAAGGCTCCGCCGAGGATGCCGGGATGGCGCTGAACGCCGCCCGTAAGGCTTTTCCCGGATGGAGCAGCACGCCGTGGCAGGAGCGAGTGGCATTGATGCGCAAAGCTGCCGACATGATTGACGAACGCATATTCGAGATCGGCGCTGCCATGGCATTGGAGGTTGGTAAGAACCGTATGGAAAGCCTGGGCGATGTGGCTGAAACGGCTGACCTGATACGATACTCCTGCTACCAGATGGAGAAGAACGGTGGCTTCATCGTGGAAATGGGGCGCGACCCTCTGGTCGGATACACCTCAACCAATACATCTGTCCTGCGCCCGTACGGTGTATGGTTGGTGATCAGTCCCTTCAACTTCCCTGCGGCGTTAACCGGCGGTCCATCCGGTGCTGCACTGGTTTCAGGGAACACAATTGTGATGAAACCCGCCACCGATACCCCCTGGGTTGTTCGCTTGCTGGCAGAATGCTTTCGTGATGCTGGATTGCCCGAGGGCGTTTTCAACTACGTAACCGGTCCTGGGCGCACTTTGGGGCAGGCTCTTATCGACAGCCCCGAAGTGGACGGTGTTACATTCACCGGCTCTTTCGATGTCGGAATGGGAATCTTCCGCGACTTCGCCCATGGTCGTTACGTTCGCCCAGCAATTCTCGAACTGGGAGGCAAGAACCCGGCCATCGTCTCCCGCAATGCTGACCTGGAGCGGGCCGCGGCCGGTATCGTCCGCTCTGCGTTTGGGCTGCAGGGGCAAAAATGCTCAGCCTGTTCGCGGGTTTTCATCGAAGAACCGGTTTACGAGGACCTCGTTTCAAGACTTGTGGAATTAACCGCTAAGATCTCGGTTGGTGATCCGACCGACAAGTCGGTCTGGATGGGTCCTGTTATCAATAAGTATTCCTACGAAGACTATCAAAAATTCGTCACGGAGCTTGCTCAAGCTGGACGGATTCTAACCGGCGGTGAATTGCTCAGCGATGGGGATTTAGCCAAGGGATACTTCTGCGCACCAACACTGGTCGCCGATGTGTCTCTTGATCACCGCCTCTGGAAATACGAGATGTTCCTGCCCATAACGACCATCGCTAAGGTAAGCAGCCTGGACGAAGCCATGGAGTTGGCAAACTATGTGGATTACGGTCTGACATCCGGTTTCTACGGTTCGGAAGATGAGGTCAAATGGTTCTTCCAGGACATTCAAGCTGGCGTTAATTACGCAAACCGGCCTCAGGGCGCTACAACTGGCGCCTGGCCCGGCTTCCAACCTTTCGGCGGCTGGAAGGGCTCCGGCTCCAGCGGCAAGAACGCCGGCGGACATTACTACCTGCCGCTGTACATGCACGAGCAAATTCGGACGGTGATTGATTAGGTATGTAGGGATAAGGGATCGATGATCACGAATCGGATGCCTTATCCCTGTTTCCTTTTCGCCTGATTTCCTGATCCCCGGATAATTAATCCCTTACCCCCAAAACACCATGACCAAACTTATCTCACTCACCGAAGCTATCAAACAGTTCGTAAACGATGGCGATACTATTTATGCAGCCGGATTTACACACCTGATCCCATTTGCAGCCGGACACGAAATAATCCGCCAGGGGAAAGTGGATCTGGTTCTCGCCCGCGCCACACCCGATTTGATCTACGACCAGATTGTGGCCGCCGGCTGTGCCCGCAAGGTGATCTTCTCCTACATGGGCAACCCCGGTGTGGGCTCACTGCGCGTCGTGCGGGGAGCGATCGAAGCCGGACACCTGGAGTGGGAAGAATACTCCCACTTTGGCATGATCTCCAGACTGCAAGCTGGTGCTTCTGGGCTGCCATTTATGCCTATGAATCCCACCGCGGCGATCGACCTGGAAAAAGCCAACCCCATGTACCGCCGCGTTGTGGACCCATACTCGGGGCACGAAGTGGTCGTGGTGCCGGCGCTTAGTCCCGACGTCGCAATTGTGCACGTCCAGCGCGCCGACCAAGCCGGTAACGGCCAGATTTGGGGCATTATCGGCGAACAGAAAGAGGCCGCATTTGCCTCCAAACGGGTGATCCTTTCCGCAGAAGAAATCGTTGACGAATCCGTCATCCGTTCCGATCCTAACCGCACCCTGATACCGGCCTTCATCGTGGACGCTGTATGTCATGTGCCCTACGCCTGCCATCCATCTTACACCCAGGGCTATTATGACCGCGATAATGCCTTTTACCTGGAATGGGACTCGATCAGCAAGTCTCCTGAGAAGATCAAAGCATACTTGGACGAATGGGTGTACGGAGTGCAGGACCGGGCTGAATACTGGCAGAAACTCGGCTCTGAAGTCCAAGACCGCCTGAGGGTAGGAAACCTCCCCTGCGCGAACGTGGATTACGGACAATACTGATAATTAATTGACAATTGATAATTCCGTGAAACTCGTATCCTTCGAAGAGTGTGCCACCACAGGCTTTCCACTTCACTTCCCCTTCACTATTGGTAATCCACTTAGCGCTTACCGTCCCCTGTTCGAACGCTTGGAAGAGGATCATCGCATACTGCCCATACACATGCGCCCTCTCTGGCCAGGCACTTCGACCGATTACTTTCGCAATTGGCGCCTTCTTCCAGATATCCTCTACCGCTTCCGAGACGACCAAAAACTCCACAGGCTGATTTACGCCGGGCACTCAATATACGCTACTAAAACCCTGCTTCAACATGATCATTTCCACACTCCTGGTGCGCATCTGCCTAGTCATCTTCCTGCCCTGAACAATCCGACTGTGGATTCTGATCTTCGACCTAAATCTTTCCTACAATCTGTACCCGCTTGTGCAAGATATTTATGGCGGAGGGACGTCTTCAAACATGCTGTTTATTTAGCTTTCGAAACTCTCATTGAACATAAATAACATTACAAGTTCTCTTCTAAATAATCTATCCACTGCAAGAAACGGAATCTCACGACTCACTCCATCTCTCTTGTTGAAGATACTTGTCGTTCTCGTAACAATTTTTGCGCTGGGATATTGTCTGATGTTGTTCCTTATTATGGGAACCCGTCTTTTCTATCCATTCGAGTTGGAATGGATAGAAGGCTCAAATATAGACCAGGCGAAATGGATCCTAGATGGCAATTTTCCATATGGCATCCCGAGCATCAACAATATCCCGCTATCGTATACTCCTATATTTTTTTACCTTTCTGCCGGGTTGATGAAATTAATAGGGATTGGATATGTCGCCCCACGATTACTCTCGGTCATCGCCACATTTGGTTGCCTGTTTTTGTTATTCCTGATTGTATCAAGGGAAACAAATCGTATTGTCCCCGGCATCATTGCGGCAGGGATTTACGCTGCCAGTTACCGTTTTACCGGGGCATGGATGGGCCTTGCAAAGAATGACTCGCTCTTCTTATTTCTGATTTTGTTGGCTTTTTTCGTGGGATACCGCACACGAAAATGGCAGTTTATGATCGTTAGTGGGCTCTTACTCGTTCTAGCCTACTTCACAAAGCAGGTCACGTTATTCGTCGTCCTGGCCTTGGCTCCGATCTCACTGGTCACGTCACGCGGACGAACCTGGCCCATTTGGGCGGTTGCAGGAATGACCGGCATAGCTGTATTTGTCGCGTTGGACCGGGGCAGCGATGGTTGGTTTTCTTTCTATACTTTCGATACAGTTGCGCGGCATTCGCGGATCATGAACTTCACAGCGTTTTGGAAGATGTTCTTACCTAAAATGTGGCCCGCCCTCCTTATGACCTTAATGTACTTGATTCACGTCCTAAAAGCTACCAAACCTTTACGATTGGAATGGTCTGAATCTGATTGGAATATCCTTGGTTTTGGCCTAGCTTTGTTGCTCGCAAGCTGGAGCATATTCTTCAAAGTCTGGACTTACGCTAACGGTTTTATGCCAGCCTGCCTAGGCATAGCCCTAACCGCAGGGACCGCTTACGGTCGTTTCGCCAACAGACAAGAACGCTGTGAACCTCAAGTTGACTCTTCAAGACTCTCCAAATCACCTCCAACAATTATACTGACAATCTCACTCATCTTACTCTTAATTCAGTTTGCACTCCTTAATTACAACCCACGTGCGCAGTTGCCAACCATAGAAGATCGTCTGGCAGGAAAAGAGCTTCTAGAACGCCTTCGAAACCTTCCGGGCGAGGTGCTTATTTTCTCACATGGCTTCTTGAATTTCCAGACAGGAAAGTCGACTTACCTGCATAGTACTTGGTGGGGCGATGTAGTCAGTGCAAAGATATCCCCCGAAGAGACAAACTTGTATTGGCGCAAGCAAATGACCAAAAATCTAATCGAGCAGGCGTTAGCCCAACAATATTTCGACTGGATCATAACCGATAAACCTGAGGAAAGCTGGCTGCCCAACTACATTTACGTTGACAACATTTTCGACGAACCGGACATATTTTTCCCTGCGACGGGCGCTAGAATGCGCCCCGAAAGCCTTATGGCCCGTAATCCCACTGCCAGCGGTGGGGAATTGCCACTCACCATTCCGATCTTTGATACCCTCTTTTTAACAGGGTGGAGCCTGGCACAGGAGAATGGACGCTGGGCTCTTGGAAAGGAGTCCACCGCTTACATAGCTCTTGAGAAAGGATATCCGTACCAGATCATCATTCAGGGAAGCCCTACCTGCTCGAATAGGCACCCCAACGCCGAGAGGATGGCAATCTTGTGGAACAACCGATCATTTGGACAGGTGAACATCGATTCTTGCGAACGCCACACCTGGACACTTGAAATCCCGAAGAAGAACGTTAAAAAGGATTTCAACACTTTGCAATTTGTGTTTAACACAACAGCATCATCTGGAACAACCGCCAGCTCTGAGCAAGACCAGGCAAACATTCTTTTTACCTCGATTCGATTCGTCCAGAAATAAATTATGCTTCAAATACGCCACTGGATGGTAAAACAGGATATGATAAGATGATCTCCAACTCACCCTGCAAAGCCAAACCCCTAAGAATGGCTCAAAAAGTGTTCAACTTTATGAATCCACTACAGGCTCTACAAGAACTCACCTACCCCGTTCCCTTACTCCCTTATCCCCTACATGAGGTGCCCAGTGACAGAATTTTCATCTGCTGAACTACTTACAATAAATGCATCTCGGCTGCTGCGCGACGACGATGTTGTTTTCGTAGGCGTGGGTCTTCCTAATCTAGCCTGCAATCTTGCCCGTCGCACACACGCACCCTCGCTGCTGATGATCTATGAAGCAGGTGTGATCGGCGCGCAGCCCGCTCGCCTACCGCTCTCTATCGGTGACCCAACCCTGGTCAGCGGGGCGACCGCGGTTTGCAGTATGTACGACATTTTTTCACTGTACCTGCAGCGAGGCAACATCGACGTGGGTTTTATGGGCGGAGCGCAGATCGACCGCTACGGGAATATCAACGCCACGGTCATCGGTGAATACGGACACCCTAAAGTGCGCCTGCCTGGTTCGGGCGGATCAAAAGAAATCGCTGCCTGGGCGAACCGCTGCTACATCATCACACCCCACCAAAAAAGACGCTTTCCTGAAAAAGTCGACTTCCTCACATCTGCCGGCTTCCTGAACAGTCGCGCCGAACGGCAGGCTGTAGGACTGCGAGGCGGCGGTCCTCAAGCAGTGGTCACCGACCTGTGCATTATGGAACCGGATGAGAACGGCGAGCTCGTTCTGACATCCTTGCATCCAGGTAAAACCGTCGCAGAAGCGAAAAGTAATACTGGATGGGATCTCCAGGTCGCACTTGATGTGCGTATTACCACCCCGCCCAGCAAAGAGGAACTCCGTATCCTGCGCGAGGAACTCGACCCAACCGGGATATATATATAAATAAATCACGGACCGGGGTTAAGGGATAAGGGATTCACCCCTCTAACCCTTATCCCCTATTCTCAAGACCCTCAAACCCGCCTATGAACCAAAACGACTCTCCTTCACCCTCTCGTAAACGCCATATCCTGACCCGCATCTTTATTTCTCCCGAGGAACGCCGGCTGCGAGCGGGCTGGCGTCTGCTTATCCAGACCCTGCTCTGGCTGGTCCTGATGTTTGGATTGGTAATTTTATTTGGATTCATATCTGGGCGTCTTTTTTCAAACGGACTCATCCTCTCCGTTATCGCTTCGCTTTTCGCGGTTACGATATCCGTATTCTTGGCTCGAAAGTTTTTGGACCGCCGCTCTATCGTGAGCCTGGGGCTGAAGACCGACCTGCGCGCATTGTGGGACCTGTTGGTCGGAATCGGTATTGCAGCGGCAATGATGGCTTTTATCTATGCGCTGGAATGGGCGTTCGGTTGGCTTTCCTTCGAGGGCTTCGCCTGGCAAAACCAGAGTATGGATGCAGTCCTGATTGGTACGCTTGAAATGCTGCTGATCTTCGTCCTGGTAGGTTGGGAGGAAGAACTGCTCAGCCGCGGCTATCACTTGCAGAACCTCGCCGCTGGTATCAATCTGACCTGGGGAGTCATCCTTTCTTCGCTCATCTTTGCCCTTATGCACCTCGGCAACCCCAACGTCTCAGTTATGGCTGTTTTGGGATTAATCGCGGCAGGCTTCTTCCTGGCATTCGGCTACCTGCGCACCCGGCAGCTCTGGCTGCCAATCGGTCTGCATATCGGTTGGAATTTTTTCGAGGGCACAGTTTTTGGCTTCCAGGTGAGCGGTTTAGATATCTACCGCCTGATCGAACAGACCGTCCAAGGTCCGCAGATCTTCACCGGTGGAGAATTCGGACCGGAAGCGGGTCTTATTTTGATTCCCGGTCTGGCACTGGGAGTCGTCCTGATATATGTTTACTCAGGAAACAGGAATAACGAAGGTGGGTTAGCGGATAAGGGATAAAGAAAACCCGGGCACCCTATCACATAATCCTGAACCCCAATAAAATTTTTAAGCGTCTGTTTGTCATTGAATCTCACCATGACCTTCCTGCTCTCCCTCACTCCCGTTCTGATAATTCTAATCCTCATGGTCGGGCTGCGCTGGGGAGCCGCACGGGCGGGTGGCGCGGGCTATTTGAGCGCCTTGATGATCGCAATCCTGTTCTTCGGCGCTGGCGCAGAACTGCTCGCCTATGCGCATGCCAAAGCCCTCCTCCTGACTATTGATGTCCTGCTGATCATTTGGGCTGCTTTCCTGCTCTACCGTGTTGTCGATGAAGCTGGCGCTATTGCTACTATAAGTCAGGCGCTCCCCCACCTGACTCCCGATAGGGGCATGCAGGCTCTCATCATCGGTTGGGTGTTCGCCTCCTTCTTGCAGGGTGTGGGCGGATTCGGCGTTCCGGTGGCTGTGATCGCTCCCATCCTTTTGGGATTGGGTTTTTCACCCCTTTCCGCGGTCGTCATCCCCTCTCTCGGTCATGGTTGGGCGGTCACCTTTGGATCGCTGGGTTCCTCCTTCAACGCCCTGCTTGCTGTAACCGGCGTTCCCGCGCAGATACTGGCATCGCCTGCTGCCCTCTTCCTTGGTATTGCGGCTGTACCGGTCGGGATGATGGTCGCCCACGCGGCCGGAGGCTGGCTGGCAGTGCGCCGTCTGCTCATCCCTGTCCTTATCCTGGGCATAGTAATGGGCGGCGTCATGTTTCTCGTGGTCACATCCGGTCCCTGGTACATCGGATCCTTTATCGGCGCATTAGCAGGAATGCTGGTCGCCATTCCACTCGCTTACTTCTCTCGTAAGGATTCCAAGGATCATGGAGACCTCAACGTACGCGCCCTGCTCATTGCGCTCTCAGGCTATGCCGTCCTGATCTTGATCACCTTGGGCGTGCAGCTCATCCCGGTGTTAAAAGCCTGGTTGGGTGGAGTGGAAATACAGATCTACTTTCCCGAGGTAAGCACATCTCAGGGATACACAACCCCGGCGGGGATGGGTCGCAATATCAACATCTTCCGGCATACCAGCATGCTCCTGTTCTATTCATCGGTACTGGCGTTTCTTGTTTACTGGCTGTACGGTTTATACCAACCCGGAGCCGTGGGGCGCATCCTGGACGGGACAGTACGCCGGGTCATGTCCTCCAGCGTGAGCATTGCTTCGATGGTCGCTATGGCGGTGATCATGCAGCACACTGGAATGACCGACTCACTTGCGCGCGGTCTGGCAGATGGTGTCGGCGCACTTTATCCCCTGGCAGCGCCATGGATCGGTGGGCTGGGCGCTTTTATGACCGGCAGCAACACCAACTCGAACGTGGTATTTGGGGCGCTGCAAATGCGCACCGCCGAACTCCTCGGTTATTCACTGGCAATAATCCTGGCTGCCCAGACAGCGGGCGCCGCCCTGGCATCGATCATGGCGCCCACCAAGGTCGTGGTCGGTTCCAGTACCGCCGGTATGGCTGGTCGTGAAGGCGACGTCATGCGTAAGTTAGTGGTCTACGTGGTAATCCTGCTGGCTTTTGTGAGTGTTATGGCACTTTTAGCGCTTTGGATAATAAGTAAAGGATATTTACTAATTCTATGAAAACCAATATTAATGCACACCCTCTGAACAATGTACGGCGTAAAGACCGGGAAGTTACAGATGAAGCATGGATAAAGGACTTTCTCTATCGCTCTCAGTACGGTGTATTGTCGACCATTGATAGTGATCAGCCTTTCCTGAATTCAAAGCTTTTCGTCTACGATGAAACCACCAATGCCATCTACCTGCATGGGGCTTCGCAAGGACGCACTCCGTCTAATATTCGATCCAACGACCGTGTTTGCTTTTCAGTAAGTGAGATGGGGCGTCTGCTGCCTGCGGATGAAGCCTGTGAATTCAGTGTTGAATACGCCAGCGTGGTCGTCTTTGGTCGCGCTCAAATCCTGTCCGATCTGGATGACATAATCTACGGCTTGCAACTGCTCCTGGATAAATATTTCCCGAACCACCATCCAGGGGTACATTACCCGACCCTGGATTCAAAACAGGTATCGGGAACTGCTGTGTACCGGATCACCATTGAAAGCTGGAGTGCAAAACAGAAGCAAGCTCCGCCAGACTTTCCGGGAGCTTTTTTTTACAACCGACATATAAACCGGCATAGAGATAAATCCGCTGATCTGCACGATTAGCTTGAATTTGAACATAAAAAACGGTGGAACAATGACAAGAGGATTAAATTGGTTATTCGATCATAAATTCAAAGTCCACCTGCTGGCGTTCGCCTTGATGGTGCTGCCCCCAATTCCGATGTATATGGCAGCCCAGCGTGACGCTGCGGGTTGGATATGGTTCCTGTTGGGGTTTGTTGTAGCCGGGAACCTGCTGGTGTTGTTGTCCAGGTAAGGTGTAAAATTGTAGTGCTGATCCCGCATATTTAATAGTTATAATAACGACCATCTAATTCTGTTGCAGGGACGTACCTCTCTTACCTTATGGATATATCTGCGCAATTTAAACATCATTTCGACTGCCCACCAACCCATATCTCCCGTGCCCCCGGTCGAGTCAATCTAATTGGCGAGCACGTGGATTATAACGACGGTCCAGTCCTGCCGGCTGCAATAGACCGTACCGTTATAATCGCCGCCGCTGGGAGCGCGGATAACACGGTTCACCTGCACGCTATAGACCTGGAAGAGCGGGTCTCCTTCAGCCTGGCTTCACTTGAGGGTAAAAAAGACCTGACTGGTAATCCGCTTCCTGCTTGGGCGCGCTACCCGGCGGGAGTTGCCTGGTCACTGAAGGCAGCCGGCTTGGATGTCAGGGGATTACGGGCTGTCTACACTTCCGATGTGCCAATTGGCGCTGGTTTGAGCTCCTCGGCAGCCGTAGAAGTAGGGTTCGCCGCCCTGTGGCAGGCGTTGGGTGGATGGGATATCGACCGTCTCGAACTGGCACAATTGTGCCAACGCGCTGAAAATGAGTACGTGGGAGTGCCGTGCGGGTTAATGGATCAATTTGCCAGCGCATGCGGGGTGGCAGGACATGCGTTGTATTTCGATACTCGCAGCCTGGATTGGTCGGCTGCTCCCCTTCCGCCTGGTACGAGCATCGTAATCGCCGATTCTGGCGTTCGTCGCTCACTGATAAACTCAGCTTACAGCGAAAGGCGTGCGTCGTGCGAAAGAGCCGTCGATCTGCTGGTGGAATACTTGCCGGATATTCGCTCCCTGCGGGATGTGTCCCCAATTGAATTGGCTGCATACGGCGATTACCTGCCAGACGAAATCCATAAACGTGCTGAACACATTGTCAAAGAGATCGCCCGGGTTGATTCTGCGCTTAACGCACTACGCCGTGAAGATAAACGCGCGTTTGGTGCGTTGATGTATTCCAGCCACACCAGCATGCGCGATCTGTACGAAATCAGCACCCCTGAGCTGGACACTCTGGTTGATTTGACCCGCAAGCTACCTGGCTGCCTGGGGGCGCGTCTGACCGGCGCGGGTTTTGGCGGCTGTACAGTCAACCTCGTGGACGATTCGTGTGTTGTGGAGTTTATGGGTGGCTTGGAGGCTCGATACAAGTCGGAAACCGGGCGTCAGGCGCAGGTCTACTTATGCGGCGCCAGTCAAGGGGTATCGATCCAAGAGATATAGTCCGCTGATCAACGCCGATTCTCACTAATATCGCCTGGGTATTCAAGTAAGGCAAATTGGCAATTTGTCCAAAATATTAAGTAGAACCCAATCTCATAGGACAAGTTCAGTAATTTGTCTCATGAGAAGTTGATAGAAATTCCTCTTAAACCCAATTTGTCAGGTAGAATTAGTGCTTATTACTATCTCGAGGCATACTGTGGATTACAAGGATAAAATTGTTCTGATCACTGGTGGGACCAGCGGAATCGGTCTGGAGCTTGCCCGAATATTAGCCGCTCGTGGCGCCCGGCTCTTTTTATTCGCACGCTCCCAGGACAACTTGATTAAAACAATAAACGATCTGCAAACCGTTCAAGCCGGTGAATACCACGGGATCCCGACCGATGTCTCGGATGCCAACCAGGTAGCCCAATCCGTAAAACAGGTCATTGAGATGGCGGGTGTCCCCGATCTGCTCATCAACTGCGCAGGTGCGGCGCATCCCGGTTATGTCCAGGATCTGGACCTGGAAATCTTTCGCTGGATGATGGACGTAAACTACTATGGCACCGTCTTCGTTACTAAGGCTGTCCTGCCTGGAATGATCGAACGCAAATCCGGTTACATCGTTAACATCGCTTCGCTGGCTGCGGTCGTAGGCATGTACAGTTACACTGCTTATGGCGCCTCAAAGTTCGCATTGCGCGGATTTTCAGACGCTCTGCGCATGGAAATGAAACCGCACGGCATTCAAGTTACAATTGTCTATCCAGCGGATACCGACACACCCCAGCTTACTTACGAAAACCAATACAAACCCGCAGAGCTGAAGCAGATACTTCAGATTCTGCCGGCTTTAGATCCAATTCCACCCGAACAGGTTGCCCGGGCTATCGTGGATGGAATAGACCGCCAGAAAAACGTCATAATTCCAGATCTCGGGACGAGTTTAATCATTAAATTGATCAACATTCTTGGAAATGGGATTTACCCTGTCCTGGACTGGCTGCTTGTTAGGGCACAAGGACAAATTAAAAGCCAGTCTGGAAGCGACAAGGAAAAATAAGACGATCATTGAGGAGCAGCAATTATGGATATATTTGAAAAGTGCTACGATTTCACCACTGCAAAAGAGGCCATCGAAGCCGGCTTTTATCCTTACTTCATCCCACTGACTGGAAACGAAGGTACCGAGTCCGATTATCAGGGGCATCGCTTGATCATGTGCGGCTCGAACAATTACCTCGGTCTGACCACCCATCCAAAAGTACGCCAGGCTGCGATTGATGCAATCCACACCTTCGGCACAAGCTGCACTGGTTCTCGTTTCCTGAATGGCACTCTGGAGATGCACGAACAGCTCGAGCGTGAATTGGCTGAATGGGTAGGCAAAGAGGCAGCCCTGATTTTTTCAACCGGCATGCAGGTCAACCTGGGTGTGATCAGCGCTATCGCCTGTCGCGATGACATTGTTATCCTGGATAAAGATGACCACGCCAGCATTGTAGATGGCGCCTTCTTGAGTCGCGGCGAGATCAAACGCTTCCGCCACAACGACATGGGCGACCTGGAACGGATCCTGGAAAAGCTTCCCAAAGACAAGGGTAAGATGGTCGTGGTTGACGGTCTCTTCAGTATGGAAGGAGACATCGCGCCCCTGCCGGAGATTATCCCGCTATGTAATAAATACGGCGCCCGCCTGATGGTAGACGATGCTCACTCTACGGGGGTTTTAGGCGGGGGTAGAGGCACCGCCGCTCACTTTGGTCTGACCGATGAGGTCGATCTGATCATGTCCACATTCAGCAAGTCTTTCGCCTCCCTGGGTGGCTTTATCGCCGGAGATGAGCAAGTCATCCACTACATCAAGCATTTCGCCCGCACGATAATTTTCAGCGCCAGCATTCCGCCATCCAACACCGCCGCAGTGCTGGCATCCCTTGATGTGATGCGCACGGAACCAGAGCGCATAGAGCGTTTGCACCAGATCGCGGACTATATGCGCACCGAATATCAGCGCCTTGGTTTTAACACCGGTCACTCCGTTACGCCTGTGATACCAATCCTTATCGGTGACGACATGAAGACGTTCATGACCTGGAAAATGCTGTTTGAAAGCGGGGTGTTCGTCAACGCGGTCATATCACCAGCCGTCGCCGCCGGTAGACAGATGCTGCGCACCAGTTACATGGCAACGCATACCGACGAACAACTCGATGAGGTTTTGACAACGTTCGAAATAATCGGCAAGCAAGTAGGTTTGATTTAATTAACGTAAGTAGGGCGGATATCCCTATCCGGCGAGTCGAACAAGTTTGTAGGCCGGATATCCCTATCCGTCGAGTCTTTGGGAAAACCATTCCATCGGCAGGTAGGGATACCTGCCCTACGGAGCCAACTTTGGAGTGCTTATCATGCCAGGGGCATGACAGCCCTGCTTCAGCTTTGTTATAAGAAAGGCGCAAGCATGGCTTGCGCACTCCAAAACAGCTTTGGTTTTCCAAGCTCACGTAATTTGAGCCGCTCACGTAATTTGAGCCGCTCACGTAATTTGAGCCGCTCACGTAATTTGAGCCGTCATGCTTCAGCTTTATTACAAAAAGTGGGCTGTCTAATAAGCTGTAGCGCGGCTATCTTAGCCCCACCTGTGGAGGCACGTATAGAAACCTGCCACCACATCATATGGGGGTTGGCAAGAATTATTTGTCCTTTTTCCTACAGATTTTTCACTTCTGGCGGCATCCAACTCACAAACTCCCCCCGTGTTGGTGGGTTCCTTGCCCATGACATATCTGGCTCGGGTATCTTAAAACATTCCCGCACCGTCAGCAATCTGCTGACCGGCATGCTTTGGGGTCGTCCTGACCTGCTGGTCCAGCGGAGCATCCCTCGACGCCGGATAAATTCAGCCAGTTCCTGCAGCTGCACGACATCTTCTTTCAAGTAAGCCAAAACGGCGTCCCACTCTCCAGCCGCCCACAGGCTGGGGGCTTTTGCGCCATCCATATCGCTGATCGATCTGCCGTCTTTCAACGTTACGCTCTTGAGCTTACCCTCAAGCCCCGCCCCATCAAGCGCCGCCTGCAGGCTGAGATAATGTCCCTTGCTGAAAGTCACCATCAGCATCAGATCGACATGATCCATCGCCATTTCAGCGCACATATTATTAAGACCCGATTCCTGCGCCAGGACATTAAAATCGAACTTGCACCCATTCCAGGTCAGCAGCGTATATCCATCCCGGACATAAGCGTAAAGATCGCGTACAAGTGCCTGGCATTCGTCCCCTGTCATTCGCGGCGTACCCTGCCAAAAACGCACCGGTTGGTTATCAGAAAATGCAACTGCCGCACAGGTAACCCCAAGCGGTTCATAACGTCCCCAGTCGCTTGCACCCGCCGGTATTTCCTTGGCAATCTCCAGGTCAAAAGCTGCTAGTCTCATTTGTTCACCTCACAACTACTCTCTTTTTTTTCTTTTTTTTTTATACGTTGAACCGGAAATAGATCACATCCCCATCCTGGACAAGGTACTCCTTGCCCTCCAGACGCATCATCCCGGCAGCTTTAACCGCGGCATCACTCCCGTACTCTACGAACGTTTCGTAAGGTACAACCTCAGCCCGGATAAAACCACGCTCAAAATCAGTATGAATTGCACCGGCGGCTTTGGGAGCAGTCGTACCTATTTCTACATTCCAGGCACGCACCTCCTTTTCATTCTTGGTGAAAAAGCTGATTAGTCTCAATGCTTCGAAGCCTTTGTGAATGACCTGCTCCAGTCCGCTCTGCTCTGCTCCAGCAAGCAGCAGGAACTCACGCTGCTCATCATCGCTCATATCGGTCATCTCATCTTCTAGCTTGGCGCACAGAACCACCATCTCAGCGCCCTGCTCTGCGGCGATCTCCTGCACCACCCGGACGTAAGCATTCTCTCCCGACAGACCCGCTTCATCAACATTTGCTGCGTATATCAACGGCTTTGCAGTCAGAAAATGCAGCTCATAGTTCAGCGATGTAAAAATATCCGTATTTCTTTGCGGGAAGCTCGAGACTGGCTGTCCGGTCCCTAAATGTTCACGCAGCGAATCCGTCATCTCTACGACCGGCTGCAGCTTTTTATCCCCCTTCACCTGGCTGGAGAGGCGCTCGATTTTGCGCTCCAATTGTTCCAGATCTGCCATGACCAGTTCCAGATTGATGATTTCAATATCATTGATTGGGTCAGGATTTTCGCTGATATGCACCACATTGGGATCATCAAAACAGCGCACCACGTGCACGATGGCAGACGTTTCGCGGATGGTAGCCAGGAACTGGTTGCCCAACCCTTCACCCTGACTGGCGCCTTTCACCAGACCGGCGATATCGACGAATTCTATCGTCGCACGGATTGTGTTTGGTACACCAACTAGCTCCGTCAGCTTTTCCACCCTGAAATCTGGCAGTGGTACAACAGCCCGGTTAGGCTTGATAGTGCAGAACGGATAATTGGCGACCTCGGCGTTTTGGGCGCCGGTCAAAGCATTGAAGACCGTGCTTTTGCCAACATTGGGTAGCCCCACTATTCCGACGCTCAGGCTCATATTGTGTCTCCCTAGCACCCGGTATGGGAATGAGATGGTAAACACCAGACACCGGATTTATTTAAATTATACCCGAGCAGGTGTGCATCAACCGGGTACACCAGACTCTTCGATTAAACCCAAAAGTAGGACAAGATGCCATCTTGTCCTACAATACGGATACAAACAGTGTTGGGGAATATTGCTTTCCTGGGGTCTTTGACCCCAGGGTTTGATTTGAGTTATCTTCTTCCTACTTGGTCAGCTTTTTCCAACCATCTTCCAATTGAGACCATTTCGAGCCAACCCATTTCGTGGCTTGATCCACTCCAGCGCCTACCTGCACTAGGGTCAGATTACTGGATACGTCGCTCCAATTGACCACATCCCACCAGGAACCAATATATTCCGCCCGGCGGTTCTCATATTTCAGGTAATAGGCGTGCTCCCAAACGTCCAGTCCTAATATTGGAACCAGTCCATCTTGAATGGGATTATCCTGGTTGGGTGTGCTGGTGATGACCAATCCGCCGTCAGCATCCACACACAGCCAGGCCCATCCGCTGCCAAAGCGCGTCATGGCGGCTTGAGTGAACTGCTCTTTGAAGTTTGCAAACGATCCAAAAGCGGCATTGATTGCTTCAACCAACTTTCCCTTTGGCTCCCCGCCGCCATCCGGGCTCATGCTTGGCCAGAACATGGAATGATTGACATGTCCTCCGCCGTTGTTGCGCACTGCAGTGCGAATTTTTTCAGGAACGTCATCCAGATTTGCGATCAATTCCAGGGCGGATTTGTCCTGCAGTTCATCATAGCCTTCGAGGGCTTTGTTCAGATTGTTTACGTATCCACCATGATGCTTGTCGTGATGGACCGCCATTGTGCGGGTGTCAATATTGGGTTCCAGGGCGCTATAATCATAGGGTAGATCGGGTAATGTGAAAGTCATTATAAATTCTCCTTTTAAATTTGATTTTCTGTTTCACTAAATTTACTATATTTTTCAAATTAATGCAATGAATTCCAATAATTTTAAGAATCTCCTCACATATCCCTTATCCATTTTCCCCCTATCCCTTATAATACGAAAAGCCTTTTAGTGCTTTGTCAAGGATGAAGATTATATTTGATATCGTCAACGGCCTCCTTGACAAAGCTTAAAGTGTTCCGTCAACGATCAATTCCTTCCAAAAAAATCGTGTTTGACGGAACACTCTGCTATAATTACCAATAAACATCAACTTGAGATCTCTTTGAACCAAAACCATTTCCCAATCCTCATCCTTCTCGGTCGACCGGCTTCCGGCAAAAGCGAGATCATTGATTTTCTCACCCATACTCCACTTCAGGAGAGGTTGGGGCGCTTTCACATTGCCGAACTCGACATATTAGACGATTTCCCCATGCTGTGGACCTGGTTCGAAGAAGATCGCATACTTTCCGAGGACTTTGGGGCGCCGCGCTTACACTCTGATCCCGCAGGCTATTTTAAATATCCCTACCTGTGGCACCTGCTTATCCGGCGTTTTGGATTGGAATACCAGAAGCGCTTGCGCGACGATCCAAACTACCATGATCGCACCACCACACTTGTGGAGTTCGCGCGCGGCAGCGAGCACGGCGGCTACAACCAAGCGTTCCAGCACCTCCCGCTTGACCTTCTCCAGCAAAGTGCGGTCATGTACGTGAATGTCTCATTTGAAGAATCGCTGCGTAAGAACCGCCAGCGTTTCAATCCCGACAAGCCTGATAGCATCCTCGAGCATGCGCTACCGGATGAGAAACTTGAGCGCCTTTACCGGTACGTCGATTGGGAGCAATTCAGCGCTCCTGATCCAAGCTTTCTGCAAATAAATGGTATCCAAATACCCTACACAGTATTCGAAAATGAAGACGATGTCACGACCGGTAAATCAGATCTTTTAGAAGCCCGCCTGACATCAACGCTCGATCAGCTGTGGAAATTAAACGCAAATCGGGATAGATAATTTATCGATGCCAAGACCTGTCTGGTTCGTGGAACTGCTCAAAAAAGCTTATCCAACCCGCTACATTGCTGCCCTGCTCACAAATTTACCCTTCATCGAAAACATGGCCAATTTCGGGTTATTCATGGGGGATGATATCGTCTACCTGCCGAAGGATAACACCATCCAGATCAATGAAGCGATCGCGGAACCCGAGGATATAATTCTCCCCTCCCAGGTTGTGGAACATTTTATCGAAAAAGCCAATTATCATTGGATCATGGACTTTTGCCTGTGTCGTGAGGGCGCCCACTGCCGAGATTACCCGCGCGAATATGGCTGCATCTTCCTGGGAGAAGCGGTCCTGGGGATCAATCCACAACTCGGTCGCCTGGTCTCAAAAGAAGAAGCTCTGGATCATGCCCGTCGCTGCCGGGAGGCCGGATTGGTGCACATGATTGGGCGTAACAAGCTCGACACGACGTGGTTGGGCGTGAAGCCAGGCGGAAAGCTCATGACCATCTGCAACTGCTGTCCGTGCTGCTGTTTATGGGGGACGCTTCCCTATATCTCCCCCAAGATCAGCCACAAGATACAGAAATTGCCCGGCGTGACCGTCACAGTGACGGATCTTTGTAGTGGATGCGGCGTCTGCACCGAAGGCGTTTGCTTTGTAGAAGCTATTGAACTCACGAACGGGCGAGCCGAGATCCTGGACACTTGCCGCGGCTGTGGACGGTGTGTGGAAATATGTCCCGACGGCGCGATCAGCCTCACAATTGACGAGACCACAGTATTCCAAAAGACGGTCAAACGCCTGTCCAGACTTGTTGATGTCACCTGAAGGTTAATGCATATGTCTGAATATGTAGATTACGCCGAGTATTACGATTTCGACCCCGATCCCAAAATCGACCTCCAAAACCAGATCCAACATTCCGAGATACGTTTTGAAGAATTCGATCAATCCGACACGCTCGTACGAGAGCGGACCTTACCGATGGATATGCGCTACACCTTCCTGTATGAACTGCAATTGCAGTGGGAAAAGACCGGTTTTGAAGTGCTGGAGGTTTACCGGGACTTCGAAAAGAACCCCGTTCGATGGCACTGGGGAAATAATTGTGGTAGCACGGCAAGGACGCTAGCGTCCCCGCCGGCTGGATCTTTAACAACCGTCGGCGCGATTGTTAAGCAGCCGTTCTCAGCTTGTACGATACTTAGATCTGAGTAAAATGCGATTGGATGTACTGCGTCGCCTGGTTGAGCGAAAGCAGCTGGCTTGAATTCCCCGTCTTGATGGTAAAATAACCACCGCTTGCTCCTGGACCCTGGACGGTGCGAGCCACCCGCTCCGTCAGCAATGCTCTCGTCTCAGAAATCGCCCTGGAGCTTTTTCCATCGATAACACTACCTAACATCTCCGTTTATATATTCCTTCCTTGGCGGCAGTCCATTATCAAAGCAGTAGTAGATCGTCTGGCGCGGCAGGCGGAAATCTTCCACATCCTTTCTTACGGATTGAGTACCCTCGCCCTCGACAAGAACACGAGCGATGAAATCTGCGATGACGTTCATGTCATCATCCTTCATCCCCAGGCGCGTGACTTCGATCGTGCCCAGACGCAGCCCGCTCGGTCGATCCCAATCTTCGGGATTGTCCCCCGGAACCAGGTTCTTATTGGTGATAATGTTCGCATCCGCCAGGCGGTAAGCCACATCCATTCCACCCCCGAATTCTTTCACATTTGCTATGACCTGGTGTGTTTCGCTGTAGCCTCTATCAGAGCCGATGACAGGAATGCCGCGTTCATGCAGGGCTTTCCCAAGAGCTTTAGAATTTATTACAATCTGGCGCATGTATACCTGACCATATTCCAGAAATTCCGCCGCCGCAATCGCCAACGCAGCCACGCGGTTGACCTGGTGAGTGGCTACCAACACTGGGAAAATTGACTCGCTGAGCGGCTCGGTAAGCCGTGGATCGTTCCATACCAGGATGCCGCTCTGGGGTCCGCTGAATGTCTTTCCCGCTGAGCCGAACAACACCGCCGCCCCCTCAACTAACGGATCTTGGAACTGTCCCCCGGCGATCAAGCCTAACTGGTGGGCGCCATCGAAGGCAAACTTACCATCCCATTCGGCGATAATTTCGCTCATTTCACGCACCGGTAGTGGAAAGAGAGTCATCGTCATGCCCATGACGACCAGTTTGGGTTTGACCTGCTGCGCAACAGCCCGGAATCGATCAAGGTCTACCTCTAATCCAATTGGGTCGAAGGGGATGTCAACAATCTTGAGTCCACGCAAACCGGCGGGACCATCCAGCCGGTTGCTAGAATGCCCTCCAACCGGCTGCGGGGCGGACATAATGGTATCACCAGGCTGGGTCAAGGCATGATACACGGCCAGATTTGCGATCATACCGCCCATCAGACGGTGATCAGCGTAGCGGCTCTTGAAAACCCTTTTCAGCAGCTCCACGCACAGCGACTCCACTTCATCGATGTACTGGGTACCTGCAAACCAGCGGTTGAGCCTGCCGATATGACCTTCGGCCGCGCGTGTGCCTATCTCCGATGATAGCAGCGACCGTACTGTGGGACTGGTGGGGGCTTCCGGTGCCAGCAAGTTGATGCAGCGTTTACCGCGCCACTCCTCGTTGCGCTTCACCGCCGCTACTACTTCTTCTGCCATTTCCTCGGGTGAATTTGCATTATCCAGTATTGCACGTGCGTTTTCAAGCATCTCGGGGTCGTGGACTTCAATTTCGCTACTGGATGGTTGTGCTGTTTCAGTCATATAGTCTCTCCTATAAATATCATATGATTATAACCATTATCCCGAATATCGCTTGACGGATGTCGAATTGAGTTATATCCTTAGTCTATCGAAAAAGATCTAACACCGTATCCTGGTAAATGGGTATTCCCATGCCAAGGATCGGTGAATTTTTATTGAATCCTAATATATGAAACCAAAAATCTTTTATCCTGAGAGCACTGTTCTCGTCTCTAAACTAGTTCAAGAAGATAAAGTTCGCACGCTGCTCGAAAAATTGAAAAGCGATCAGCGCTCAATCTACGAACACAGTCTGCGGGTTGCAATATTGTCGCTGGACCTGGGTTTCGAGAACCAGCTCGATCAACCAGATCTTTATTATCTGGGTTATGCCGGTCTGCTGCACGATATCGGAAAAGTGAACCTCCCAGCGGAGATCCTCTCGAAAAGGACAGTTTTAAACTCCACCGATCGTGCCTCATTGAACGAACATGCCCGGCTTGGTTTCTTGGCTCTTGAAAGCTTCGAACCTGGGATCGTTAAGCAGATCGTGGTTGCGCATCACGAGTACCAAAAAATACCGTATCCAAGGAGCGGGATAGACCGCCGAAAAGCAGGGCGGGGCACACCGGGAAGGAGGTCCAACAAGTCACAGGTAGGGGCTTTAGCCCAAATCCTTGCTGCAGCCGATATGTTCGACGCACTCACCTCCCAACGCTCATATAAAGAAGCCCTCAGTAAATCAAACACCGAAACGTTATTGCGGGAACAATTTACCGGAGATGCATTGTACATAGAACAGGTCCTGCGGAGATATGCCCCTTGATTTGAAATTGATATTTCGTATAATCTGCTCTCACCAAAAATGGTAAGATTACATCCGTATATCAAGCCCATGAATAAATGCATACTCGAGATTGACATAGATGCCTCCGGTGAAAAGGCTGGATTGCCGGATCTGTCCACTCAGACCTTGAAGTATATTGCCATGCGAAAATTCAAAAGCTCGGCGCTCCAACCGCTCTAAATTAAAATAAAAAGCATCACGGACCCAACCATGAAAGCAATTCGTTATAATGCCACCATTCCCCGCTACGCCACAGGTCTTGCTTTAAGCAAGCTTTCCACCCGCTTCTTATGGAGCGGTCTCTCATGCACAACCTTTGATGATGTGCCCGAGCCATCTCTGCCAAGCGACGACTGGGTAGTCATCAAAACTCGCTATGGCGGTATCTGCGGCAGCGACATGAGCGCCATCCAATTACATTCCAGCCCTTATTTTTCGCCCCTCACATCCTTCCCCTACACATTCGGTCACGAGAATATCGGACGAATTGCAATCGCAGGCTCCGCTCCCGGTGATTGGCGCCAGGGAGAGCGCGTGATTGCGGAGCCGACTCTCTGGTGTACGCCGCGTGGATTCAAGGATCTTTGTCGCTACTGCAGGCGCGGCGAAATCAATCGCTGCGAACGGATTGTCGAAGGGGCTGTCTCACCCGGGATGATGACCGGCTTCTGCCGGGATACGGGAGGCAGTTGGAGCGAATATTTCCTGGCCCACAAATCACAGCTTTACAGGGTACCCGACCAGGTGAGCGACGAAAATGGTCTGATGGTCGAACCGTTCGCGGTCGGGTTACACGCCGCCTTGAACAACTTCCCCGACGATGACGAAGTCGTGCTGCTGATTGGCGCCGGTACGATAGGTTTGTGCACTCTGGCTGCCCTGCGCGCTCTCGGATCAAAGAGCGAAATCTCTGTGCTCGCACGCCATCCATTCCAGGCAGAAGCAGCCCACAAGCTGGGCGCCAACCGGGTTATCTCCGCAGGTCACGGGGATGATTATTACGCCGAGATCGCAGAGATCACCGGGGCGAAATTACTGCAGCCGGTCCTTGGAAAACGCCTCGTCTTAGGCGGCTTCGACCGCGTTTTCGAGTGTGTAGGCAGCGACCGCTCTCTTGACGATTCCCTCCGATTTACTCGCAATGGCGGTAAAGTGGTCCTGGTGGGTGTACCTGGGATTTCCAAGGACGTCGACTGGTCTGCAATTTTCGCCAGCGAATTAGAACTCAAAGCCGCATACATATACAACCACGCCGAAAAATATGGCGGCACGACATGGAGGACATTTGATCTGGCACTTGATCTTATGTCAAAAGGTGAACTCGACCTGAGCTGGATGGTGACCCACAAATTCGCCCTGGATGATTATCAGAAGGCGCTGCAGTTCCAGATGCACCGTGCCAAGAATCACTCCATACGCAGCGTGTTTTCGTTTGAGGACTAGGACATGAAGTCGCCCTCACACTGCGCAAACACACCAATTTCTATATCCAGCTAACTGTACTTCTTGGGATAGTAAAGGCGGTCGGGCTCCCTTACCGGTCGTTACTCTCCCCCCTGGCAGGGGGGAGTTGGAGGGGGGTGAAGCTGCTCCCATGCCCGACTAACCCGTATCAAGCTGGTCGGGCTCCCACGCCCGACAGCCCCCCCTTTACTGGCCCCCCTTTACTTGCGTGAGTGCAGGGTTTAGATTATAATAAGCACATCCGGGCGCGTAGCTCAGCTGGTTAGAGCGCACGGTTCACATCCGTGAGGTCGTGAGTTCGAGTCTCTCCGCGCCCATTTTAGACAACCTACCGTATCACGGATACCCTTAAAACAGCATCCGTGATACCTGAGGTAGCAGGGGGAATAAAAAACATACCAACCGCGCATAGCACGGATTGTTCATCCATCTGGCTCATCTGGATCAAAAAAAAGACCATTTCCGATTATCAATACTGATATTGATATTATCGGTACTGGGTTTTTATACCGGAGGTAGCACGGATGAACAACTTCATTTTTTCCCAATCTGTCGATGGCTATTTACTTGCGGCAAATGCCCGCCGTCTTAGCCCCAACACCATCAGAGATTACACAACCACGTTTCGCAAATTCCAATTTTTCCTAGATAATGATCCACCCATATCAGAGATCACTTCAAAGCATGTCAAAGAATTTCTTGCCAGTAAGCACGCAATAAGCAAGAAGACGCTGCTCAACTATCACACAGGATTATCAGCTTTATGGAGCTGGTGTGTGTCAGAAGAGTTGGTTGAGGAACACATTCTTCAGAAAGTGAGACGGCCTAAACCCGAAAAGAAGGATATCCAACCTTATACTCAAGCCGAGGTCAAGGTGATGCTCTCGTCACTGAAACAATCAAAAAGTTATATTCGCTCTGGTAAACGTGAGTGCAGCAATAGATTGACGACAGCCGATCGTAATAAGGCAGTTATTTACATGTTGCTGGATACTGGTGTGCGAGCAGAAGAGCTGTGCAGCCTGCGCATACATCAAGTGGATGTTCGAAACAGTCGTATAACAGTAATGGGAAAAGGCAGCAAACAGTGCTGCATTCCATTCTCATCACGTACAGGTCAGGTTCTTTGGCGCTATTTGGCACAGAGATCAGATGACACTGCTGCAGAATTTCTGTTTTTGACAATTCATGGTAGAAAGCTGACTCGCTCTCAGTTATTGCATATTCTAGTTGCTATCGGGAAGCGTTCTGGGGTTAATGGTGTAAACGTCCACCGCTTTCGCCATACCTTCGCCATCAACTACCTGCGAAATGGCGGCGATCCTTACACCCTCCAGATAATGCTCGGCCACTCCACAATGGATATGGTCAAACGTTATCTCTCAATCGCCCAAGCTGATCTGGATAAGAGTCACAAACTTGCCTCTCCCGTGGATAATTGGCGCTTATAGTGGAGTTTGACATCGTCATTATAGCTATGCCAAACTCTCAGGCAATCACTTCGTGATTGCAGCTTCTCCAGTTGAATATTGGAGATTGGTAATTATGCAGCTTAGTAATATATACAAATCTGGTGCTCGATTGGGAGGCGGGTTCGGTCTTTATCCCAGAGGTGTCTCGTTCGGGAGTTATCTTCGCCGGGTCTCCTGGGTTGGGTTCGTTGTCGTAGTCGCTGCTGTTCTTCGCTCCGGCTTTTGCATTGCATCCAGCTGTACTGATGGGTGATGCTCTCGTTATCTCCTCGATCTTCGCGCTGGGCTGTGCTCCGTCGTTGCTGTCGGTCTTCGCTATTGCTGGTCACTCGGGTCGTGGCTTCAGGCGGTCTTCTAATGGGTGAGTCCTTGACTCGTATATGCCAGGCTAATTTTCGCGATTACTTTTCGTAATTTGAATTTAAATCAGGACTTATCTTCGAGAGATTGGAGATTTTCGTTGACTATCTTGATATTGGGGTGGTCAGGAGGCAGGCATTCCTTTAGGATCGTCAGGGCCTGTTCGTAGTAGGGCCGGGCGGCGGGCAGTTCTCCCATTGCTTGAAGCAGGCTTCCCAGGTTGTTCAGGCTGCGGGCAGTGTAGGGGTGCTTCTCTCCCAGCACTTCCTGATTGATCGTCAGGGCCTGTTCGTAGTAGGGCCGGGCGGCGGGCAGATCGCCCATCGCTTGAAGCAGGCCTCCCAGGTTGTTCAGGCTGTTGGCGGTGTCGGGGTGCTTCTCTCCCAGCACTTCCATCCGAATCGCCAGGGCCTGTTCGTAGTAGGGCCGGGCGGCGGGCAGATCGCCCATCGCTTGAAGCAGGAAGCCCAGGTTGTTCAGGCTGTTTGCGGTGTCGGGGTGCTTCTCTCCCAGCACTTCCTGATTGATTGCCAGAGCCTGTTCGTAGTAGGGTCGGGCGGCGGGCAGTTCTCCCATTGCTTGAAGCAGTAAGCCCAGGTTGTTCAGGCTGTTGGCGGTGTCGGGGTGCTTCTCTCCCAGCACTTCCATCCGAATCGCCAGGGCCTGTTCAAAGTAGGTCCGGGCGGCGGGCAGATCGCCCATCGCTTGAAGCAGGCTTCCCAGGTTGTTCAGGCTGCGGGCTGTGTCGGGGTGCTTCTCTCCCAGCACTTCCATCCGAATCGCCAGGGCCTGTTCGAAGGTCTTGAGAGCTCCTTTATATTCGGCAACATCGTGTAAGTGATAGCCCAACTCATTCAATAAAAAACTGGACTGCTCTAACTCCGCTGTCTGGGATGCTTCGGCGATAGCGCGCACATGAGGCCGCAGGGGTGAAAATTGCTGGGGAAAGCCGGATCGGTTGGCGCAACTGGCGATGTTTCCCAGAGTGCCTGCAAGGGCAGGAAGAGCAGAAGCATCAGATGCTTGATCTTGAGCGCGGGCGAATTCGGCCAGGAGGGGGTGGATGAGGGAACCTTCGGAGGAGCGCTCGAGTAGGCCAATTTGGTATAAGCGGATAAGAGCTTTGTCGTGGCGCGCTTCATCATCTTCTTGGATTCCGACTGCCCCATACAACACCACTTCTGGAATAGGCGTGTTCGGGGCGCAGTAACCGGCGGCAAGGAAGATCTTACGAGCGGTCCTACCCGGCTCTTTTTCTGCAGACAACTGCTTCCAGCTTACTAAGAAGGTGGCAGCAAGGCTGGTTTCGTGCTCTGTGGGGCTGTGCTCGGACCAATACAGCAGGGAGCTGTGGGCCAGCAAGTTTTCGGCCTGTTCGATTTCGTCCATATAACCAGCTGGCGCCAGATTGGATCGGTCGTTCAGATATCGCCCGGAGAGGTCAACCGCCAGGGGGAGGCAACATAATCGATTCGATAGAGTTTCAAGATCATGATCAGGAGTCTCTTTCAGTCGTGGGGCCAATTTACGCAATAAAATAAGGCTCTCGTCGGTGGTGAGGGTATCCAGCACTCGCACGTGTAGGCCCAGATCAGGCGGCCATTCTTGCAGGCGCGAGGTGAGTAATATCGAAACCTTACCCAGAGGGACACCCCACTCCTGGATGATTTTTGTTGTTTCCACATTATCAAGCACCACTAAGCGTCGCTCGGCAGAGGCGGACCAGGCGCGCAAGGTAAGGGCAAGCTGTTCATCAAGTTCTCGGGGCCAGGGTTGGAGGCCCATCGCCAGGCCGCATGCGGCGATCTCGGAGGCGATCTCGGCTTCGCTGCTGGGGTTGATCCAGTGGACGCCGTGTAGGTAGGGACCATAGCGGTAACAAAGTTCGACTGCAAGCTGGGCGATGGGTTTTCCTGCAACAATACCGAATGCAAAGCAGGCGCTCATAACACCGCAGAGTAAAGCCACCCATATTCCTTTCCTGAAATCAAACTCTTTTATCGTTTCTCTCTTTTGTTCATCCGAGAGTTCTCTCTCTTTCGCTATACCCGCCCAGCCGCATACCGCTATACCGGCAAGGCAGACAAGAACTCCCCCGAGTGTCACCAGACCGGACGCGCTGGCGAGCAAACCGGTAAACGTTCCGAAATATACCGGCGGTATTATGGTGCCGAAAGCCGCACAGTAGCCGAGCGCCATCGCATAACCGAGAGACATGCCTAAATACCGCATCGAAAGCCCGAAAGTAAGCCCGCCTACTCCCCACAGCACGCCGAACAGGTAACATAAAAAAACACTGCCTCCGGGCGCGCTTATTAAAACCGTCATAAGGTCGGGCACTGTCAAAAGCGCCGCCGCCCACGGCACAACTATCCAGGTA
>SDBT01003608.1_pt1 | contig 26661 bp, 21 predicted proteins | sample 2277101 | NCBI WGS metagenome assembly SDBT01 (sample SAMN10404973, study PRJNA504765) | marine sediment metagenome | isolation source: marine sediment core GS10_PC15, 103 cmbsf | place: Arctic Ocean: Southern Knipovich Ridge | collected 2010 | reverse complement strand
CGGGCGACTGCTCGTGAATTACAGTGATTCGGAAACCGGAGAGTTCACACTCACCGTCTATGATATTCGGCCCAAAGTTAGAGGACTGAATTATCCCAACTAGAAACATCGGATATAGAGTCTTTTTGCTTTATGACTTTCACAGCACACGTGATTCGGTACAATCTGCTATTCTGTCAATAACCTGATCCGGATCATGTCTTGATTAAAGAGACATTAGAACAAATCTACTGGTCTCCCAGATCTATTCTGGCTGGGCTCATTGCGTTCTTTGGCATTCAGTTAATCACGGATGTCTTGGCTAACGGAGTGATTGGAAATCAACCAACCGATATTCTGATAGGAGCTTTCTTGTTCCATGCTGGCATCCTATCCCTTCCATTCATGCTTGCGCACAACAAAAACCACATCCGACTGTTCCATCTTGATCGTAAGCGTCTACCCAAGGAAATCCTCTTTGCACTGAAATCCGCGATAGCAGCTGTACTTGCTGTAGCGATACTCATGATTTTGATTACAGTTCTTTTTGGATTGGTGCAATACCCATCTTGGGTGGATTACCAACTCGCCAATAATCCTCCAAGTCGTCTTGAAGAATTACTCTTTATCCTGCTGGCTGTTATTATTGCTCCTATCACCGAAGAGGTCTTTTTCCGTGGCTTTATTTACAATGCAATCAAGAAACAATGGGGAATTCTATCAGCTGTATTAATACAAGGGGCTTTATTTTCTGTTGGTCATGGTGGGGATCTGTTTTCAATTATTCATCCGATGTTATTATCGTTTGCCTTTGTTGGTCTATATGAATACCGGAAGACGATTTGGACGCCCATCTTTGTTCATTGCATCAGTAATATTCCAGGTGCTGTACTAATGCTCATTGGCTGATAATCACATTCACGTGGAAAAAGAATTCAAGCATCTAGCATTTCGAGAACGACATCATTGAATCGGATATCCAGTCTGTTTGGCTCCTAATAGAAGCATCCATTACAATCGAATGTTCAGTATCACAAATAAACCCGATTCTCTGAAATGAGCGCATAGAATGTATCAGTCCCATATACTTCGGGATTCTATACTAATCATTCTCTCAATCTTTGCTGTCATTCTTGTCGTGAGCAGTTGCTCTAATACAAGCCTGCAATCTAACCATGACTTCTCTGTGTCGATACAGAATGGCATCGAGGTCTCAGTTTCTTCAGGAGAGCCTCGCCATGAGAGTGGATTCCTCGAATTCCACAGAATCGCACAATTGGTCCAAGATCCACAAATCACAGAGAGTCTGCTATTCCGTGCAATTGGAATGCTGGTCGATAACGATGGAAGATTCTATGTGATCGATAATGGAGATCATCGCATTGCAGTATTCTCACCTGAGGGAGTCTACGAAAGAGATATTGGGAAAAGGGGATCTGGGCCTGGTGAGTTCCAGTCGCTCATTCCACTCTGGATCTCAGATGATGTGATTGCTGTCTACGATAACAGATTATTGAGAACCACTCTTTTTCGAACAGACGGGACCCTTATATCAGTTCGATCTGTTCCACCTCAAGGGGGCAGACCGCAACAGCTGCATCAACTTGGGGAAGAAAAACTACTGATGTTGGATGCACATCAAGTCGAAGAAGAAGGTGGAAGCTCCGAATTCTGGATCGATGCAACCAACCTCACCACAGAGGGAGACACCCTCGGAGTGACCTCCTCAGACCGCATCCGAATTGGCAGGTGGTTTGAATTCGGAAACGGTATCGGTTCCACCAGCATCATGTTCGGGCCAATCTCTCTGCTTATCTATAACCCCAGTAACGGGCTACTAAAGTATCGAAGTGACGTCCCTGAATTACATTGGCTAACTCCAGCTGGTGAAACCAGGCGGATAATGAAGATTGAATTACCAGCAGAAGAAGTCACACAGGACGAAATGCGAGTGGTCCGCCAACAATGGGATAAACGGGTCGAGGATGCCCGGGGTGATCAATTTGAAGGGTATTATAAACAATATCGCCGGCTACTTGAGTTTGCGAATCCTAAGGCCTATTGGTCCAATGTGTTGATTGATGACAATGGATTCATATGGCTAGCACACCACCGAGATGTTCACTCTGAATCATCAGGTCCGTTTTCCTTGAACTTCAGGCTGATCAGCCCCGAGGGCGAATATCTGGGTGATGTGACCTGGCCGACTCGATCATCGCGTATTTCAATGGGACATATACTTGGGATTAGTGAGAATGAGGAGACTGGTGAACTTGACTATGTGATATATCGAGCTGAATCAACTATGCCAGACTTCGCCTACAGATAGTTGAGCCGTCCTCAATAGCATCATGTAATAAACGGCATCGGACTGTCAGATCGATTAGCTTCGGATACGTCTATGGGACTTTGCCATTGAAGACGACCCGAGAATCATAGTGATCAACGAGTATAAGTTCGATTGGATATTTTATGGCTAGACTATAATCAACTGGAATTGGTCCAACGTTTACCTCAACCCTATTTCGGTATGCCTCTATCGTGGTAATTGCTTCAACCCGATTCTGGCTCCCAGAATATCCAGCACCCCAGAATACACCGATCACCATCTTTTGCGAGAAGTCTACTTCAGGCGGGGCTTGAGAAGTGTATGTCCCCCAGAATGCCTGCCAACTCGATTGATTTCGGATTACCGAAGTTCCAGGTTCTTCAATTCTGAGTCCGTTAGCCTCGACAACCGCCTCAAACGTCAATGGAGTACCATCAATATTTAGAAGGCCACAGCTCGGAACTGAGATAAGGCAGAGTGCAGTAATGGGTAATAAAAGCTTCTTCATCTCAATTAAATGCGTCCAGTTATTCAGTATTGCTCAGAGCAATTCTATCAAGATTGTGTAACTGCTATGTATTAGTAACCGCATCAGAGATGAAACCTTCCATAAATCGGACTATAGAACTCTTGGGTTTATTATACCGGCAGTCAGCGATCTGTTATCCGGTGAACTGTTCGTTGAGGGTTCTGACCGCTCGGGGTAACTGCCCCGCCATATCGTCCCAGCGGCACTCGATCGAGAGCAGACCGTCGTAACCGATCTCCTTCAGGGCCCGGAAATACGGGGTAAAGTCATCACCGGCGGTGCCGGGGGGAGTGCGTTCGGCCTTCTCGGCGATATGGAGGTGGACCAGCAGGTCGCCGGCCGCCCGGATAGCCTCGGGTCCCTCATCTTCGCGCATCATGTGATAGATATCGGCCAGGAGACGGATATGCGGGTGATTTACCGCTCTGACGATTCCGGCTCCCTCGGTGACGGTGTTGATGAAGTTGCACTCACTCCGCTGCAATGGCTCGATGGCAACGGTTACATTGTTGCTTTCTGCCAGCGGGCCCATCCGGCCAAGCAGGTGGATGAACTGTTCCCGGGCATGTTCCCGATCGAAACCTTCGGGGATTCTGCGCGATCCGCTGGAGCCGAACACAATGGTTTCCACGCCGACTTCGGCCGCCCGCCTGAAGGCGGTTTCGGCAAAACGGAGCACACCTTCGTGGTCGGCTTCCGATCCAGTGCTCTTGAGTGAACCGGGCAGGAACGAGTTGCACGCCTTCACCGGCAGGCCACAGGCAGCAGCCGCTTCCTTCTTCTGTTTGAACTCTTCTTCTGACCTGTCGGGGATGAGCAGCCGCCCTACACCTTCTTCGAGGTAGACACAGCCGGCCTTCAGGGCCAGAGCGGCATTGTTGATCGAAGTGCAGACGCCGATCGAAAGGTGGAAAGGAGCTTCCTGAAAGAAGGCAGACAGCAGGCCGGGGGTCACAAGAGCGGCGCTTGCGGATTGTTTGAGGAATTCCCGACGGGATGGTCTCGACCTCATGAATCGTACCCTTCCGGTTGACAGCGCCAGTTATGACGCTGTGTGCCATGCCTGCCAAACCATCATAAAAGGCCTCGCCGGCGATTGCCGGCGAGGCCTTTTCAATGGTGCCCGAGGCCGGAATTGAACCGGCACGGGATTTCTCCCACTGCCCCCTCAAGACAGCGTGTCTACCAAATTCCACCACTCGGGCAGGATGTCGCGGGTCGGATCTCCTTCGATTCAGTTCACACGCTAGTTCACACCACTCGTGTCGGGCAGTGCAGCGCTTCCCGGTGGAGGGGCGACCGGAGAGGTTCCGGGCAGAAGCGGCAGACCGGTCTGCGGAATTATCTGCTGTTGTTGCGCATCACGGGACGCATCATCCATCAGCAGGCTGGACGCGGTGGTCCTCTCCTGGCGGTACAGTGTAATCACGATGGCCAGAACCAGGAATCCGGTCCCCAGCCAGGTGGTGGCCTTGGTGAGGAAATCGGCCGCTCCCCTGCCGCCGAACACGGCGGAGCCCAGTTGTCCGCCACCGCCTCCGAAGGCGCCACCCAGTCCCTGCCCCTTCGAGTCCTGGAGAAGCACCACACCCATCAGCAGTGCCGCGTCGAGTATGAATATGAACATTAGAATCGAGTACATCGTCTGTTACCTGTATCTCCTGTGACGAACTGCGACCTGTCAGATTGATGTTACGATGTCAGCGAATGACTCGGCTTTGAGACTCGCTCCACCGACGAGCGCGCCATCGATGTCCGGCTGCCCCATCAGTGCCGCAGCGTTGTCAGGTTTAACACTCCCTCCGTACTGTATCCTCATGGTTCCGGCAAGATCGGCCCCGAATGCCTGTGTCAGCTTGGTCCGGATGAAGGCGTGCGCTTCCTGCGCCTGTTCCGGAGATGCCGTTTTCCCGGTACCGATCGCCCAGATCGGCTCGTACGCAATGACGAGATCCTCACCATGGGCGATCTCGACTCCTTCAAGTCCTCCCTCGAGCTGGCCGGCGACAACCGATTCGGTCGCGCCCGACTCATGCTCTTCAAGGGTTTCCCCAACGCATAAAATGGGGATCAATCCGGCTTCAACCGCAGCTTTGACCTTCAGATTGAGAAAAGAGTCAGACTCATTAAAATACTGCCGTCGCTCGGAATGGCCAACAATAACGTGACTGACGCCGAGATCCTTGAGCATGGCAGCTGAGACCTCGCCGGTATATGCTCCCTCATCCGCATGGTGCATGTTCTGGGCCCCCAGGAGGATACCGGTTCCCTCAAGTACCTTTCCCACCCTGGCGAGCGACGTAAACGGCGGACACACCAGAATGTCTGTTCTGGAGACACCGGAGACAAGCGGCACAAGTGAGTGGGCCAGAGCCACAGCCTCTTCCCGCAGGGTATGCATTTTCCAGTTTCCGGCGACGATATATTTGCGCATTACCAGTCCTTATCGGTTGTTATTGTTATTTATCAGTTAATACTGATACTCCGGGTAGTTCATTGCCCTCCATAAACTCAAGACATGCTCCTCCACCTGTAGATACGTGACTAAACCGATCAGACATCCCGATCCTGGCCACCGCCGCGGCTGAGTCCCCGCCGCCTATGATGCTGATGGCCCCCTTCTCGGTCTCCGCGGCGATCATCCCGGCGACCTCCGTCGTACCTTCATCGAACGGGGGGACTTCGAAGACGCCCACCGGACCATTCCACACGATCGTCTTCGCGCCGGAGAGCAGTACCTGCCACTGCTCAAGCGTTTTCCGGCCGATATCGTAGCCGGCCATATCTTTCGGAATGGCGTCAGAGGGGACGGTACGATGTTCCTGGCCGGGCTCAAGCCGCGCGGCGACGACCACGTCGATCGGCAGATTGAGCGGTGCGCCTTCACCCCTGGCAGAGGCATCGAGAAGGTTCCGCGCCATCTCGATACGCTCCTCATCCACGAGGCTCCTGCCTATCTTCGCGTCCCGTGCCGCAAGGAAGGTAAATGCCATTCCCCCCCCTATGAGCACACGATCCACCTTCCACCGGAGCGCCTCGATCACGTCGATCTTCCCGCTGATCTTCGCGCCTCCCAGGATCGCCACGTACGGTCTTGACGGCTCTTCAAGAGCGTTCCCGAGGTACTCGAGTTCGCGGGCCATCAGATAACCCGCGGCGCACTGATCGAAGAAGGAGGTAATGCCGACAGTTGAGGCGTGCGCGCGATGCGCCGACCCGAAGGCGTCGTTCACATAGACTTCCCCCAGGCCCGCCAGCGCCTCGGAAAACACGGGGTCGTTCGCCTCCTCACCAGAGTCGAAACGCAGGTTCTCCAGGAGCATGACCTCCCCATCATCCAGAGCCCCGGCAGCGGCCACGGCCGCTTCCCCCACAATGTCTTCCACAAAGGTAACCGGAGTCCCCAGGAGTTCTTCGACTCTACCCGCTACCGGTCTGAGACTCATCTCAGAGACCTGCTTGCCCTTCGGCCGGCCAAGATGACTCATCAGGATAACGCGCGCACCGCGATCAAGCAGTGAACGGATCGTGGGAAGCGAGGCATTGATGCGGGTATCATCAGCGACCGCTCCGTTCTTGAGCGGAACATTGAAATCCACCCGCATCAGGACGCATCGACCGCCGACGTCGATGTCGTCGATCGTGAGTTTTTCAAACTGCATCAGTGTACCGCCACGTTCCGGTCAGTCCATGATCAGGGAAATCACATCGACAACCCGGTTGCTGTAACCCCACTCGTTATCATACCAGCCAAGAATCTTCACCATGTTCCCCCCGATGACCATGGTGGCAAGGCTGTCGAATATGCAGGAGTGAGGATTTCCGACGATGTCGCTCGATACGAGCGGTTCGTCAGAGTATTCGAGGTACCCCTTCAGGTTACCATCAGCAGCGGCCTTGAACGCGGCGTTAACGCTCTCGATTGTGATACTTTCATTGAGGGTCACGACCAGGTCAACGATCGATCCTGCCGGCACGGGAACCCTGAGGGAGAGACCGTCGAGCTTGCCCTCGAGTTCGGGGATGATCTTGCCGACAGCCCGTGCAGCCCCGGTTGTAGTCGGGATCATGTTGAGGGCAGCGGCCCGCGCCCTTCTCAGATCGGAGTGCACCAGATCGAGAATGCGCTGGTCATTTGTGTAGGCATGGATGGTGTTCATCACACCATGCTGAATTCCAAACGCGTCGTGCAGTACCTTCGCCATCGGGGCAACGCAGTTCGTCGTGCAGGAGGCGTTGGATACGGTCTTCACGTCGGGGGTCAGCACTTCATCGTTCACACCCAGCACCACCATCGCGTCCAGTTCCCCCTTCGGAGGAACGGTCAGCACGACCTTCTTCGCACCGGCATCGAGGTGCTTCCGGACATCTTCCGGTGTGCGGAAGATACCCGTCGCCTCGATGACAACATCGACTCCCAGGTCACCCCACGGCAGTGCACCGGGATCTCTCTCACTCAGCACCTTGACCGGTTTGCCATTGATGATGAATCCATCCTCGACGGTCTCGATCGTGCCCGCGAATTTTCCATGTACCGAGTCGTACTTGAGCAGATGCGCCAGGGTAGAGGGATCACTGAGGTCGTTTACCGCCACGAACTCATATCCTTCACGTTCGAAGCCTGCTCGGAATACCAGCCTGCCGATTCGACCGAACCCATTGATACCGATACGAATACTCATTCCCGTTGCTCCTTGAGCTGTCAGTGATGTGCCTACCCGGCTCGAATGTGAATGGGTGAAGGGTGGAATAGAGGTAGTATAGACGTCCACCCCTTTTCTCAATAGTCTGTTCTGGTGTCACAACCTCAAGTGTCTCGATCTACCGATTCGTGTTCTCCACCCTCCGACTCAGGCTCTTCAGGGCCGACACTGAACCGCTCGGTTCTGGCAGCGGTCAGACAGAGCACCCCGGCCGGTGAGGCTGTCTGGAGCGCCTGTACGGCCGCGGAAAGCGTGGCTCCGGTCGTCACCACGTCATCGATAAGCAGGACCCGTCGATCGGAGACACGGGATGTCTCCCGGCCCGGCGAGAATGAACCGTGAAGTGCCTCGAGCCGGCGTTCCCGGGTCTCTGCTTTCTGTGGAGGAGTAGCGCGATTCCGTCTCAGTACTCTCCGTTCTACCGGCAGGTCGAGCATCCGGCCGACCGCACGGGACAGATGCAGTGCCTGGTCATATCCCCGCTCTCTCCGGCGTGAGGGATGGAGCGGTACCGGGACGATAGTCTGGGGATATCCCTCAAGCCCTGCTTCCCGGAGCGAAGCCGCCATCCCTCCGACCAGGGGATCGAAGAGCCGCGCCTGGTTCTTCGATTTGGCCACCGGGATGATCCGGTCGAGCGGCCATGCATACGCATATGCTGACAGGACCGGCATCTCGAGGATGTTGACCGTTTCCGCTGTCAGGCGTTGGTCGTCCAGGGCGGTGGAACAGGCCGGGCAGAGAAGCGACTCCTCCTGGAAGAGGTTCCTGCACGCTGGACATTCGCGGGGGAAGAAGAGGTCCAGGAGATCTGAGAGAATGGGAATGCGCATTCCAGCCTCCTGGTGCCCTGTCACGCAACAACCGTCGCATTCGAGCGGCGCCGAATCCCGCGACCTGCTGTGTTCCGCCTCCTCGCCATAGCCACCGCTATGCCTCGTCGCCGCGCCTTGCAGGCCGGGCCCGGCATCACTCTCGGTGCCGACGTTTGTCACCTGACATGACACTGGTACTGCGATCGTTCAGATCGCTATGAGAGCGAGGGGCCGGGGAGCCGTACATCTCCTTCTCTTATCGTGACACCCTCGGAATCCATATACTCGAGGATCGGTATCACGAACTTGCGGGTGAGCCCGCTGGTCAAGTCCCTGAATTCAGGTACGGAGAGCGATTCATGATCTTTGAAATGCTGTTTGAGCAGGGAGACGAGTTTCTGATGCCCCTTTGCACTCTGGAAAAATCCTCCCGAGTACCTGATGAGCCGTTCCTGGTGGACCAGGGCATCGATCAGTTCCCCGGCATCGCTCCCTGAGAGTCCGGTCTTCGAGATGGAGGCGGTGACGAGCTCATCCAGTTCGGCCTGGTTAAGAGGTGTGATGTCACGAGCTTCCGATTCCGAGATTATCGATTCGAGCGCATCGCCATACGGACCTTCGAAGAGCACCTTGAAACCGGTCTTCCGCCAGAAGGGTGGATCTTTCTCGATGAGCCCGTCATTCTCAGCTTCGGAAAGGACCGCCTCAAGGACCGAGCCGCCGGCAGGCACACGAAGGCTCGATGCGATCTCCTCTGACGATAGCCCACGCCTGAGCGGGTGGTCCGCATGAAATGCCTCGAGATCCCCGGCGATCTTCCCGACTGCCTCTTCGATCCGGGCAGCATCCACGATGCGATCAGCGAACACAAGCCATGCCCGTTCACCGGCGGCATCCTGCAACTGCTCCCGGCTCAGTGATGAACGCCGGATCGTCTCTTCCTGCGCAACACCCGCGAGGCCTGCGTCCGACACCATGGAGGAGACGATCTCCAGGGGATCGCCCTGCGCCCGTACCTCGAGTCGTTCGAGAGCGTCGTCATCGCTCCGGCGATGCCGCGCAGGGTTGATATCCAGAACGGTGGCTCCCGCGAGCGTTCGCATGGGACTGTACCGCCGGATGAGCAGACGATCCCCAACCATCGCCACAAGTGGTTCCTCAAGGTGGAGCTGAGCGAAACCCTCATCCCCCGGCTGGAAGGCATCGATGCCGAGCAGTCGCAGGCGGCCGAATGTTTCCTTCGTCCCGTGATGGATCCGTACCCGCTGGTTGTGCTTCAGCGGACCGGGAGCGCTCTTCAGATAGTGGATGTTCAGATCGACGGTTCTGGTAGCTTCGATACTCTTCGGTGAAACCAGCCACGAACCGGGAGTCGCCTCGCTCACCGATACCGAATGGATCGCGACAGCGGTCCGGGTGCCGGGAGCCGTCTGAGAGGCTGACTCCCCGTGCTGCTGTATCTCGCGTACCCGGGTCGAGGTCCCGGAGGGCTGGATCTCGAGCGGATCACCCACCTTCACACTGCCCGTCCAGACGCTTCCGGTGACAACGGTACCGATTCCCTTGATCGAGAATGAGCGGTCGATCGGCATTCGAAATCCGGTACCGGTCACCCGTTCCGGTATCATCGAAAGAAGCGTCTCGATCTCGCCTCGCAACACATCCAGACCTTCGCCGGTAATCGCCGAGACAGGCACGATCGAGGCATCATCCAGAAACGTACCGGCTACCAGGTCCCGGACCTCCTCGGTAACCAGTTCCACCAGTTCCGGATCTTCGACCAGGTCGACCTTGGTCAGCGCGATGACCCCGTGCTCGACTCCCAGCAGGCTGAGGATCTCAAGATGCTCGAGCGTCTGGGGCTTCACACTCTCGTCGGCGGCAATGACGAAGAGGACGACATCTACACCGGTCGCGCCGGCAACCATGGTCTTGATAAATCGTTCATGACCGGGCACATCGATGATCCCGACCTGGGCGTCGAGATCACTTATGGGCTGATAGGAAGCGAACCCGAGCACGATGCTGATACCCCGGTCGTGTTCTTCCTCCAGCCGGTCGGTGTCGACACCGGTGAGAGCACCGATCAGGGCAGTCTTGCCGTGATCGACGTGTCCCGCGGTTCCGATGAGGAAATGTTTCGATTTATCGTCCATTATTATTCGATTGTACCGTAAACCGGGAATTGATGCGCCCGGTATTCCCCGCTCTATCGGTGACCTCAAGCATCAGCCAGTACTCCCCCGGTTCGAGCGGTTCTCTCGGCTGCCAGGTGAGGCGATCCCTCTGCGGATCATACTGTGCCACGATCTGGGTGCCGTTCAGGCGGAGTACGATCTGCGACTCATCGGATATCCCGGTGGCGTTATCATCGAGTTCGAACTGGATCCGTGGACGATCACTCGTGAGCACGCTTCCGTCCCTCGGCGAAAGGAGACGCAGTTCAGGCCGGGTCGTATCGGCCAGCACCGCAAAGGGACCGAGCCCGCCGATACTGGCCCTGATGAGGTCACCATCGAGTTCACCGCCCAGGTAGAACCAGCGATGACCGTTCTCATCCTCATCATCCGCGCCATTGTGGGTGTAGAGACCGATCTGTTCGGAACGTACGAATTCGGGTACTTCGCCGACCGGCATGGTCAGGGAGCCATTCTGCCGGAAGAGGATATCCTGCGGTCCGAGATAGCAGACCCTGCTGAGTGGAATGAGTCCCTGTTCGGAACCGTTTCTTACGGGAGTGGACGGCGCTTCCTCGATCCAGTGGTTCCCATAGACCGAACCTGTCGGAAACTCCACCCGCAGACCGGTCTCCCGACTCTCGAACACCGCCCCGTCATCCACGGGTAAGGAGATGTAGTTCCCTTCGGCAGACGCCATTTCGACACGACCGCCGGGAGTCTCGAGACGAGCGGTAACCACCAGCCCGCTTTCCGAGGAGATCTGCAGAGGATAGATCGCCTCGTATCTTCCTTGACCGGTCGGTATCCCCGGGAGGGTCACGGATTCGAGTTCACCCTGATCCACGCCGAACACTACCTGCGCGGGTATGGGATTGCCGGTCCTGGCCGTGAACTGCAGGAAGCCCTCATATCGCTCGACCGCCAGTGAGAATCCGCCAGATTCCTGATCGACAACCCCTCCAATAGCCAGAGGCGGAGAAACGGCCTCACTCTCCCACCTGTCACGGGCGTTGAATCTGACAAGCCACCCTCCCTGTGACCGCAGGCTGTCAACGACACCGGGAGCGAGTTCGAAGGTGCTGCCATCGATGATCACCGCATCATCGGGCAACGCCGTCCATCGAGCCGCTCGGCTGCCTCTCTCGGCTACATCCCCCCCGGCGCGCATCACCTCGAACGTCATGTGCACAGGATCCGCATCGGGATCAGACACTTCCCCTATGATCCGGCCGGCCGCATTCGCGAGACTCATTCGTTCGGGCTGCAGCAGTGTGATCTGCGGTGCCCGATTCCAGAGCACCTCCCCCTCCACCACCGACTCATTGCCATTCGCGTCAGCCACGGTCAGCTTCAACTGATGCACTCCAGGGGCATAATCTCCGAGATATCCGGCCCCCTGTTCGTACTCTCCGTAGAAGGTGAGTTCGTTCCCCGGCTGGCGGTACAGGGTATGGGCTCTCGATCCCTCCCTGATCATGTACCGGTAATCACGATCGAGGGCGATCAGATCCGATTGCAGGTAGGAGAATGCATCGTACCGGACCTCGAAGACCTCGGTCCCGTCGATTTCCAGCACCAGCCGGTAGGGACTGAACCGGTTCCAGACACCGTCCATCTGATCGTAGGCCGCCACGCCGATCGCGATCGTCCCTTCCACCTCCGGACGACCTCTCAGACGATAGCTCCGGCCGCCGGCCGGAGTCAGGCCGAAGCGTCTGACCCGGATATCTTTCTCTACACGGCTCTCTGCACCCACCGGCCTGAAGATGAGGAACTGGATCACCGGGGGGGTTGTATCCGGAACCTGCAGACCATTCCGGAGTGGATTAATCGGCCGGTTCAGGGCGTCTCTGAGCTCGAAATGGAGATGCGGTGCCGAGGAACCCGTCGTTCCCGAGTATCCGATGATATCGCCCCGCTCCACCGGATAGGCCTCCGCCTCCGGCCAGATATCGACCGAATAGCGCAGCTCCACCAGCTGGGCATCCACGATGAGATCCTCGATCTCGGGGGTGAAACGATCCATATGGGCATATACGGCAACACGGTCATCGTGCAGCTTCAGATAGACCACCTTGCCGTATCCCCAGGGTGACGTGCGCACCCGCTGGATGTAACCATCATCGACTGCCAGAAGCGGAACGCCGATACGTCCCCAGGTTTTCACATCGGTGCCGGCATGTACGTGCCCCGGTCGCCATTCACCGAATGAGGATGTCACTCCCTTTTCCACTCTGGCAGGCCACTCGAGAACCTGCCCCTGGCCCGAGGCGGCCGTCACCGTAATGAGGAGGATCAGAAGGGTGATGAAACCGCTCTGAATGATTCGCCAGGTACGGCGATCCGGCCGGATTACATCACTGCCGGATCCCTGTAACCGCATTGAAATCAAACGGTTGAACGGTTGCGATCTCATGAGGCGGAATGTTGTTCCTGGATTCACAGGTTCCACGGGGAGGCGGGTGAACGTATCATTTCGGGACGGCGATATGATACGGAGGCCTGAATGGTGGTCAAGTTCTTTATTTTAAAGGTATTACATCAGGGTTATCCGCACAGAAAAGCCTTGCTCCCGGCGGTGCCCCCGGTCATCTTGCCGCACTTGAAACTGATCACCATTTCACCGATATCACATTCTTCCGGAAGGTAACCGGAGCGACGAGCGTATGCTGAGCAAACTACGGGAACAGACAAGATTCTGGATGTGGATCGTCGGAGGAGCATTCATTCTGACGATCGTTTTCGCCTGGGGCATGGACTACTCCGGTGGCAACTCAAACCCGGTACTCGGAAAAGTCAATGGTCACAAGATCATGATCCAGCAGTATCAGGCTGCCCTGCAGGAGAGTTATCAGGTACAGCGCCAGCAACTGGGTATCCAGGAACTCGATGACGCGTTCATAGAGTTCGTTCAGGAGCAGACCTGGCAGCAGATGGTGGATCAGATTCTCGTCGCCCAGGAACTGAGCAAGATGGAGCTGTCGGCCACCGCCGAAGAGATCATCTTCGTCCTGCGCAACAATCCCCCTGCCATCATGCGGGAGATACCTGAGTTCCAGACCGATGGCATCTTCGATTACCAGAAGTATGAAGCGGCAATGGTCCATCCGGATTTCCTGGGCTTCTGGGTTTCGATGGAACAGCAGTTGGCCGTCTGGCTGCCGCAGGAAAAACTCGGCCACCTGGTCATGTCGACCGCTCTGGTCACCACCGCCGAAGCCCAAGAATCATACCGGTATCGCAATGAGCGGGTAGCGGCACAGTTCATCCGGATCGATCCGGATACACGTCCCGACACAACCCTCACGATCCCCCCCGCTGAGGTGCGGGCGTATTACGATGACCATCCAGAGGAATTCACCGAACCCGCGAAAGTGGACATGAACTACGTACTCCTCTACAAAAACGCCAGTCCTCGTGACCAGGCGGAGATGGAAGAGGAAATGGCCTCCGTGAAAAGCAGTCTGGCGCAGGACGCAGATTTCGGGTCACTCGCCATGATGTATTCCGATGACACTTCGGCAGGCGATGGTGGATATCTCGGGTGGGTGAGCCCTGGTGACATGGTATCGAGTTTCGACCTGGCGGCATTCCAGCTCGCGGAGGGTGATGTCTCGGATCCGATCCTTTCCGAGTTCGGCTGGCACATCATCAAGTGCGATTCGATCAGGGATGCCGGCACTGACACCGAGCAGAGAGCACTCAGGCATATCCTCTTCAAGGAGGAGGCATCTTCCGCCACGCTCGACAGTATCTCGGGACTCCTTGATGAAATCCGTGTGCTTGCCGAGGAAGAGGATTTCACCACAGCCGCACAGCGGTTCGGTCTCACCGTCATGACAACCGGGCCCGTGACACAGGGTGGATTCGTTCCGGGTATCGGATTTGAACAAAAGGCACTCAATTTCGGTTTCGCCAACCGGATCGGTGTTATTTCCGAGGTATTTGATCATCTATCAGCGTATTACGTCCTTCAGGTCCGGGACAAGATTGAGGAGGGCATTGCTGAATTCAACGCGGTCAGCGACCAGATCTATCAGGATCTGCTCTATGAGAAGGGACTCGCGGAACTCGAATCGTACGGCCGTGAGCTCGCCGCCCGATTGCAGGAATCCCCGGAACGGTTCGAGTCAATCGCCGAGGCTGAGGGACTGTCCGCCGATAATACCGGGACCTTCACCAGAAACGATTATGTGGGTGGTGTAGGAAGAGATCCGCTTTTCATCGCTACGGTTTTCAGTACTCCCATCAGTGAGGTGACCGGCCTTATGCGTGGCATGAACAGCTGGTTCATCGCCAAAGTGACCGAACATGCCGAAATCAGCACCGTAGGGATTGAGACGCTGATCCAGGGAGAGAAGGAAATGCTGATGAACCAGCGCCGGCAGAGCGCATACAGCACTTGGGTTCGGGGCCTCCGGTTGCGGGCCAAGATCGTGGATAATCGTTCACTCTACTTTTACTAGGCGCAGCTGTCAGTGACTGTCGAGAAGGTTCGTTCCAGTTTTCCGGCACTTCAGAGACTACAGGGCAACATTCCCGTAGCCTATTTCGACGGTCCGGGAGGAACTCAGGTCCCTTTCCACGTCAGTGACGCGGTTACAGAATACCTCCTGACTCACAACTCGAATCAGCACTGGAACTATCCCACCAGCCTCGAGACCGACAAGGTCATCGCTTACACCCGGGAAGCCGTTGCGGACATGCTGGGGGCAAGTCCCCGGGAGATAGCCTTCGGCCCCAACATGACCTCCCTCACGTTTCATCTCTCACGAGCACTCGGCCGGGAATACGGTCCCGGTGATGAGATCGTCGTCACCGAGCTGGACCACCACGCGAACATAGCCCCCTGGCAGGCGCTCGAGAGGGAACGGGGCATCACGCTTCAGTGGGTTCGGTTCGACACCGACACCGGACATCTCGACTGGGACGATCTGGCGGAGAAACTGACTTCCAGTACGAAACTCCTCGCGATAGGCGCTGCGTCGAACGCCCTCGGCACGATCATTGACATCAGCCGGGCGATCGAAATGGCTCATGCCGTTGGCGCGGAGGTATTCGTAGACGCGGTACACCTGCTCCCTCACCAGCTGGTGGATGTCCACGCCCTCGACTGTGAGTTCCTCACAGGATCGGTTTACAAGTTCTATGGCCCCCACGTGGGGATCCTCTATGCCAGACAGGATCGACTGGAATTCCTCGACGTCGCGAATCTCATCCCTGCACCGGATACTGCTTCCGATTGTTTTGAAACCGGCACGCAGAACCATGAGGGCATCGCGGGTACCGGCGCCATAGTGGAGTATCTCGCGTCACTCGGCACGGGATCGACCAGACGGGAATGTCTGATCTCGGTCTTCGACACTTTTCATGGATGGGGAACAGAGCTGATCGGCAAATTATGGGAAGGCCTGGCCGCCCAGGATCGTGTTACCCTCTACGGCCCCGAGCCAGGGACACCACGCACACCCACCCTCTCATTCACTGTTGATGGATTCATGCCCGGTGAAGTAACCACAGCACTCGCCAGAGAGGGACTCTACCTCACAAACGGTCATTTCTATGCGCGGACGGTTGCTGAGCGGTACGAGCTACAGGAGCATGGATTCGTGCGCGCCGGATGTGCCTGCTACACGACGATGGAAGAGGTCGAACGGCTGATCGATGCGGTTGCCACCCTCTGAGAGTTCAAACCCCTGTCAGTCGGACGTTGGGCAGATACGGGTTGCCTGGTTCGCCTGCTATACCTTCAATATCTCGATAACCTCAGGGAATCCCGGCCAGAACTGCTCAATGACTTCATAGTTGAGGATCGTACTTTCTCCGTGGCAGGCCAGGGCACACACATGAAACGCCAGTGCAACCCGGTAGTCACCGAAACTGTCGAATACACCCCCATCGAGAGGTGATTTCCCTCTGAATACGAGTCCGTCGGGTGCTTCACCTACGTCCAGGTCCATTACCTTCAGATTGTGGATGAGCGCCGATATCCGGTCACTCCCGGGTATTCGCAGTTCATCTGCTCCCTTGAAATAGGTCTCTCCCTCCGCAAAGGCGGCCGCGACCGTGAGCGCGGCGAGTTCTTCGAACAGCATGCGAACCGTCCCGCCGGAGACTCCCGTTCCCTTGAGTTTCGATTTCCTGATGTGGATATCACCGCGGGATTCGGTGCCAATAGTACGTCTGTCGAGGATCTCGATCCTGCCACCCATCCTCGTAAGAATATTCAGAGCTTCCCTGCGGGCGGGATTAAGCCCAACCCCCTTCAGCGTGAGATCTGAGCGTGGTAACAGGAGCGCGGCAACCATGAGATAAACAGCCTTGGAGAAATCACCGGGAATATCGACCTCTCTTCCTTCCAGTGTCATACCGGGTTCGTAGAGAACGGTGTATTCCCCCCGGCCCCCACCAGTAATCCTTGTCTCCAGTTTAGCGCCATACGACTTGAGGAGTTTCTCCAGATGGTCAGGAGATCTCATCGGTTCGGTATACTCGACCGATGCCCTGCTCCTGAGACCGGCCAGCATCACTGCACATTTGAGAGCCGGATCTGCAACGTCACTTCTGAACTCAATGCCAGCGAGACCTCCACCCCGGATATGTAATGGCAGAGCGTCAGCTGTTGTGTCTGATGCCGATTCTTCTTCTGCCGGCTGCCCGCTGACCGAATCCGGATCAACGTCTCCATCTGATCCAGTCTCCAGACCCTCCCCCGAACCCTCCTCCAGATCCCTTTCCGGAATGGTGATGTCTGCTCCCATCCGCCGTAGAAGATCAGTAATGGCAGCCAGAGATACCCGGCTTACCGGCTCATCCCCGATCAGCGTAGCCTCAATCCCCTGCCCGGCCATCAAACCGAGCATCAGCTGAGCAGTAATGAGTGATGATCCACAATCGAGGGCAGTATCAGGCACCCTGAAACCCGGGCCTTCACCGAGAGCACCGGTTCCTGTTACTGATGCCGAATCCTTGAAGTTGTTGTATCTGATCTCGACACCGAGCTGTTTCAGGCACCCCAACGTCCGCTGGACATTGCCGCCTGGCGCCAGTCCCCTGAACGTACTCTCCCCCTCTGCCAGGGAGGCAACAATCAGCGCGAGATGGCTGAAGAGATCATCACCTGGTAAAGTGAAGGAGCCCTGCAGACTCTTGATGCGAGCAACCTTACGCCCCCGCACATCAGATTCAACTACATCGGACAATGCGCACCCCAACCTGCCAAAATGGTTCGTGAAACCGGATTATCATTATTCTGTGCTGAGAAGTTAGTCCCGCTCCCTGACGGAGGAATAAAGAAAAATCATTCACGAACTCGTATCGAGATTGAGGTGGAATGAATAGAACAGATCATAATGTCTAAATAATTAGGATAATTACAGCGTATTCAAGTTATGTATGACTCATCAGGGGCTCGAGATATTGATGTGGTCCTGTTCTTACAATCTCCTGCTAAAATCCCTTTTATTAGTACAATTTGCACTTTATTCGCCTAGAACATCCTACTCCATAATTACCATAAACGAATTATAAGAAGGTGCAGCTATGGAGGTGATTTGTTGCCTACCTGCTACTGTTAAGCTGACAGATTATTTCCCAGGTGGCTTGCATATACGACAGGCTTCATACCGATTCCGGGCTTCAGAGAGTGGGATCGGTATTCTGCTGTGCTTCAGATGGTGACAGCCTGCCAGGTGGTATTTCGCACCAGTACGGGTAATGAAGACAATGATATCATCACCATCGATTGTGTCATCACCACTTGACGCTTTTTCACTGTCAGCACCTTGAAACGGGAAGCTGGCAACCTGAATCCCCGCCTCGATAGCCCAGAGCCCCTCCCCTGACCGTCTGGCCTCTCTCTGGAGACGGATAAACGCTTCCACATGCCGCACATTCGGCGGCACGGTCATCAACTGTGCATACCCTCTTCGCAACAGTTCGGCATTCACGAACAGGGAATCGGTGTACACATAGGCAAGCAGTCGTCCGTAGCGATCACAGGATTCCACATCCAGCTCGAGCCGTACCTGCCTGCCCTCAACCAGGGTGCGATTCAAAGCCGAGGCAGCCAGTCCAAACGGCTCAATGCCACGAGTGGGATGGACGCTCTCGGGTGTATCCACCCCGATATAGCGAACCGTCTCAACACGATCCCCCATACGTACCCGGATCGTATCGCCATCAATGACACGCTCAACAGTGCCAACAATCGGTGTCTGCAGCATGACAAGAGTGGCATATATCAGGAGCCGGGACATCAATGTTACTCCTTCCCGTACAGAGTTCCCCGTTCGTTACAGTCGATGATGTATTGCAGGACTTCATCCGCCTCATCACTGAGGGTGCGGATTAATCGTCCGTATATGACCGGACGTTCACGGATGATGAACTGCAGATCAGAGGCGACCTTTCCGGCAAGAGCGAGCAGGAAGTCAGGATCCTCACCCAATTCACGGGCAAGCCGCACAACCTTCTCTTCCGAGGGAGGGGCCACATTGCCTCGTTCCACCTGACTCAGGAATGACGGCTCCACCCCGATTCGAATCGCGACCTGCCTCTGAGAGAAGCGACGATCTCCGGCTTCTCTCAGGGCACTCCTCTTTTCCCGAACGTAGGTGCTGAAGTTGTAATGCATATATGTAGTATATAGTATATAGTAATAATTCCCAACTCAAAATAACTATAAATAGCAAGTATTAATGAATAATGCCGGGAGTCGATTAGAAAAGGCCAAATACTAGACCTTCACCTCCATCAGGTTGGTCAAAGGACTTTCACCTCCAAGCTGTCAAACAGGCCCGGCACACACAAACAACGACGCTGGCTAGACAAGTATTCAGCCGTCGTCGCATGTTTAATTGGTAGCGGGGGCCCACTACGTACTATACCGTCAAAACTCAATCCTCTCCCTATTGGCTTCAGACTATGCCTCACCCAAAGCTCCCATAACGGGTGTACACGGAAGACACGTGAACACCTGAATACCCCTTTGATATACCACTGGATATGCTCAAGGCCCTCCGAGATACCTTCGAGAGCTTCGGAGATATATCGGGAAATACGGTAGAGATCCCCAGGAACGACCTCGAAAACGTCTCTAGGTATCCAGGAACTGCCTCCGCCCCGCCCTTCCTCACATATAGGGGGTATGTCGAACGATTGTGAGGGGCATATATATCTGATCCCGGAGGACCCATCTCCAGATGTCCATATAGGGCGAAGCGGGAGAATTAACTTACAACATGCTGGAAACTGCCATATTTCGAGATAACCGCTTCTGTTTGATACGCCCCTTACACTCGGTCCGCTGGCTCTCTGCTGCAAGTAATCTCGTTGCCAACTCAACCCTTGGGCAAATCATAGCCCAGATAAGTATTTTGGCGTATCCGAGAAGCTGTGTGACGCTGAACGCTAGTCTAGCAGAGTTTGAAATCATCTCTTTATTACTGCTCCTGAGAGTCAAAAGGCATGCAACTAGGAAAAGCTATTCCATTCGTAACTCGTTGTGGTTCAAGAAGGATGGAATTATTCGGGGGGACAACAGGGCTTATACTGGGCTGGAAAATGCAGAAATACTTATTTCACATCTATTACACATGTGTGAACAGGCCCAAGAGCTAGAAATCATTGACCAACGAATAGTGTTAGTTGGCTAATCGCTCTTGAATGGTATGTTCGGGAAAATGAAGCATTAAATAGTCAATTGAGCATTCTCATATATTGAAGAAACGGCCTTAAGTCATTTCAAGATTCAGATCCACCTTCAGTGTCATCCTCTACATTATTCCTGTCAGTATTGGGAACACTTCTACGTTGAGAGACTCGTGAGTATATTGCTAGTCCAAGTCCTGTGACCAAAAAGGGCAACAAGAACCAAAATACAACGTACAAAGATCTTGAGATGGGTAGTGTTGATCCTCGTATGATTCGAGCGTCATGCCAACGATAAATCCCGGTATTTGGATCAGTAGCCTGATAACGTGCCGATAACCATTGAGCTGCATGATCTTGGCTCAAAGCAGCTTGATTCTTGAATAGCATTAAAATGTTCATTGTGCTGTCTTTCAACAAAGTACCTTTCTTTTTATCATCTCCTTCCAATTCAGGCTCATTGGCATATCCAATTACTTCCCCTTGAGGTGTGGTAAATTCTACCTCAATGGCATAATCACTCTTATTGTTGAGTGTCAATTGCCATACAGTAAGATCATCGACAATAATTGAATTTGAGGTGACCAATAATGCTGTTTCTTTTGGGACAAATATTGAGGTAAGCTGGACCCCCATCCAAATCAAGCCCGCCGCAATCAGTGAACCAATTATACCCCTTATTAATTCACTCATCAGGCAGCCCCGAGTATTCTGATAACGTGATTGATTGTCATAGCATTTGTGAAAAGGACTGCTGTAGAAGCATATACAAAGAAATATCTAGCTGATGCTGGTGTGTATTTATCTTCATCACGACGCCAAAGTTCAATTCGAAAAGTCAAGAATATGAGCATAAACAAATGTGTCATCATCAACACAAATGGAATTATCAACACTGAAAGAGATCCAGATCCATATAATTGTGTGCTGGATAATTGTTCGAATGTTGAGGCCAATTCTGCAATATCTAGAATAAGGGTGGCAATAAGTGCATCACGAAGGGAGAACCTAAATCTAGTTCTTGCATCTGTGTGGGATATGCTGCTGCGACGCTCTAGAATCTGAACCATAAGTAGTATGTACATGGCAAAGAATGGTAGAGCCAATGCATATATTAGAGATGATGTCACTGGTCAGATTGGTCCTTTCAAATCACCTTTGAAGTCAGGTTCTATACGATCACTTCTAATGGATGCTTATGCCACAGGTATATGAAATACACTCATATACCCACGAATTAAAGCGGTGACATCTTTATACTCGATATCTTAGTAGGCATGTCAACTCGATTAATACGTACAAATCAAAGTAGTACCTTATGGCCCTTGGCATTCAATTGTTCAATCGATTTAGCTTGTGCCGGTTACCCTCTCATGATGGCCCCAAACTATGACTCACACAGCTGCCGTAACGGACGGCCACGGAAGACACGCAAGCACCTGAATACTCCCTGATATATCCCTGAATATACTCGAGGTCCTGCGAGATACCTTCGAGAGCCTCGGAGATATATCGTGAAATATTCTCGAGATGTCCTGGAGCAGTCTCGGGATAGTTTTCCTCACCTATAGGGGGTATATCGAACGATTCTGAGGGGTATATATATTCGATCCCGAAGGACCCATTTCCAGATGTCGAAATAGGGTGATGCGGGAGGTTTAACTTACAACAAGTGAGTGCTAGTCTTTTTCAGGAGGATTGGTCTGACGATATGCTGACTTTACTAGCAGGTATACAAGTTCTCACGGAACCAGATAATCACAGTTCGGCGGGCAAGAGCAATGACCACACATATTCCGATTGACTCCTCATGACTTATTACATAGACTCCACTAGTAAGATTACTAGTGGTGTCATAAAGGAGGTGTCTAATGAGTAATGAACATGAAGCCCCGCTGAAGACTAATGTAACCATCAGGCTGTTGGCCGGAGAGATGATCTTCGCTGAGTCCCACGATCCTGTTCTATGGCAACGAGTTCTTGGATGGATGACTGCGAAGGAAGATACGCATCCAGACCTGCCCGATAGTGGTGATACTCAAGAACTGCCTGGGGAATCAAGTGGCCCACTTGACCGATTTGCTCGTGAGCTAGAAATCGGGAAAGACATACTCCTTGGGGCACTCAGCCCAACTGATGAGGCACCATTCCTTCATTTAGACACAAGGACGTGGGAAGCATTTAAAAAGAATTTCCCACCAAGGGGTGCTCTTTCTGTGCCACCAATAGCACTTTCTGCCACCGCATTGGTACTCTGGTTTCGCCACAGCGAACTCGGCTCTCCGACACAGCAACAAACATTGGATGTTCTCGGCACTATCCACCTTGTCGATAAAAATGCCAGTCGGGGTATAAAGAATTGTGATTGGCTACAAATGAGGAGTGGGCACATCGTTTTGAATCCGGCTGAAGTCACACGAGCGGTCCAAATACTGAAAGCATTCTGTCTGAAGCAGAGCTATAAGGACAAGACTTCCTGATGCAGGAGACCGCATCATCATTCCTTTGGGCTCTTTCAGATGAGCCTATCACGCATGTTGATCGGGCTGTAGGGTTGCTTTTATGGTACAGTCAAGTTGATTTCAGCCTATCAACTTCTTTCGACGTGCTCTGTCAAGACATGGAGGCTGCGGGGTATGCACGGCAGAACAAGTCGCGACTTCGTCGACAACTTACTGCCGATAACCGGGTCAGAAAACAAGCCAATGATTCTTTCGGTTTAGACCTGCGTCGGAGATCTATTGTTGAAGATCAGTTTCGTAAGCACTTAGAGATTAAACATGTACCTGCTTCGGATTCTGTACTTCCGGTCATTTTGTTTCAGAATACTCGTGGATACATCGAACGAGTAGTTACCCAGATTAACGCAAGTTTTGACACTGGCTTATTTGACTGTACCGCTGTTATGTGCCGACGACTCCTTGAAACACTTATCATTGAGGTCTACGAATCGCTTGGGCGGGCTGATGACCTGAAAGATAGTGATGGACATTTCAAGTTATTTTCAGGGCTTCTTGCTATCCTGGAATCTGATCCAAGCATCAATCTTGGTCGAGAGAGTATTCGAGGACTGAAGAATTTTAAAAAGCTTGGAGATCAATCTGCCCATAATAGACGATTCAACGCGCGACGCGACGATATAGTCCGCATAAGAGATGGATTACGTCTGGGTACGGAAGAATTGTTGAACTTAGCTGGATTGGTGTAACACCTTCATCGATTCAATTATTCAATTACTGTTATTAACGCCGTCGAACACGCGCATGAACCTGACATCGGCAGCAATTGAACATCTTTATCAGGTAATCTAGACTCTGCAGCTGACGCGCAGGACGTTGGACCACCATATGGAAAACATCTGATCGACCATAAACGATATTTGGAGACAGCAGAATGACGAAGAAAGCGCTGAACCGCAGCCTCGTCGGAGCCAAACTGGCCAAGGAGGACGAGTTCTACACCCAACTGTCCGACATCGAGCGCGAGCTCAAGCATTACAAGAAGCACTTCAAGGGCAAGACGGTCTACCTCAACTGTGACGACCCTCGCGTGAGCAACTTCTTCCACTACTTCTCCTACAACTTCGAGAAGCTAGGCCTGAAGAAGCTCATCGCCACCTGCTACAAGAACCAAGAGATGGACTTGTTCAGCCAGAACGAGTCCGAAGAAGCCATTTTCCTTGTCTACGAGGGCGACAAGGACGGCAACATGATCCCCGACTCGGATGAGATCGGTATCAAGCCGTTCAAGGGTGACGGTGACTTCCGTAGCGCCGAGAGCATCGAGCTGCTCAAAGAAGCCGACATCGTTGTTACCAACCCGCCCTTCTCGCTCTTCCGTGAGTACGTGGCTCAGTTGATGGAGTACGATAAGAAGTTCCTCATTGTCGGCAACCAGAACGCCATCAGTTACAAAGAGATCTTCGCGTTCATCAAGGCCAACAAAGTGTGGCACGGCGTAAACAATGGGAACATGTGCTTCAAGGTCCCAGACTACTACAAGCCCCGTGCCACCCGCTTCTGGGTGGACGAGAATGGGCAGAAGTGGCGAAGCATTGGCAATGCGGCGTGGTTCACCAACTTGGACTTCGCCAAGCGCCACGAGGACCTGATCCTCTACAAGACCTACGACCCGGAGCTTTACCCCAGCTATGACAACTACGACGCCATCGAGGTTTCCAAAGTCGTGGACATACCCATGGACTTCGACGGCGTCATGGGCGTGCCGCTCACCTTCCTCGACAAGTACAACCCAGACCAATTTGAGATTCTGGGGCTGAGCGGGACTAGCTACCCCACGACGAAGAGCTACGGGAAGAAGGAAAGAGTCGTGGATGGCGTCCGCAAGAAGTCCAACACTGGAACCCTTGGCTGTGTCGTCAGGACGGCCTCCTTCGGCGCGGGGACTCACTTCGATGTTGGTTACCCCATCAAGGGCATCTACAGGCGGTTGTTCATCCGTCGCAAGGAGCAAACCGCATGAAGATCGAACTCCAGGAAATCACAGTAAAGAAGCTAACTGACGGCTTTGTCGACAACGCTGAGCAGGGAGTTGTCGCCTACAGCGGGAAGCTTGATATTCGTCCACCGTACCAGCGGGAATTCATCTACAAGGACAAGCAGCGCAATGCGGTGATTGACAGCCTCCGCAAAGACTTTCCCCTGAACGTGATGTACTGGGCGGTGCGCGAGGATGGGTATTTCGAGGTGATCGACGGACAACAGCGTACGCTCTCCATCTGCCAGTACGTCAACGGGGACTTCTCAATCAACGGGCTGGCGTTCCACAACCTGCAAGACGACCAACAACAACAGATTCTCGACTATGAATTGATGGTTTATTTCTGCGCCGGGACTGGTAGCGAAAAGTTGGATTGGTTTAGAATCATCAACATCGCTGGGGAGGAACACACGGATCAGGAATTGCGTAACGCCGTCTATGCTGGTCCATGGACGGCCGATGCCAAGCGCTATTTCAGCAAGACGGGTTGCCCGGCCTATGGGCTGGCAGGCGATTACATGAGGGGCAGCCCGATCCGACAGGAATATCTGGAAACGGCGATCGACTGGCGCTCGGAGGGAAAAATCGAAGAGTTCATGTCGAAGCATCAACACGACAAGAACGCGACTCCGCTGTGGCAATACTTTCAGAAGGTTATCGGCTGGGTGAAAGCGACGTTTCCGGAGTATCGGCGAGAGATGAAGGGGGTGGATTGGGGCGTTCTCTACAATCAGTTCAAGGACAAGGAATATGACACGGACAAGCTGGAGAACCAGGTTGCCAAGCTGATGATGGACGACGATGTAGGGAGGAAATCGGGAATCTACCCGTATGTGCTAGATGGGGATGAAAGACACCTGAACATCCGTGCGTACTCCAACAACATGAAGCGGGAAGCGTACGAGAGGCAAAAGGGAGTCTGCGTCAAATGCAAAAAGAAGTTTCAATTGGACGAAATGGAAAGCGACCACATCAAGCCCTGGCACGAGGGCGGGAAGACAAACGCGGCCAACTGCCAGATGCTATGCAAGGAAGACAACAGAAGAAAATCTGGAAAATGAAAAGGGTCTAACAAACGCTTGCAGCGGACAAGCCGCGCCGCTGAAGCGTGACGTAAGCAGACTGACAGTCTTTTAAATAATCACCAGCTGCTGGGGTGACGTGTCCGGAGAGACATCCCCCGCGTTCATATGAGTTCCCTTCATGGAATGTCCATTCCCCTTTGTGCCCTCGTAATGGTATACTGGCGTTCCCCTCATTACTCGCCCCCCACGGAGGTATCTATCCGTGGATCTCATCCAGTTCGATAATGTCCGACGTGTACTCTGCAGCTGTGCCGATGATGATTCGGCTGTCCTCGAGGCAATCGCCCATCTCACATATTACGTCTACGAGCAGATTGCCTCAGGGCAGAAGGCCAGATTGGAGATCAGTGCTGCAGGCTGTGACCAAGATTGTTGCGTGTGTCTGAGTGTAGAGTGAGAGGTTTTCCAGAATAAGTGTAGCCAACTCAACAGAAGGCCGAAGAAGAGGCTGAAGCCTCGAATACCCCCTGAAATATTCCTGAATATACTCGCGGGCCTCGGAAATATCTTCCTGGGCCTTGGAGATATATCGGGAATAGGGTTTCGGGTATTCCCTAAGGGTCAACGCCCACTCTGAGCACCTATAGGGGGTATATCGAACGATTCTGAGGCATATATATATTTGAATCCGGAGGACCCATTTCTAGTTGTCCATATAGCTTACATTTCCCACCCCGAACAGGTCTGATTCGTATATTTTCCATAAGCCTGTAAGATCTTCTGTCAATTATAGATAGCTCTCAATCGGCTTTCTTCTGATTCTTCGCTTCCTCCTGTTGGTCTGACGCCTTGCGGCGCTTCAACCTCGCGAGCTCGATTTCGAGTTTGATCCATCTTCTGGTGAGATCGCGGAACTTCTGGTAGTTCTCAAGCTCCCTGGTGACATCGGC
>SDBT01003607.1_pt1 | contig 26666 bp, 18 predicted proteins | sample 2277101 | NCBI WGS metagenome assembly SDBT01 (sample SAMN10404973, study PRJNA504765) | marine sediment metagenome | isolation source: marine sediment core GS10_PC15, 103 cmbsf | place: Arctic Ocean: Southern Knipovich Ridge | collected 2010 | reverse complement strand
TAAAGAGATGGCATCTCATTATCTCTAAATTCTTGGCCGTTTATACCTGCATAGGTATTGCCAGCTTCCTTGCCTTGACGCTGGGGCTGGTTATCGACTACCTTAGCATAGGAGCACCTTCACCAGCGCTCCTGAGTCACACAATTCAGTCACTGGTTAGCAGTCTATCCATGATGGCCATATCCAGTTCGGCAGGAGTTCTCATCGGGGTGGCAACTTCTTCAATACTGGTTGGCGTTATCTTAGTCATATATGGAGCAAATCAAATCTCTGCTATAGCTACCATATTGCCGAATATGCTAGAGATGTCTAACCCTGTTCGTTTCACCATCATCCTCGGATCGGTGATCTCCTGCTTCTTCTTAGTTATAGCTGTTTTCCTTTTCGCCAGAAAAGAGTTCTAGCCCAGGCAAAATCAATGTCTTCCTTGCAGCTCTCCCAAGCCCAGATTGACAGCCAACTTTTGCCTGGAATCGGTCCTGTGTATTTATTATTGACTGATTTTAGTCGGTGCATGTCCGCTTTTGCTATACCATGCATATCAAGAGTTGCAGCAACAGGTTTTCCTCATCATCCTACTTAAGCGGCAAATTATCAGGAATGTGTATGAGACTCTTATTAAACCCAAAGTACATTATAGGTGCTGAAGCTTGGGATGTAGAGAATTGTTTCTCGGCTAGTGATTTGACAAAATGCTAATTTGCTTTATACTAGGGTCAATTGTACACGATTTCTCGCTGTTTCCTTTAGAGTGTTATTTCTTTCCAGAGGTATTGTCTGACCAGCCGCAATGTTTCAGGGCTTATGCGTATAATGAAAAAATGCGGGAAGAGGTGTTGAAGTGTCAAAACCCTTAGAAAAAGAGTTCAAGTACTACATAGCTAACCAAAAGGAACTCGTTGACAAGTATAGGGGAAAGTTCATAGTGATAAAAGACTGCACTGTTATAGGTGCATACGACAGCGACCTTGAAGCTATCGAAGAAACATGTAGAAAAGAAGAATCAGGCACATTCTTAGTTCAAGAATGCGAAGCAGGGAAAGATAATTATACCCAGATGCACAACTCAAGAGTTGCTTTTGTTTAAGGTGAATTAGATGGCAAATAGAACACAGTGCTTTACATCAGTTTGTCCAAAAAAAGTAAATGTTTTGATAAATGAAGTTTCTCTTACTGCAGCGCAATCTCCTCCTGCGCCTTCAAAGAACATTGTTTATAAGAAGTTCTTCGCTATCTGGGATACAGGCGCTACGAATACAGTTATTAGCGAAGAGGTTGTAAAAGGTTGTGGATTGAAACCTGTTGGGATGACCAAAGTACGGCGGGCCGATGGAGCAACAGAAGATGTTAATGACTACTTGGTAAATATTCGCCTTCCCAACGCTGTAAAAATCGACAACATTAGGGTTACCGAAGGAAGATTGCCAGACCAGGCTAATGTGCTGATTGGTATGGATATAATTAATAAAGGTGATTTCGCTGTTACTAATTACAATGGAAAGACGGCCTTCTCCTTTAGAATTCCATCAACCGAACGAATAGACTTTACTGAACAACTCCCCGAAAGCAAGAGTCCGGTCAAGGTGCCTCCGAAGGTAGGCAGAAACACCCCATGTCCTTGTAATAGCGGGAAGAAATACAAGAACTGCTGTCTTAACAAGAATAAATAACGCTTTAAGCTTAGCAGAAAAGAGAGAGTAGAAGTTATTACCTATATTCGACCCACCTTTCTTGACCCCTTCACTCCCGGGAAACAAACAGGCATAGCGGTTGGGTGTAGCATCTCCAATTTCTTCCTGCTGTCCACGCCAGTCACTCCAGCCCCAAAGTACTTGGCAATCTGTACTACAAAGGTACCCATACCACCACCCACACCATTGACAAAAACCTTTTGTCCTGACTCAGTTATTATTTTAGGCTAAAGATGGAAAAGAGGGAGCAGGGGCGTCTGTTTGACAAGACAGCTAATTCACATACTATCCTGATATGCACGGATAATTTCTTGATATTCTACCAGAGCATTATCTTTTCTGCGAGATATTACCTCGTGAGAAACCTGAAGGAGGGAGAATGGAAAACGATGTCGTGAAAGAGAAATGAATATAAATTTCGCTGTAGGAAGGTTGTATTGAAATAGATTTAAGCAACAAAGTAGTGACCTGACCCCGTTAATAACAAAGAAGTCAGAAAGGTTCCTTATATGGTTGAAACGATTGCCGGGGACGACTCCAATAAGAGTAGCAATAGGTCTTCCTCGCCATTCTACTCAAAAGGAGAGATTATCAGAAATGTGTTTCTGAAGACAAAGATGGTTTTATGAATAAGCTAGCCTGAAAATGCTATGAAAAGGAGGGGACCAATGACTCCCAAAGAAAGGGTAATAGCACAAATAGAGCACAGAGAGACTGACCTCATACCCTATACCTTGTCTTTTGAGGCCGATCCCAATAAAACTATTGAGAACGATGTACTGGAACGGATGAATGCACATTATGGAAATGATTCCTGGCAATCCAAATTGGATGACCATGTTGTGCGTATCGATGCAGGCATCCTGGGTATACTTCCTGACTCAGGAGTGGCTATTAGTGTGGACAAGTATGGTACCGCGTGGAGGACAGACAAAAGACCTTGGCATATGACAAAGCCAGCATTGGAGAAACCGGATTTGAGTGAATACACCTTTCCTAAATTTGATGCTTTCTTCGATGAAGCTTGGCAGGAAAAGACCCTACGGGAGATCAACAAGAATAGAGACCATTTTCTCGTCGCTAGTTTCGGATTTGGTCTTTTTGAACGAACCTGGGCCATGAGAGGCTTTGAAAATGCACTTGTGGATGCGATCGCCCACGAGGATTTTTACCGGGAACTGGTGCAAAAGATATTTGAACAGCAAATGATGTTTGTTGATCGCCTGCTCACTCTGCCTTTCGACGGGATTATGTTCAGCGATGACTGGGGACATCAAGGCGGAATTATTATTGGGGCTGAGCGTTGGCGAAAGTACTTTAAGCCGTATATGGCCAAGCTCTATGATAAAGTTCAGCAAGCAGGAAGATACACTCTTAATCATATATGCGGAAGCGTGGTCGAAATCCTCCCCGACCTTATCGAGATAGGTCTGGATGTGTACGAGAGTGTACAGCCTGAGGCGAGAAACAATAGCCCTTATCACCTAAAAAAGCTCTACGGAAAGGACATCACCTTCTGGGGTGGCCTTGGATCTCAGCGCACTATCCCTTTTGGAACTCCATCAATGATAAAATCAGAGGTGAGGAAACTTTGCAAAGAGATGGGAAAAGGAGGAGGATATATTCTCTCCTCTGCCAAAGCGATACAACCGGAAACTCCAACCGAAAATGCAGTAGCAGTGATTGAAGCCTTTGCCGAGCAAGCCGGAATACCTATGTGATGATAGGGCGGACATATTCAGGAGACGATTATTGGGACAAAATAAATAGAGCACCCATTATTATTGACGGGTTGAGTCGCTGTATGCAAAAATTCTAGCACGCTGCGCATGTCAAGAGTCTTAGGAATAGGATTGTCTCCTATTGCCTCCAATACACCAAATACGGCCATAGAGGGGTGAATTTGGGTACTCTCATAAAAAGATGTAAACTTGTTCACCTGGCAATGAAAAAATTGCTAATATGAGCTGTTTTAGTAGCTGCGTCAAAATCTAGCCAACCGATAACGGTCCGATACCGTCAAACCAGCATTATAGCCCAGGAATAACTTGCTTTTCTTCGAGGATAATATTATTATACATAAGTATAGATACTCAGTGCAGTTATCTCGAGATTGCTTCCTCGTCCCAAAGGCTCTCAGGACTCATCGCAATGACCGTATAAGAGGAGAATGCACTTCAGCTGACAATGATAAAGATAAGTAAAACTGCTGCTGGAGTGACTTTCAAGACGAAAGTGCAGCCCGGTGCAAGCAAGAATCAAATAGTCGGAGTATACGAAGACACTCTCAAGGTGCGTATTAGCGCTCCTCCGGTACAAGGAAAAGCGAATAAAGCCCTGATTCAATTCCTGGCCGAACAGCTTCGAGTAAACAGAAGCCAGGTGGAAATTATCAGTGGACATACCACTAGAACCAAGACGATACACGTAATAGGGGAGGGGACTGAAAAAAAACTACAAAACATTATCGATAGCATAAGCGTTTGACAAAAAGTAAATACGTATTACACTAATATAAAAAGTAGGAAAGAGAATATATGCAAGTGACAGTCTCTCCAAAATACCAAATCGTAATTCCAAAACAAATTCGAAGCAAGATTGGACTACGAAAAGGTCAAAAGATGCACATAAGTATAAAAGGTAAATCCATTGTTCTTATGCCCGATAAACCCATCCAGAGTCTTCGCGGCATACTAAAGGACAGCAAGGCAGACGATGCCACAAGGGAAGGGAAGCACAAATGACAGTGATAGACACATCCGGATGGCTGGAGTACCTGGCTGATGGTCCCCTGGCAGGACAGTACGACAAGTACCTGGCAAGGCCTGAAACTATCATCACTCCCTCGATCACCCTTAGCCAAGTATATAAGAAGGTGAAGAAGGCCAAGGGGGAGCAAGTGGCCCTGGCAGTAGTGGCCCAGATGGAGAAGACAACAGTAATAGCCCTGGATGAAGAGATAGCACTAATGGCGGCAGACCAGGCCCTGGCTCATTCCCTGCCTCTTCCAGAGGCGATCGCCTATGCTACGGCTCTTAGAGAAGAAGCACAGCTTGTCACGGCTGATCCGCACCTGAAGGCCCTGCAGCAGGTCACCTTCCTTGAGAAAGAACCAAAAGACATGCCTTTGCTGGATTATCATAAAGAGAAGCAGCCTACGTAAGACCGAGATTGCTTCGCGATGCTCCCAATCACAGACCTATAGCAGAACCAACCAGATTGCTTCACTGCGTTCGCAATGACAGACTAACCCCAAAACACCAAACCTGATTGCTTCATGCGTTCGTAATGACACATACCTTAGCCCCAATGACAGACTAACCCCAAAACACCAAACCAGATTGCTTCACTTTGTTCGAAATCAGACTCATTTTTCAAAACTTAAAGTGCCTTTTTTTCAACTTAAAGTAAATAGGGAATCGCTAACTTTAAGTTTAAGTTTGTCCCGCTATCCTCCGTTCAAAGCCACTTTCAAAATGAGCCTATTCTTCTCATTTTCCATTTGGGTTACATAATATGTATTATCGGAACTTATACCAAATGAAAAAACCTTAAATTTGGCCTCGTTTGAACCCTGCCTTTACCAATTATAAACCGTTACATTGATAAAGGTGGTTTAAAGCCTCTATTCACAGTGATTAAACACTCAGCATTCTTGTATCTAAGAGAAGGACTAAGTGGCGTTGGCGTCGCAGCGACGAACTAATGCTCTCCTGATATATAATACCAGGTAATTCCGTCTAAGGCTGAACAGTTCCTGTTCCTGCCCTTACAGGAGTTAAGAATAGGGTGTTAATTCTGTTCGCTAATGGCGATGAATAAACGGATGTACGAGAAAATATATGTGATTAGATTATGTTTACATATATATAACCTACCAATAAAGGATAAGGGATAATAATATTATGCATAGGTTTAGGTTTTGGGATGGCTGGCATTTTTCTTATTTTAGTTGTCTGAATTTCTCTGGTGGGTGGTGGTCCAAAAAATGTAGATTTTCGTAATTATGGAGAAGTTGAGATTTAGGACGAAATAAGAGGTGAGATGAACATTTGATATTAATGATGGGAGAAAGGGGTCGGAATGGCCCTCAAATGAATTCACTTTATTTAACTCCCCTACCCTGCTTGTTATGGCACTCCCTAAATGGATTACGCAAAAACAAATATGATTCCTGAGATAGGACCAAATCTTTTCCGATCAGTATGAAAGTGCAAAATGCCCTTTTTTTGTTAGTCCTCGATAGCTGCTTTCTGAGAGTTGATCTCTCTTATCAAAGCCGGGTCAAATTTGGGATGCCTATCATAGCTATAGAGCCCATTAACTTCCTGTTCTACATCATAGAGTTGAGTGTAGGCGAAGCCGGAAATGTTTGGATGAAATAAGAGGGTCTCGGTGAGTTTTCGATAGCGCTCAAGAAACTCTTCCTTGGTCCTGGGTCTCTCTCCATATCCCCAATCCTTGTTATCCGTTTTATCAGGATTCCACCAGGTACCTCCGTATTCACTAACAAAATAAGGTTCACCCTGATAGGGGACTTCGAATTCCGGGATGTTTCGCCACGGCTCTTCATTCTGCTTGAATCCGGCAAACAAGGCAGCAAACTTCTCGGGGTTCTGTTCATAATTGTGACAGTCATAGATATCGGTTTCCTGATGGTGATAACCGCTGGTGTCGATCACCGGACGAGTAGGATCGACTAATTTGCTGGCCCGGTAAATAGTCTGGGTCAGCCCTTGATTGCGTGGAGTCTCATTAAAAGGACACCAACCAATAATCGACGGATGGTTGAAATCTCGCTTGATAACCTCAAGCCATTCTCTCAATACTATCTTGAGCGCTGCCGGATGAGAATGGTCTATGCCCCAGTTAGGGTATTCACCCCAGACCAGGTAACCGAGTCTATCGGCCCAGTAAAGAAAGCGGGGCTCAAAGACTTTCTGATGGAGTCGAGCGCCGTTGAAACCGCAGGACAGAGAAATCTCTATGTCTCGGCGCAGTGCTTCGTCGCTCGGTGCGGTATAAACGCCGTCAGGATAAAACCCCTGGTCAATAACCAGTCTTTGAAAGACAGTTTTATTGTTGAGGAGAACTTTCTTTCCCTGAATTTCGATTTTTCGTAGGCCAAAGTAGCTCGTTACCTTGTCTTCGATATTCCTCCCTTTCAGCGAAAACTCAAGGTCATAAAGGAATGGCCTGTCCGGCTGCCAGGGATGAATTTCCGAGAGCTCTGCCGTGAAGAACATCGTTTTTCGGACGGAGACCTTTGTCTCTCCCACCTCCTTTCCGGAAGCGAACATTTTCAGAACAAGAACCAGTCCTTGTGTTTCTCCCTCAATATTCACCTCAAATGCCACCCTTCCCCCATCGAGGTCGGGATAAAGGCGAAAAGATTGAATAAAAGTAGAAGGAACTGCCTCGAGCCAAACAGTCTGCCAGATTCCGGTGGTGCGAGTGTACATACAACGAGAAGACTCCCAGTGTTCAGACTGCTTTCCCGAAGGCTGAAGCTTACTACGGACCTCATCGAAGGCTCGTACTACCACAAGATTCTTCTCCCGCCTCAGGAGGGAAGTTATCTCCAGGGAAAAGGGAGTGTAACCACCTTGATGAATTTCCATCTTCTCTCCATTAATCCAGACCGTTGCCTCATAATCCACAGCGCCAAAATGAAGAAAGACTCGCCTGTCCTTCCAGTCTCCTGGAAAACGGAATTCCCTTCGATACCAGACACAGGAAAGGAAATCTTTTTGATTAATTCCCGAAAGTCTGCACTCGGGACAAAAGGGCACATTGATAGTTTTTGAAAACTTTCCCGCTTGATGCAGACCTCTTTCTTCCCCTGAAAGACCCGGGTCCACCTGAAACTCCCACAATCCATTCAGATTCATCCAATTGTCCCGCACCATCTGAGGCCGGGGGTACTCCGTCCGGGGGATTGATGGCTCTTGTTTCTTCATAGAATACTTTCCTCCTTTCAGCAGTAAGTCGCACCTAACGATCCTGAAGAATAGAATTCACCTATTCGTGCAGATACCGCCCTCGAATCTTGGCGAACCTTAACTCATGTTACTTTGAAATTTCTTTATTCATGATGTTCTGGATGGGTATCTAGGGGAGTATGGTTATGGTAATATCCAATCTTGTGCATACGATTGTGTAGGCTTCGGTGAGCTGAAGTTAATATGAGACGCATTCGTTTATAAGCCTTAGTTTCAGCTCGCGTTCCCACGGTATCCAGATATGCTAGTGCACCCTCTATTTGCTCAAGAATGGTCAAGGCATCAGCTTTCGCTAATAGAGGCGATGCCTCAAGATTAATCATCACTGGAGAGGAATGTGCTGCTATTACTTCCTCTTTTGCTTTATCCGGATAATAACCACGTATTAATAAAGCTATCCAGGAACTCTTATCTATCTTGACTGACCAATATGCTTCATCTCGGCTAGAACGAACGGTTTTGCTTTCATGCACCTCGCCGTTCACGATGAGTTCAACCTTGCTCATCGGCATGGTTACACTGGCGACCTTCCAGGATACACTGATTGTCCCTCCACTACGGGACATGCTGATACGGGATCCGGGAGGCTTGCCTTCAACTGAGAATTCCATCAGAGGACCACAAGTCACAAAAGTGTTGGCCTTCCGGATAGAATCCATCCATGTCTGGTAGCTGAAGAGCGTTTCAGTACCGATATAAGCATAGGTACGAGCCATACCTATTGCTGTATTCGCACCCATTTTGTCGGTTCCTCCAACCGCAGCAGCCATATACCCACAATTCAAATAGCGATACCAATCTAAAAGGGAATACGGATCAATACCTCGACAAAACTCTATTGCGTCAATATCACCGCTTACGATGCTGGCAGCATTTTCTAGACGCGGATTGGGAAAGTGAGGCACTACCACTACTCCCCCTTGCTTTTTGCACTGTCTTGCCCACTCGGTAAGTAAAATACCCACTGGGTCCCCCAACGCTGACTCCATTGGACCACCGGTCGTCATAGGTGCAATAATATCACCTTCATATCCCAGCAGTGAAATATGACCCATCACGTGTTGTCTATTTTCAGTTCCAACACGCACCAGGTATTCACCATCGCCACCTGCCTCTTTGGAGCCATGGGTGGTTTTGCCATCAAAGTCCCCTACATTGGTCATCAGCTCACCCCACTGACTGGCCAGCAGATTCACCACATTTACTCCCTCCGCCGCGCCTTCCAGAAGTGCCGACGATGGCGAGAGAAAATGGACGTGGGTATCGGCGCTCACCCAGCCTTTTTCCCGCCAGGGCAATACTTTTTCTATTTTGACTATTATCTTTTCTGTTGACGCTTTGACCGATATCACCTTACGCACCGGTTTCATTTCAAAACCCTTGGATACTTCAAGGTAAACACTGCCAAGGGGCAGGTCTATGGTAGTCTCTCCCGGGATATAGGTAGAGTAATGAAAACCTCGCTGCACATAATCAACGCTGTAGTCCTCGAACCAGGCCGGATTTGGAATTCGGTGACGGTCGATGGGAGCAAGATATTCCCCCGCTTGGCCGTGAACATGTAGTCTTACTGCAGCCAATTTATTACTCTGCTTCTCCACTACTTGAAGTTTGACCCGTTGAGTTGCCGGATTCACTATTTGCAGTACTCCGGCTTTCCCTTTCTTTTCAAGCTTTGCCACCGAAACTGTCTTGCCGTCAGCAAAATGAAACGCTGCATCTTGATGAGCAGTGTATTCAATCAGTATCTCATCAGATGAAAGTTCAGAAGTTTGATTGTTATCGATTGTTTTCCACTCTTCATTTGAGTACAGAGGTCTTCTCTGCGCTGAGATAACCTGTCCTAAATCAAGCTGTATTTGTTTCAATAGCCCCTTTTCATCAAGAAACGGTTCAAACTCAATATCTTTCGGCAGCTTAAGAATAGCTTTATGGCGAGATTGCCAACGAAGGGGATTAGAGGAGGCTTTGCCCGCGGATATAGCGGACACAAGAATAGCACCGTTTATTGCCTCAAGGCGGATTTCTACTATAGGTTTTTCTGGAAACGGATTTTCCCAGGCCCATAGCCAATTAATCCATTTTCCCCAACCAGCCGATTTCACTCGTGTCTGGCTAGTGCCCCACTCACCGGCAGTCTGTTCATGGTGTAGCCTGCCAGGAAATGGCTTGCAGTGGGCAACTGACTGAAGCGAGTTCTCGCCCCATCGTCGTTGAAACATACCTATCTGGTGACGGCGTTTGATTTCTACCTTGTCTTCGGTGCCGTCCTCATATGCCATAACATAGTTTGCTGCGAGTTCACGCAATTGACCCTCTCCCCTGAGAGACGAAATAGATAACTTATTAGCGTCAATCTTCAGTGGACTAATATCAGAAGTATGCATGAATACAAGCCATTCTGTCCTCAGCGGGTCCAATGTTATAGAAAAAGGAACTCCCTTTTCTTCTATTAATACAACTCTGTCTATATTAAAAGGTATTCCCCATGATACACAGGATCCATCAGGTGCGTGCTCTGAAGCTCGTTTCACCCATTCGGAAACAGATGTTTTGCACAAACTGGCGAGAGTGTTGTTTCCTTTGATTGGTAGCGGTACAAAGTTGAATGAATATGGACCATCTTTTATGTCTGGCATGGCAATCCTCCTTTTATGAGTAATTTGGCACTACTCATAGCACAGGCTCCTTCTCCAAGTCTAAACTTGATCCACCCCTGGTTGCCCAAAGTATTGTCAAGAATAATCTACTAAATCTCATAGCTTCAAGAGCCCTTCATAAAACAGAAGGGATCGTTCAAGATTCTCGAATAGTGCTTTTCTGTGCTTGTCGTTCTTAAAACGGGCCTGGCGTCGATATCGCTCTGTAATCAGCCTCATATAGTCGGCCATTGCTGTAGCATCCGCTCTCTGAACTACCGGCTTACCTCTTTTCAGAAGATAGACAGGGCTGGTATGTGCGTGCAGATTCCAGGGAGCGACTCCTCCGTAGCTTTCAGGCTCTACCCGTCCGCGTACACGTGCTGCTAACCAGGTACTCTCCGAGACGGGGATAGAGGTTTCACAAACCAATTCGTGCTGTCCTCCTTTGCCTTCAACTATGTGTTGGACTGCGCCGTTGGCGATAATCTCCATTCGTTCAAGGGGATACTGACAGACCCCACGAGCAAAGACCCTTACTTTTGTCTCACTGGCCTCCAAGTTGATTGTATCTCCGGGACCATGGCCATTAACTTCAAACATCAACAGTGGTCCATTGGTAGCGAAAGTCTTGCCCTGACGGATACCAGTTATGTAGGCATCGTAGCTGAAGGTATGCTCCCTGCCAACCTGAACATATGTCCGATCACGACCAAGACTCGGATACCAGGGAGCAAGAGTGTCTGTGCCAAAGGGGAAATCGCTTCCACCTGTTATTGCCAGGCGCAGTCCACAATTAAGAAGACGGTACCAGAAATAGAACCCCATAAAACAATTGAATTGTACGCCTTCGACAAAATCAAGCTTTCCTAAAGCAGCTTCCATCGGCAATGATTCATGCAGTTTAATCCCTGCACCTCCATGAGCCCAACCGGCAATTCCGCCCTGCTGGTGGGTTCGATCACAAACCTGGGAGAAAAGCGGGTAACTATCCCGCCGTCCCAGCCTCTCTCCCACGCTGATGGGCTCGATAATTTTTGAAATCCCTGCTGCTATCATATGCCCGTAGAGATCGTCGTCGCGAAATTCTTCACCTCCGGCCACCACCTGGTGATGATGTTGCAGTTGATAATGACTTCCTGTGTGCCCCATTTCACGCTGTGGTGCTTGTATCTCACCACTGGCCTTGTAGACCATGTTATTGACCGCATCGAGGTCCTCTGCCGCCATCAGACGTGCCAGAATAAAGTCATCCCTGAGCTTGAACCGGGAGAAATGAACATGCATGTCACCTGAGTACCAGCCGATATTACGCATTGATTCAACCGCTTCTAGTTCCACATCCAGGTAAGCGTTCTCATCCGGCTTAGCAACAAAAATCTGTGATACTGGCCGTCTCTCGTAGCCTCGTGACACATAGAGGGTTAGTTCCCCAGCTGGCACAGGAAACACTGCCTCACCTGTGGTCAGATGCACAGATTGTATATCTGCTCCCTGACAGAGATGCAGATTCTTACGAAAGTGTACTGGAAGTACGAGCTGTGGAGCTTGCTCCCCACTAAATTCTTCTTCGATTCCAGAGGATGGAGCATAACAGGTGCCGTCGGGCCGTTTGATATGGATTCGGGATGGAATAAGCTCTTTTGTTATTCCATCCCGCACCTCAATATGAAGCATCGACCATTGACTAGCCATTCTTGCCCTCCTTAGTTTTCACCTTCTCTCCAAAGGCCCAGTTTAGGGCTTGGCGGTGTACTCCTTCTTTGCTGGCCTACTGGCGTGCACATAAGTGTAATATGGATGGAGTTCCTTTCCCAACATGGTCATATTGGCCCGCAGTCGGAGTGGATCGGGTCTTTTTCCCAGGTTCTTCTCTGTCCACTTAATCATACGAAACTCTAGCTCTTGGGCCGTTTTACGGTCTTTGCTGACAAGATTGTTCACTTCATTCGGGTCCTGCTTTAGGTCATAGAGTTCAATTGGCGGAGTCTGGGGCCAACGTCCAGGCTCAATCGTCCTGATTAATTTCATCTGGTCCCCGGTTATGATGGTTCTTTTGGATGTCACAAAAGCCGTGCTTGAATACACCTCATCATAACTCTTTGATGTTTCATCTTTGAGTAAGGGGACTAAACTTCTCCCGTCAAATTTTACATTTATGTCCATACCCAGAAGATCAAGAATTGTTGGTGCAATATCAATATTTTGGACTAAAGCATCAATCCTTCTGCCCTCTCCCCTGATTCCGGGAATCTTCCAAATAAGAGGAACATTGATAATTGGCTGATAAACATCAAAATGGTCCCACAAGTTCTTGCCTTCAGGATGGTCCTCCCCCAGATTCTCTCCGTGGTCCGAGGTGAAAACCACGATGGTATCATCAGAAATGCCTAAATCATCCAAGGTCTGGAGAACATCCCCAATGTGTTTGTCGGCGTAGGTAATATTGGCATCATATTGCGATACAACATACTCGCGATCAGCTAGATCTGCCGGCAGTCCCTGATGGTATAACTCCTGGTATTCCCGGGGCGCCTTGTATCGCGGAGTTGGTTCAGGCTTTCCCCAGTGTGATTCTACATGTGGGTCCCAGTAATGCACGAAAAGAAAGAAATCCTTATTGTAGTTCGCTCCCAGCCAAGGAATTACCCTCTGGTTGATTTCCTCAGCCTCAACTACCTGAGTTCTTTGGTATTCACCAGCAACGGGATTAAAATACTCGTGGAAACCCCTGACAAATCTTTCTCTCATGTGAAAAAGGGTACTCACGGCGGCTGTCGTGTAGCCTGCTTCAGCAAGGATGACCGGAAGCCAGGGCGTGCTATCGGGAACAAGCTCCAAGGGGCTAAAAGATACCACCCCGGTGTTAATCCCGCTTTGGCCAGACAGCATCGCTGTATAGGAAGGTATGGTAGGTACATCGGATGCATAGGCATTGTTGAAGAGGAAACCTTCACCGGCAAGCCTGTCAATGTTGGGCGAAGTTTTTCTTGAGTACCCGTAAGAACTGAGATGACTCTTAGTAGTAGTGTCCAGCACTATCAATATGACTTTCAATTACGTCCTCCTTTTGAGTGGGGATGACAATCTTCCTTCTAAGACGCTATTGCCAAACTTTCGACTGGCCCTCAGGCCGCAGATTGCCGCTCTGAAAAATGTAGTCAAAGCGGAAACCTGCTCATTGCATCGGTTCTTGGTGGAAAATGGCCTTCTCCACCTCTTCTTCTTATTCGGGAGGCGAAAGTATGAGCAAGAATTCTAATCCTTCCTCTTTACTTTCAAAATAGTGTTCAATATTTGCCGGTATGTAAATACCGTCTCCTTCCGCAATCTGACTCGTCTCTCCTCCAGCCCACATACTTCCTTCTCCCTTTAATATGAAAAAGGCTTCCTCAGAGTGGGGATGAGTGTTGGGAATCGTTTTGCTGTTCGGCTTCAAGTAGAATTTCCCCAATTCAATGTTCTGACTTCCGGTTTTGTCCTGGTCTATCAGAATCTTTACCAACCCTGGTCCTTTAGTGAATCCTTTGACCTGTTCTTCCTTCACTATTTTTATGATCTTTCCCACCTCTTCCTCCTTATGGTTCCAGAATAATCTTGATAGCTTTACCTTTTTGAAGCAATTCAAAGGCCTCTTTCCACTTTTCCAGAGGGAACTTTCCGCTAATCATGGGCTGCAATTTTATCTTGCCATCGCTCAAATACTCAAAGGCCTGCTCACAATTCCTACGAGTATAAGCACGGCTTCCGTATAGAGTAACTTGTCGATTGATTACGCTCAAGATAGGGACTTCCACTAGCTCTGGAATGCTCCCGATTAGAGTCATGCTGCCTCCGCGCCTCACTACTTCAATTGCCGAAACCAAGCCTCCCCTACTACCGGAAACTTCAAATACGACATCTACCCCATCAACTTCGGCAGTATTAATCCTGCTTTGCACCACTTGCATCAGATCAGTTTTTTCGATCTGAACCACCTCGTCAGCTCCCAAGTCTCTAGCCATCTTCAGCCGTTTTGTATCTTTTTCTATTCCCACGACGATGACCGAAGCTACCCCTCTTAGTTTGCAGAGTTGTAAAATCGAAAGCCCCAAAAATCCGGGCCCCATAATAACCACATGGTCGTTCGCACGCAAAAAAGACCGATCCTGTACCGCATGAACAGCTACACATATATCCATCAGCGATGCTTCTTCAAAAGAAATATCCTCCGGAATAGGAATAAGCATATCAGCAGGAACTTTTACATATTCTGCAAAACCTCCGTCAACCTGATACCCAATACCTACTCGCTTCAAGCACATATTCTCCATTCCGGCCTTACAGGATTGACACCTTCCACAAGCATATACGTTGGCCTCCACCGACACCCGATCTCCCTCCCTCAGCCCCTTTACACCCTCTGGTAACTTACTTATCACCCCGGAAATTTCATGTCCGAGAATCACCGGAGGGTTAGCGATCTTAATTTTTCCGGTATAACGCAGAATATCACTTCCGCAGATGGCGGCTGCCTTAACCTTCAAAAGAGCTTCATTATTCTTACATTTGGGAACTTCAACCTCTCTTATCTCCAGATTGCCCTTCCCGCTTGCCGTTTTCACAAGTGCTTTCATCTAGCTCCTCCTTATCGGTATAGCTGTAATGTCAGGGGTTTTTACTGATTTTGTCAGATCTATCTTACCCAGTCCCAGGAGTATTGCATTATCTCAACTTCCAGGGCTGTACCGATTCTTTTATGTTGATAAATAGGCTGCCAATCCCTCACTACCGTCTACCTTCTGGTCCTGAAAAGCGTCTGTCAAACCCAGGTATTCAACCATCCGATTGACAACTAATCTGGCAATAGGGTGGTAAGGATACCGATCCAGACAATCCAATTGGGAAATAACCACTCGCCCTTTGCCAATTGCCAGTTCTTCGACAACCGATTTTTTATCAGAGATAGCAAGGGTTCTCTCGCTCTGCTCCCCGATGCCCTTGCGGCTGATCAACCTGAGATCCTCTTTTACGACCCCACGCTTCTTCCAGAAGTGAAAGTCCTCCTGCACCAGGCCCAAGAATATCGGATGTCGTCTGTCCACAAAGACCATCTCATTGCATCCTTTCCGAACCGGAACTGCCCCCTGGCAGGTCTCGAGCAGTAGAACTCTTCCGCCTGCCTGAGCAAAACGAATAAGATCCTGCCCATGCTCGCCGATTTTACCATCTTTGCCAACAATGAGCAGGTCGAGATCCTTCAACGAGTCGAGCCAAACTTCTCGGTAGGAAATTCTCTCGCCATGCAAAAACGGCTTTAGTAGGCCGCTCGGGTCATGAACACCAATCCTCCTCTCCCTGATTTTCGCCGAGATCCGATAATCTTTGCGGGAAACTACCAGAAAGTCCTTCTGGTACTCACACACCACCTTGCCCTTCTCATCACGACAGATAAGTAAAACATGCCATTCGCCTCTCTCGGTGTCCTTAGGGATGGACCAGAACAAAGGTTCTACCATCTCCGCTCCGCTGGGCTCGATGCTCAGCTCTTTCTCGTTCTGACAGACAATACGCCACTCCGGATCACAGATAAGCCACTGGACCCTGTAGTTCCTAAAATGACAAGGAAGATCGTTGCAGACCCAAATGTTAAAATCAGTGGTATCCCCCCCGAACCAACGAGACTGTATGCCTTCGAGGTGAACAAAAAGCGGTTGAAAGCATTGGCGCAGGGCATAAAAAGCCGGTTTGGGCCGACCGTCATAACCCACAAGGGCTTTGAGCCAGCCGTCCGGCAGCCAATCGATGGTATAATAATGGCAGGTGGAAATGATTTCACTGGCCCGGCGACGCCAGAGTTCAGTGAGCAACCTAATCATCAGGGCTTGATATTCCTGACTCTTCTGAATCCACGCCCTACAGTCTTCCTGCGGAAAAACGTGTACCGGGGTAAGTCTGCGGTCGATGCAGGGTAAATTGGATAAATCCCAGGGATCATCCTCATTTTCAGGATACCAATCCTTCTGGTAGCAGGCTTCCATAGTTTCCCACGAATCCAGACCCTCCACACCATATTCCCCAATCCCGCCGCGCCAGCCCTGGGGGAAAATACGCCCCCGGTACCGCTCGCCCAGTTCTCCGTAAGCGCGGAAATCGCCTACGTACCATCCGGTATAGAAGTGTTCATCCGGAAGTCCCTCCGCATGTAGGACTGTGGGCGGCGAGTCCATTGGCTTGATGACACGATCCGGATCGATGCAGCGAATAATCTCAAATGATTTGGCAATATATGACCTGGTCAGAGGCATCTCGTTGGCAAGCTCCACCATCACCACACTAGGATGATTACGAGTATGCCGGGCCATAACAGCACTTTGCTCATAGACATAATCGGGAACCTCCTTTTCCATCTTACTGCCGGCCAAACCGTGATCCTGCTGAACCATCATTCCTAACATATCACAGTAATCATAAAGTACAGGTTGATACTGAAATCCGTGCATGCGAATGAGGTTGCAGTTAGCTACTTTTAGCATCAAGAGGTCATTGATGATTTCATCACTCTGTTTGGTTATGACAAAACCGGGAATGCGAGGAGAGTACCCCCCTCTCAGGAAAATCTCGCTACCATTTAAATAGAGAGTCCCCTTAGGGCGATTCTTTCCCTCAGTTTCCATTCGGAAAGAACGCATCCCAAAGCTGACCTGCATGACATCTGAGGATATTCCTTCCGCCTCGAGGGTAACGCGAGCGTTATACAGATAAGGAGTATCGGATGTCCATAGCCTCGGGTGGGAAAGGTTGAACTGGAAGGTAAGAACATTTTCTCCTGGCTGCATAATCTTAGCTTCAGACACCTCGATCCTTTCCCCTTCAAAATTCCTGGGTATAATCTCAATCTTCACCTTTCGTTTCCCAGTTTCCGACATCTTATTCTGAACCGATGCCGTTAGTGTAACAAAGGACTCCTCTATCCTTGGTCGGGCATAGATGTCAGATATCCACACGTCATCGGTATGGGATACCCACACCTCCTGCCAGATACCCGCACCATTGCCCCTACTACCGTGAAACCCCCTCCACATCGGCAAATACCAGGGACCGTACTGCTGTGTTGGTTCTAATCCCTCTTCGCATACCGAAATATCCATTGTATTGCCATTAGTTACCCTTACGGCAAGGAGGTTCTCCTTTCCAAACCTGACCTGACCAGTGATGTCACACTCAAACGGCTCGTTTGAACCAGTATGTTTTCCCAGTAACTGCCCGTGCAGATAGATCTCGCTCTTCCAGTCTACCCCGGAGAAGTGCAGGACAACACGTCTACCATCATCCCATTCGATGGGTACAGTAAATCGTTTGCGATACCAGCCCATCCAACGGTCGCGTGGTCCTCTATATTCGGGAACAGTAACCTCCAACCAGGAGGAATCATCAAAATCACTTGTGCACCACCCGGAAACATCCTGTTCTCCTTCGCTGTAAGGCCAAGGCATCTCATCCGGACCCCTTCCGGTTGCCCAGTCCTCCCTACTGATCATGCCCCGCTCATACATGAACCGCCAGCCTTCGCCATCGAGCGATTCAATCTGCCGCACATCAGGACACGGTGAGAGATTCCGCATAAACGGCTGGTAGTAATCCTTGAGATTTCTGACGATTTTCCCTACCTGTTTCTGTGTATTGACTTCTGGGAGTAGTCCTAGCCCTTTGCGAAGATTCTTTCTTTTACGCTCTAAATCCATCTGTTTTCGCCGATATTCTTCCGAAACTTCGCTCTTAGGCGAAGGCCAGAAGGGAAGAATGGCCTGTTTAGGCTTGTCATTCATAACACGATACTCCTTTTTGCATCCCTAGTTATTCTTATGTATTTCCTCACCATTCCCGAATCATTTCAATCTCTGCCCCACAACAATAGATTCCTACTATCGCTTACGGATTTGATCACCTCTTCCCCGCAAAGACTATCTTAATCCCCTTGTTACGCGGATCCATGGCTAAATCGATACCTTTTTGAGCTTCCTCTATGGGAAATTTATGAGTTACGATACGAGCAATATCGAAACGTCCTGCAAGCACTTCCATTGTTCTCAAGGACTTGGTAAAATCTTGCGGTGGTTGTGATTTTACTCCATAGAGGGTGATATCTTTCTGAACGATCTGTCGTGCCACATTCAAGGCTACGGTTCTGCCATCGTCAATTAGACATCCCAGTTCTACCAAAGTTCCCAGTTTCCTGGTCATCTCCAGTCCCTCAATAAAGGCGCTGGGTACCCCTGCTGCCTCAAAGACTACGTCGGCTCCGTAACCTGCTTCAGAAAATTTTCGTACTCTTTCTATCCTCTCCTCAGGAGTCGTCTCAAAAATATTTATGGTCTCATCAGCAGCTCCTATTGCTTTAGCTATTTCTAGGCTTTCTTGAGGGCCGCCAGATAAAATAACCTTTCCCGCTCCTGCTACTTTGGCAGCGAGAGCGGTTAGAATACCGATGGCTCCAGAACCAAGAACCGCTACGACCCCTCCAAAGCCCATAGTCTGCATGTTTTTTCCTGCTGGCAAGGACAGAGCTTTTTCTACTGCTCTAATACCCATAGAAAAAGGCTCCGTGAGAACCGACATCTCAAACGTCATGTCTTTGGGAATCTTCCATATCCATGTTCCCGGTTGAATGTACATATACTCTCCCCATCCTCCTATGAAATACGGCCATCTATCTGAAGGGAAGAAATATCCTGGGCGTGGACTCTCACAAACCAGGGTATGATTCACGCCAAACTTTGTGTCCCACCAACACTTGTTACAAGGCAAGAAGACATAGATCACAATTCGGTCTCCTTCCTTCAGGGATGGGCCACAAATCATCGCCTCATTGGCCTTGCTGCCTATCCTCACTATTGTACCCGTGACCTCATGTCCGGGGGTCATCGGCAGTTTTCCCTTAAATCGCTCGCTATCAGCATTCTCCAAAATGTGCAGGTCGGTACCACATATGCCTGAAAGTTCTACTTTTATGAGAATACTATCTGCTTTGACCTCTGGGAGTTCCTCCTCAGAGACTTCAATTCGGTTCTTACCGACAACTCGTACCAATTTCTGTTTTTCTGCCATCTTATTTTACTCCTCTATATTCAGCAATGAATTCTTTTGCCACTCCATAAAGGGGACCGAGACTACTTAGTTCAGCAGGCACAACTTTTTTCAATTGGGAAATAAGCTGCAATTTCTCCTTCAGAGATTTCGCAAAAAGTGAAAAACTTTTTGAAATTCCTCCTCCAAAAACGATGCAATCTGCTTTGAACTCTGAAGCAATCGGTCCTAGTACCTTGCCGACTACCGAGCCCAACTCTTCAAATACCTGAAGACTGGTCTTATCCCCCCCAAAGGCCAAAGAAGCGAGTCTGTCAACATCTAGATCCTGGGTGGGGGATCCCCCCAGTCTTTCATACCGCCTGATGATAGCATCCCGAGAGATCCAGTCCTCAACTATTCCACCCCTGTAGGGCAGACACCATATTCCAGCACCAGGTGGTACCCCTTTTCCCACTGATACGATCCGCCCATTGATCATGAAACCTGATCCAATCCCCGCACCGAGGGTGATGCCGATTATACGGACACAACCGCGGGCAGCTCCCAGATGAAACTCACCGGTCAGGAATGCTACGCAGTCTCCCATGAACTTGATCGGAAACCTTTCGTCCAATTTTAGCTGCCTGGCGATCTTCCTTTTAAGATCAAGACCACGAATTGCCTTAAACTTATGTTTCATCAGGCTTATGCCCTTCTGGTAATCGAACGGCCCCGGAGTGCTGATACCAATCCCAATTATTCTAAGATCAGCAAGTGCCGCTTTCTTTAATACTGCCTCTATTGACCGAATAAGAGTTTCGATTATTGCCCGGCCTGAACCTTGTGAATCAATCGGCATCTCACAGAAGTACTCCCTGGATATAGAGCTATCTATATATGCGGGGTTGATCAGGGAACACTTTAAGGATGTTCCTCCCATATCTACAGCTACAATACACTTATTTTTTTCACTCCGCATTGACTATTTTAAGAAGCCTTTTGTAAGTTTAGAAGAACCATTCTTTAAATTGATGATAGAATAAGCTCCCAAACAAGCAGGAACAATAAGGGTTTCCGTAAAATTCAACTTAAATTGCCTTTCAGGATATCTCTGGGATCGAATGATGACACTGTCTCCCTCAACTAGAGTCAGCAGATGAAACTTTCCTCTCGTATTATCATCGATCTTGTTCCTGAATTCCAACCGATGCACTTTATAGCACATATCCTTCATCTCTCCCAGGAGATACTCCGCCCAATCCGCACCTTTTCTAATCAATCTTGGTGGCTGCTTCAGATGCCTGGCAACCCAACCTGCTCTTCTATTGGCCCTAATTACGTTAAAGGAGTGATCCAGATGAATCGCTCTTAGGTTTCCATCTGAATCAAGCCTCAGGTAATCATAAAGATGGAATGTATATTCTGTTCCGTTCTTGGTACCACCAAAATCGATCTCTAGCACCAGTTGATTAGCACCAGAAGCATGAATTGTCCCAGCAGGCAGCAGAAAGAAGTCACCATTTTTGCTTGGCCAGCTATTAATATAAAGGTTATGATCAAAAGGAATCCCCTCTTTTTCTGCCTTCTCACATAATTGTCGTAGCTTTCCTAGATCAGTTTCTTCTTTTAATCCGTGATATGTTTTAGCTCCTTGCCAGGCCTTAACCACATAGTAAGTTTCATCATGGCGCATCAGTTCATTGAAATTCTTTTTCATATAAGTTCCGTTGGGATGAACCTGTATAGCCAGACTGCCGCCTTGATAGGTGTCATCATAGTTAACTGTAAGAGGGAAATATTCACCAAATTTTCTAACTGTCTCACTGCCCAAGATTTTTCGAGGTTGATTCCAGATGAGATTCAGGAAAGGAATCTCCAGCACACTTTTCCCCAGCGAAATCTTCAGATTCTGTGATGAAGGACTGACTTCAACCGAAAAGGCGCAACCTGGCATTGATTTGGGTAGTTTTCTGACCTTTTTCAAGTATTGCCCTCCCCAAATTCTGGGAATATAAACCGGTTTAAGTCTGAAAGGGTACTGAGCGAGTACCGAGAGAATTCCATCATAGGTATCCCGGCAAAGGAGTTTGGGTTTCTCCGGAATATTAGCTTCTAGATAGTAGTCCATGTGTTTTAGGACATACTTCTTATGGATTCTAAGTACCTGATAATCTACGTAGGTGAGTCTTTTTGAAAGTAAGTGGGATTCCACGCTGTCCCCGTTTGACCCCAGAGGAAAGGCGGTTTTCTTTTCACAACGCTTCACCAGTTCTTCCCGAGTTATATCCAGATAAAAAATATAATCGTACAAACCTCTCAGAGAAGGAAGAACTGTGCCAGTCCCATAGCATATCACTACATCTGGTAAGCAATTCCCAGGCTCCTTCCGCTTATGATTCTTCAGTTCCTTTTCTAAATTTTTGAGACGAGTAGAGACAAGGAAATCTTTCAGTCTTCCCTGAAAAACAAAACCAAAACTAGAATCATTAACTAGACAAGGCTTGACCATTCGTTCAATTTCGCCGGGGGATTTATACAAGGAAGTAATGTCGATGCTCTTAACGTCCAAATCCCTTTTTTTCAACAAGTCCTTTATTCCGCAAATGATGCTTTTCCATTCTACCCCAAGAAAACCGTCAAGGGCCAAAATAGATGTCTTTTTCCCAGATTCTGTGTGGCGAGAAATCAAATTGCTAATAAATCGACAGATCTCATCCTGTCCAACTACAATAGACTCACTCCATTCCCTGGGAATTACAGGATAATTCAGTGCTTCTTCACGCGTATATACCATAGGTCTTAACCACCTACCTTAAATTTAGGATACTTATAGCAGCCAATCTTTTCTTTGGGGAAGAACCTTTCCTGAAAGAGTTAGCCAATGACTGAGGCTGCAGGAGACCACAGATTCTTTTGGATAGCCTTATGATTCGATACTACCTACAGAGAACAATTCAGATCTTCAAACGCAAGGTCTTTATCTCATATCCCTTGACTTGGTTGGCCGAATTCTGGAGAGACTCTACCTTTTCCTCGAGAAGATTCACCTCCGTGACATCCTTGAGTAATTTAAGAAAATTCACTTTGATTGCGGCAGTTTTCCCCTCGGCCTCGTAAAGGCGTAAAATCGGATGGTCGCTCTTCTCACTCTTCTTGAGCACAGTGACCACTACATTATCTGCAGAAATATCACAGAAACTCCTCCGGGAAGAAAATCTCTTACTACTTACCGGATCATTGACCGATACACAGACCAAAGGATTCTGTAATTCCCAGCCTTTGCGATAAGACTTAGCTTTCCTCCAATTTCCTTGGTGAAGATTCAAGCTGAATGCAAAAACATATTCACCCCTGGGCGGACGCCACAAATAGTCAGTCTTTTCCCCCTTTATGATTTTGCAGAAAGGAGATCGATTCCCTTTCACTAAATTGAATTTGACTAGCGATGGTTCCCCAATTTCTACCGATATGCCGTCGCTGGCAATGGTTACTCCGTATTCTCCGTTGCTCAGATCAATCCATTTTTGAATTTCTCTCGAATATCTCCATATTGTCTCTGGAATCTCATCCCCCTTCTCCTTGGGCCCACTATTGGGCATTATATTCTCAAAAGAATTAGCCCCATAAGGAACTCCATAGGTAATCTCGGCGTCCTCAATCGCTAGCGGGAAGAGGTGTTGTATTCTCAGGGCCTGGATAGGCTCCCAGCTGATAACATCTGTAACGTCTATCCGCGGTATGTTTTTGTACAAAACAATCTCTTGCTTCGTCGCTGACCCTCTGATGTTTCCTTTAATAGACACTTTTGCACTGATGGGGCCATTTTCTACTATTTTTACTTCACTGATCGCGTTTTCAAATATTCTTCCAGTAAAGCCTGCTCTTCCCCATAAGTTTGAGGCCCTCTCCTCCAAAGCCAATAGTCTCATTCCTCGAACTACCTCTCGGCCTCTTTTCTTATCCATAATATCGGTGAGTCCGGTTGATTGGTTAACCCGAACCAGATAATGGGAATTTTCTAAAACTAGTACCTCTTTGCCGGTTATCCATCTCTTGCTATCTTCTCCCGAGTCGCGGTCTCCTTCTTCTCTTACTTGACAACTCTTTCCATAATCGGAGGTTTCATTACTGGGAACCAGATAAAATGTGTTATATCCGAGTGATGGTATATTTTTGGCATGAAAAGATATGGTTACGTCTCTGGAGACGCCTTCACGTACGTCCAGGTATTGGAATGGAATATTATTTCCTTGATCATCTTTCAATACCACATTTCGATATTTAGCAATGTTAAAGGCCTCAACGTCTCCATGGAAAGTCACATGGGCGATAGCTAAATCATCTCGATTCCATGATAATGGATTGAATGCTACGATTGGATTACATTGACTTCCCTGTTTCACTTCCACATTTTCTGCTATTAGACGCAAAGAACTTCTTAGAATTTCCTCACCCAGGAAGATTGCCGCCTTGTGGTACTCCAGCTTTCGCTTATTCCCCTCGCTAGCTCCCTGTCCCCCACCATTGTGATCCATTCCCTGAAGTAATCTTTGCCATGCCCATTTCAATTCTTGATGAGGATAATCTCCGAATCCCAATAAGTAGCTAATGGTGGCAAACTTTTCTGCGGATAGCAATGCATTAGTTGCTTTGGCGCCTAATCCGTGAGGTCGAGCAGGCCAGACAGAAGGAATTTCTCCAGATAAAATAGGTATCCCCGGCGTCTTCCTCGCCTCACGAAAATACTGGGCAGGAGTAGATATTTTCAACTTAGTTCGTGAGCATTGATTCCACTCTCTTATATTCCTGCAAAGATTCTTTGCTGGAAGTATTAAATCTATTCCCCAATGCATTAAGATTGGCGCGGGAGTCAGCCTCTCAACCTCCCTGATTTCTTCCTCCAGCTCCTTTCTTTGAATCTTCTCTTTATCCAGATGAAGTCCCCGGTTGCGTGCCCACCAGTAACCCCTGCTGCCAAACCAGGTGAGAACTCTTGAACCATCAAGTCCTTCCCAGAAATAGAGAGGGGCATTCTTGGGGCCTCCTCTGGTAATGATTATGTTATGGATCCCTGCCTTGGAAAGTATCTGAGGATACTGAGGAGTGTATCCGGGTAAATCCCCTAGATTAGCAGAATCGGTATCAGTATTGAAAAATTCCCTCAAAAACTGTTTGGCGTACAAAATATTCCTAACCAAATCTTCACCCGATTGTCGATTCTGATAAATTCCTGCCCATCGGGGCCCGAGTTCTACCTTGCTATCTTTAACTAAAGCTCTTAGTCTCTCAACTTTTTCCGGATGGCACTGAGCAAAATTCTTCACAAAAACTACAATTTCCAGTAGAAAACGAAACTCCTCGTCCTCTTCAATTCTGTCCATCATTTCACTTATTATCCTATTCCCCCGGGAAAGACATTCCTCCTGATTGCCCAACCAAAACAGATCCAGGTGTGAAAAGGGTACTACGTGAACTTCTCTTCCTTGAGTAGACACTGAAAGACCTCCTGGTCAATAATTTGATATAAAATTGATAAAGAAAACTGCCGCTGAATTCCCTCTTGGGCCTTGTCAGGAATTCCATCTGGCCAGGAACCATCAATGGACAGTGAAACTAATCCTGACCCCATACAACTCTATCCGGTTATCATACTCGGCCATGAAGTAGGCAGGTCCACATTCTCCCAGGCATCTCGCAAATCTGCCATCGCATCGGCTGAAGATGCAATATTCTTTGCCAAATCCTGCAATATTTCCATTCCAATATTCAAATCCACCTGACCTCTGATGATTTCATGATGGGAATCATCGGTCCCAAGAGTCCCCACTAGCCCGCCTGTTTCCGCAATTTGTTTCCTGGCATTTTGCCCCGGTAGCGGTTTAACGGGAACACCTTCATCCCAGGCTGTAGGGTCTATCGTCGCATCATAGCCTAAGAACTTAACCGCAGCTGCACACACCGAAGCTTCCCAGGCAATTCCTGAATTCTTGCATTTTCTATATTGGCTCTGAGACATATTTAGTAACCGCAGCAGTCCGTAAAAGGCTAATGGAACGCCTTTCTCTTCGAAGAATTCCCGGGCAAGACGCATAAGTGCTATCCCGGGACCATGGAATTGTACAACGTAAATCCGCTTCAAGCCAATACGTGCCAATTCATCACACACCATCCGGGTATAATTTGTTTCCATATTCATGCTCATCGAAACTGTTGGAAAGCTATACTTGGTCATTCCGCTCCAGGTATAACTAATGGTATCAAAAACGGTGCCCTTCATTTCAATGGCCGCCATTCGACATACCGCTTCAGCAATATACGTATCCGTACCTAAAGGCGACTGCGGCCCATGCATTTCCATACTTCCTACCGGCAAGAGCGCTATGTCGTGGCCATTCTTGATGCGTCGCATCAGATCCCATCCCGTTAGTTCGCGGGCCAATGTTTTCCACTCGTTTGCTGGTAGCATTGCTCTCTCCTCTGTAATTAAGATGCCGCTAAGCTAGCGCCAAAACTATTCCCCTGGCATTTTCAAGTGCGTTCTCAGAGCCCTGGGAATTAACAATATCAACTCTCTCCGTACCCTGACTGAAGCTCCCTTCCCAGGGACGTTCGTTCAAAATCTCCCTAGCCGTCTCCTGGAGGCGAGATGACGCTCACTCGTACCTACCTCTTGCAGAAGATTGAGGAACTTTTGGTGTAGGTCCTGGGCTACTTGGCGGTTCTTGGCAATAACATTATTGGACTCTTTAGGGTCATTCTCAATATCATAAAGCTGAGCCGGGCTGTTTTCAGTGCTATAGAGAAAGGTCCACTTTGGAGTAGTGATAGTACTGAAGTGGGGCTCTTCCACGGTGCGCAAGAAATCATCAACTACTCTACTCGAATCACCCGGATTATAGAGGGGAGGAGAGGTAAGGACAAAGTCTCGGAAACTATCTCCTCCTTCCCTTAATAGAGGAAGGAAAGACTTGCCCTCTACACTTTCCGGTATTTCTACCCCGGCTAATTCCAGAAGGGTGGGCATAATATCAACTGAGGAAACCAGGGCCTTAGTTCTTTTACCCTTCATGCCGGGAAGATGAATCAAGAGAGGTACTCGGGTGATTTCCTGGTAGAGGGGTGATTGATAAGCCCGGGGAGGACGATGGGGTTGTCTAAACTTCCCAAAAAAACCGTGCTCACCAAAATAGAAGCCATGGTCTGCGGTAAAGATAATCGCAGTATCATCCCATAGACCCATAGATTTAACTCTATCCAGCAGCCGGCCCACCCAACGGTCTACCATG
>SDBT01003606.1_pt1 | contig 26668 bp, 28 predicted proteins | sample 2277101 | NCBI WGS metagenome assembly SDBT01 (sample SAMN10404973, study PRJNA504765) | marine sediment metagenome | isolation source: marine sediment core GS10_PC15, 103 cmbsf | place: Arctic Ocean: Southern Knipovich Ridge | collected 2010 | reverse complement strand
TTTTGGTTTTGGTATAGGTTTGAATCTCCGTTGTGGTTTTGGTTTTGGTATAAGTTTGAATCTCCGCTGTGGTTTTGGTACGAATTTCTGTCGTGTTGTAGGTTTCGGGATAATCTTTGGAGGACTGATAGGTTTTTCAACTTCAGGTTCATCCTGTGATATTACTTTAGGAGAACTGATTACAACTTTTGAAATTACAGGTTTTTGTTGTGGGATCACTTTAGGAGGAACAGCTACAACTCTAGGCTTCCATTTGGTACTCGGCTTGGTTGGGAATGATGATCTTGATACTGTAATCTTTGGGGGAGTAGTAGGTCTTAAAGGAGCGAATACACTTTTCTTTGGAACGAAAGTCGATCTTGACATTATAATCTTCGAGGGAGTGATAGGTCTTGGCTTTGGTCTTAACGAAAAGGTCGATTTAGGTTTGGATGGAAATCTTGACCTAGACAGAACTCTTGATTTAGATGGAGATCTTGGTTTAGATGGAGATCTTGGTTTGGATGGAGATCTTGGTTTGGATGGAAATCTTGACTCAACAAGCATTTTTGGTCTAGATGAAAATTTCGGCTTAGAAGGAAAACTTGATTTAGTTCTTGATTTGGAAGGAAAACTTGATTTAATTCTTGATTTGGAAGGAAAGCTTGATCGAGGTGTGGAAATTGTTTTTCCTCTAACGCTCTCTTTTTCTTCATCAATTTTGGTCCTACTTTTGGTAACAATACGCCGAGGTGTAATACTTCTCTTCTCTTCCAGCTCTATTATCGATCTTGGATTAAATACTTCAGAATCAAATCCTCTATTTTCCTCTTCTAAAACAGCTTGAGTGTTTCTTCCGAAAGTTCTTCTAGAGAAAGAACTCATTTTAATGGGTATTAATCTTTTGGAAAAGATTCTCTAATTGCTTCTTGGGGAAAAGTTCATGCAATATCGATTCATACTTAGGATAGTCGAGGTGATCTTCATCATTAACATCTCTCAATCTCCTCAAAGGATTTTCATCACCAACTGCAAAGCGTCCAAGTACCCATCCAAAGAATTTGAATATAAATCCTGGAAGTCTACTACAAGGATTAAAAGCTCTCTTAGTGATAAGGAACAAAACAATATCATACAATAGAGCGTAAACTATAAATGCTAATATGTTCCAGTTAAATACTGCAAAGATGAATGCGAAGATAAAATCATATATCCATAAAATATAGATATGAGATCTTTTAGTTCCAAATGCATTCCAGTATCCTGTCATTTTGATTGATTTTAAAGTTAGAAATAAAGAAATCTTAGTCATTAAAGTGTTTTAAACAGATTCTCTTAGCTCACTCAAGTGCTGTTTGATAGATTTCATATCATACCATACCGCATTTTCTCTATCTAGATCCAACTCTATCTCATACGATTTAAGATAATCTACACTGTTTCCAGTGTAGAACTTTTCAACCCTATTAGGGACTTCATATGCTTTGATATTGATCAACATTTTCTGTCCTTGATTGCCCATGTTGATTTCATAAAAAGGATCTTTATTCATACATTTCTTCAACTCTTCCATCGTTTGGTTACTATAGTGGCGGTTAAGTGACCATCGAAGACCATCTTCTGCTGTTTCCATTTCTTCGTTCTTACATTCATACCCGTCTAAAATTGCCATCTGAATGTTTAGAAGGATGCGACCTTGCTCTTCTGATTTAGCTTCAACACAAAATAACTCTCCTCCCTCTAGAAAATCTGAGAAAAAGTCGCAAGGATAAGAACATTCATCAGTACCATTACCATATATAAAATTTTTCGCAACCTTCCACTCATCAGGTAAACTATCAAGAAGTTCAAACAAAATGTTAATTGTATCAACAGATGTTTTACTATCAAAAGTCATCTTGCTATTTGCTTGTCATGATATATTCTGTAAATATATCAATTTTTATCCATGATTTCCCGTATATTCCTTGCTTGAGTGATAGTAGTTAAAAAATCTCAAAAATGATCTAATTTTAAACTCTTCTGAGAGGAAAATTCGCAGATTAAGAATATGACTGATCACGTTGAATATGAAGATGGTGGAGATATCTCAGAATTAATTTTCCGTAATGATTTGATTATCTATCTTTATGAACAAGGTAGTGAGTTAATTTCCAAACGTGTTAAATATGTATGGATGAGTAATAAGTACATGATGCTTGACGATATGTACATCCATGTACTTGGTAAGATGACAGAAGATGAATCCCCATGCTGGGTATATCTTCACTTACCAGATAGGACAATCTTTCACTTGAACGAAGTGTGCAAAAATAAGATGGAATTCTCCAAGCATCAAGATGTGGTAAAATATGTTAAGGAGAAGAAACCTGATGGTCTTGTAATTGTCGGAAGGAGACACAGATAGAGTTCAAATATTTCTGTCTGGCTTGCTATTGTCAGAAAAGGAGATCAATGAAAGATTTTTAAAACTGCTGAGTAGATATCAACTTCTTAATTACACTCTAATTATAAGTCATCACATATGGAACAGGATCAACCAACGATTTATTTCCCTTCTAGATATCCACCTAAAGTTCTTTGATAGACTTCATATTTCATTTCCAAACATAACGTAACTTTTCAAATCTTCAGATAATTTATATCCCTCTAAAATTGTAAACCTTTAGGATGTTTTAAATATCAATCTTTAAGAAATATTAGACCGCTTTCCTCACCTGAAAACACTGATGAGTACTTTCTATAGATAAACTTAGACTTAACCTTAAGAACTGTGTCAAAGAAGACATCTCTGTCGTTTTTCAAGAATAGTGTTACTATACTCCCTGAATCATCTTTATAATTGTTGATCAACTCTCCAGATAAGCTTAATGTTACAGCCCACTTGATCATTTTCTTAAGTGTTTCATCATACTTAAGACTAAAGAGTCCATCAAAAAGTTCCATGTTGTTATTAAGAATAATTCCAGCTAGTTTACTTCTATTAGTATCTATCTTCTTTTTACTGCACCACTTAGTGAATTCTTGATCATGGGATGAAGAATGTTCACACATAACGTTGATGCGAATCTCTCCTTTCATAAAATTATGATCAAAAATATCTTTCATAGAGTATCTTTTATCAGGATTTTCGTCAATCATGTGCTTAATGAGATCAGTGAACTCATCATCTTCACATTGATCCAGAAGATAATCTTTCTTCGTCCTGGCATTCTCTTCACTAAGATAATGACCAAAATTCTTAAGATATTTGGCAAAATCGATGGTCATGTAGAGGAGGGACATTCCTAGAGACCATATGTCATGCTTATCGGTGTATTTGTCGTTAGAAAACTCAGGACACCGATATCCATCTGGAGTTCTATCAATATCAAAGTCTTTATATAGAGAGTCTCCCCTTTTCTCTGCCTTAACTGAGAGAGAAAAATCAATAAGTTTAAGGATCAGAGTTTGATCTTCCAACTTGTATGCCAGAAAATTAGCAGGTTTGATATCAAGATGAAGAATGCTACATCTATGTAAATAATCTACAGCAAGAATGGCTTGTTTAAACATTACTCTTAAATCTTTCCACAGAATGTTTTGAAGAGCTAACCATATGCCATCACCTTCAGCAAGATTAAGAAGTACTCCAACTGTGCCATTAACGTTCACCATACTTTGTGCTTGAACTATATAGGGACATAACAGTGATAAACATTCTAATTCAAGTATATAAGGACAATGTACATATGACTCTTTGAACTTTTTAACAGCGTACTTTTGACCTGAGGATTCACCCTCTACTTTAAGAAGTACAGCATATCTTCCTTCATCAGTTATTTTATCGATTTTTTCATACGAATCATCCATTCCTTTAAACTTCAAATCTTAGATTTTATGTTGTTTGATATTTTTTAGAGATAAATCAAATGGCAGTTAGCAATCTAACAACTATCATACAGAGATCTGTTTGTGTTGGTGAACGAGGTTTAGATGAATGGACTGATGATTGGAATAATGGTACCTGTTCTGATCTTTACCATAATTTACTTTTAGTTAATAACGATGGAAGTCCAGGATATAATCCAGGTAATCTTACCTTAGTTCAGGATGACTTTTTTGAAGCGTTCAGATTTCTCTTAATAAATCAGGATGATATTCAAGATCCTCCTACAGAATCCCAAACAGATCTATTAAATGCATGTTTATCTACACCAGGCATGTGTGATGAAGCATTGGACAACTTCTGCCCAACTAAGACTAGAGAGGAGATAATTAACAGTGAACAGTTACTGGCTTTCTGTGGGTGTCATGCTCCTCCTAATCCTATATTATCTGGTGTCGATCCTCAGTGTGATCCTCTGTGCAATCAGATAGGTACAATACCTCTTCAAGATCCCAACACAGGTCTGGTGTTAAGATGTGATGCTTCTGTATGTGTTATTAATAATGTAACTCTTCAACCAGGCCAAGGATCTATAACACAGATGTGTTCGGGTTGCACGGATGCTCAACCCTGCAAGTGTTTTATATCAAACGTCCCAGAAGGTCTTGATGTATCGATGTGCTCTTCTGATTCTGTATGTTTTAAATCTGATGAGAATGGTATACCAATGCCTGTAGATTGTAGTACCGTGATAAATACCACCACAGAGGAACAAACTTTTTCTATCAACCTTGCTGCGATTATCATAGCTGGTATAATAATATTGGTGATGATACTTTTTATAATTCTCTATCCGATTTTCAAGAAGAAGAAGATCGAGTAAAGAATCTAAAAATAATTTCTTCCTAAATCAAATGGGTAAACGTAGCAGACGAAATTCGCGCTCATCAGAGTGTACCAGCGAGGGAGAACAATCTGAATGTTTTAAGAAGCGAAGTAGATCATGCTCTTCTGAACGATCTAAATGTTCCAAGGAGAGAAGTAGATCATGCTCTTCTGAACGATCTAAACACCACAAAGACAAGTGCTTTAAGAAACGAAGCAGATCATGTTCTTCCGAACGCTCTGATCGTTGTGAAAAAAGAGGACCATCAGGATGTCAAGGTAAAAGAGGACCAAGGGGATGTGAGGGATCAAAAGGAGAACAAGGTTGCCAGGGAAAAAGAGGTAAATCAGGTAGAGATGGAAAATGCGGAAAGTTCGGGAAATGCGGTGATAAAGGAAAATGTGGTCCCTGTGGTAAAGACGGTTGTAAAGGTCCACGTGGATCTAGAGGACCTCCTGGATTAGAAGGATGTCGAGGACCTAAAGGTGATTGCGGAGATTGCGGAGATAAAGGTCGTTGTGGAGATCGAGGTTGCGAAGGTCCAGACGGTCCTAGAGGACCGTGTGGACCTCGAGGACCTCGAGGATGCGATGGTTCTAATGGCAAGAAAGGAAAGCATGGAAGACATGGCAAAGACTCATGCAGTTTCATACGAAAAGTTTGCAAATCAGGATGTACTAAACTAACAAAGAAAGATTGTATCGTTGTCGTGACTGCAGACTGTTCAGTCGATATCATTCTTCCTCATAAGGATTGCGAAGAAGAACAAGAATGTGGACTTAATAAGACACAGAGAATTCTTGTTCGAAATCACGGATGTGGATGTGTAGCAGTTAAACCAGCTCATGGCAATGATATTGATAGCGATTGCGATGGTGACAAAATTTTGTTAAGGCGTGGAGAGCACACCGAGTTAGCTAACTGTGGAGCAACATGGTTCGTCCTTACGGGTGCTACATAGATGTTTTTAAAACTATATCGTTAGAGTATCTCAGAAAACTTGTCATAAAATCATGAAAAATGATGTATTTTTAACTCTCTTCACAAACATAACAAAATGGGAGGAGACAAGGGATCAAATTATGTTTTCTTAACTGAGATGTTGAAAGATGATCACAAAATTTCAGAAGAAGAACTTGTGGAGTTAGATAACATATTGGTTACTATGGCTAATAATGTTAATAATGATCTGATGTCGCTGGAAGAATATTGTGAAATATTAGATGTAGTTCTGAAACTATTCTATATTACATTTCAAAGGCAACATAATCCATTGAATAGACATTCATTAAGTAAACATCTAAAAGAATTTTTACTTAAGTGTAAATATGGTCATAAGCTATCTGATGAACAACTAGGGACACTTAATGATTTGTTGGATATCTTTATGAAACATTCAGATGGAGAAAAGGGAGCTAAGCTTCTCTTAAAGAAAATGCTGAAGAATGGTTGTATCTCGTCTATCAAATATAATGAGCTTATCAAAAACTTGTCATAAAATCATAGAAAAAATGATGTATTTTTTCATTCATCACATGCATCATTAAACATGGAGGAAGAAGCAAAAGAACTTGCGAACTTCGTTGAGAATTTCTTTAACAGTGACTTCAAGGCATCAGAAGAAGAACTCAACAAGTTCAATGATATCTTATTTAGTATGATTGATGATGTTAATAATAACATAATGAAACCGGAACATTTCTACTCTTTTTTGGATTCATTCCTGGATGCAGGTCATATTACATCTGACAAGAAAGACGAACTATTGACTGGGCTAACATTGCATAATTATATGGTCGGACTCTTCTTCAAATTTGAGTCTAGTGATAAACTGATTGGTGTAGAATTAACATCTCTCGATAAGATACTCAACATTTTTACAAGACAGCCTGATACAACTGGAGAGGCTAAGAAATTCTTTGAATTAATGTTAAAGAATGGTCACATCTCGTCAGGAAAATGTGAGGAACTTATTGCAAAAGTGTAGTTTTAAAACATTACTCATATGTTTCGGCCGTAAGAATCAGTTTTTCTACTTTCTTTACTTCTTCTAACCATAGTGTATCATTGGTGAATTGGCCATCGATAAAATCATTGAACAGTTCTCTATCTAGACCATTTTCTTCTAATTCCCTAATGAAGTTATCAACATAGCAGGTCTTAAGATCTTCGTCATCAGCATAAATCTCATAACAATCATATAATTCCACCAGTTTTTCAAAATACATAAATGGAGTGTTTCGAATATATAAGGGAGTTACCAAATCTAGATGTCTCATGAGGATAAAAACAGCCGATCCTCGTGAAGTAGCTCTGATTAAAACCTTTGACAGATCCAGATTAAAATAGTGATCATCTTCGAAATATCTAGGTTGATAATCTTTAACTTTGCCTTCAATACATCTTTTTGCACAATCTCGAAAGATGTTTTTCGCTATTTCATTCTTTTCTGATAGAGTCAAGACTGCTTCACACTTACACATCTCTTTTGATTTATTAAACACTCCGTGAGCATAACAAAATCCATCTTCTTGAGGACATTCATAACACCGAGTCCCATCAAGTTTGATTTTTTTGCAATGTGGTTGTTTGATGTCCATAGTTCTTTACATTCTCGTAACTAGAATTATATTTTATATCAATTTTGAAAAAAAAACAACATTAGCAGAACTTCTCTTCGATTATAGCATGATACACTTTAAACTATCTAATTATAATTCTTGGATACAAAGATGAAAAATCACTTATGCTTAATAATCGATTATGGAGTCTCGTTAATTCTCTTTTCCATTCGATTGAATCTACATCATCTATAAACAGATAATCATACTTTAGATAGATGTTAACTAAAATACATATTCTAGTGAGAATTCTTGAACGATGCAATTCTTCATCTTCGTCAACTTCATCAACTAAATAAAGTATCCACTTAATACTTATCTTCTTCTGGGGAGATAAAAAGGCAATCTTTTCAAGCAACCTAGTGAAATTAGCTAAAAAAAAGATCCATATTCAACACTATATAGTGAACGGGACTGGAACATAGATTTAAAGATGAGTTCGATAACAAATAACTCTTTTCTCTCTCTGAGAGAGTGATCAATGAGTCTCTTTTCGAACTGAATACTGAAATCTTCGGTACCGGGATAATACCACATATAGTGATGGATACCATTATCAACATTGTTCCAAAAAAAAGATACTCTCAAAATACACCTCTTTCGCTTTATTTCTCCAAGTATTATCTCCTTTCTCGACTATACTGTATTCTTCCACAAGGATTCTGATTTACAAGCTCTATCGAAGAGATGATTTGTGAGGCATTTTCTGGATATCTCTCTGATATCGAAACAGGAGAGTATCGTTTGAAGTACATCCGAATTTGCACTGTTCATTTTGGTATTCCTGTGCGATATGCTTATATTCATCAGTTTTATGGTACTTGTATTTTCCCTGTATAGTGGTAATCCATAACTTTTAAATCAACGATTTAAAAGATTGGATTCAAGGTAATTCCAAATATCTCCGTAGTTTGCCTCTTTCGAAACTTTTCTTAGAAACTCTATCATCTTAGCTTCATTTTCCTCTTTTCCACGAACTATCAAATCCACAAAATTATATCCTATGATAGTTGAGAAATTATTATCAAACCTAACTCTTGGTAACGGATACAGAGGATTTTGATAGTCGTCTTGCCAACCAAATTCATTTTCATGAAAATCATCGTCATCTCTTTGGATGTATACATATCTGCCTCGTACTTCCATCTTGTAATTTTTTATCCCGAGAATACATTGATATTTTTCCCCAATCATTAACTCACAGTACATCAACATATTCAAATCTCCCTCTTCTGCCGCTCTGAGCATAAATGCTTTCCATCCTTCTAATGTTGAATCAGCTTCAAGTTTATTCAATTCAAAGTTTGAATAGGGTTCAGCACCTTTTTCTTCACAGTGTTTAACAATATCAAGATTCCCTCCCAAAAATGCTGATCCATAACATTCACTCCAATTGACATCTTTTTCTTCCATTTCTGATTCTATCCGTTTAAACAGATTAAAATTTCCATCTTCTGCGGCGATCTGTAGTTTATCCATATTTTGTTTCTCATGACAAGCAATTTTTTGGATCAATTTTGTGAAAAAACAGCTAACATCAATCACTTAAGTCAGCTTTACAGAAAACATCTCGTCAGAAAAATATAAAAAATTTATTGCACATATTTCTAAGACTAAAGAAACCTTTTAAAACTTAACACTATCCAAATCGTTATAGTTAGATTTAATGTGTTCAGTTACATCCACGATGTGATCATTTAACGTGTCCAGCTTAGATATGGTGTGAACCCTGTTGCATATATGTAACAGTTTCGTAAAAAGGATATGTCTTATTTCGAGATTTTTGGTCACTTGAAAATCTTTCTCCTCATTTATTTTCTTAGATTTTGAATTACCTTTAGCTATACGCTCCAACTCTTCAATGCTCTTATACAGTTCATTAATCTTAGTGTTCTTAAGATCGATGAATAGGTTGAGGTTAAGAGAAAGTTTTTCCATGACAACGCTTAGAGTTTTCAGTCTCGATTTAGCAAGAGAAAATTGCATTCTCATTATGCGCTCAGAGCTTACGTTAATAGCTTTAGTCATGAGGGTAGGATGTTTGACAATCTCACTCAGTCTTACCACCGGATAAACAGCTAGATTTTCGTTAGGACAGGCCAGTTTGAAGGATAATCTTTTTGAGTCGAGGATAGTCACAAAGTTAGTCATCTTTGGATAACTTGAATTATCAGTAATTAAGAAAGATACTCCTTCTTGTGTCTCTATACCTATACCTGCTACTATCGTACCTGCTGTGTTGTAGAAACCCATTATGATTTCAAAAGGTACTAGATCATTCTCTGAAATAACATAAGTGTAGTTATGATTTGATTTGGTCACTATGCCTCCCTTATCCAACTTTACGAAAACAAAGTGTCCTGATTTGTTCAAACATTTAATATACTCACATAGATTTACGGTATTGATCTTGTCTACGATTTTATAACCTTTATCCACGAGATCAGTCTCTATCTTTGACATTTACAATAAATCAGAATCTTTACTGACATTTGAAATTCTTTATTGTGAGTAAGTAAATAGTCTCCGAGGAGTACCTGAATAAACAAATTAGATACAATCGGTAGTCAAGTTAGCATATCAACAATAGAGCAAAAAGTTACTAATGATTTACTGACGGAATCGGATCAATCATGTTCGGCTAGCTGTAGTAATATTATAGAAGGTCAAAGTATATTTGTCAGTGGGAAGGTCAAAGATATCAACATAAATCAAACATGTACTGCAAGCACAGTTGGATGTGTTATGACATCTGATTTAAGTAGCTCACTAGACAATATTCTTGACTCAATTTCAGACCAAACTCAAAGTTTTACGGACAGTATGATATCGTTTGTTCCTTCCTCACAGGTAGAGAAGAGCACTCAGAAACAGATTTTAAACAATAAGATATCACAGATCTCAGTAGCTACATGTAATGCAACTTCTGAAAACATTAATTCGAACAGTATAGTGTATGTTACAGGATCAGCCGGAGATATTAATGTGTCACAATCAGGTGATGCAATAGCATCATGTACGATGAATACTCTAAGCAAGATTCAGACTTTTAACAGTGAACAAGCCCAATCAACTCAAGATGCAACAAGAGAAAATGTTTTTGTGGCTCTCTTCAGTTCAATAGGAGGAATTATCCTAATTATAGGAATTATCTTAGTATTGGTACTTTTTATGCCTCAACTTCTCAAGACATTTACTGGCTCTAAAGCTACTCCCGCTGCTACTGAGAATGGAGGAAATGGAAATGGAAAGAGTTCAAGTGGATTGCTGTCTAAATTCAGTAAGTATGCTCCTCAACTAGAGGAAGGGGCAGAATTCCTCGCCTCAAATCCTGAATTGCTATTTTTATGATCTTTTAAAAGTTTATTTTCTCAAATTCTCTCCCATCCATATCCCTCTCCACAATCACATGTTCCAGCTGTCTTCCATACTCCATCGATTTTTATGATTTTAAAAGTCTAATACTCTCATTCTCTCCCATCCATATCTCTCTCCACAATCACATGTTTCACGCACCATCGATTTTTCTCAAAGGTTGAGATCTTTCTATAACAGCATTATAGTAATCACCATAGAATGATGTCTTAACTTGATGAATAGATCCTATCATTTCGTTTTGGATATCATCTTTCATTAGCTCTATTTGAGGAAACTTAGGTACATAAGTTATTTCTTCGTCTGTGTATTGAGGACCAAAATCCAGAACAAATACGAAAGGTCTCTCACCTTCGTTCAGAACATCTCCCATGACAAAAGGAAGTTTCTTTCCATCAAGAAGAAGCTTTGATTGATTGATATTAGCAGTTTTTCTACTAAGGGTGAGAACAGCAATATTGAGAGTATCAATAGTTACACAGGCATAATCACTTACTGGTGTAAACTTTGTTATATTCTGTTTCAAGATAGAGTAGACAACTAAGACTTGAAGACCATTAAGATCTAGTTCTCTTAAAGTTTTATTTCTTATTTGATACTTTGAGATAGCCATTGCTACAAGAACTTTTTGAGGGATAGTGATATTATTACGATTGTATCCTGGAATAGCGATATCAGTACCTCTTTGTAAATATTTGATCAATCTAGAAATATATGTAGGGGATTGTCGAGTTGGATCGATAACATTAGAATTTGTTTCAATGGCTCTAACAAATCTAGGCATAGCTTTGAGTTCATATGGAGTAGCTATCTCGAAACCAATACAACATGAATCAATATCAAACCTGTTAAGAATATGAAATGGATTTTTTGACTCTTGAAGTATAAATTGAACAATTACAGCATTTGAATATGGACCTCCTACCATAATAGGAATAGAAATTGAATATTCTGTTCTAACAGGTATAAGAAAATCTCCAACATTTGTGGAATAAAAATTATATATATCCTCCTTCTTAACAGATTTTTTGTGTAATTCAAGACATATCTGAACTCCTTCAAGTATATGATTTAAGGCATTAGGTCCGTAGGCAAAAATATCAATATCAGACCATTCAGTTTCAAAATTGTTAAATCTAGCAAGGGGATAACCTCCAGCAACAAACAGATTAAGGACATTACGAAGTTCATAAAGAATATCGTTTGCAGATTTTCTTAACTTTTCTCTACTTGATTGAATCTGTTCTGGAACTTCCTTCTCTTCTTCATATGCTTCAATAGTGTCATAATCCGAAGGTCTATGATCCATTTCACTTAAACGTACAAAGATAAGTTCACCTTCTTTCGCATCTTCATAATGTGCACATAGATCAGTTTTCCTCGATTCACATGCACTATACCACGAAATTCTATCTTTGATGGTTAGCAACAAAGGATAGATAAAATCAACAGACAAGCCAAGAGCAAGATATCTGACTGTGTAAAGAAGATCATTCCACTTAATTTCGTTAGGTTTCAAACGAGCTATTGTAATATTTTTAGTGATCACATTGATTATCATTCTGATTGTATTTCTTGTCATTCCATCATTGCTAACACTAAACTCTTCTGCATCACGATCACCTTCATACATGTATCTGAAGGTAGATTCTTTAGGCCAGTTCTCGATCGCAGTCTGAAAGGTTTCATCGTTGATAGAGAATTTCATTGTGTTTACTTATCGTGGTATTTTCTGCACACAATTTATCATTTTAAAATCTTCTCAAAGGTTGAGATCTTTCTATAACAGCATTGTAATAACCTCCGTAGAATGATGTCTTAACTTGATGAATAGATCCCACCATTTCATTTTGAATATCATCTTTCATCAACTCTATTTGAGGAAACTTAGGTACATAAGTTATTTCTCTGTTTGTATAAGTATCATCCATCACCTGAGTAAACTTGTAAGATCTTTGACCTTCATTCAGAACATCTCCTATGACAAAGGGGATCTTCTTTCCGTCAAGAAGAAGCTTTGATTGATTAATGTTCTGGGTAGTTCTCATAAAGGTGATAATAGCAGTATCAATAGAGTCAATAGTTATGCAAGCATAATCACTTGCTGGTATAAACTTTGATATATTCTGTTTCAAGATAGAGTAGATAACCAAGACTTGAAGACCATTAAGATCTAGTTCTCTCAAAGCGTCATTTCTTATTTGATACTTTGAGATAGCCATTGCTACAAGAACTCTCTGGGGAATAGTGATATCAGCACAGTAGTATCCTGGAATAGCGATATCAGTACCCCTTCTCAAGTATTTGATCAATCTGGAAATATACGTAGGGGATTGTCGAGTTGGGTCGATAGTGTTAGAGTTTGTTTCGATGGCTCTGATAAATCTGGGCATGGCTTTAAATTCATTCGGAGTAGCTATTTCGAATCCAACGCAACATGAATCAATATCAAACCTGTTAAGAATATGGAATGGATTTTTTGATTTTTGGAGTATAAATTGAACATTGACTATTAAAACATATTTTTCATATCGATTCCAAATCGGGATAGAAATTGAGTATTCTGTTCTAATAGGTATATAGTAATCACCAATCTCTGTGGGATAAAAATAAAGTACATTAAACTTTTTCATAGATTCGTCATACAATTCAAGGCATATTCGAACTCCTTCAAGTATATGATCCAAAGCATTAGGTCCATAAGCAAAAATATCGATGTCAGACCATTCAGTTTCAAAGTTATTAAATTTAGCAAGAGGATAACCTCCAGCAACAAACAGATTGGGAACATCATGAAGTTTATGAAGAATGGAGGCTGTAGTCATTTTTCTTTTCGGAAGCTCACATTCAAACTTATTTCTCATATTTCTTTCTTCATGAGATTTGATAACATCATAGTCAAGAGATTTATATTTCATTTCATCTAAACGTACAGAGATAAGTTCATCCTCTTTCGCATCTTCATAATGCGCACATAGATCAGTTCTCCTTGATTCGCATGTACGATACCATAAAATTCTATCTTTGATGGTTAGAAAGAGAGGATAGATAAAATCAACAGACAATCCAAGACCAAGATATCTGACTGTGTAAAGAAGATCATTCCACTTAATTTCGTTAGGTTTCAAGCGAGCTATTGTAACATTCTTAATAATCACGTTGATTATCATTCTGATTGTATTTCTTGTCATTCCATCATTGCTAACACTAAACTCTTCTGCATCACGGTCACCTTCATACATGTATCTGAAAGTAGATTCTTTAGGCCAGTTCTCGATCGCAGTCTGAAAGGTTTCATCGTTGATAGAGAATTTCATTGTGTTTACTTATCGTGGTATTTTCTGCACACAATTTATCATTTTAATGAATCGCTAAAAACATATCAGTGGTGTTTTGTAGCCTGATAATCTCATATCCAATTTCGGAGATCCTTGTGAACAATTTATCTCTAAGTTTCTTATTCCCATTCCAACTCTCAAAGATGAACTTTGGGAAGTGTGATCTTGTTAAAGTCTCAACAGATCCCTCAAGTACTTCTAGTTCAAAGCCTTCAACATCTATCTTAATAAATCCTATATTACTGAGATTGAAACTATCTAAAGTTCTCACATCAACAGTCTCGACAGAGCAATTATCTCTTTTCAATAGAGTTGAACCTCCTCCATCTGCGGATATTTTGTGTAAAGTAGATCTATTTTCTAAGTTTCCGAGAGCGACATTATGAGGAATAATATTGGTTTTGTCGTTGAGACCTATTCCATTACACATATATTCAAAGGTAGATTTTTGAGGTTCAAACGAGTGAACCTCTTCGAAATAGTCAGACAACAAAATAGAGTATGTTCCCATGTGAGATCCTATATCTAAGAATAGTTTATGCTTATCAGAGAACTGCTTACACCACACGATCAAAGGCCATTCAAATATTCCATATATAAGTATATGATCTGCTGTTGGGTTATCTTTAGCCATCACGAACGTATGTTTAGAGTTTTTATCCTCAAATGTGATTGACATTTTAAATCTCGATAACAACTGCTTCAACTCTATTGGTTGGTTTTTTCTTGAACTTAGGTAACCAGTCCTCTTTGGTTATGAAGCATATACACATCCAGAAAAGGACACAAATAAGTCCTACTGTCATTAATGCAACTGCAGTGGTAAGGTTTATAGGATCTGTCCATGCTTCATTAGTTTCAACATCATAGTGGCATCTGAGCCCATTTCGACTCGAAGTGGTAGAGGAGATCCAATCTGTAATGGACCTTTTTCTCTGTAGATTAACTTTTGTAGGAGGAGGAGGATACTTTATAGTAAAATAGGCAACAAAATCTCCATATATATCAAACACAGGTACATTCGGGATTTCAACAGAACCCCAATCTCGAACATCTGCATTAATTCTTGCTGTCTCATTGAATGAACAGTCCCCCTGAGGAAGATTGGAAACATAATTGTATCCAATGAATTGAATGGAAGATATAGGGATGAAGATAATAGGAACAAAAACTACGATCACAACAGCTATTAAAATTTTGCATGTATCACCCTCTGACATCGTGATATTTTAGCACAATACATGCAAAATGATAAAAAGTCAATTTTAACATTTACCTTCTAGGACCATTAAATGTTGCCCAAAGACCTTCTCAGAAATGTTTCACTATATCTTTCCATTAAAGAAACTGCTCTTATTCTCAAGGTAAATTCACGATTCAACACAATTATTGGATCTACATGGAAGAGGAAAATCATGATCGAATTTGGTCTTGAAACAATGTATAATCTTACGTGGAAGGAAACAGCTAAATTTTTGACAAAAGTAAAGATGATTAACATGAAAAAGAAATGGATCGACGGAAGGACATATGAAGAACTATTAAGAGATAGCTTAAACTATGAGCATTATTTTGATGATCTGAGATTTAAATATAGTGCAATACTCAATTGTAAACATAATCCTAACACCATTGAGATCGATAGAGATCCAAAGCAAAAAGACGCCACAAAATATCGTAGAGTTATTACTAAAGAATTTTCCATTATGTCAAGAGTTTATGATATTATCAAAAGCACTAGAGGAATATCAACTCTCTCAATTGAGCATAAATATTCCTCTAGTGCTTTTGATTGGTATGGATATGATGATCCTTCAGGATCACCAAAAATTAAACTTCTGATAGATCCAATGATCTTTGTAATGAGATTTTCATACATGAATATGCATGACACTCTCAGGAGATATGTATATTGTGAAGATAAAAATAAAAAATCAGGAGAATCAATTGATATAAATTCTATGTGGATCTGGGACTTAACATATAAAGATCTCTTAGATCTTGGTGCACAATTTGGAGGAGAATTCTTCTATAATATAGATTTTCATGCTAGATTCTTTTATTCATGTTATCATCGTAAAAAATGTGATTGTACATATCTTGAACAATACATAAACAAGCTTCAAAGGGATCTTGAGGAAAACAAGTATGAAGAATATATAGCCATGAATATAAAGAAAAAAGTCATTACTCATGAATTTAAGGTAATAGCTCTAGCTGTTATCGATAGGGAAGGTATTCATGCTCGTGAGAGTCAGAATTTCTTTGGTCAAAAACTTGCTGATGATAAGAAAAGTATGAATAATGAGATATCTCGTCTTATAGATCCCATGTTCTATGTTATGTCATATGAATCTATTAACAAAGTTCATGTAAATAATCTTTTCGAAGATGTTATGGCAAATCATAAAAAATGTTCTCAATAAAGCTAATGAAAAATATTGAATAATCTCTATCAAGCTTAATCCATGTGAATCGTTTACCACATTTACACATTCCGGATGAGAAAGACTTTTGGGATATGAGGAGGGAATAATTGTAAATTTCTCCTTTGTGATGGGATAATGAATTATTTGGTGATAGTTACTTCGAAGAAAATGTTGTGTGGTCAGAAGAAGCTATAAGAATTCACTGTTCTCACGATGAATTAAAATTTTACATAGGAGAGTTGAAAGAAAATAAACCAATCGAAAAAATGTTAGATTATGTTTCTGAGAATTATTAGTATCAATTAAAATCTTTTTACGAAGCAAGGGAGATAAAAATGCGGATGATGTGTCAGTTGAAAAAATTTACCAGTCTCCTACTCGCGAAAAGGACAAATAGATATCTGGACACATTTGAATGAATTGATAGAACATTACAGAATGGGAGGAATGAGTAAAGTTGAATTTGAAGACAGATGGAGTATGGAAAGAAAATTGAATGAGTTAATCCAATTCACAAAATAAGTATTAGGATTAAACTCCTGATGTGATCTTTCTTTGAATTATAGAGCATTCAAAGAATCACGTTAACTATCAAATCAATTTTAAAAGAATTATTAGCATTGATTAAAATGTCGAGAAGAAGTATGAATTCTTTTTACGAATCTTCAAAGGATATCGCGAGAGTCAAGGAGGAAGAATTGTTAGAGTTGGAACTTGTCAAGACAATGAATCATTCGATTGGATGAAACCGTTGTTAGTTTTAAAAATGATATAACGAATTGAGTTCTGATAGTACTAAAAAGGGAAATGTCTCCCAGGAAATCAAAGGATGATCGAATTCTCAACAAGATTCAGATGAAATGGGATAGGAACACAAAAGATCTTGGAGGTTACTTTATCAGACACATTGATGGTAACACTCATAATAACTGTATCAATAATCTCTCTATGGTTCACCCAAAGGATGCGTTCTTACATTCAGATTGGGTAATAGACTGGGTAATTGATCTTACAGACGAGGAAATCGCATTTGTTCACATGAATTCTGCTATGTTAGTCAATATCTACTCTTAAAATAATCGCTTAGTTTTAAAAGTCGATAAAGATTAAACAACATACGTGAACAAAGTTCCTTTATAAGTCTTATTAAATCGACAAGCTTTTTCGATAGAGTTCTTCGGATATCCAAGAGCTTCAGCAGCTTCAGCAGATGAGGAATATTCATTAATGGGATTTCTGTTCAAGGTAGAATGAATTACTCTCTTAGCTTTATGTTGATCTCCAGAATTAACATACTCTACGTAGAACTGTCCCTTCCTGTACCATTTACCAGATTTAAGATATCTTGCAATAGTTGAGATACCCACATTCAATATCTTTGCCGCTTCAGCTCTAGACTCGAAAGTCCGCACAATATTCTTATCTTCATCGACTTGATTGATGGAAAACTTCCCCGATCTAACCATTTGTTTGACTCTTAACGTTGGATCGGAGAATCTTCAAGCTGCATACAACCTCGTCAAACAATGACTTCGGAGATTGTAAATGTGGTAAAAGATTCACATGGAAACGACTTGACGATATCATCAAATAAAGATTAAGACATTTATCTTTCTTATTAAAATGTCAAGACGAAGATCTAAAACTTTTTAATAAGAAAGATTAAGACATTTATCTTTCTTATTAAAATGTCAAGAAGAAGATCTAAAACTTTTTACAAAGCCTTATCTCACCCATATGACCCTCTCGCTGGACACGAGGTTGATGAGTCCATCTACAGATCCGCTGGGGTACCTGAGACAGGCTTTGTTGAAGTGGATTCTTGGGTTCCAGGGAACATTCTCATGGATGATGGTAAATATGAGACAACGTCTATGGTTTCAATAGCATACACCAAATGGGGTTCAGGAAAAACCTTAGTCGTCTTCCTGCATGGTGTTCCTACAAATAGAATTCAGTGGTATCCAGTTCAGAAAAGGATGGCAAGATTCTGTGAAACTATAAGTTTTGATATGTTAGGTCTTGGAGAATCAACGATGCCTTTAAGAAAAGATCTTGCTTCATGGGAATGGATTAACGATACAGTTTGGTTAGGGGCAGTAATGCAAAAACTCTATGGAGATAGACAGTGGGTATTTGTGGCGGACGATTGGGGTGCAGGTATTGCACTTCATTATGCAGCAAAGAATCCTGATAGTCTTCTGGCACTTTGTTTGCTCGATCCAATAGCATTCGATTCCTACGGAGTAGCTGAAATTCAAGCAATAGGTCGATTATCGGCTGTTAAGGATCAGAAAACATTTGAAATGTTAACAGGAGCTTTCGATCAGACACTTGTGCAAATCTACAAAACAATGGTGAACGACTCAAGTAAGTTTAATCAGTACAAGTTGAGAGACATTAAATGGCCATATGTTGATGTTGACTATGAGAGATCTAAATATAGAGATGGTGAAGATGCTGATTCCATGACATTAAGATTGAATTTTCACGCAATCAGAGTTTTGGCAGATAGAGCTTCACGACTTGCTCCTGCACAATTACTTCCATATGATGAAATTGAAAATGAGAGAGGTGTAGATTATTCAAAAATTAAGGTTCCTGTATTAGTTATGTGGGGAGAGTACGACAATATGATGTCTGAGTCACAAAGACATCGTTTTCAGTATGTTTTGGAAAACACAAATGTACAATTGATTAGAGTACCTCGAGCTGGACATTTTGCGGGTATTGATCAGCCTGAATATGTTTCTTCAACTATTCTTAATTTCATGGTTGAAAAATTAGGAAGGAGATCACTCGAAGACATATTCCTCGGATTTAATGATCATCAAACTATCTGGAAAGGAGATGAAACAGAGCTCATACACGATCTCAGGAAGATCTATAAGATGAATGTATGATATTTTAAAAGTCTGTATCTGATGATACCAAAATCCAATGACAATCCATCAAATTGATTTTGATAGCGCATCTTAAATATAATTAAACATCATGTCAAGACGTTGTGGTGCTCTGACTAAAGCTTCAACGTTGTGCACGCGTAGTATCAAATCTGGACAACCAAGATGTTTTCAACATATAAAGAGTGTCAAACCTGTATGCTCTGAAACATCTTGTAATAACGAAGTGACAATAATTAACACACAATGCAATGATTGTTCTTCTAATCTTCAGAAGCTTTGTGGCGTTGAGACGAGAAGGGGAAACACATGTACTAATAAACCTTCTAATGGAAATCTTACATGTAGTAGACATACTATCAAAGTTACTGAACCTTTCTTTGATCACAAAGAAGATCATTGTCCTCTTTGCGGAGATTTGGAAGAGTGGAAATGGGCTAGCGATTTCGGATTTCCAAACTATATGATCTCTTCACTTGGAAAAGTATTTAACATTACCACAAAGAAATATCTAAATGGAAGTGTTACTGATCAAGACTACATCGGATTTAGATTAACAAAGCACGATGAATCTCATAAGAACATAAGAATTCATACACTTCAAGGTGTTGTATTTTTTGGACTTGAATTACTTGGCAAGGATGATAAAGTTGTTATTACTATGGATCACATTGATTCAAATAAGAAAGAACATAATTGTACATGTTGTAATCTTCGTCCAGCTGATCGATCATTACAAGCTAAGAATAGGAATCCTTTTACACCGAAAGGTAAAACTGTTCTCAAAATATCTGAAGATGGAGAAACTGTTATCAGATATTTGACCATAATAAGCGCCGCTAAGGATTTGGAGATAGATCCTAGAACTTTGATCAAACATTGTGATGAAGGTACATCCATTGAAGAACATACCTATCGATTTGAGACAAAAGACGATTATGATGATCAAACCTGGAAGTCTACTTCTGAACTATATCCAGAATGTCAACCTCCAATTGAAATATCTGATGGAGGGATGTTCTGTAGAATTAACAAAACGCCAATGATGGGATCAAACATCGGTCGCTATTTATCCATATCTGGCATTACTGGACGTGTTCACAAAATCGTATGGACTGTTTTCAATAATAGATTGGTTCCAGATGGTTATGAGATATCACACTTAAACTCTAACGGAAAAGATAACAGATTAGTTAATCTCTGTCTAGCCACTCATTCAGAAAATGTTAAAGTCACTATCGACAGTGGAAAGCATAGTAAATGCATTATCACTAGGAAGCATTTTCACGATGGTAATTACATAGATTTTATAAGCAATGCAGCAGCTGCAAGATCTTCTGATGATACGTCAGAGTCAAGTGTTAGACGTGCTGCTAAAGGAGAAATTGAATCAGCTGGAATGTGTAAATGTGGCAAAAAGTTAACATGGGAACAAATCATGATTTTAAGATCGACTGTGGAAACAAACACAGAAATGAGAGAAAACCAGGCGAAGATTAAACGTAAAATCACAAATAGATCATGGACTCCTGTGAGACAAGTCTTCCATGACGATACACATAAAGATTACAAAAGTATCAACGAAGCTCTTCGATCGAATAGTAAATTATCACAATCAGGAATATCTGATGTATTAAGAGGAAAGCAGAAAACATCCGGAATGTGCAAGTGTGGTAAACGATTCAAATGGATTAAACTTGATAGAGATGGTTTACCTATATGTGTGAGTGACTAATTCATGTTTAACTTTTTTGGGATTAAACTACATTATACGATCATTTAAAAGATTATCAGCCTCCTTACAGATTGTAATAAACTAAGAAAATTAGTCCTCTACAAAAATGAACTAACCTTATTAACGTAATATAATTAAAACTGTCCTCGAGAGAAATGAAGAAACAAAAATGTTTAGGATATACCGTCATGGGAAAACGTTGTACAAAAAACACACCATCAATCTCTGATTACTGTCACATACATGATAAAACTATAAAAAAGAAAGTGGTGGATTTCAAATGCGAAAAAGAACTGCATAGTGACACTGTAGTTAAGAGAAAATGTTTAGCATGTACTATCGCAGGACCACGTTGTAGAAATGATGCAACATCATACTCCAACTACTGTAGTATACATGGTGGTACTATAAAAAAGGAAGTGTGGGGTTTCGAATGCAAGAAAGATCCACATCAATCCATTCTAGGAAGAGATGCAGTAGAATACGCTCTAGTGGAAAGTCATAGTTTCATAGAGGTACTAAGAACATATAATTACAAGATGTATGATATTCAGTATCATCTTGGAAGATATCATTCTAAGCGTACTCATCGTATTCTCAGGTTTATTGATATATTGATAAGGAAACAAGGAGAGTTCCTATGCTCTAAATTCGTGATCAAGAACTCCTATTATCATAGGTTTACCCCCTCTTGGAATCATTCAAGTCACTGCAGCGATGGACTTTACTACATAAAACAGTTTAAACAATGCTACGACATATACAGTGTATTTATAGGAACTTTCTTATATGCATACATAAATCATGAAGGAATTGCAAAGAGGAGGTTTCGAGAGTTTATAAACAGATGTAGGGAAAAAATTCGAAAAAGAAGATATGCGAAGAAAGAGCTCGGATATCTCCGCAGGATCGATCAAGAATAGTATCTCCCTAATCGTTTCATCATCAGAATGTGTGAAATGTGCATTGTTCATGTGACGTTGTCTTTTAAAATACTTAGTGGTATCTAATAATTTGTCCAATTTGAGGATGCCAGAAAATAATTGATCCATCATTTGTCAGAGCCATTGCCATTTCTCCCCATTCGATAGCTTTAAAATCAAAACCTTTAGGAGAATAAAGTACTCGTCTATATTCTACATTTGAGTTAGAATAAATCGATCCATCATCTCTAAGAGATATTGAAAACTCTTTTCCAACACAGATAGCTTTGTATTTAGTATCTTGAATATTAATAATTCCCCTCTTCCCCCCAAGAGACAATCGATCCATCATCTCTGATTGCCACTGAACACCACCATCCAACGGAAATATCTTTAAATCCAGAACCTTGAGGAGATAGATCAGCTCCCCCCCTGCTAAATGAACATGATGATTGAAAGAAACTTTCGATTACTTGCTCAAATTTTAAAATTGATCTAATAATAAATATCATGACAAGGACTGTAAACGACAAGAAAATACTCACATATCTTACTGGTGTAGAAATATTAAGCTTGTTTTCCAGAATATATCACTTATTTCCTCAAAAATGAGTGAAGAGGAAAAAGATAGAAAGATCTTCTGGGATAATATTGTTCAAAATGTTCAACACTACTTGGTAGATGGGTTGGATCAAGAAAATCCAGAAACTGACTATGAAGAATATTTAGATCGAGTTTTTAAATTTCAAGCAGAGTTCAATATGAAGGCTCTAAACGATAAGAAAGAATGGTTTAGCATTGAACTAATCTTGAAATCATTCTTTTGTTCCAATATGTCAGCAGATTATGCGGGTGAATATCATTATGAGAATTTTCTTCCTCTTTTCGAGAGAATTGCAGAACTATCTCCCGGGGGGAAAATCTCTATCAAATGGATTCTTGGATTAAATCATATCAAAGAAGTAAGAGAGGCTGATGATCGTTCTCCTTTTATTTGGAAAACACACAACCAAGAATATATACAATCACTCAAACCTCTTGTAGCAATGTATCAAAAGGTTCATCATCTCTTTACCTGTGATCTTGAAGATGATCAAGACGATATAGAAGAAGAACTTCATGATTTTCCTTATTTCGAAGGTACCTATGCTCATGCATCTTATCTTCATCAACTGGAATCGAACGAAGAATTTACACAGTAACATCTACTTCATATAGAAGATGAAGTTTTTAAAAGTCTATGTCCAATTCCAGGATTTAGATAAGTATAAAGTGGTCTTATCTAACAAAGGTAGTAAACTCCCATTCACCATCAGAGATTTCGAATCCTTTCTTGCGTGCCTTTTGAATTCTGATTTCGATGTCATCATGATTCTTGTCAAGCAAAGTCACGGTTTTGCTTGCATGAGCCTGTCTAGCACTTTCTGTAACACCGAACATCCCTTCGTGAAAATAGCATCTAACATAATCCAAGGTAAAGTCGTTAACCAATTCTCGAGGATTTTTCATCGTGGATAAGATGAGTTGGATTGGTTTACCTCGAGGATTTTCGAATGTAGCTACTTTCGTTAGATTTATCTTTTCACAGTAATTATCATCCGATTCTTCTGGAATATTACCGGTAGCATTTCTGATGATTCCCCTTAATTTATTAAAGATACCGAGATCTTCATTCAACACAAAGATATCAACGTCTCCAACGGATTGCTTAGGAACAAATTCATTCAAAGCATACACAACAGAACCTCCAGCGATAACTCCAAGATTGTTGATCTTGATGAATGTTTCCTTATCAAATCCTGTTAAGTTAATGATGCGATTCATCTTGAACTGTAAACGTTTTGTACTCAAATAGGATGAAAAAATTAAATCAGTTTTTTAAAACTCTATCTTTGATAATGTATTCGACTATATCAAGATTGGTGAATCTGATATGTTCATTTACAGGAGAACCTCTAACCATGATCTATCAGATTCACGTATGTACAGAAGAAAATCGTTATGAAAATATAAATTGATTATAGTTAAAATTTAATCATTTATTAAAAATATGAATCCAGGATATGTTTTAGAAACTTTAATTGATCTGATTGTTCATTACAAAACAAACCCATCATTTTTTGACATACCAGAAGACGAAAAGAGTACAACATTATTTTCAATTGAAGATAATACTCTTGTATATATGGATCTAAGACAACTAAACTGCCAATTCAGCGATGAAATGAAGAATTTTATTGTTCAATGTACCGAAAAGAAAACCACGATTCCCATGCTGTTCAAATATGAGAATTCATTTCGAGTGTACAACATTGATTTTGATATTTTTGGAAATCTTGAAAAGATAGAAGACAAATATGTATATTTAACTACAGAAGATGATGAAAATGCCGTAATGATGCCTAGAGAAGGAATAATTAAAGAAGTCAGAAAAAGAGTTGAATATCATAATAAGCACAAAAGATCATTATTGATCTAATCGAGTATCTCTTCGATTTAAGAAAGATCTATGGTATGAATGTATAGTTTTAAAAGTTAGAGATTCTCTTGCACCACTTAATGAAAATATCTTGAGGGATATCTCCTTTCATGAAATTTATCACTCTACAGATTAGTTGGATATTATTTGCAGTGTAATCTCCTGTTGAGTCTATTCTATCAATACTAAGAAGCTTATTAACCGATCTGGTAGATCTTAACGTCATTTCAACTCCGCTAAGAGCACATTTGCCGTTTTGATTGTAATACATTGAAGATATATCTTTTGCAGTTATTTCAATATAGTCTTCTCTACCCCTTTCTTTGGCACTATCTTTGACGGTTTTGAGTCTTCGTTTGATAGCAAGATCAAGATGAGGGTTCTCAGTTGCCTTTGATACATCTTTTTGAATTGTCATCGTTTCTGAATTAGTCTCACCTATATGTTGACACCAATAGACGAATTCTTCTTGTTGAAGACTCTGTTTCATAATGTTGACAATGCAACAGACCAGTTGAATGTTGTCAACTATGTATCCTTTAGCGGGATCGATTCTATCAACGCTGATATTGCAGTAATGTGCAGGATTCAGGTGTGTAGTCTCTTCTGCCTTAGTTCTCGGTTTAAAAACATAGGTCATTTGTATACCACTCTCTTTGCATAAATCCTTCTGTTCATGATACAGGTTAACGATGTCCTTCTTCTCAATGAGAACATCTCTATTTTTCTGCTTAGACTGTTGGATAATATCATTGAAGATAACCGAGATATGTCCTTCAAGTGTGTTTCTTCTCTTTGCTTCTCTTGATCTAGAACATGACTTACAGTATACTGAGAGACCATCAAATCTATTTAAGCTTTGAAAGAATTCGGAAACATTAATGTCATCTTTACATCCTGAACAGTGTTTTGTTCCGGTTGTTCTCATCACAAATCTCTTTCCTCTACGAATAGCATTACAACAGTCTTTACATTTACCTTGTCGTTTTCCATCACTAAGCGTAAATTCATCAAATGTCTTATCATCTCCGCATTCATTGCATATTTTTACCATTCTCTTTTCCTTTGGTTTACATGTTTTGCAGATAGGATAATAACCATTCTTAGTCTTGTAGAATTCGTCAATATTCATTTCTGTTTCACAATAAGAACACCATTTCTTACTTGAGATGGCCAATAATTTCAGTGCATGTTGTCTCTTCTTAAGACGCTTATGATTAAGAATGATGTTCTTACACTCCTTACATTTAGCATTTCGTCTCCCACCTCCCTTGAAACCAAATTCATCGAACGTTTTCTCGTTTCCGCATTCATTGCATTTCTTAGTCTTGTTTTTCTCCTTTGGTTCACATATCTTGCAAAGTGGGTAAGTCTTTCCCTTACATCGAGGAGCAAACGAAAAATCAGAAGCAGGCTTTTTAACTTTACAGAAGGGACACAGTTTGACAAGAGTGAACAGAAGTTCATCTTTCGAATCAGTAGTTTGTAAATTTGTCATTCAGATATTGAGTATGTTTTGACTTTTTGTCTAAAAGCGTTATTATTTGATCACTTTTAAAAAATACCTTCCATCGCTTCATAATATGAGATAAGAGCTTCATAGATCAATATCTTCTGTTGACGAGTAGCGGGAATCTCATTTTCTCCTGGTCTTGAAAATAATCTTTTTGTCTTCTCCAAAGCATCTTGACGTTTCTCCACATCATAATAAAACTTAGTATTGAGGTGAAGATAAGGTCCAAAACCTTCAGCAAGCAATCTCAACGATTCTGGAAATCCAACAACACTTTCCATATTATGATAATGTTCGAGAATTATCCCAACACAATTATTCGCCAGAAAATCTGTACCATTGACACAATTATCAAAACATGTTTCGATATTGGAGTTGATCAATCCAATAACCGCATTAACTACACTATTTTCATCAAACAATGACAAATACATATCTTGTATCGAGTCAGAATCATTATCGTAGAACCCAAAAACGCCCATCTTTTGTTTCGTTCTGTGACGAGATTCTTTAAAATGATCATTTTTGCCTCTAAAATACATATATTTATGTATACTTGTATCAAGAGTAACTAAATGATGAAGATAATCTCGAGAAACAAATACTGAATAGAGAAAAG
>SDBT01003605.1_pt1 | contig 26673 bp, 29 predicted proteins | sample 2277101 | NCBI WGS metagenome assembly SDBT01 (sample SAMN10404973, study PRJNA504765) | marine sediment metagenome | isolation source: marine sediment core GS10_PC15, 103 cmbsf | place: Arctic Ocean: Southern Knipovich Ridge | collected 2010 | reverse complement strand
TCCTTGATCAACTGGATGTGTGATTCAATTGTAGGTCCGGACGAAAAGGTATATTGCGGTGGATATTTGAATAACAGAATAATGAGGTTCTGGCCGGAAGGGAACAAGATCATCCTGGAGGATTTGGGATATCCAGTCGAGGAGGAGATCGATGCAGCTATTATCAGGGTCATAGGTTTTACTTCTGATAAAGGTGGTAATATTTTCCACATATTGATGACCGACAAAGGTTCCTATATGATGTCCTACAATATCGGCGGTAATACAGTAAAAAATCACGGACTTATGATAAAAGATGGTATCAAGGCTAACGGCTGGAGGTCTGCAATAGACGATAAGGACAGAGTCTACTTTGCAGATGTTGGAAACATCCCTGTGAATCTTTGGAGGTTTGATCCTGATGGGTAATCTGTGTTTAGTGGAGAAGTAAAAAAACCTGCCAAATATTTAAAAAATAAGTAATTATTTGTTATTTAAGACACCAGATGATTAAAATTTGGTTCTTGTATTTAAAAACTAAAATTAAATAAAAAAGGACAAACAATGATTGCTATCGAGGTGATTTAAATGGATAGTTTTATATTATTTAAAAATGCAACTGTCTTTACCCCTGTGGTAAGAATGGAAGATTATTATGTCATTGTACAAAATGAAAAAATTCTTAAATTGGGAAGGATGAAAGATCTAAGAGCTGAAGAATATAATTATAGCAGGGTAATAGATCTAAATAATGATTATAACATTTGTCCAGGATTTATAGATATTCATACTCATGGAGCATTAGGTATTGATTTGACTTTAAATTCGGAAAGAATGGAAGAAGTTTCTGAACATAAGAGTAAAAATGGAGTTACCATGTATCTTCCCACTTTTTTGTCAGAACTGGAAGGTTTGAAGGGACATACAGAGCAACTGGAAAAAATATCCGATTTTATAAAAAAGGGTAGTGATTATGCAGTTCCATTTGGTGTCAATATGGAAACACCATACCTTAGTCCAAAATGCGGAATGCAGAAAGGCGAGTATAATTTTCCACCCACAGTAGAAAATAACGAAGCACTTTTAAAGGCAGCAAAAGGGTGTATAAAAATAATAACAATAGCGCCGGAAATAGATGGCGGTATAGATGCGATCAATTTTTTTAATATGAATGGAGTAATAACCGGACTGGGACATTCACTCACTGGAATCGAGTTAATGGAAGAAGCTATAAATAATGGTGCCAATCTGGCCACTCATCTTTTTAACGGTACCTACCAGGTACCTGCAGCCGAACCGGGTGTCATACCTGCAAGGCTTAATGAATATCTTGCAGTCAGAGATGATATTTGGGCAGAAGCAATTGTAGACTCTAAAGGGGCTCATATAAATCCGACCATAATGAAATTATTTCTGAAAGCTAAGGGAGTCGATAAACTCATACTGGTTACTGATAATCTTTTCTGTGCCGGACTTGAAGATGATGAGGTGATATTACCAGATGGACGTACAATTTATAAGGATAATGACGTATACAGATTAGAAGAAGGTCATCTGGGAGGAAGTGGCTACAAGTTGAATGGTGCATTAAAGAATTTAAGGAAACATACAGGTTTGGCACTGATTGACTGTATAAAAACTGTAACCAAAAACCCATCAGAACTTTTGAATATGCAAAATAAGGTTGGACATATCAGGACGGGACTTGATGCAAACCTGACCATAATCAATGACAATGTTGATATTTTTCTTACAATGGTAGGTGGAAAAATATGTTTTAACAGGTTTGAATAAATTATTGATGACTGATTATGGAAGGATCAATTATGAGACTAAAAAATAAAGTAGCGATTATAACAGGATCTACAAAAGGAATAGGAAAAACAGCAGCTCTGATGTTTGCAGAAGAGGGTGCAAATGTAATAGTCACCGGAAGGTCCGAAAAAGAAGGAGATGAGGTATCAAGGTTGATTAAAAAAAGTGGTGGAGATGCTCAATATATCAAGGCCGATGTGACAAAGAAACTGGATGTAGAAAAAATGATTGAGAGAACCTTTAAGAAATTTGGAAAAATAGATATTTTATATAATAATGCTGGTCATTTTTATCTTGAACCGGCCCCTCATCTCTTGGAGGAAGAGGACTGGGACAGAATAATGGATGTTAACCTAAAGAGTGTCTACCTGTGTTCCAAGTATGTTGTACCTGTTATGATCGAAAACGGTGGAGGTTCCATTATTAACACTTCTTCGGTACAGGGAAAAGTAGGTTATAAGAATTTGATAGGTTATAATACCTCAAAAGCGGGGATAATCAATCTGACCAGGAGTCTGGCATTATCTTATGCTCCAATGAAAATCAGAGTAAATTGCATATGTCCTGGGCCGATCTATAATGAAGCATACAAAAGAAGCACAATAAGTAAGGATCCTGAACTAGAAATGAACCAGTGGATGGGAGTGATCCCTCTGGGAAGACTGGGCAAAAGAGAGGATGTTGCAAAGCTGGTAATATTTCTGGCATCTGATGAATCCTCATATATTACCGGGGAATATATTACTATAGACGGGGGTTTAACTACCAAAGCCTGGACTCCATGGGACACTGAAAAAACAGAAATGATTAAATATTCCGGATAGGATGGTGCTACTCATCAAAATTTATAAGAGTAAATATAATAAAAAAAGGAGGAGAAATGAAAATAATGCAAAGAGCTATTTTGAAAGTTGTTCCTGGAAAATCCAAGGAAGCAATTGAACTCCTAAAGAAGGAAGAAGTCTTTAGGGAAAGAGTAGGTGTAAATCCTTGGAGGATGTATAGATGCTTTGCAGGTCGTGATGGTGAAGATATGAATACATTTTATTTCGATACAGATTGGGACAGCTTGGCTGATTTTGAAGACTTTTTAAATAAATTTATATCTGAGCCAGAAATGCTAGCATTGACAACAAAATGGGAACCTATTGTTGCAAGCCATGAAATGGAATTTTATATGGTTATAGAAGATTTATAGAAACCCTTTTTTCAGGGGTGTAAGTAGAAAAATATCTGATGCTGCTAGAGATTGGAATATAGCGGTGATCAACAATGAAGGATTGATATATCTTATATGGAAAAATTGAAATTGGATGGATATGAGTAAACATTTAAGAAAAGAAAAAATATTAAATTATATTGAAGAAAAGAATGTGTGTTCTGTAGAAGAATTATTAAAGGTATTTAAAATATCTATGTCTACCTTGCACAGAGATCTTAATTCTCTTGATAGAGAAGGCAGAATCGATAAATTTTATGGAAAGGTAGCAGTAACAGAAAAGAAAAGTCTATTTAAATCAAGAATAAATGTAAATGTAGATCTAAAAATAAAAATCGCTAAAAAAGCAATTCAATTTATTAATAATGGAGATTGTATTTTTTTAGACAATTCCACAACTGCTTATTATCTTGCCAAGGAAATATGCAATTCTTTCTATAAGAACCTTTTAGTTATCTCAAATAATGGATTCATATCAGATCTTTTTTTAAATAATAATAATATTGACTTTCTTATAACCGGGGGTTCCTTAAATAAAAAGCTAAATTGTTATGTAGGTCCCCAGGCTATAAGGTCAATTAATGATTTTAATGCCAATATTTTCTTCTTATCCACCTCAGATGTATCAGTAAAAGGTGAAATAAGTGACATTTTTTTCCCCGATGTAATAGATGTTAAAAGGAGGATGTTAAAAAATTCAAAAACTTCCTACCTTTTAGTTGATTCAACAAAATTTGGAAAAATATCTACAGCTAAATGGCTTAATCTGAAAGAAGTAGATCATATAATAACGGACAGCAAGATTTCCCAGCGGGAAAAAGAAAATTTTAAAAATAAGGGAATCAAACTGATTATTTCATAAATGTCAGGTAATTATTTTTTTAGTTATATAGTTTATGATATTAAAAAAAGTTATGCATATCAGGAATAGGAGGCTATTTATGAAAAAAGCCTATTATCTCTAAGACGGAGTATGCATAGGACATGTGAGAAATAATTTTTGAAAAATATGAAATACATTGCTGGAATAGATATTGGAACTACTAATATAAAAGGATTACTCTATTCATCCAAGGGTAAACTAATGTCCAGTGCTTCTACTTCATATAATAGTTATTCATTAAAGGAAAATTATCACGAACAAGACCCTGATGATTGGGTAAAGGGCTTCATAAAGGTATTAAAACCAATTACCAAAAAAAGTTACTTAAGAAATAATCTGGAAGCGATTTCTATATCCACACAGGGCGGTACTCTGGTACCGGTAGACAAAGATTTCCAGCCTCTATGCAATGCAATAACATGGTTGGACAGAAGGGGAATAGAGGTTTTAAATGAAACCAAGTCCCTTAACGGAAAAAATGTAGAATTCTACAATAAAACTGGCTGGCGACTTGACTCATGTATGTCATTTCTTCCTCTATGCTGGATCAAAAAGAGAAAAAAAGATATTTTTAATAAAATTTTTAAAGTGATGTATGTTAATGATTATGCATTAAAAAAAATAACAGATACTAATTATCACGATCCTTCAAACGCCTCAATAACCTTATTTTATAATATAAGATCAGAAAAATGGGACAGTGATATATTAGATTTAATTGGTCTGGATAAATATAAGTTTTCAGAGGTAAAGGAGTCAGGATATTTTATCGGGTTTTTAAATAAACACGTATCTAAAAAAATCGGTATTGATAGAAAAGTAAAAATAATTAATGGAGGTCATGACCAGTATTGCTCATCTATTGGATCAGGAATCCTGGACAAAAGTGAGATATTATTGGCCACAGGTACCGCCTGGGTAATATTTAAATTAATCGACAGGATCATACTTGATAATAAGAGATTTTTTACCATTGGAAGGCATATTTTACCAGGTAAATATGGTCTGATATATTCTACTCCTGCTGTTGGAGTTTCTCTTAAATGGTTTGCCAGAGAAGTAATAGGTTTAAATGATGAAAAAAAATTGTTTTCCATAATATCAAAGAATAAGAAAGAACTCTCCCGGATAAAAAATAATATAATATTTTATCCTTATCTAACCGGAGCTTTCGGACCAGATTTTGATATGGAAAGAAAAGCAGCTTTCCTAAATATTGAAATAGGTCACAATAGACTTGATTTTATCAAGGCAATAATGGAGGGCATAGGTTTTCAACTGAAAAAAATATTTGAAGTATTATATGAAAAAGGAATAGAAATAAAAAAAATAAAAATGGTAGGCGGAGGTGCCAGGAGTGAGATATGGCCCCAGATAATTGCAGATATTACCAATTTGGATATTTATATCCCCAAAGTTGAAAATATCGATTTCGCGAGTACTGGTGCTGCAATCATAGCCGGATACGGTGCAGGTATTTTTAATTCCATAAAAAATGGATATGAGTTTTTTAGGCCAGAATTTATAAAGGTAAAACCGAATCCTGAAAATGTATTTTTTTATGAGAAAAAATCCATGCTTTTTATGAAATCTTAACCCGGTTTTAATTTGAAAAAAATTAATAATCTGTAAATAAATATTTTGGAGAAATATATGATAGTAGATGCACATTATCATTTGTATAAGAGTGAACATTGGAAAAGCGTACCTGATTGGGAAAGACCTTTGATCATGGCTGGATATTGGAAGGGTGTTGGTGAGGGATTAAAGAAATTCAAGCCTATAAAAAATATCGAGGAAAATAAGGATTTAATAGAGTCCCTACAGATGAAAAATGAAGATGTTGATTCACTTATTGAGAGAATGGATAAAGAAAATATAGATTATTGCATCTGTGCCGGCCTAAATCTTCAAAGGGAGTGGGAAGTCTATATTCCAAATGAGTGGATAGCCGAACAGATTTCCAAATACCCTGATAGGCTACTGGGATTTGTCTGTGTAGATCCAATTGGTGGCAAAAAATCTGTTTATGAATTAAGGCATTACATTAAAGATATGGGTATGACAGGACTTAAACTATTGACCTCATATGAAGGTATTGATCCTGCAGATCCGAAAATCTACCCCTTATATGAAGAATGCATAGATCTGGATATCGTTGTACAGAATCATACCGGCTGGTCCCTGGGAGGAGAACTTAAATATGAGGATATGGTATTATTTGATAAAATAGGTAAAATATTTCCAGAGCTTAAATATCAGCTAGTACATACAGGTTATCATCAATACTATACCGCGATTATGTTAATGTTGAAACATCCCAATTTCTTTGGTGATTTGGCCTGGTGGTATACATTTCCTACCAGTGAGCTTGTACGTTGTATAAAACTTGCAAAACATTATGGTGTCATCGATAAACTGATGTGGGGATCTGACAATAGAGTGTCCCGGCTGGAAATAGAAAGATTGAGATCACTTCCGGAGATATCAAAAGAACATAATATAAGTCCAGGATTGCCGGATATAGATGTAGAAGATATTGAATTAATACTGGGTAAAAATGCACAGAATCTTTATAAATTGCCGTACAGAGGTGATCCTATCACTGGTAAAAAAAAGACAATTTAGATATAAGGAGAATGATTTGAAACCTAAAGATTTTCAAAATATATTAAAAGGCACTGTACTGGCTACAACCACACCCTACAAGGAAGACCTTTCAATTGATTTTGATGAATTGGGTGAATTAATTGATTTCTATTGCAATCATAAAATCGGTCCGCTTGTTATAAATGGTTCAACTTCGGAGTGTTCTTCAAATAGTATAGATGAAAGGGAAATGATCCTTCAAACAGTAATCAAAGCTAATAAAAACAGGCTTCCCATTATTGCTGGTTGTTCAGATTCTAGTACAGGTCAGGTCATAAAAAGTATAAAATACGCAAAGAAAATCGGTGCATCAGGTGCAATGGTCCATCCACCGTATTATACCTTCCCTGGTCTGGAGGGACTATACAGGCATTATAAGATAATTTCAGAGGAAACTGATCTGGGAATACTGCTTTATCTCGATTCCAGCATCCTTCGTACAGATCAAGATTTTATAAATAATCCGTTATTATTAGAGAAAATAATTGATATTCCAAACATAGTAGGTTTAAAAGACTCGGTATTTAATCATTGGTTCCATATGTATGCTTGTGCTGATTACAGGGATAAAATTGCAGTACTCTGTGGCGGCGGGACTTGCATGTACATGTTTGGACGAGATTATGGGGCCAGGGGATATTTTGCTGGACTGGGAAATATCTGGCCGGAGATTGATTTAAAATTCATGAATGCTCTGGAAAAGGAAGATAGGGATAAAGCCACGAAAATTGCTTATGATTATGACATGCCTTATATCAGATATTTTCTCAATCAGTCTGGAGGGCATGACTATATTTCGGGGATAAAAGCATTACTTGATATGGAAGGTTTACCGGGCGGAGGTCCTGTAAGGCCCCCACTTTCAGACTGGCCAAAAGATAGTCTTAATTCTTTAAAAAAGGAAATGGTAAAAATTGGATTGAGGAGCAATTCAAATTATTAATTAAATTTATTAAGGGAAAATTGTCAAAAATGGAACATATAAAATTTAATATCCCTTTTGGTAACGAGAAAGTTACTATAAGAGTCCCTTGCTCAAACTATATAAAACCAAAAAGCAAGACCAGTATTAAACCCTTACTTGACCCAGAGAATGAAATTAATAGGTCATTAATAAATCCAGTAGGTACCATTCCTTTAAAAGAGATGTCAAGTGAAAAGAAAAATGCTTGTATTGTTATTTCAGATATCACAAGAAATATCCCCTACCGGATAGTACTACCGCCCGTATTAAGGGTACTGCATGCTTCCGGGATCAAGAAGAAAAATATTAGATTATTAGTTGCTGTTGGGTCTCATAAGGTCAACACAGAAAAAGAATTAAGGTTGATGATCGGAGATGATATTTTTGAAAAATATAATATTATTACCCATGATTGTCTAGATGATTCTATAAACGTGGAAATAGGAAAGACCAAAGATGGTAATAAAATAAAAATAAACAGAAACTTTATAGATTCGGATCTCAAAATATTGACAGGAGGTATTGTGCCTCATGGATGGGCCGGATTTTCAGGTGGACCAAAATCTATATGTCCGGGTATAGCTTCTGCAGAGACAATAAAGGTCACGCACTCCCCCAGGATCCTAAATGACCCGAGTGTTCAAAATGGAGTGTTGGAAGGTAATATTTTCTATGAAATTACAACTGATATCGGATCAAAAGCGAAGGTAGATTTTGTAGTAAATGTGGTTTTAAATGAAAATAAAGATATAATGGGCGTTTTTTCTGGAGATTTAATCAAAGCTCATACAGAAGGAGCTAAACTGAGTAAAAAATTCACAACTATTACATACCCCGATTATTTAGATATAGTAATAGCAGGTGGTGGTGGTTACCCTTTAGATACATATTTATATCAATCGGTTAGAGCATTATATCTCGCTAAAGAAATAACAAGAAAAAATGGGACCATTATATTAGTTGCTGAATGTGATGAGGGAATCGGACATGAAGGTTTTGAAAAACAACTTCATAAATTTAACAGCATGGAAGAATATGAAAAAGATATTTTAAATAAAAAAGATTTTGAATTGGGTCAATGGGGTATAGGGTGGATTTATGGATTAGCAGAAGTAGCAGATATTTATATCTATAGCTATTCAAAGTCTATTGATAAATTACCATCAAATATTTTTAAGAGAACAACAAATATTCAGAAATTATTAAATGGTTTGATAAATAAAAAAAATAATTCAAAAATAGGGGTTCTTAAAGATGGTACTTTTTATATTTTCAAAGTTAAAAAAAAGTCTAAAAAATATTAATTTTAACCCATTATTTTTTAAATAGAGTTGAAAAAATACTTTATTTGAAAAAACTTTTGACTTGAGGTGAAGTGAAAATGAATAATAATATTTTTGATTTATCAGGAAAAACAGCTATCGTAACTGGTGGCAGAAGAGGTTTGGGACAAGCAATGGCTAAGGGTTTAAACGATTATGGAGCAAAGGTTGCAGTAGTCGGCAGAACTGATGATTTTAAAGAAACACTTTCAATGCTGGATTCAAATTCAATGGCATTCACAGTTGATATTCTAAAAGATAATCAAGTAAAAAAAATGGTAAAAAAAGTTGAAAAGAGTTTTGGTACTGTGGATATTTTAGTAAATAATGCTGCATTGAGCCTGGTTCAGGATACTTTTAAAATGTCTTCAAAAGGATTCAAGAATGTTGTTGATACTAATATTTTGGGGACATTTTTATGCAGTAGGGCGGTATTCAAAGGTATGAAAAAGAAAGGGTCAGGCAGGATTATAAATATTGCCAGTGTCTACGGCATGGTTGGAATAGATAAATCTCTTTATGTAGACGATATAGATAAATCTTTTGACCTGCATTCTTACACATCATCAAAAGGTGGCGTGATTAATCTTACAAGGGACCTTGCTGCTTACTGGGGGAGATTCGGAATAAATGTGAATGCTATAAGTCCTGGTATGATGATCACCAAAATCCAGAGAAAAGTCTTTGATAAGAAAGTACTGAATAACCTGGAGAAGAGAATTCCTATGAAAAGGGTTGGTGATCCAAATGAATTAATCGGTGGTGTTGTGTTTCTGGCTTCAGAAGCATCAAGTTATGTAAACGGTTGTAATCTTGTTATAGATGGTGGTTGGGTCTGCTGGTAATAAGGTATCTATCAATTTTTTTGTTTAAGGTAGATATACAATAAAAATAGATAAGAAAGAGAGGTAAATATGGAATGTCTGGTAAATTCGATTTCATTGAATAAAATTGTTAAATATTTTGACGGCCAATGGCAGGGTATGACTACTGCCTCAGATGGCGCATGCTATTTTGGTTCTTCAACACATTCACCATTACATGGCAGTTCCTTTTTAAAATTTGATCCGACAAATGAAAAGGTATCAGTTCTTGCTGAAGATATGACAGAAGTATGTAGTGAAGACCTGGCAAAAACTCCTCCACAGGGAAAGATCCACAGTCCCATTGTAGAATGTGATGGATGGCTTTATTTTACAACACATCTTTCAAATTATTGGGAAGAAGCAATAAATAAGTATACAGGAGCTCATATTATAGGATATGAATTATCTTCTGGCAGGTTCAGGGATTTTGGTATTGTCCGGAAAAGATTTACCATATATTCTGCCATTAATGTAGATAAGGTGAATAAAAAATTATATGTGTTTGTTGTACCTTGGGATAAATATAATGTAGAGCATGATGGAAGCCACCTATACCAAATTGATATCAAAACAGGTGAAAAAATTGATTTAGGAACTGTACCACCTGATGGAAGAGCTCCATGTTTCTGGTTTTTTATTGATGATAAGGGTGATTGCTGGTTCACATTATGGAAAAAATTTCATTTCTTTTTACCTTCTGATCAAGGTGATTTATATCAATTTGATTCAAGGACTAATGAGATCAATTGCTATAAAAATGTCTTACCTGTTGGAAAACTAGCTCCAGATGGTGATCCTGCTCCTGAACAATTAAAGACTGAGAAGGCCTGGACATGGGCAGCGCCTTTACAAGAAAATAAAAGATGTCTTTTTTCTATGGGACTATTCGGTGGCGGAGATGAAAGGTTATGGATTTTTGATCCAACAAAAAACATAGAAGATGGTAAGGCATTCCAGCCTGTAGCATATATTGGAAGCACATTTTTATCTGTAGCTTATAGCAATGACCGCGTATATTTCATCCAATATAAGAACTTGGATGATGCCCGCAATTATTTCCCGGAATTTGTCCGGGAAGAGAAGCAAAAGGATATTGAATTTGATGACGACCTGCATTTACGGAGTGTTTCTTTAGACCAGGCTACTGATAAGGGTGTGACCGATCACGGAAAAATTATAGATAAGGACGGCCGAAAAGTTTCTATGATAGAATCATTGGCAGTAAATGATAAAGATGATGTCTTTATGAATGGCAGCTGGTATTCTTTGTCAGAAGATGAGGCATCACATCAATATATCTGGCAGGGCCTGAAAGACAGTTATACTGATATGTGTGATACTTTCAAAACTGCCAGGGTTAAAGAGCATATGGTGATGCACCACGGCCAATTTTTTTCCTATGTAAACGTATCTAAGGATATTAAAAAATAATCATTAAGAAAGGAAATTATGAACGCAAAAACATCTCTTATTGGATTCTATGCATATACTTACCCAGAAGCAAAAATGAAAGAAAGAATAGATAATGCTGTTGCCTCCCTGAAAGAAGAGGGAGTGGAAGTGAACTTTATCGGCTATGTATCAGACCGTGATGAAGAATCGATTAAAAAAGCAAAGGAAAAGCTGGAGAAAACTGCATATGACAGCACCAGCATCACACTAGTTATTGCGGCCTGGGTTGAATCCCCGCCGGTAATTAGCGTTATCACGGATCATTTTCATATGCCTATGTTAATGTGGAGTATTGCTGGATATAGGATAGATGCTGGCCTTGTTGCTCCAGCAGGTGCAGCAGGAGCTACCGGACTTAACTTTGCATTGAAGACTTTTGGTATAAAACATGTTTCTCTATATGATATTGTTGATAAAAAATCTAGGGCAGATGAAGCTGCTGGGTTTATAAAGTTTGCAGATTCCCTGAAGAACTTGAGAAATACAAAAATTGCTTCCTTCGGGTATGCAGATATGGACCTGTACCCCTTGATGTATGATGGTACTCTTATAAAAAAATATACTGGGATACATGTGGAAAACCTGGATCTTATAGAACTGAAAATGCTTATGGATGAAGTAACGAAAGACCAAATATCAGCCTTTGAAAAAGACCTGTACAATAAAATCAATTACATACAGGAGCCTACCGAACGGGATTTAGAGATCCTGGCTAGATCATATATAGCTATTAATAAGATTATTGATAAGAAAAATTATAAGGCAATATCTTTGAAATGCCAGTTTGGTATGTCAAAGCTTATGAATTTTTCTCCCTGCATGCTCGAATCACTGATTGGTGATAAAGTAGACACCATATGTGAATGTGACATACCTGGATTAATTGCCCAGGTTATTGTAAAAGAATTGACCGGAACTAAATCCGTTTTCCAGGAATTTTATGAGTTTTATGAAAACAGCATGCTAATCGGGGCTTGTGGATTTGCCCCTCTCAGCATTTGCACCGGCAACAAACCCTCTGCACAGGGTCATGACTGGGGAGATTCTGGAGGCATTATGAATGTTTCAGATATTAAGACTGGAAGGGTCACTCTTTTCAAAATCTATACAATTAATGGACAGATGCATATGCATCTTGTTACAGGCAATGCAAAAACACCTGAAAAATGGCAGGAAGATGGCTGGGAAGGCAAGGGCCCAAAACTTCCCTCACTAGAAGTCGAATTAGACAGTAGTCTGGAGAAATTTCAAGAATATATCTCAGGCCAGCACTATATAGTAGCTTATGATGATATTTCAAAGCTTATGAAGCGATATTGCATGTTCACAGGGATTAGATATAACCAGCATGAACAAATAGATTTTGATTATAAATAGCCTATATTTTTCAAAGAAAAGGTAAATTTTTTTACATGATTAATTCTAATGATCAATTAATTCTAAGTATTGATTTAGGGACTTCTAATATAAAAGGAGCCATTTATAACCTAGATGGAGTTGAAATAGCTTTCAAATCAATAGAATACGATTTATTTACCCCATCTAAAGATATAGTGGAAAATGATGTTAGGAAATATTGGAAAGCACTTAAAAATATCATTCACTGTCTGATTTTGGAAGTAAGAGGCAGGGTAGATAATATCATTGCTGTCAGTACAACTTCTCAAGGTGAAACTATTGTTCCAGTAGATAAAAAAGGAGAGCCCTTATGTAATGCCATAGTCTGGCTAGACAGCAGGACCAAAAAAGAAGCAGTTGAGATCTCAAAAGATTTTGACCAGTACAAAATGTTTACTCTTACAGGTAATCCGGAAGTAAGTCCTTCCTGGCCCGCCACAAGAATAAAATGGTTTAAGAAAAATAAGCCAGAAATATTTGTAAAGACTTATAAGTTTTTGATCATCGAAGATTATATAGCCTTTAAACTTACAGGTAATTATTTCGGTGAAGCTTCAGTTTATAACTCTTCTTTCTATTACGATTTTGTAAATTCTAAATACATAGAGCCCATGTTGTCTTATTTAGATATAACTCCTGAGAAATTACCTGAAATTGTAAGACCAGGGACCTGTATAGGGAATATCACAGAAGAAGCTTCAAAACAAACTGGTTTAAACACCAGAACTAAAGTAATTATGGGGGCTATGGACCAGATCTGCGGGGCAATTGGTTCAGGAAATATTGAAAAAGGATTGATAAGTGAAACCACAGGGACTGCCTTTGCTATGGTAGTAAGTATAGCTAAACCTATATTTGATAAAAAAACAAGTTTGCCGTGTTATTTGCATGGCATTCCGAATTTATATACTCTTTTACCCTACAGTTTTACAGGTGGAATGGTTTTGAAGTGGTTTAAAGATAATTTTTTTCAAACTGAATCTCTTGAGAAAAACATTGATATTTATGATATTTTAACAGGTCTGGCTCAGAAAGTACCTCCTGGTAGTGAAGGTTTAATAATGCTTCCACACTTGGCTGGTGCATATTTTCCTGAATATAATTCAAATGCCAGAGGAGTATTTTTTGGTATAGGTTTGAATCATACCAGGGGGCATTTTATTCGTGCTATTATGGAATCCCTGGGATATATGATGAGGTCTAATCTTGAATCTCTTAATAGTCTGGGTATAAAACCAAAAAGAATTCTTTCTATTGGTGGAGGTGCAAAAAGTTCGCTCTGGTGCCAGATGAAATCTGATATAACTGGTATTAGAATAGAAGTCCCTGAATATACTGAAACTGCCTTATTTGGAGCAGCAATTTTAGCGATAGTTAACCTTAAAAAGTATAACAGTATTGAGGAAGTCTGTAGTAAATTTATAAAATTAAAAAGTGTTTATAACCCAAATATTAAAAATAAGAGTATTTATGATAATGTTTATAAAAAATATAAAAATTTATATAAAAATCTTGAAAGTCAATTTTAAGAACAGATGGAAAAAACAATAAATAAAACAGATGTGGTAGTAATCGGTGGAGGAGCGGTGGGAACAGCTGCAGCTTACCATCTGTCCAAAAGAGGTAAAAAGGTCATCCTATGTGAAATGCGCAATATTGCTTCTGGAGCGACTGGTAGATGCGGTGGAATGGTGGTGCACTGTTATGGAAGAGAATTGAATATCGATAAAACTGATTATAGACTAATGTTTACCAGAGCAAATACTGAGATAATGAAAGAGTATCAAAAAGAATTTGAATTAGATTTTGAATTCCAACAAGTGGGATGCCTGGATATAGCCATAAATGAAGAAGAATATGAGGATTTAAAAAATCTCATAAAAATTCAGAAGTCCAAAGGCGATGATGAAATCGAACTTCTGGATAAAAAGCAGACCTTGGAGGAAATGCCCAACTTAAATCCTCAATTGATATATGGTTCAAGATTAAGAAGGTCAGATGGTAATCTTAGTCCGTTTCTGTTGACAAGGTCTCAAGCTCTGGAAGCAGAAAAGCTTGGTGCTGAAATAATGACATATACAAAAGTGAAAGAAATAATCATTAGAAAAGGGGAAGTCTTTGGAGTAAGAACTGAGAGTGGGATCATTGAATCTGAATACGTTGTTAATGCAACTAATGCATGGTGTGACTTTTTAACAAAAGAAACCGAAGTGATACCAGTAAGGGAACTTGCTATGGTAACAGAAAGACTCCCTAAACTTCCTTCCCAGCCATTCGAAATGCTGGTGGGTGGGGATTTTGCCTATGGGGCCACGCAGACAGCTGCTGGAAATTATAACCTGGGTGGACCAGGGCCTTGCCATTCGCCTGAATATGATTACTATGATGAAAATATTTACATTGATGAAGTTTTAAGAGTAATGTCTTATATTGTAAAAGTATTTCCCAGCTTAAGAGAAGTCTCGGTTATAAGATCATGGGCAGGCACTATGGGATTTACTCCTGATGGAATGCCGTCCATCGGACCGATGCCGGATATAAAAGGACTATTTTTAACTGTGGGATATCCTGCAGGGATGTCATGGGCTGCTATATCTGGAAGACTTGCTGCAGAATATATATGTGATAAAAAAACATCCCTTCCAATTGAAAAACTGAATCCCGGAAGGTTTATCAGTAAACCAAAAATTAAATGGCCTCAACCTTATGATTTATCAGTATGCCATGAATTTTTAACAACAGGAGAAAAAAATTGAGAATTAAAGACCATCCCATTTTAGGAGAGCTAAATGAAAAAAAAGAAGTAGAGATAATATTTGACGGGAAAAAGATAAAAGCATATGAAGGAGAGATGATATCAGCAGCCCTCATTGCTTCAGGAGTAAAAGTTTTTAGATATACTTCAAAATATAATCAGCCCAGGGGAATCTTTTGTGCCATTGGTAGATGTACTGACTGTGTGATGGAAGTAGACGGAAGAGCTAATGTCAGAACCTGTATTACTCCAGTTAAACAGGGCATGGTCATAAATACCCAGAAGGGTTTAGGAATCTGGAAGGGAGATTTTAGTTGAAAACAGAAATTGCAGTAATTGGAGGAGGTCCTGCAGGACTTTCAGCAGCTATTGAAGCAGCCAAAAACGGGGTTAAGGTAACCCTTATTGATGAAAATAGTAAAGCCGGAGGGCAGTTATTTAAGCAAATTCACAGGTTTTTTGGTTCAGAGGAACATCTTGCCGGAACCAGGGGATTTGAAATTGGTAATATGCTCCTTAGAGATGCTAAAAAATATGGAGTAGAAATCTTACTAAATAATGTAGTATGGGGTCTGTTTCCTGACCTAAGGCTGGGAATAGCTGATCAGAATCGTATAGATATATTGGAACCCAAAAAAGTGGTAGTTGCCACAGGAGGAAGTGAAAATGCTTTATCCTTTCCCGGGTGGACACTTCCAAATATTATGGGTGCAGGAGCAGCTCAGACACTCATAAATGTAAACAGGGTTCTGCCCGGGATGAGGGTAGTAATGGTTGGATCTGGAAATGTAGGCCTTATAATATCTTATCAACTTGTGCAGGCTGGAGCTGAAGTAGCCGCAGTTGTTGAAGCTTTGCCGGATATTGGTGGTTATAAGGTCCATGCATCTAAAATAGCCAGAATGGGGATTCCTATTTTAACTTCTCACACAATCACCAGTGCCTACGGTAAAAATTTCGTAGAGAAAGTAGAAATTGCTCAATTAGACAAAGATTTTAAAATAATAGAAGAAAGTAAAAAAGAACTGGAAGTGGACATGGTATGTATTGCTGTGGGACTTAGACCCCTGGCCGAGCTTTGCTGGATAGCGGGAATGAAATTCTATTATATTTCTAAACTGGGTGGATTTGTCCCCCTTCATGATGAAAATATGCAGTCCACTAAACCGGGTATATATGTGGCAGGTGACGTAACCGGAATTGAAGAAGCATCTACAGCCATTGAGGAAGGCAGGATTGCAGGGATTGCTTTAAGCATGGAAATGGATAAGTTAGCTAAAAAACCTGGAACAAAAATGCTGACCCAGGCAAGGGAAAGGCTTAAAGCTTTAAGACTTGGTCCTTTTGGAGAACATCGCAGTGCTGCTAAAAAAAGTATTCAAAAAAGATATTATCAGTAGGTTGGAGAAAAAGGTGAAAGAAAAAGGAAGTTCCATTAAAAAAAGAAAATATGTAATAGATATAAACAAATTGAAAAAGAAAGGTCTGTACCCATCTCCGGAAAGATTTAAAAAGGGGCCTGTAGTAGTTATAGAATGTGACCAGGAGATACCATGCAATCCCTGTGAGACAGTATGTCCAAAAAAAGTTATAACTGTTGGAGACCCTATTACCAATACTCCAAAAATTAATGATATTGATTCCTGCACAGGTTGTGGTCTATGTGTGGTCTCTTGTCCAGGATTAGCTATATTCACTATAGATAAGACCTACTCAAAAGATAAAGCACTGGTCACTATTCCCTATGAGATACTGCCTTTACCCCAGCAAGGAGATGAAATCTTAGCAATGGACCGCGAAGGTAAATTTTTATGTAGGGGGATTATAAATAAGGTTAAAAAAACCAAGAATTTTAATTATACAAATTTAGTAACCATTGAGATTCCTAAAGAATTTGCAGATTATGTAAGATATTTTAAAAAGGAAACTAATGATGAATGATAATATGATCGTTTGCAGGTGCGAGGAGATAACTTTAGGAGAGATAAAAAAAGCCATAAGAGAAGGTGCCAAGGATATTGATGCTGTAAAAAGAATGACAAGGGCGGGGATGGGTCTTTGTCAGAGTAAAACCTGCTATAATCTAGTTGCAAGAATAATCAATGAGATGAACGGCACCCCTTTTTCAGGTTTAAAAGGATTCACCACAAGGCCGCCAGTCAGGCCTATTCCTATTAAATTTTGGGAAATGGATAGATGAAATTTTGTAAATTTTTGAAATGTAATATATGAAATTTATAAAAAATTATTTTTACGGCGGATGGAAAAATTGTCTGTATTTATCCAACAATACCATAGATTTAGTTGTTACAACTGATGTCGGGCCAAGGATTATAAGATTTGGTTTTGCAAACAAGAAAAACCTCTTATTGGAAATCGAAGAAGATATGGGTAAAACGGGTGGAGATGATTATAGATTATATGGTGGAGTCAGGCTTTGGCATTCTCCAGAAGTAAATCCAAGAATTTATATACCTGATAATAAGCCTATCAATTATAAGTGGGAAAATAATGTATTAAGTCTTATCCAGGATACAGAGATAGAAACAGGAATGCAGAAAGTAATTAATATAAAAATAGCTTCTGAAAATAAAATAGAGTTTACTTATAGGATTTACAATAAAAATCTATGGCCTATTGAGTTTGCACCCTGGGCATTAACTTTGATGGCTAAAACTGGAAGAGCCATAATTCCTCAAGAACCATATGAGAGCTGGGATGACAACCTATTTCCGGTTAGGCCTTTAGTTTTGTGGGCTTATACAAAAATGAATGATAAAAGATGGGTTTGGGGCGAAAAATATATTCAATTAAAGCAGGATCCTGGAGCAATAGGTCCACCGAAGATCGGATTATTGAATAAGCTTGGCTGGGAAGCATATTGTCTGGATGGATTTGTTCTAATAAAGAGATATAGCTATAGACCCGATTTTCCTTATCCAGATTTTAATTGTAATACTCAAGTTTATTCAGACCCAGATTTGTTTGAACTGGAAACTCTGGGACCTCTGGAGAAAGTAGACCCCGATAGTTATGTTGAACATAAGGAAAACTGGTATTTATTTGAGGCAGAGATAAATGAAGACGAAATGTCCATAGATAAAAATCTATTGCCTCTGATCAATAATACTGATATACCAGAATAAAAGTAATGTTATTTTATTGAATTCATAGATATAGTAAAAATTTATATTTAGAAAGGATAATATAATGTCAGGAATTGAAATTAGAACCAAAAAGCTTTTCAAGGGTAAAAAGAACCTTGTCATCTCAGCCCTTGACCACGTTATGGAGTACGGTTTCCAACCGGGTATAGAAAATGCAAAAAAGGCAATAGAAAATTGTCTTTCAACAGATGGTCTTCTTCTGCCTAGATTTATGCTAAAGAGAAACTGGGACCTTTTTGGGAGTAATAATACTCCATTACCAGTAGTTAGAATAAATTGGACTTCTTCATTTTACTATCCCCTTGATTATAGGGAGGGAAATACCACAATAGCTACTACGGTTGAAGAAGCTGTCCAGGCGGGGGCAGAAGCTGTGATATGCTCCCTTTTTCTTGAAGAAAAAGATTCCCAGAAAAGGGAAACTGATAATATATCAATATTTTCAGAAGTCGTTAGACAAAAAGAAAAATTGGGAGTACCACTGATTGGAGAATGCTATGTTGTAGAGAATAAGGATATTACCAGAGAGAATTTAAATGAAAAGGTTAAGAGGGTAAGCAGGGTAATGGTAGAACTGGGAGCAGATATGGTTAAGACTTTCTTTACAGGAGAAGACTTTGATCAGGTAATCGAAAATGTTCCAGTTCCGGTATTCACAATAGGTGCTGAAAAACTTAGTACAGATCTTGATGTGCTAAAGAAGGCATATGAAAGTGTATCTTCTGGTGCAAGGGGGATTATTTTTGGTAGAAATATTTTTATGGCAAAAAATCCACCTATATTGGTAAAGGCCATAAACGAAGTCATAAATGATAATTTAAAGCCGGAAGAGGCAGTAAAAAAATATGAGCTATATTGATTATCAGAGATAAAATAAATTATATAGATTAAGTCAATATTGATATAATAATATTAAGAATTACTGGTTTATAAATTAATACACTCTTGTAGTTTTATTGTCAACAATATTAGAAGTTTTTTAATACCGTTCTATTCTCTTGGGGGAGGGAGAAGTGAATATGTTCGAAAACATTGATGAAAAAATCTTATCTGAGGGAAGAAAATATCTTATGTCTGGTTCAGTAGGAGGCGGACTTCCCATTATGATAGAAAGTGGAAAAGGTGCTGTAATAAAAGATGTAAAAGGAAAAGAATATATAGATTGCACATCCCAGGCTTGGAGTCGTGGGAAATATATATAAGATGGGGAAAAATGTCAGAGGATATTCAGTAGGTGACAGAGTGGCAGTTGCTCCTATCTATGGCTGTGGGAAGTGCGGACATTGTATCTCAGGACATGAAAACCTCTGCAATGATGTTGTTGTATTCGGGACAAACTTTAACGGTGGATTCGCAGAATATATGCTTATCCCCGAAAAAGGTATTGAAAGAGGGGTCCTGGTAAAGATAGACAGTAGCGTTCCAGATGAAGCAGCTACTATGCTTGAACCTTTTTCTTGTGCCCTTCATGGACTAAGGAAAATCGGTATTGAATCAGGAGACTCTATCCTGGTATTTGGCTCAGGTCCACTGGGGCTTGCATTTCTGCTCCTATCAAAAAGATTAGGTGCAGGGAAAGTGGCAGTTATTGCCAGAGTCAGGGAAAAATTAGAAAGGGCAGAAGAATTCGGAGCAGATATTACTTTTATCACAGAAAAAAAAGATTGGATGGAAGAGGTACGTAAATATTTTGGAGATAGTGGTATAAATATTACCATAACAGCAGCTTCGACACTTCCGGTTTTGGAATATAGTATCGAGCTTGTAAAAAGAAGAGGGAAAGTTTTAATATTTAGCGGTCTCCCTACCGGGACAAAACTCATTTTAGATCCAAATTACCTACATTATAATGAAATAACTATTTGCGGTACCATTGATTCAACTATAGATGATTATAAGCGCACAGCCCTTATAGCCCCTTATCTTGGTCTTGAGAGATTTGCTACCCATATTTTTTCATTGAATAAGATAAAAGATGGTTTTGAAACTACTAAGGATAAGGATAGATTGAGAGTAAATATTAATATCATGGAGAATAGTACTAAATAGTCTGTTTTACCTGGTTGTAGTCCTTAATATTAATAATAATGAGGAAGAAGACATGAAAAGTTTTGAATATGAACCAGCTAAATGGGTACCCTTCAGGAACAAGGAAGTAATTGAAAAAGTACGCAAAATAAAAAAGGCTGGTATCGAAAAACATAAAAATCCTGACTTAAATATAAAGGTAGTTCCAGATGATCAGGTGGAATTTATATGGATTATGGACATGTTCTACAGGATAAAAACAGCCTCAGATGATAATAAGAGAATCGTACTTATACTTCCAAGTCCTGCCCATACATATATGAAAGTAGCCATGTTGATAAACCAGTTCAGGGTAGACTGCAGCAATCTACATATTTTTATTATGGACGAATATGCGGACCAGGATGGAAACATTGCTCCAGAAAGTTATCCTCAGGGATTTATGAGAGCTACAAAGTATTTTGTCTATGAGTAAAAAAAAGAAAGGATGTGTATGAACATCTTTGGAAAAGAAATATCTAAGGAAGAGATCCTGCAAAAAATAGGAGATATTAGTCAACTGGGAGGAGTAAAATATTATGAACTTATTGATGGTATTAGCAGGGGTATCAGGGCGATTGACGTGAAATGCCCATGTGGTCTTGATTTTACAGTTCTTCCAGGCAGGGGGATGGATATTGCAAACCTTTTTTACAAATCAATTCCTATAGTATGGAGGTCAGCTACCAGGGAGGCTTCACCTGTATATTATGAGAGTAAGGGTATTGAGTGGTTACGTACCTTTTATGGAGGTCTCATTACTACCTGCGGCCTTACTACTACGGGTCAACCTTCAATAGATAATGGAGAAGAGTTAGGCCTTCATGGAAGAATAGCCAACATAGATGCTGAAAATGTCCTGGCAGATGGTTGCTGGGAAGGTGACCGTTACAAGATGTGGGTCCAGGGAAAAGTAAGAGAAGCCAGGGTCTTTGGGGAAAAACTTGAACTATCAAGAAAAATAACATCCTGGATGGATGAACCCAAAATAACCGTAGAAGACACAATAGAAAACATAGGAAGTGAAACCTCTCCTTTGATGGTGCTTTATCATGTAAATATAGGCTTTCCTGTTCTAGATGAAGGGTCAGAGCTTTTAGAAGCAGAAGCTACTGTAATCCCTGGAGACGATGAGGCAAAAAAAGGTTATGAGGATTATAATAAGTTTACTTTTCCGGTAAGAGGATTTAAAGAAAAAGTATATTTTCATGATATAGCTGCTGATAATGAAGGGTATTCCAATGTTGCCATTGTAAATAAAAATTTTAATAATGGTAGTGGATTGGGAATATGGATGAGGTTTAAAAAAGACTCCCTTCCCTTTATGACACAATGGAAACAAATGGGAATGGGTGAATATGTGTGTGGGATAGAACCCTGCAATAATCTTGGTGGTGGAAGAAAAATTGAAAGAGAAAAAAAGACTCTAAAACTTATAGAACCGGGGGAATCAATAGATCTCAGGATTGAGTTTAATATACTTAGATCGAATAGTGATATACAGTCTTTCAGAGATAATTATGTGAAATAAACTTGGAACCAGGATATGACATATAAAGAGTTCATGGGAGATGAAAAGACTTTTCTCTGTTTTGACCGGGAACCACCAGGAATGAGATTTTATTAAATTATTAAATAACAGGAGATTAAAATGACAGTAATCCACAATACATTCAAGGTAAAAAATGATATTGATAAGCCAAAATTTTATGAAATCACAAAAAATGTAAAGGATATTGTAGCATCATCTAAAATCAAGAATGGAATAGCTATAGTATACTCCCAACATACTACCTGTAGTATTATTATACAGGAAGAATCACATGACATCATATATGACGGTACAAAATTTATTCTGCAAGATCTGCTGGATGTTTTTGAAAGTATAATTCCAAAGTGCAGAAAAGAAGGACAATACTTACATCCTGGACCTGCACATATAGATCATGCTACAAAAAATTTGGGAGAGGAAGCGACATGGAGTTTAAATACTGATGCCCATCTAAGATCAGTATTATTAGGAAGATCCGAATCCATACCTGTAATTGAAAGTAATATGGAGCTGGGAGAATTTGGTGAGATATATTTTGTTGATTTCGATTCTGTAAGAAAAAGAGAAAGAAAAGTACATGTTCAGATAATAGGGGAGTAGAATTTTTAATAATAAAACAATTAAAAAGGATTCAGATGTATAAAGGCCTCAAGTTAAAACTGCCATTATTTGAGATTGGTCTTAAGGGATATATATACGGCAAAGAAGCTCTTGAGCTTGCAAAGGAAGCTGATAGATTATGTGAAAAATATGGTGTTGGAATAATTTTTGATCCCCAGTATGTTGATATCCCGGTTATTGCTAAAGAAACTAGGAAAATATATGTTTTTTCACAGCATATGGATTCAGTAATAGTGGGTAAAGGACTTGGAAGAGTATTACCTGAAGCCCTTAAAAATGCAGGCGCACTTGGTACGCTTTTAAACCATGCAGAGAAACGTATTACGCTTTCGGAAATAAGAAGGTGTATTAAAAGAGCAGACGAAGTAGGTCTTGCAACACTTGTATGCGCAGATTCTCCAGAAGAAGCTGCGGCAATAGCTCAACTTAAACCAAATATGATACTTGCTGAACCGCCTGATCTTATTGGAACCGATAATCCTGTTGGAAGGGAATTTATTGAAAATACGAAGTCGTTGGTAAAAAGCATAGATCCCGAAATAATCATATTTAACAGTGCTGGAATAAAAACACCAAAAGATGTTAAAAATGTGATAATGCTAGGAGCGGAGACTACAGGATCTACAAGCGGAATACTAAAGTCAAAAGATCCTTTTAAGATGATGGAAAAAATGATAAAAACCCTTAAAGAAGCATACATTGAAATAAATCCATTTTGATAGGATGTTTCTGATAGCATGAAATTTCTTTCAGCAGTCATACCGAGTCATCGGAAGACGAACTATAGGAGATAAAGAAAGAAAGAGAAGAGACCCAGAAAAAGATCGAAGAAGTCAAGAAGACTGAATAATACTATATGGGTGAAGTCTTAAAAGTAGAAAAGCTGCTACTGGGGGCTCTTTCTGAATTAGACGGACTTTTAGGGAGTGTAACAGATTGGGGCTGTTGCCAAACTCCTGATAATATTATATAATACTAGTTAATAAACTATTATTATATTCAGGAGCAAAGATATGGGATACCCTGCAAAGATTCAGCAGATCACCAGAAAAGATTTCAACCAGTACTACATAAACTTCCCCCGAGCTATTGCTCTGGCAATGAAGTTTTCCAAAAGTGACCCCGTGGAATGGGAGATACTAGATAAAGATACCCTGATACTAAAAAGAAAGAAGGTGGCCGGTGCAGGGGAAAAAAGAGTTTAGTCAAAGAATCTACTACAATATTAATCTAGACTCCCTGATACCACAGGATCATATTAATTACAATAGGATCTATGTCCAAAAACGCTCCGGCCCTACACAAAGACACATTACAATACAGAAGAAGAAAACCTGAGTACAGCCCTTATTATCGCTGTATTGAAGACTATTATGAAGAGTTTAATAGATCCTATGATAGAAATTTCAGCCAAAAATATGGACATATAAGACCCCATATAGAAAAGGTCATCTATCAGTATCTTGACTGTGGAATCCTTCATAATGGATTCGCTCGCATCAAGTGCCGTGGGTGTGGTCATGAAAAATTATTAGCATTTTCCTGCAGACGTCGACATTTTTGTCCCTCTTGTCATTCCAGGCGTGTGGTCGAGTTTGGGGAGTGGCTGTGTTCAAATGTCCTAAAAAAGGTCCCACACAGGCACTTTGTATTCTCCATACCAAAGATCTTAAGGATCTACTTTCTCTTTAACAGAAATCCACTTAAGGAGCTTTCGAGGATTTCATGGGAAGTTACAAGGGAATATTACAGCAGTACCTGTAGGGAGGAAGATGGCAAGCCTGCAGCTGTAGCAGTTATCCAGACTTTCGGGGACTATCTGTCATTTAATCCCCATATGCATATACTGGCAGCTGATGGATGCTTCGGAAGTGATGGATTTTTTTATGCTCCCTCCATAAGTATTGATACTGCATCACTTGAAAAACTTTTCATATATAAGATATTTAAGATACTTCTAAAAAAGGGCCTTATCACACAAAGAATAATAGACTTGATCTTATCATGGCACCATTCCGGCTTCGGAGTTTACTGCGGAAAGAGGATAAATCCAAAAGAGGAAAGATCAACAGAAAATCTGGCAAGGTATATCATAAGGGCATCATTTTCCAGGAACGTATGGAATACTTCCCGGACCAGGCAAAGGTAACCTACCAGTTTAAATACGGAAGACAAGTAAAAGAGTTTAATCCGCTTGAGTGGATGGCAGCTCTTATCTCACATATACCGGATAGGGGTGGACAGACGGTTAGGTATATGGGTTATTACAGTAACGTGACCAGAGGTAGATTAAAAAAAGAAGGAGATGAGCCCGAGACCCATATAATAGAAGATGATAATCCCGGTGGTCTTAACAGGTCCTGGGCCCGGCTCATACAGAAGATATATGAGGTCGATCCCCTGGCATGCCCCAGGTGTGGGGGAGAGATGAGAGTAATCGCGTTTATTGAAGATTATAAGATTGTAAAGAAGATCCTTGACTGGATGGGTATATATGAGTTTGGTAAAGAGAGGGCTCCACCTAAAATAGAGAGTTCCCCTGATGAGTTTGATGAATATATCCGGGATGATTATATAGACTGCGACCAAGTGTGTTAGGATGATTATAGGGACGGAAGGATATTTGGCTGTCATAAAATAGGCCTGGACAGGATATTTTTCTTATTTATTCTTCCACTCTGAGTATTTCATGCTTCAGTATCATGATCTAAGGTGCTTATTGGATCTGATAACCTAAATTAAGTTAGCTTTTTAGTTCTATTAATCTAATATAGTTTAGGATGGCTCATCAATAAACTATTTATTGATATCTTATTATACGAGCAAATTCTTATAAATAAATTTCTAAAGCGGTAGGTCCACCCATCTTCCTTCACTATTTGATATCATGCTGGCTTCCAGGACTTCCTGGACCTTATAGCCTGAATGCATATCTGCGGTAGGTTTTGTGCCCTCTGCAACATTTTTAACAAAATCAAAGGCACTGCCGGAATGGTATCTCATCCAGCCAACTGAAAACTTCGGCCCTGGAAACTGAGTAGCAGGTTTGGGATATCTCTGTACTGTCTCAATAGCCGTAAAGCCCCTTCTTCCACCTATAGGTTCTCCTGTGTCTCTTGTGTCATAGACTTCAAGGAAATTCGGCTGCATGCTGTTAAATTTAATGGCCCCTTTTTCCCCGTGTATTTCTATGCGGTATTCATCATTGGCGCCAGTAGCTACCTTCGAACCCTCAATGGTACCGATACAGCCGTTCTGGGATTCAAACATGATAAGTGCCAGGTCATCAACATCTACTTCACCGAACTGCCCGGGTTTTCCGGCAATAGGCCTTTTCTTTATAAATATCTCAAGTCTGGAGAATATCTTTTTGAAATCTCCAAGGAGGAATCTTGTCAGGTCCACGACATGTGAGGCCAGGTCATAAAGGGAACCTCCTCCGCAGAACTTTTTCTGTATTTTCCAGTAAAGGGGACGGTTGGGGTCAGAATTACCCGAATGAAGGTATGCTATTCGTGCACTATACACCCTGCCCAGAAGACCTTCTTCAATCAGCTTTTTGGCCCTCATCATAGCTGGCTGATAGCGGTATTCAAATGTTGTCTGCGAAATAAGTTCCGGATGGGCATCTGCGGCTTCTATTATTTCTTTTGCCTCAGCCAGATCCATAGCAAGGGGTTTTTCACAATTTACATGTTTCCCGGCCTTAAGAGACTCTATTATTACCTCTTTATGCAAGAAGTTCGGGGTGCAGACCTCTATGATATCAATATCATCCCTGGCAATAAGGTCTTTCCAATTATCAGTTGCAAACTCAAAGCCAGCCTGTTCCACTCCCTCTTCGGCATCAGAGACAGGAACCGATGCAACTCCTACCATCTTTAATCTGGCAGGCATGGGTTTATAGTAATAGGGGAGATTAAGGTACGAAAGGGTATGTACTCTTCCTATAAACCCGTAGCCC
>SDBT01003604.1_pt1 | contig 26675 bp, 32 predicted proteins | sample 2277101 | NCBI WGS metagenome assembly SDBT01 (sample SAMN10404973, study PRJNA504765) | marine sediment metagenome | isolation source: marine sediment core GS10_PC15, 103 cmbsf | place: Arctic Ocean: Southern Knipovich Ridge | collected 2010 | reverse complement strand
GCCAAGACGGAATTGAATATTCTTGGAAAAACAATAAGTGCCAATTACGGCAACGTAGCTTACGCTTAAGACGTAAGTCGTCCTGGATAGAATGCGCCTATGGTTTTATTTAAGGGCGTCATATACATAGGCTGGTTCGGTTTGATGTCCAAGCAGATCGAATAAGATTGATTGGACTGGTTCTTTTAAATTGGGGTCGCCGGCAATTACTAGAGCAAGATTAATCCGGTAGACTAAGCATGTAGATGTTTTTCAAGGTTTTATTTCGGACGGGAGTTCGACTCTCCCCGCCTCCACGACTGTTCTGTATATGCAGTTATAACGCAATATGGAAAGTATAGCATTGACTATGTGCCAATAATGTGCCTAATTTATAATAACACATTTTTATAATGGCAAATCCAAAAGTAACACTCCGAAAAAGACCACTGAAGAAAGGATATTCCTATCAGATAGATTATACTATTGATGGCAAAAGATATAGAAAATCAGCAGGTAGGGATAAGAACGCAGCAGATGAGATTAGAGCAAAAATGCAAACAGATATTACTTATGGTAATTTTGATATACTAATTAATAGCCCGAGAGTAATTAGCCTCAATGATTTGATAAATGAATTTTTCAATGATAAACGAAATACTATATCTGCAAAAACTCAGAATAGATATAAGAATCATTTTATTCCTTTTCAGAACTTTATTAATTCATTTTTTCCCAAGGCTGCCAATAATATTAGATTAATAGAAACACGCTATATTAAAGAATGTGTTAATAATATAGTTGAGGGAAAGTCAGAACAAAAATGGAAACCAGTAACTATTAATCGTATGATTCAATTAATTAGCTCATTGTTTATTTATGCAATCAAAAACAAATATATATTAGAAAATCCGACTGTAGGTATTAATAAATTGCCTATACCAAAACCAGATGCGCCAAAATTTTATTCAAAAAAAGAATTAGTTCTAATATGGAACAAAGTTGATCCACATTGGCTGCCTATGTTTCAATTTATGTATTATACAGGCATTAGAAAGGGAGAACTAATAAATCTCGAGTGGGAAAAGGTATCGTTGGATAACAAACCACCGATTATAAGAATTGTTTCTAACCATGAGTGGCGATCCAAATCAGGCAATTTCAATGCAATACCATTACATCCCAAAGCTTTAGCAATTATTAAAAAGCAAATTGGTATCCATGAAAAATATGTTTTTACTTCAAAGAGCGATCAAAAAATCCACCCGAATACGATACTTACCGTTCTTAAAAGAACTTTGAAAAAACTTGCCATTGAAGGTCATATTCATAAGTTAAGACACACTTTTGCCAGTCATTTAGTAATGGATAAACAGGATGTTTATATTATAAAGGAATTACTTGGGCATTCAAAACTTGAATCTACTATGATTTATTTGCATTTAAATCCTGAGCACAAACAAAAGGTAATTAATTCGTTAGAATAGACACATATGATAAATTTTTTTAAAAAGATAAAATATCATTTGGAAAACCTCAAAAAATTATCTATTATTAATTGAGCCATAGCTGCGCCCATTTACGACGATTAACAAATGTATAAACAAAACTGAACATATCAAAATAAGCACACCAAGCCCAAGTCTGGGCAAATAAAATCAAACAATATAGAGGAAAGAAAAATGAAAGTGGAAACGCAAGACCTATACTTTGCGGTTTTCTGCCGTTTAAACGGAATTGAATTAGACAGCATGAATAACTACGGTAGTCGAAAAATGTTTGTGTTTGAGGACACAGACGAATATCAAAAGCTTAAAAAGGCTTATTACTGAAATCAAGCCCGAGTGGATCCCCTATTATATAAAAAGGGTATACGCGAACTAAAAGGTTTGATGGCTAACAATTAATCAAGAACAAAAAGTAATGAAAACAAACAAATGTAATAACACTAATACCGCTCAAGAAATAGCGGAACCAGATATTAATCCATTTTATCTAACATTATCAATCAGCACTAAAACAGTTAAAACAAAAAAAGAAGGAGAACGCCTTACAGAGTTTTTTCTGAAAGAAAACATAGTAGTAAATGAAACTGAACTAACACCGCTTTTAACAAAACACCTACAATCCACAAATTTATGGCATAAGAAGAGTAACGATATATATAGTTATTGCAGCCAAGCGAATTACTCCGGCATGACCGGAATTATCGTTGATTATGATAATACTATGCTAATCCATCAGTTTAAGAAACTATACTCAGATTACCATTTTATATTATATCCATCTACAAATCATGGCAATAAAGATGAACATGATTTAAAAATGGAAAAGTATCATGCAATCTTTCCGATTGATCCAAAAGAGTGTGATATATATAATACTCCTGAGATGCATTCCCGGGCTTATCAATGAGTGTTGAACAAATTCGAAGGCATCGATAAATCCTGCAAAACTACGGATCGGAAATTTTTCCCATACAGCGGAGATCCTGATAAGTTTTTCGTAATTATCAATAAAGGACGGGATTATATAAAACCTGAGATCGAACCACCGAGGATCAATTTCAAAAAGATCAAAGGTGATGTTCAATGCTTTACTTTAGATACTGAGTTGAAAGATGAACATGGCAAGATCATCAAGGTAAGAGATGTCAAAGAAAAAACAAATATTTTCTGCCCTTTCTGTGATCACACAGAACGCGGCAATCCCGATAGTCATAACGCATCCATTGAACTAAATAAAACAGGCGAACCAACTATCTATTGTGCTAGCTGCGAATCTAGAGGCAAAGGCATTGGTGGTTCGGGTGTATATACATTGGATAATAATGAAGCTTTCTTAGTTCAGTCAAAGGCAATGGAAGTTCCGATCTTTCGAGACATCCTTTCAGATAAATACTATATAGGTGATAAGTCAAAAAGAACAGGAACATTTGAGTATCACTCAATAGCTAAACAAAACATTCCTAACGCACTTAAAAGCCGTGACATGGCTATACCAGAAAAATACCCTGAAGTAGAGTTTGACTATGACTTTGCTAATCGTATTCGGTACGATATGAAGAAAGGTTTTGTGAATCGCTATGTATGCCCTGATTTGCTTTTGGAGGAGCCCAACAAAAAAAACGTTTTTGTTGTTCCTCAGTACACTAAAAAAGTAATGCAACACATAGTAGGTAATAGCAAAGAAGTATATGATTCATTAATAAACCACTTAGCTCACATGGTTCAAACCGGCGAGAAGCTAAGAATAGCGTTTCTCTATCAGGGCGTAGCTGGAACTGGCAAATCGATGTGGTTCAATAATGTGGTTGCAGAAATATTTGGAAGATTATACTGCACACAAATCCAACAGGACTCATTTATAAAAGAGTTTAATCAATGGCAGGAATCAAATTATTGCATATTGGTAGATGAAGTCCAAGCTGATTTTACAAACAGAAGTGATCGATTAGCTAGAGTACTTAAACAAGTGATTGGCGATCAAAATATAGCAGTCGAGTCCAAAGGAGTTGATATTAAGAATGGATCGATCAACGCAAACATTTTTTTCGCTACAAACAAGCGCAACGGCTTAACACTAGAACCTACTGATAGACGATTTATTATTGGCGATTGGCAAAACGAGAACGCCTATGAACGAGAATGGTGGCTGGGTGACGATGAAATGAAGGAAAAGCTATTAGAAGAGGTTCCTCAGTTTGTAGGATATCTTAAATGTTACAAAGTTGATGAAAAAACGCTAAACAGAGTTGTAAAAAATGAAGCGCGTCAGGTTTTGATTGATCTTAGCAAGACAAACACAACAATGTTTTTTGATTCGGTTCGAAATAAGGACTGGGATTGGCTTAAGGAAAATCTTGTTCCATTTCAAATGATTAATAATTGGGATGTAGATAAGTACGAGTATCATCAGGCTTTAAAAATAGTGATCGAACAGCCGTTAAAGGACAAAATCCATCGGGACGATTTAAGGATACTTTATAACAATATATTTCAAAAGAATAAAAATGCCAACATGTTTACACGGATGTGCAATCTAAATGGAATAAAAATAAAGGATGTAGATATTGATGGTAAAACCGAAAAAGGCTATATCTTTGAATAGAATTAATAAATTGTATAAAAATTGCGATAAATTGTACTTATTTGAAAAAAGTACAATCTCGTATAAATAATAATAACAGCACTTAGGGCATTAATAACTAAAAATTGCGATAATTGTACTTAAATATTAGAGTATTATTTAAATATATATAACTAAATATAAATATTATATGGTTTTTTATTTTGTGCAATTTTCGCAATTAACACAATTAATCAGGCTATGCCCAAATAAACAATAAACCAATATGCTCTATAGCATATGGAGGATTATTATGAACACAAGAAAAGACACGGAAAGTTACAGACTGGAAACAGAAATAGGAATAGATAAGATATTTGAATGTTGATACGACCTAGGAATGTATAGAACGGCTTACAGATATCGTACTAGCCCATATGTGATCAGGTATCTAGCCAATAAACATGAATGGAAAAGACCTGCTGAGAAAGCTCCTATTATACTAAAAGGTGTTAAGGCAGGCAATGTGAAATCTACGTATTATAAAAATCTAATATTTAAGGAGGAACAACAAAAATGTTTTTAGAAAAAGAACAAAATAGCGAAATGTGTATTAATCTTGACCTGGTTATGTTTGTTTGTTGAGATAAAAAGAAAAGAATACGATTCCATAAAATAAATGGCGATCTTGTAACTTGGGTTTATCCGTCTAAGCAAAAAGCATGAGAGGATATGCAAGTGGTTAAAGGAATAAATTAAAAGGCGTATTTATCAATGAAAAACAAAACTAAATCCAAGAAGAAAAAACATAGTCTGTTGGCATTGGGTTTTAAAAGGAAGCCCGTTGTGGCCAGACAAGGATATGTTAATTCGGATATAATTAAAAGCAGGTGAAAGTGTATCCTATCGTTACTGTCTGAAAATGAAACAACTCCTGAATTATAGGAGTTGTTTTTGTGCTGTCTATGTACTTAGATAATTTTTTGAATGGGAGTTATATTTTCTCTCCCGATCTAACAAAAATCTTCCCCCGCACTTTTTATTTATTTTTTTATTAACCCGCACCACCCACCCATCGTGGGGACTCCAACATTAATCCGCACCGCCCACCCAACGTTGGCAGTTACTCATTAATCCACACCACCTGCCCGATATTCCTGACAAAGGTTTTTGCATACTGATGATTAATATGTAGAAGTTAATTGCGAGTATTATTTTGTAATTTATCATATTCAATAGGATATCTAAAAATATGAATAAAATGAATAATACCGACAAAACTGTATACATATTAGGTGCAGGTTCATCTATTAGCCATACAAATAATAAAAGCCCAACAATTGAAGATATTTTTATATTTGGAAAAAAAATAGCTCGCTCATTTGACATATATAAACAATACAGTGACCGTTACAAAGATTTGGGAAAATATATCTTTGACTTTTTTGGTTTAGACATGTTTACGGTATATAATAAAATCAATGTCGAAGATATATTGACAAGTATTACAATTTCTATCGAAAAATATCCGAATCCATTAGTGTATAAAATAAGAAATGACTTGTTGGATTTGATAAATTTTGTCCTAACCAACATTAATGAGAGTCTAACAGGAGATTATTATACCTTTAAAAACCAACTTAAAAAAAATGATTCTATTATATCCTTTAATTGGGATTTACTTTTAGATAATATTCTCGGCAGGTTATTAATATGGATAGATAATACTGATGATAAAACCAATTCTCTATATCACAATATGTTTTTTAATAGATTTGCAGCTGAACCAGAATATTATTTGGGAAATATGGGGAATTCACCTCCAGAAAGAGAAATTAACAAAGGACAATCGGTATATTTAAAATTGCATGGTTCTATTGATTGGCAATATTGTAATAAAGAAATGTGTCGAGGTAAAAATAAACTTTTTCCCGTATTTTTACCAAAAGCAAAACACTATTGTAGCTATTGTTATGCACTAACTCAACGATTAGTTATTCCACCACTATTAAATAAACAATTCGACAAATATCCTGCTATTGGAGCATTATGGAATATTGCTGCAAAAGAATTGCAATTTGCAAAAAGAGTGGTAATTTGGGGTTATAGCCTACCAAAAACCGATTTTTATTCTGATTGGATAATTAGACAAGCAAGAATTGGAGATATTAAAGAATTGGTTATTATTAATCCTTCAGTAATTAGAGAGTCACGAACGGGAGAAAATATTAACTACCCGTTTGTTAGAAAGTTTTATTCTATATTTCGTAAAATAATAGAAAAAGAGGATTGTAAATTATATACTAGTCATAAAGATTTTATAAAGAAACAAGATGTATTTGCAAAATTTCCCTTGTTGGATAAAAATAACTATTTAAATTTATTATAATTGATTATGGTTTGACCTTATAACTGGAATGTTTAATAAGACTTCCCTTATAATCTTCATCTTTCCAATGGCCCATGTGACGAGTTGAAATAAAATCAGTTAAAAATCCCATCATAATTAGGCTAGTTGCTTTATCCATACCAACATTAAATCTTTTTTCTATTGTGTCAAGACCATAAGCATCAGTAGTTAATAATGTCTTAGGAAATCTGAATTTATAAGTGAAGAATTGACCTTCTGAGCTCGCAAATTTAAGGTATAGGATAAATACATCCAGGTCATCCCCTTGATGACCTTCTACTTCGACAAATTCAATATCCCATACAATTTCGTCAATTTTCTTATTGATAGCTCCAATTTTTTTCATAATACCAATTCCTTTCTATTTATTGTCAATTATTTTGTATAATTATTCATATTTAATTGTAAGGAAATACATGTCATAAACTTGGACCACTTCTAAATTTAATTGCATCTTCTACTATTATTCTTTTCTTTTTTAAATCAATTAATTTTGTGGGCAAATCCAAAAATTTATTTGCATCATCTAAGGTTTTAAATTCATCAACCCATGCTAAATGAAATTCAATCAGGCTCCTGAAATAACCTTGTAATTGATAGCAGTGAATTTTAGATTTAATACTAAGCTCACCAATATGTATGTTTTGATTTCTTTTTTCTCTTAAATGTTCTAATACTTGTTTGTGATAATCACTTTCAGAATACAAAAAGGAGCATCTGCCTGTAACCAAATCATAATTAGCCCGCGATGGTGAAACTATACTCTCTATTGCTCCCCATAATTTAATAAATGCTGTGTTACTATCTTTTTCATCCAGAGCTCTAACATACCTTTGTAAAGCATCTTTTAGTTTTTCTGAATAATTTGATTTTTCTAATTGGTTAAGATGGCCGCTAAATTGCCTACGAAATCCTTTAATGGAATGAAATCTATAAGGACTAATTATTCCAAAATTTGAGTCAAACCAGTACCCTTTGTCTGCTAATTGCCCATTATTTTTGTGTATTGTATGAGCCAAACCCAGTTTGATTTTGTTTATTGGTACTCCTTGTTGTCCACCAAGTAATTCCATAACAGAATTTGAACCAAAACTCCATATTGCTCTAATAATATCTAATGCTCTAAGGCATTTTGTAACAGCGATTGCAGGAGTTTTTGCTTTAGTCGTGATTATAACATCTGTATATGAATTTAATTTACTTTTAAAATCTTTTACTCTTTTTTCGATTAATTTATCTCTGCCTTTATATTTCTTGGGATAGCCGTCCTTTAATAATCGAATTTTTACAGAATCTAGAGTAATGATTCGGTTTGGATACGGTAGTGTTAAGGATAAACTAGTTAATAAATGGTATATATTTTCTTTTGCTTTTAAATGTTTTTTTAATTGTTCATTTAGAATTTGAATAAAACTATCTTTACTATTAAGATTTTTTCTTTTTAGGGCAATACTGACTGAAGTTCTTAATAGACTATCTCTAACAAGCTCATCAATTGTTTTTGGAAAATCTATCATAGTTTCTAATGCGGGAAATGCATCATAAGATTCATATCCCTTAAATGATACTACATTATCTGTTAAAACTGAAAATGATTTAATTTTTTCCAGTATAATCTCAGGTTTTAACTTCTTATTCTTTTTCCAAGCAGCTTGCATTATTATTTGTTCCAAAAGTTGTTTTAAAATTTACCAAAGATAGCAGATAATTAGATTTTTTTATTTATGGTAGCATATGGGTAGCAGATTTGGTATGTTTGGTAGTTATTTGAATTAATTAACGGTTATTCTGCTATATGCAAATCCCTCTCTACAAAATGTAATTATAGAGAAGGATTTCAATGTCGGGGTGAGAGGATTTGAACCTCCGACCCCCTGCTCCCAAAGCAGGTGCGCTAACGAGAATTACTGTCTATAAAGCCTAAGGTATGAGTGCTTGTGTCCATAGAAACCGTGTCCATAATGGGTGTTTTTAAACTATTTTCATCGTTATTATGTAATAATGATGGGAAGTCACTAAAGAGTCGTTTTCTATCTAATTTTGCGTACCGTTCAGTTGTAGTAACACTTGTGTGACCCATCTCATCTCTGACCAAGAATATATTACCGTTTGTTTGAATAATCCGTCTAATGCAATAAGTATGTCTTAGTGAATGAAGCTTCCTACCTTTTACACCTAAACAGTGTAATGCTTTTTGAAACTGTTTACTATAGTATTTAATCCTATCTTCTGTAGGAGACTCAAGATAATGAGTTTTCATCTCATTTAGGATTGATAATAATCTATCATTTAGTTGTATGTGTCTTGCTTTACGATTTTTAGAATATTCTTTAGGTATTTCCATCCAATCATTATTCATTTTAGAAAAAAATGGTTCACGTAAACGACAACCTGTTTCCCTATAAAATTCAAATGCATTTTTATATCTATTTGGTAACCATTCTAATCCCAATATTTGTTCAAATTGTCTATCGGTTATGTACAATGGTTCTTCGTCTTCGGTTAATATTTGTTCTATCAATGGAATTTTATCTAATAATCCTCTTTTCTTATACCATTTAAAAAAGGTTTTAATTGCCCTTAGATTGATATTTATCGTTGTTTTTGAATGTTTATCACGATAGTATACGATAAATCTGTCAATAAAGTCGGTAGTAACAGATTTCAATGGTACTGATTTACCAATAACCTCTACTAAGTGGTTCAAAGCTAATTGATATATCTCGATGGTCTTTTTACGAATACCATTTATTTTCCGTTTTTTTAGATATTCATTTACTGCTTCATCAATGGTAAACTTTTTAATTTTGACCTGACCATTATTATTCTGCCAAGGGAATTTTATGACCATTCCTTTTTTTATATATTTTTCGTGTTTATTTACAATTGCAAGTCTCTCAAACGCCACCGCTTCTAATGTAGTAAGCAATGGGATTTCCACTTGTGGCTTGGAATCACCACCTGGAATGGACACCCTTGCATACCAATTATTTCTACGTTGCCTTATACTTGCCATATTATTTAATATAGTGTTATATTGTTTAACATAATATAATATTATTTACTTTTATTATCAACAACAAAATGTTTAACATTGTGAACGATATGAAAGAAAAACGTTCAGAGTTTATAGCCTTTCGCACTACACCAAGTATGCGAGACTTCCTAGATAAGCTGGGCGAACAGCACGCACGACCTGTTTCAGATATAATAAACCTACTATTACAATACTTTAAAGATAATCCACCCAAACAGCTCCCAATACCTAAAAAGAAGTAAGTTATAAAAACACCTATGTATGGTATATTATAAGGTATCCTATTACAATAGGCACTAAACAGTAATTTACTAAAATACGGTGAAATTGCTCTAAACATCATAATATAAGTATTTACAGTTATAGTGACAATATTTTAGGATATGTTCTAATAGGCACATGGTCACTCCTTAGGGTATACTTCAATAGGGTCATTAGGCTCATTTAGGGTACACTCTAATAGGGTGGATTTTAACTTTCTACCACATTCTCCCTTTTTCCATTGAGTCTTACTACCTACTCTCATCTTGTTAGATTTAGGTATATCATCTTCCCAACTTTGTTCTGGAAATAGTCTCCATCTCTGTTGTGATGTAATGATATCATTTGTACATAATAGTTTATATTGAGCCATATCGCCTTTACAATTACCTCCTTGGTATGTTTGGATAATGATTCCATTTGTAATGAGTTGATTGCGAGCATTTCTATAGCATTGTTTTGAATATCCACAGCGTTGTTTAAACTGCAGAACTGTAAAGGAAATCTTACCATTATTTGTAATTAGCCAATCATTTCCTCTTGCGTTTTTATTTTTTATTATTTTTACTTCAGTTAAAAAACAATGCAACAAATCTCTCGCAGCACTACTTAAAGATTTATAAGCGATACTAAACCAGAAATCATTTCTGTAAAAAACCCCCTTATTCATTTTAATTTCTTTTTTCATATCACTTTCCAACCATAAAACAGTCAATCCACTCTGTCTTAAACATTCTTTTACCAAGTGCTTTTGTTGTTTTCAATTTGCCTGCTCTAATAGCCCTGTCTAAGGTCGAGGAACTAAATCCTGTGTAGTTGATGGCACATTTTAAATCCATCCATTTTCGACCTTGGATAAACGTTCTCTCAAGTAAAAGTTCTTTTATCTCTTCGACCTTTTCAAAGAGCAACAAATTGGTTGTATTTTCTTTAATATTCATGCCCTAAATTTACCAATAATATATTCTGTAAGTCCTATTATTACAATAGGTTACATACGTTTATGAGGAGAACTATTTTTGTGTAAGTAATTACTTACAAATGTTTAGGGAGTTACTTACAAGTTTGTAAGTTATGGGGAATGCTTTTTTGCTTGCTTGTACCAAGCCATACCATTTATATTGAATTTTTCTTTGGGGTATTTTTCATTGAACTTTACCATAATTCTTTTAATAACTCCGAGAGGAGCACTCCTTCTAAAATCCTTCAAAATTTTGTTTTTCCACTTTTCTTGAGCACCTTCTCTTTCATCTTTTCTTGCTGTCATAACAAAATATTTGATTTGACCTTGTATGGTTGAATCTAAGTCCTCTATTTGATATGGATTCAGAGACAAGACATCGTCAAATGACTCAGATCTCTCTGTTTTTGGTATCTCTCCTCTATTTTTATAGAACCAATCAATGAAGCCTATTTTTAATTCTTTTAAGCGCTTAATAATTGTATTAAAAGCTTCTTTTCCAGCATCGTCTTTTTGGTCAATTTTAGATATTTTATGTTCAAGCGATTCTATGCATGTATTTAACTTTTCATACTCAAATTCATTCAAATAAATTAAAAACTCAAGCGGTTGAACCTCAGGGAATCCTTTAAACTGTTTTTTATAAGTTTCTTTTGATCGTAGATACAGAGCTTCTTCTTCTTCCACTGTATCCTTATTTTCAATCATCCATGGATATACTTCAATATATATTTTACCTAATGGCAAAGCTCCAATGTTTTTAAACTCGTTAACAAATGAAAACCATATTATTTTCTTTACATTAGGATAAACTAGTTTTTGTTCCTTTAATGACTCGCACAATTGATAATCAATTTTTGCTCCAACGTACAATTTTGGTTGTTCTGTCGTTATTAACATAAATAACTCTAAAATAATGGTCTTTGTTAAAATTACATAATAATAAGTATTTCTTTTAAGGGGTTTTTACTATACTACACACACTACGTCCATATCAAGCCAATTAGACCCCTTTAAACTGATTCTGTGAGGTATTTTAACATACTCTAACCCTATATCTTTGCCACCTTTTCTATTACATATTACACTACATAGTACTTTAAATAGACAAGACCATATTATCTGTTATTATTTGTAAATTTTATTTAAGTATTGGAGGTACTATGGACAATTATCAAATTATTGGCTTTATAGTCTGTGTTGCTGTAGGTACGCTTGTTTATAATGCACTAAACAAATATATCAAAATTACCTGGTATAATATTATTGGTCTTTGGTTTATTGGTTTTCCATCACTGGTTTTTGGCTTCTCACACGATAATGCTTTTTTATTTATACTTGGGATAATTTTTGCAGGAATAGGTGGCATTTTAGGTTTTGGAAAAATGTTTGGTGGAAAGCGAAATAACTAATATTTCTAACTAATTTTTTTTAATTTTAAATGAAAATTAAATTATATCTTTATTTTTTACTTTGTGCTTTTCTTTTCAGCAATAATATCAATTGTCAAACACAAGATATTCAAGATAAAATTAGTAAAATGATTATAAAGCATAAAGCCATTGAAAATTGGGAATATAGTTTAACTAACGGTGCGATACGTGAGTGGACAACTATTAAAGTAAGTGAAATTGAAAGCCTTTGGTTATCAGATAAACCTATATTTTATTATGGACACATTATGGAATCAATGGAATATAGTGATACCGATTATCTGTTGCTTATTGATAGAAATCCTTTCGTTGATTTTAAATATTTCTACTACCCTGAGGTAAGATTATCGCTTATTATTCCAAAAATTATGTTTGATAATTTCTTAGTACAACACCCCGATTTTTACGGTGAATACGGATTTAATAATAGCTTCGCCTTAATAGCCAAGATAGATAGTATTAGTGCAATGACTGAACTTGATGAAGATGGTAATGATTACAATGTTTTAATGGGACATGGAAGGTTGCTAGATATAACATATATAGGATTTATTGCATTTTAAATGTTTGAATAGGTATTAGAATGAATAGAACTCGTTTCATCACTATTTTACTTTCAGTATGTATAGTCGTTCTATATGCTCACAGTGGTCGGACTGATAAATACGGTGGACACAATAACCGAAAAACAGGAAGTTATCATTACCACAATGCAGGTAGTGTTCATCATCCAAACAATCCTTTTCAAAACCACAAAACCTGCGGGTTCTGCAATGTAAAAAAAAGCACATTAAGTAGTTATACTTCCTCAAAACAAATCAGTACTATTTCCGCAGATAATGCATATAAATATGTTGGTGAAATAAAAACTGTCTGTGGTAAGGTTGAAAGTACTTTTTACTCTTATAACAGTAACGGGAAACCAACATTTCTAAATATTGATAAAGCTTATCCCAATAATGAATTTATGATAGTTATTTGGGGTTCTGACAGAAACAAGTTTAATCCTGTACCTGAAAAGAAATATTTAAAGAAGAAAATATGCGTAACAGGTAAGATAAAAATGTATAATAAAACTGCTGAAATTGTAGTAACTGAACCAAAACAACTAATAATTCAATAATAATGATAGAATAAGGAACAAACAAATTTATATAAATACACAAAAAGGAGTTTAAAATTCAAAAATTAATTGAAAAAAAAACTTGTTGGTTGTGTGGCAAAATATATGACGCGGATTTGAAGTATTGTCCTGAAGATGGTAACAAATTAATTAATTATGAAGATTTGGATAATAAGGCTGTGCGAGATGTTGATGTCTTAAATGAATTATTAAAAATACTAAACATATTAGAGAAAAAACGCACTGATTTTTTAGATAAAAAAAATAGTGATGCTAGAAATTTAGCACTATTTACTCAAATTCATTCTATACGAGAAACTCAACAATTAATTTCAAAATTTCCTCAACTAATCAACGATATAGGTAAACTTATTTTGGAGTTTCGTTTATATTACGATTGCTTTTGGCAACTTTTCTATTTAGAAGACGATGATAGAGTTAATAAATTTTTAGACCTTTATCACAACGTTAAAGAAATCCAAGATATTTCATATCAGGAAATATTTACTAAAGAACCTAAACTCTCAAAACTATTAAACGATGTTGTAGAAAAACATGAACCAGAGGAAATTGTATCAGCTCATTTAGTGTATATATGCGATGAGGTTCCAAATGAATGGAAAGCTTTAATGATACAATCACAAGAAGAATATTCAAGCACTGGTGTAGAAGGATTTGATGACCTTGGAGTCTATGCAAATCATACAATGAAAGCATGGGGCATGTTGAAGAGCAGAGGAATAGATTTGGGAAGAAAGTTTTTTACGGAATTTACTATGCAATTAATGGCAAATACTGCAGAGGCAAACTCTGATGAATTATTAAATATAAATATTAATAAAATAACTGCTCTCAAAAATGCTAAAGAATTGAATAAAAAGATTATTAATAAATCAAAACAGAAATAAATATTGTTGGAATGTATTAGATATTATATAGGGGAAGACTATGCTTGGAACATCCAAAATTATAAGACAGTTGATTCGTGAATGTTCATCTTTAACAAAACAAATTGTTAACTATTTAATTGGTAAGGATATCGAAGTTAAAACGCACGATACTTTGTTTATTTTTCAAAATAGTTATTGCTTCTCTATTCAATCAGTAAGGCACAGAATTACTAGTCAAAAACAATATAGTTACATCATTACTAATGTATTATTGTCATTAAAAGACTGGTTGTTAGATGCATTGTTTCAAAACCCAAATAAGGAAATTGAGACTGAAATAGAAAAAATTCTTGTCGGTTTAAATGACGGATTTATGACTAATTGGATATTTGAAATAATATCAGTTCACGAATTTATTAAGGATTATCCGTTAGAAGACAAATTAAATGCGTATCACGATAAATTTTTAAATGATATTTATCTTCATTTTTATGACGATGATGAAGATTTAAATGAGATGCAAGAAGACTTTATTGAATTTGTATACGGAATTGCTCTCCAGAGCTTAAATATTCTTGCTCAGAAAAATCTTAATTTTAAAAATTAATGTCTCAATCTAACAAACTGTAGATGAAAGTACTTTTTGATACTAATGTTCTGATAAGTACAATTGGTAGAGCTAAACATGACGAAGATAATAGTCGATTTTATTATTCAAATTTTGTTATCGCTAAATGTGATAAATTAAAATTGGAAAAATGTATTAGTGAACGTACTATTAGAGAATTTGAAAAAGGTTGGAAAAGTGGAAGATTTTCACAAGAACAAATGAAAAAAGAAAAATTAATTTTGGATAAATTCGTTACTTTGGGATATCATAGTGGGAACGAATTTTGGGAAGAAATTGATGGAACTTGGGACAACTGGTACACTAAATGGGGCGATAAAGGAGAATCAAAAATAGCAGATGAGATTAAAAAAGATTTAAAAAATGATAGACACAAACACGATAGAGGAATACTACTTGATGCAATACAGAACGATTGTGAAATTATTGTAAGCGAGAATTGGTCAGATTTTGGAAAGATTTATAATATTGGATTGAAATATGGTGTTACAATTTGTACGCTAGAAAACTTTGAAGAGGTATTTAAATAATAATTCATATAATTTAGTTTCAAAAGTAATCTTATGAATCATTGCTTCAATAGAGTCACATTATATAGGGATTTTATACACATATTAGAATTAATATATATTTACAAAAAAAATTCTGAAAAATATTATTGGATTATGTGTGAGGTTTTCTCACCACAACACCCTACCCTAGTCTAAGTAAGTTGAAATTCCGAAATCCGCTGAAAAATTGGTTTTTGCTTTATTTAAAAACCGCCCCATAAAAAGGCGGTTTTCTGTTTTCATTGGCAGGTTTGCCTACACTATAGCTACACTAACCTGTAAGTGCTGATATTGTTGACACTTCTTTGGGCTCATAACCCAAAGGTAATTATTTAAAAACCTTTTTGTTAATTAGATATTAATTCAATAATAAAAAGTAGCTAAAAAAATGTGTGTGCAGTACACTATATAAAACCCACCCCCTCTTTTTCGGGTTTGCATTTTCGGTTTTTCGTTGACGAAAATTAATTAAGTTGCCTATAATACACGTTAAATAAATCCTATACGATATTTCCTATACGATTTATGGGTATATTTGACCAAGTATGACTACATCTGACTAAATTGACTTAACAACTAAAAACACAAAACCCCGTCGTGAAACAGGGTTTATTAACGGTGGGCGTTGAGAGATTCGAACTCCCGACATCTGCCTTGTAAGTAACTGCTCAACATTATTGTTGTATTTTAAACTAAGCCAAATATTAATCTTTTTATTTAAAATATATTTATTTGTCTACTAAGTGCGGGTCACTTCAACGTTTCTAAACAAAATTATTGGAAACACAATACAAAATAGTATACTCCAAAGGAATCCAAAAGTTGAAGGTTTATCCCAGAAACTCCACTTTGAAGTGACTATTTCTTTCTCAGGTATATGAGATTTACAATAATAGAAATCTACTTTTTCATAATCATTCACTGCTTCCCAGTTAGATTTTTCGACATATGATACTGGATCTCCTTCCTTTAAACAAAAAAATTCAGTGCAAATATATTTATTATTAAATAAGTAATAGGTATTCCCAAGTAACATTTTAAGATGAACAAAATAAGCCAGTAGAAATATTAATATTGAAACTAAAATAATAAAGTATGCAAATAGTTTAGTATTTTTCATAAAACATCCGATATTACTCAGAATAGGATATAAATTACTTACTATTCTTAAATACTTAAAACGTTTTCGGTTTGAAATTTCCTAAAAAATTTTGTCAGATTGTGTGTGAGCTTATCTCACCCCAACTCCCTACCCCCGTTCAAGTAAGTTGAGATTTCAAAATCCGTTGAAAAATGTGCGTGCATCAACTGTTATAAAACCTACCCCCTCTTTTTCGGGTTCGGTTATTTGAATTTTCGTTGACGAGATTTTTAAATAGATTTGGTAATATTAGTCTTAGTTTGATTTGTGTCCCTAAAAAGTGTGTCCCTAATTAGGTACTATTTGACTTTGTTTGACTTCACTTGATGTAATGAAGGCTTGTTGATTGACAATATATCTATATCAGTACATCATCGATAAACGGTCTATATCGTTAGCGGAGAGGGAGGGATTCGAACCCCCGTCCCGATAAATCGAGAACCGCATTTCGAGTGCGGCGCGTTCAACCAGGCTCTACCACCTATCCAAATATATCAAAATTACTATAGGTTTGTATATAAACGAATCATCGTATAAAAAAGCAAAAAGTTAATTCCTCTATGGGCGTATTGTTAAATAATCTACTTCCAATAAATATTATATTTTGCTTGAATTATATAGCATTTTAATAAGAATTTTAAACGCCCGGGATTATGCAGACACTAATTTTTAGTGGATCAAAGTTTATTTAGAGTAGTGGATCAAAGTTCTCCCTTTCGAAGAAAGACCTATACTAGTCACGGAGAAATAGCATAATCCCTGGCCAAATTTTGCATGAAAGAATTATATCTAAAAATTTATCACCCTGAACTTCACTTACTTTCTCAAATAACTTTGAATGCGTTAATTAAGGATATAAGTAAGGTGGTAAAAAAAAATCAACTAGAACTTATAAATTATATAATTAATACTAGTACTCTAAGTTTTTCGGAGAAACAATCAATACATGATAGGATTAAACATAAATTAGACCGCATTCCTGTGTTTTATATTGATGATTTTAAACAGAATTCAGTTGAGTTAATATTATCAATTACGGCAGTATGTTTATGGATTTTATCTAATACTATTGGTGAAACACTTAAAGATGCATACAAAGAATCCAAATTCCATAAATATATTCGTAAAATATTATTATCAAAAAAAGTAGATGATTTTGATGAGGAATTTTTTCAGAAAATAAAAATTACAATTTTTGATAGAAGATTTACGGTCAAAGAAGCAAAAAAATTTGAAGAAAAGGATAAAAGAATTATCGATATTGAACTTGAAACACCGAAAGACTTATTACCAAAAGATGTTATGATCAATACAAAAATTAATCGATCATTTGTAGATAAAAAGTCTAAAAAGAAAATAGAAGTATTATCTCGAAAGAAACCAAAATAATTAAAGTAAAATTTATTCCCTAAATATTTGAATAAAATTCTGCAATCTTATCCTAAATTGTTTGCAATTCTATAGATTATATCGTCACAAAATAGACACATTTAATTGTTAATTGAATTTAGTATGGATAGTTTTAATATTAAAATTAAGGTATGTTTATGACTAAAACTGATAATGGAAAATATTTTATTAATTATACTCCTGATGTACTGGCAAGTCAAAAAAAATTATTATTGTTTTTGGAAGAAAATGGTTTTGAGGTAAATGGTAGAAGGATTCTCACTGAAAAAGCGCTTGGAGTACCGGTAACGATTATGTTATTATTAATGAAAGATGCCTTAGGAAAGATAAATTTAATACAACTTGAACTTGAAAAATTAAAAAGTGACGAACAATTATTAACGTCTCTTGAGTTAAAAGAAAAATATTCATGTAACGTGGAAAGTAGCTATCATGGTAATTGGACGGTTTATGACTCATCGGTTATTTTTCCAGAAGCCGTAACAGCATCTGGGAGTACTCAGGTATGGCCTGCGAGGGTAATGTTACCTAATGAGCATTATGTAGGGAACTTAGCAGATGTTGTTACTGATACACCAAAATTAATTAAAATTGATGACAATTCGATTATAGTTAAAAAAGATACTCATAAATCGACAAATACTATCGAAATCTTATTAGAGATTTTTAAATTTGTCGAATTCTCTTACGCAATAGGTCAACGAATAATAAAGGAAAGAAATACTTTTAAAAAATTAACTGGTTTGAAAATTAAAAAGAAACCTGATGGAAGTATGTTAAGTAAAGTACAAATGATTAGAAAGGGTCTAATTCATGATGGAAGCATACAGCTTGAGTACAGTTTACTTAAGTCAAAATTTGTGCATAGGGGTATTGAAATAGAAGATGTTTTTAGATTGGCGTTTAATGAATCAATTGATGTAATTGATAACCTATATATTGAAATGCTTGCGAATATTAAGTAAAGTATTTTGGAATCTTATTAACAAACTCAGCCGCTAACTCAAAATTTGGATGAGTATAAATCATTGTAGTCTGACTTGATGAATGAAAAACCCTTCTTTAAAAAATATTTAGGATTGTGTGTGGGTTTGTTTCACCACAACACCCTACCCTAGTCTAAGTAAGTTGAAATTCCAAAAACCGTTGAAAAAATGAATTATTTTGAGCGTGTCCATAAAAAGCGTGTCCATAATATGGTATTGTTTGACTTTATTTGACATCATTTGACATAGTGGTTATAAAAAAGTAGTTGTGTATAAAAACAAAATCCCTCTCAATAAAATGTGATTATAGAGAAGGATTTCAATGTCGGGGTGAGAGGATTTGAACCTCCGACCCCCTGCTCCCAAAGCAGGTGCGCTAACCACCTGAGCAAATCCCATATTTCAGATCTAGTACGAGCAGAGATGTTTGTTGTGATTTCACAAATTACTATGGTGAATTGGTGATAAGCCCAAACATTTTATCAAGAAAGTAGGGTCCCCTCGAGGCCCCGTCAAAGAAGCCTGATTGACACAATCCAAAAAATCCCCTAGTTGGCTCGGAAGAAGTTTTATCCGAGAAATTATAAAATATCCTTAATTTAGCACTCCATGAGACTAGGCATTATATTAGAGAAAACAAAATTAACCATTTAAGAGGTAAAAATTATGGCAAAAGGTAAAGACGCAAAGAAAAAACAAAAAAAAGAACCAGCAAAAACTAAAAAACAAAAAAAAGAAGAGAAGAGATTAAAAAAACTAAATAAGAATTAAAATCCCTAGTTTTTCCCGTCCTCCCGCCTACCATTTTAATTAGAATTATAACTAAATTTAACTAATAACCAGACTAGAGATTAGACACAGAACAGCAAACATATATACGCAATACGTATGTTGGGACGTTGAACGAAATTTTACTGAGATGCATTGTTATTTACAAAAAATGAAACTCATAAAAAAATTCAAGATTATTTACAATAAATGGAGTCCAACTACTAAAATATTTTTTTACCTTGCATTAATTGGTATTGTTTTTACCGCACTTTCCTTGTGGATTACACCAAGTCATCCACAAAGCAAAACAGAGCAATTAAATAAACCACCTTTGGCTTTTGTTATTGCTGATTGCACTTTTGATATAATATTCAAAATTACAGATCAAGATCTAAAAATTCTGCAAGCATCTAAACATGGAATTGAAAATGGCACTTTGTTTGCCAATGTTGATATTTATGAAAAAGATAATCGAGGGAAATTTATCGCATTAGCTATAATGGGTGAGTGGAATAACACTGAGGGTAGAATTGGTGCTTCCATCGAAAATTTGACTCTATTTTCCTTATCGAGCCAGAGCTTTATGTTTTCCCTACCACAGAATTTAAAAGATTGGATGGGAGTTTAAATGAGTACTGGCAAGCTGATTTTCCGTCTATACCTATTAGAAATTAAATATTAATTAACGGCAAAAAACCCCTAGTTGGCTTTGCGTTAGTATTAAAGGGATATCTGTATTTATTACTAATTTTATGTTATTATGATTGACTTTCAAAAAAGAATTAGGGATTTACCGATTACACCAGAGATGATATTAAATGGAATAGGTATTTAATACATGATATTTGTTTAGTTTATGCAGAATCCTAATAAACAATTAAGAGAATATTATGAAAAACTTATTTTTGATTTTGTTTTTGTTAAATCTTTGCACGAACAGGTAAAAATAATTTATAAATGGGATAGTACTGGCAAAAGAAAAGCTCTTGAAATCGGTTCATTTTTCTTCCAATTAGTTTTATTCAGTTTTAATCGTACAATTTTATTAGAAACCTATAAACTTATTTCTCCTAAGGAGGATAAATCCTTAATTGATTGGTTAGTAAAAGCAAAAGAACATACTAAATCTTTAAAACCTGTAAAATATTCATTTGAATTAGAAAAATCAATAATAATCCCTGTTAGTGAATACCATGATATAATTGATAGGCAAATCGGAGAAATAAACAGTAAGCAATCAATTATAAAAATAATAAAAGGTAGACGTGATAAGTATCTTGCTCATTCAGATAGTACAATTTTTAACAATCGACAATTACTCGATGACTTATACCCAATTAATGATTTAGAAATTGAGGAGTTGTTGACAACTGTTTCCAAAATCTTTGAAGAACAACATTTATATCTAAATGATTCAGCATTTGATGTGAAAATACATAGCGCGAATAAAATAGATACCGTTTTAAAATTTGTCAGAGCTGCTGCCAGATTCAGAGAAGATAACTATATAACCAAAGAATTGAAAGTGAATGTGTATGAATATTTTTCAGACAATTATAAAAATAAAAAAAACTAAACTCAGACCAAGTTCCATTATGTTCCCCTATCCTACCATGCTTGTAGGTGCAATGGTAAATGAAAACCGCTAGTTTTCCCTGCGTTTCTGTTAAACCGCTATCAATCATTATAACTAAATTCACAGGGATCATGTTACTTGTATAGAGGAGAAATGGATATATATACGCAATGCGTATGTTGGAATGTTTTTAGCAATATTAAAAAGAACAAATGCAGTTATCCAGAAGGCATCATTATATACCACAGTTTTTAATTAATGGATTTACTGGCGACGAGAACAAAGTTGCAGTATACGATATTAAGGAAAAACGTTTTTGGAAAACTAACGCTAGCTCAAAACAAATTTTTTTTGAATGGAACAGGAATATATTTGAAATCAATAATGAAGAAACTGATTTTGTAGAAAAATTGTATAAAAATATTGATAATGATTTTGCTGAAATTTACAATGAGATAAAAAACCAAAAAGAACCTCAGTTGGATATTTTGCAATGGTTTCACCTAATTCTATTTATTGGAATTACATATTGGAGAATTCCAAAAACCGATAATGAAATAAAATCATATATTAATAATTCCACAAGAAAAGATTTGTTCTTTGAAATAAGAAATAAGGAAACAAATCAAGACGCCCCAAAAGAAATATATAATAGAATCTTACGTGAGGATTCTTTTATAGAATCCTATAGGATGATTAAGCCTTTATTTGATTGGATAAAAAAAGACCCATCTAAAGAAATAGAAAACTGGAAATTATACTATGCTGCAAATTCTAATGAACTTCATTTGCTCGGAGACAATCCCATTATATTACGGGATGACTGTGTAGAAAACATTTTTAACAATGAACTCATTTTCCCACTAACAAAGGGGAAAAAAGTATACCACACAAAAGGTAAAAAAATAAAGAAAATACCACCTGAAAATTCAGTTAAAATTGATATTCTGATTATGCTACAATCGACACGATATATATGTGGCCCCGATAGAAACTACTTGAATGCAATTGTAATGTTATCGCAACGGTATAATACGGAAGAAAGAAAATTGAAATTGAAAGAAGAAGTATTTGAGGTATTTAATTAAAATACGGCTGCTAGGAATAGCTCATAGCCAAAGCGCATAGACATAAACCGTTATAAGTATTTGAAACATTCATTCTGAATATTATTGAATAATGTTTACTTCATCCAATCCATGTTGATATTAAAAATCCCTAGTTTTTCCCGTCCTCCCGCCTACCATTGTAACTAGAATTATAATTAAATTCTAAATGAAAAATAATATGTTTAACATAGTAACTAATAAAGCTCTCACACTTCAAAGTATTCCACTTTCTGAATCTATCTGGAATGAAATAAATGATTTTGCTCTGACATTTCGTGGCTATGACGTACCAAATTGTGCTGAGCTTGCTAATTCACGTATTGCAAAAACCTTAACGGAATTAAGAGCAAATTTATTCTTTGAACAAAGAAGATATCATCATTTTGGCTATGGTCCATCAGATGAAGAATTGGAATATATTAGAAGTTTGGTAAAACGGATTAGGGCTAAAGTAATAAAAAAGGATTTTGAATAATGGCTAGAAATTATCTAGAACAACTAGTTGCAGAATGGTATGAATACCAAGGATATTTTGTTCGTAAAAATGTTATGGTAGGCAAACTACCTGATGGAGGTTACGCAGGTGAACTTGACATTATAGCTTTTAGCCCTGTTAAGAACCACTTAGTTCATATCGAACCATCGATGGATGCTCATAGTTGGGAACGAAGAGAAGCACGATACAAAAAGAAATTTGATTTGGGACGAACTTACATCCCATCCCTTTTTGAAGGATTTAAATTACCAAAGACTATAGAACAAATTGCGCTTATGGGGTTTGCGAGTAAGGCAACTCACACAAAATTAGCAGGCAGAACCATTCTATTAGTACCGGAATTGTTAGAACAAATATTTTCAGTTTTAAAGGATAAAAATATTTCCGTAAGTGCCGTTTCTGAGAATATGCCACTTTTAAGAACATTACAGTTTGTCGCTGGGAATTGGAAAACAATAGATAATATAATGAAAAAAGGTTAAGTCTAATTTCAATTATTTCAAATCAAGGGAGTTTTAAATCTATATGAACAAATTAAAAAAGGAAGATGGATATGTGGAAACCGATTCAAAGTTCGTAGCTAAATATCGATTAAAGCAATCTGAATATCGAATTAATATATTAAAGGAAAAGAAGTGTGGTGCTGGACCAAAAAGAACTAGTAGAGATCAAATCGGAAATTATCTAATCAACGGAGAAAAAACGGGTAAAAATTTCATAACAGATATTGCTTTTAGACACGCCAAACAAAAGGTTTATGAGAAACAAATCAATCCTTACATAACTATCGGAGAATATCGACTTTTCAATAATATGTTAAGTAGCATGCCAATGTGCTTTAATTTGTTTTCTGATTTAAGGCAATTGCTGGTTGAGAATAAAGAGGAATGTGCAAAAGTTGTACGGGGATTGTTTTCAGAGATTGATTGGATCAATGAAGTTAAATATATAGATATTGAGTTTATTCCTGTTCCAATTGAAAAGTACATAAATGATAGAACAGCATTTGACGCAGTTATCACAGTTACCGACCAGAGTAATAAAAAGGGATTAATTAGTATTGAGACGAAGTATACTGATGTCCTTGGTAGCAATGTATCAAATTCGGATGAATTGAATAATGCTGTTAGGCGTGGAAAGTTATTTACGCCTGAGGCCCAAAATGAACTATTTAACACTGGTTTCAAACAAATTTATCGCAATTTTCTCTTAACCTATATTTATGCTAAAAAGAATAACTTTAAGTATTTTGCTAATGTTGTAATTAGTTTAAATGAAGATAAAAGATCTTTGGATGAAATTCGCGTACTAAAATCACAATTAACAAAATTTCAGGATTGCATATTTAAAATTGACCTTGAAGAGTTCGTTGCTAGAGGAATTAACTGTACGAACAAAGGCATTAGTGATGTTATGGAGAAATTTAAGAATCGGTATTTCGTTTAATTAACACTTACTAATTAATGCGTTATGCTCCTTTTTATTTTCCAAACATTTTATCAAGGATTTAGGTTCCATGGCGCACCCCCCTACCCATACACTGATTATGCCCGACAGAGAAAAGAATGGACTTTGCTGAGAGAATCCCCGATTCCTAAATTTTTTTCTAGAAAAAAAGCTGTTCTCCCTTATAGGATTTTTTACGTAGCTCTTTTTCTTTACTTTCTGTAGGGAAGGTTATATCCTAAATAACTCATCAATGCTCTTCTCTTCGATCATTTTAGGCAGTCTAATTTTCTGCTTGGTTTCTCTAGCATCTTTATTTCATATTATACTGCGAATAAATATTTGTTCTTGACTTTCTGTATAATATAGTAGTACAATTAAACTTATGCTGCTGTTGGCAGTAGAATAATCTGTTAATCCTTGAAAGATTGATTTGGATTGAAGATGCGGCTTAGAGCCAATCCTTGATGGATGACAGATACTACACAATTATTACAAAGAGATGAAACAATGAAAGACAATCAAAAAGCGAAAAGATTTAAAAAAGAGTGGGCAGAAATCCAGGAAAGGTATCCAATGTTTGCCCAAGCACACCTGATGCAACAGACGATTTTGGCAGAGGCGGCGCTCCGCGGAGATCATACAATCTCTTGCCGCATGGCCTCCCTCATTGAACGAGGGGCCGTTTTACTCTTCCTTGGATTTTGGCAGAAAAAAGCCAGCGAGGTAGCGTCGTTTACAAAGATCTTCGGAACTGGCAATAAGTTAATTGATTGCCTCCTTGAGGCTCGTGATCCAGGGGAATGCTTTGAGTTGTCTGTGGAACGAGACTGGTTTGATGATCCCTTCGACTACCACCCATTTCTCCCTGAAAAACCAGAACCCCCAAAACCCCCGCTTGATAAGTAATCTATATTAAGGGAATCACGAGAGGTGGTGGTCTAAACGCAGTCAGCACAAACCTATGATATAGCGTGAAATGGGACATTGGTAGTTTCAAGCGCAGAATCAACGTATCAAAACGACTCTTAAGTAATTAAAGTACGTTTTTAATATGCTTTAAGGAAGTTAGGTATTTAGACAGTGTATTTTAGGGGTAGCGAAGCCTCAAGTTTTTCCCGTCCTCCCGCCTACCATTGTAACTAGAATTATAATTAAATTTAGGTTCCCGTGATTAGACATCATAATAAATTTAAAGGAGGATAAAATGAATCTATCTGATTCCGATAAGGTGAATATCTTAATCAACTTTTATAACCAGGTGTATCAAGAAACTATAAGATACAGAGATTTAGAAATAAAATTGACTGTTATTATAGTAGCACTTTTTGCGGGATTGATTACATCTATATATCAGTTTCAAGAACAGTTACAATTTTTGTACATTAAACGTATACTTTTGATTTTCTCAATATTAACAGCAAGTTATGGATCATGGTTTATTTGGTTTTGTCATAGACAATTTATAACAAACAGAAATAGAATTAAAAAATGTGAAAAGATTTTCAAATTTCACCATAAAAATATATATGAAAAGGATTCATTTCTTCCTAAAGATTATTCAAAACCCGTTAAAAATTCACACGCATTAAAATATCCAATTTTGTTCTTGATTTTAATTATAGTTATGACAATTTTTACATCATATATGATAATTTCATTATGAGATTCATTACATTAATTTGACGGAAACAGCAAAAATAGGGTTTTTGATAATAGTAGTAGCATAGCAATCCTAAGTATGTTTTTAAATAAACTTATAGAAGAAAATCTGCTTAAACTATATAGTCTGCCGGGGAAGAAACAATAGAAACACAAAGACACAGAGGAAAAGTAAACATTCTAGATAGTTGTCATCAAATATAATATGAAAAGTACTAAACACTTCGATAATTTCAACGGATATCTTACCCGTACAGAAGAATTGCTAAATAAGAATGATAATGTTTCAATAAGCTATTGTGCTTTGGAGCTTAGAAAAGCAATCGAATTAATTGTATGGTCCCAGTTTAAATCAGCTTTTCAAAATTTTATTAATTATAGGACACGCTTTGGATTTTTTGATTTCATCTTTGGGGCACAATCACAAAGTATATCCAAAATGTATGATATGTTAAAAAAATATTCTCCAAATTATGTCCAACAAGCAAAGGATGAAAAAGTCGATGTTTTTTCTGAAGCTTTTGGGAATGCACCATTAAAGGAAGTCGGAAAATCTTGTTTTATTCATCCAGAATTACCAAATAGGGATTATAGATATTTAAGTGAGATTATACATTGTGTGTCGTCGAAGGAAGTTGGACTAAATTGATTAGATATTAAGAGAGACATTTGGTATTGTTGTTTGATGATTATTTGTTATCATATTAATAAATTTACGATGTTTTAAGGTTTCATTC
>SDBT01003603.1_pt1 | contig 26676 bp, 23 predicted proteins | sample 2277101 | NCBI WGS metagenome assembly SDBT01 (sample SAMN10404973, study PRJNA504765) | marine sediment metagenome | isolation source: marine sediment core GS10_PC15, 103 cmbsf | place: Arctic Ocean: Southern Knipovich Ridge | collected 2010 | reverse complement strand
AACTTGATTAGCCGAGCTTATGACCATACCATCGGAACCTTAATAGTGAAATCAGCCAAGAGAACTATAGGAGTATCTGAAGCCGCTTGCGAATTTCTAAAGCATCTAGGCGCTACCAATACAAAACTAATTTATAATGGCATCGATACTAGCATTTTTAGACGGAGAGATACAAATTATAGAGAGAAACTGAGGCTCGGTAATGATGCAACCTTAATCACTCTTGTTGGTCGTCTCATTTACGCCAAGGGTATCCAGGACCTGATTTCAGTTTTTCCTGAGATAGCCAGTAAACATGAGGTAAGGCTCTTAATTGTCGGTGATGGCGCCTACAAGCCAGAACTAGAAAAATTGGCACAAAATAAGGGAAATATTCTGTTCTTGGGGCAAAAAGAGCAAGGGGAAGTTATTGAAATCCTGAATAGCTCAGATATTTTTGTTAATCCCTCCTACTCAGAAGGGCTACCAACCTCTGTGCTTGAGGCTGGCGCTGCCGGATTGGCTATCGTGGCTACAGATGTTGGCGGAACAAAGGAGATAATTAACGATGGCAACACTGGTTTCCTTGTCCCACCCACTGATAAGGAGATATTGAAGGAAAAGATTTGCCAACTGATTGAGAATAAAAAACTAAGAGGAGCTTTTGGCAGGAATATACACAAATATGTCAAGGATAAATTTGATTGGGATGAGATTACTGAGAAGTGGATAAAAGAGGTTGGGAGTTAAGCTAGATGAAAAGTGGAGCATACAACATTCCAAAAGGTGATTAAACGAAAATGAAACTGCTAATTTGTACTTCAGAATATTACCCTTATGGCAGTGGCACAGCCAATCGGATGCACAGCCTAGTAAACCAACTACAAAATATGGGGGTTGATTGTACTGTCTGCTCGCCAACTGGGCCAGATATAAAGTGTGGTAGTAAAACAATGATAGATAAATTTGGTCGCTTGGGTTTGCTCTATTTCTGGCACCAGGTTAGTAGGTATTTTAAGCAAAGGGCTGATGATTATGATGTAGCCTGGCTTAATTATCCCTTGTTCATCGGAAATAATCCATTCAAGAGGAATTTGGTTACCATGCATATAACTGCATATGGGCAGACTACTAGAAGAATATACCCACTGCACCTTCATGCATATTATAAGCTCTCTGCTAAACTGGAGAAACGGTCTCTGGACAAGGTGAAAACTCCCGATACAAGGTTCAGCGTCCTCACCCCACAAGGATTAAAAGAGCTTACGGAATTGGGCATAGACCCGGACAGAATAACTTGTATCCATAGTGGTGTAGATGTCGAGAAATTTAAGCCGGCAAAAGATAAAGTGGAGCTGCGCAGGAGATTCAACCTTCCTGAAGACAAATTAATTATACTAAGCCTGGGAAGATTAAATGAGGTAAAACAACCATATAAGCTGATAGAGGTATTTTCACTAATCACAAAAAGCATCTCTAATATAATGCTGGTAGTCGCTGGAAGCGGAGGACTTCTAGAGAAAACAAAAAGACTTGCTGAGAAGAAGGGACTGGATAATGTGAGGTTTCTGGGCTATGTAGACCATGACAAAGATGCCCCGGCACTTTATGCCTGCTCTGACTATTATATAATGACCTCTAAATATGAAGGGTTGCCACTGACTCTCTTGGAAGCAATGGCATCTGGCTTGCCTTGTATCGTGCCGGACTTACTTTCCATGAAAGTAGTGGAAGAGGCGGAATGCGGTATCATGGTCGATTTTACCGATGAGACGGAGTCTGCCCGGCAAATAACTGATTATTTGCGCAACGACAACTCGCGGCATGCCGGACGTGCAAGGGGATTTGTGGTGAAAAACTTGACCTGGGAAAAGGTAGCCAGAAGATACCTGACAGAACTGGAAGAGCTGATGCAGAGGTAAAGATGTATACAGGGCTGATAGAACACATACTGTTGCCTCTTATTAAGCGTAAGTATTGGCATAATTATCACGAGCTAAGAAGAAGTTGCCGGTTATCCCCTGAGGAAATAAAGGAGATACAATCTGAGCGGCTTAGGGCTCTGATGAAGCATGCCTGCGACAATGTGCCATATTATCACCAAAAGTTTGAGGAAAGAGGTTTAACTCCCCAAGATATTAATAGTTCTGAAGATCTTGTAAAGCTACCTATTCTAACAAGAAACGATGTGAGAGTAAACCTTGATAATCTAGTAGCTAGAAACTTTCCTAAAGAGAAACTGCGACCCTACTCCACTGGGGGGTCTACAGGGGAGCCATTACAATTTTATATACCGAAGGATAGTAGCTGGGGTTCAGCAGCAGCATACCGGGCATATGAGTGGTATGGCTATAGGCTAGGAGATAAGGTCGCCTATTTATGGGGTTCTCCTTTAGACTCAACATTGCAAGAGACGATAAAAAGTAGGCTTTCCAATTTTATTCAGAGAACAATTTATCTAAACGCCTTTGATATGTCAGAGGACAAAATGGAGGCTTTTGCCCGGAAGCTAATCAAGTTTAGGCCAAAGACAATAATAGCCTATGCAGCGGTAGCCTACTTTTTTTCAAGGTTCATTAGAGATAATGCCATACAGGGAATCAAGCCGAGGGTAGTAATTACTCAGGCGGAGAAGCTATTTGACTATCAAAGAGAGATGATTGAGCAGACCTTTGACTGTGAAGTGTTTGACTTTTATGGCTCAAGAGAAGTAGGCAGCATGGCAGCTGAATGCCCTCAGCACAGGGGCTATCATATCTCAAGTGAAAACGTTGTCCTTGAGTTTGTCAGGGATAATGGGAACCCTGTCTCACCGGGTGAAACAGGGAAAATACTGGTAACAGACCTGCATAATTATGCCATGCCATTTATCAGATATGAGAATGGAGACCTTGGCGTGCCTACAGATGGGAATTGCTCCTGCGGAATAAACCTTCCCTTAATGAAATCTGTTGAAGGACGGGTTGCTGATATATTGGTAGTTGATGGTAAGGCTACCACAACCTTGGCAATACCTCATCTTTTTAAGGATTTACCAATTAAACAATATCAAGTAATTCAAGAGGTAGAAGGCAGAATATTAGTTAAAATCATAAAAGGAACTGGCTATTCTGAAGAAAATACAGAGGAGATACATAAACTATTGCGGAAGATTGTCGGGGATAAAGTAAATATTGAGGTCATATTTACGGATAGTATCCCTCCCTCAGTATCTGGTAAGCATAGGTTTTTTATTTCAAAGGTAACGCAATAGGAGAATGATATGAGACGGCTAAAATGGTTTGTAGACGTAGTGATTATCCCCATTACTCAAAGCATAAGTGCCTTGGGAGAGTTAGTTAGCTATGTATCAGATCAACGTGGTTACAATAAGTTAAAAACGCAATTTATTCAAAACGGGGAACGGTCAAAGGTGAGGAAAACTGTTCGTGCCAAAATAGCAGAACGCTTCGAAATCATTGATAGGAAAATACCAATTGGAACGACGCCAACTGATGGTTTAATCTTGGCAGAAGCACTCTTATCCTTACAAGCAGAGGGGGCAATTGTTGAGTGTGGATGTTACGCTGGTGGCAGTACTGCTAAACTTTCCATAATAACGAAGATTCTAGGCAGAGAATTATTTGTTTTTGACAGCTTTGAGGGTTTACCTAAAGTTGGCCAATACAATATAAAGGATTACCATGTAAGGAGAAGTTCAGAATGGGTTAGCGATTGGACTGTGGGAAGATACGCTGCAAGATTGGACCAAGTAAAGTCTAACATAGAAAAGTATGGCGAAATATCTGTTTGCACTTTTCAGAAGGGTTGGTTCAGCGATACTCTAAAAGAAGAAAATCTTCCTGATAACATTTGTTTTGCTTTCGCGGATGTTGATATAGCTAGCTCAGCAAAGGAATGCCTAGTGGCGATCTGGCCTTTAATTTCGGTTGGGGGTGTCTATTTTTCGCATGACGTTGCATATATTAAGGTTCTACAGGCGATTTCGGACGAGGGCTTATGGAAAGGCATTTTCAAGGAGTTCCCTCCCATTCTTTTTGGAGCAGGTTATGGGTTGGGAGACTCTTCTCCTCACCTAGGGTTTATGGTCAAAGGTAAGTCAATAAAAGCAGAGTATATTAACAGCCTGACTATTGAAAAATGACTTAAGCTGTCTTTGGCTAGTAGTTGGTTACTAAGTCAGACGACTGCTTTTAAGTGGGAAAGATAATTGAAGCCGAATCGAATCATAAAAATAATAGCCAGTATATGCTTTGTGCTTATCGCGGTGGCCTTACTTATAATCAGGGATTCGCCAGCCACAGGCTACGAAGTTTCCATTTATGAAGCGACACCCACTCTAGTGTGGTTAAGCTTATTTTTCAGTATTGCTTGCGGCATTGGGATTATCGTTCATCAGGTTTATAGCCAAGAGGAGCATAGTAAGCTGTGGATACTCGGGCTAGCGTTAATCCTGACGAGCAACACCATCATCCTGTCGCTGCACATCCTCCGTGGCTATGCCCTATGGACTGGCTCAGGTGACCCGGCGACGCATCTCGGCTGGATACAGGCTGTCATCAGAGACTATCAAGTTCTTAGCGGGAACTTCTATCCTATAACCCATATCTACCTGGCACAGCTTTCTACAATCCTTGGTGTTAACCCAATAGTATTGTTCAAATGGGTGCCCGTCCTTTTCGCTCTATTAGCTGTGGTGTTTACATATTTGCTGGCAAGATACCTGTTACCTGAAAAAAGACAGGTGTTGCTGGCTACTGTAGCTGGCACGGTACTAATTCACGGTTGGTATTTGAGTTTGACACCTAACCATCTATCAAATCTTCTCTTTCCTTTTTTTATATATGTTTTGCTGGTCAGTGTTTATGTACGTATGTGGCAATGGAAGTTACTGTTTATTATCATCGTATTATTGGTCGCACCACTCCACCCTAATCCAACTTTTGCCCTTTTGATTGTACTCTTGGCATTGTGGCTAGGAAGATTAGTTCCAACTAATCCCTTCCAAAAAAGTCATAAAGACCGCGTGATTGTTACCGGCTACCTTGGGCTTACCATAACGACAATAATGCTTCTAGTAAGCTGGGGTATTACCTGGATTTCTTCTTTCGGGGTTTGGGATAGAATGATAAGGAATATCCACATCCTGGTGACTGAGGGAGCTGTAACCTATTGGAATATGTTAATGAGTGATGTCCAATATGCGCAGGCTTATGCCTTCAGTATCGGGGAGTATTTCCTCAAGGAATACGGCGGATTCCTTGTCTTTATCACACTTACGCTTATCGCTGTGCCGATACTGCTAAAAAAGAGGTCGTCCGATACCCGTTTTAGCAAAATAACAGCTCTGTTCTGGCCACTAGCCATGTTCACTGTGGCCTTCTTATTAGTCTACTTACAGAACACAGCCTTTTCACCTCGACTGCTTGTATACATCATTATTTTATGCCCAATCTTTGTGGGATTCACCCTTGCCGAATTCCAAGATTGGGTAGCTTCTCGCCGTAGCAGTCTAAAAAAGGTAGTCTCCATAGTGATAGCAGCACTGCTGCTTGCCGTATCTGTAGGTGGGGTACTAAAGGTGTATCCTTCACCATACATATTCGCTAGTAATAGACAGACAACCCAAGCAGAGATACAGGGTGGGGACTGGTTCTTTCAGAATAAAGGGGACACTGCTGAAGTATCCTACTGGCGCACTAACCTTGGTAGGTTTTCCTACTTTCTCCTGATTCCTTATAAAGGGGGAGAATTTAGTTTGCAGCGTTATGTGCCGAATGAAGAATGGAAAGAAAGACCACAACACTTCGGCTACGGTGAGCACTCAATGATTGGACAATCCTATGGTAAAGATGCTTACATGGTATTGGGTGAACAGGATAGGGTGCTTTATACCGGTGTCTTTCCTGAACTAGCTGAAGTCGGGGTCTTACCAGAGGATTTCATTAAGCTGGCTAGTGACCCAAGCGCTGACAAGCTCTATTCTAATGGTGGACTGGATGTTTGGTATATTTATCAAGCGGATTAAGCAGTTGATGTGTTTGCTCTCTTACCAGAGGCTGCAACTTCTTCCAATAGCTGAGCCAGCTTTCCGGTTTGCTCTCGCCGAGTATACCTATTTATGGCCTCTAAATCAGGGTTCCAATAAGAAATGACTTTCCCCAACTGGTGCCACTCCTCTAGCCAAGAACATAGGACACTCTTCATCGTTTCTACTTTATTCACCAGAATGCCTGTGCTAGTTTCCTGTAATAACCTATCAATAGCGCCACTTTTATAAGCTATGGCCAGGATAGGCCTCCCTGCCCCTAAATATTCATATAGCTTCCCGGTAAGGGTGCCGCTTGCCGCTGGGTTGTCCCATTCCAGAAGCAGAAGTATTGTAGATTCCTTTTGCTTTTTGATACTCTCCTTGAAGGGTACAGAGTCATAGACCCTGACCATGTCCTCTAGTCGGCACCTTTCAATAAGAGGCAAAAGGGTCTTAAGAGAAGCCCCGCCAAAGAAGCGGATTTCAAAGTCGTCTGGTAGTATTTTACCGTTCTCTCGCAGTTCCTTTACCGCTTCAAAGAGCGTAGCTGGGTCTCGCTTCCCGGGATAAATGCCGCCGGTATAGGTGATGGTAAATTTAGAGGTCAGCGGAACTTCTTTCTGGTAATCCTCCTCATCAAACCCATTAGTAATTACGGTAACCTTCTTGGAGTGTAATTCCTGAAGCTGCTGTGCATCTTGCTCTGAGACAGCTACCAGGCAGGAGCTGTTCTTCATCACCCTCTTCTCTAGTTTTTGCTCAAAGAATCTTGAAACACACGTCGTGGTTCGGTAAGGGCTCATAGTCCAGGTATCTCTAAATTCAGCAATCCACGGTATGTCTGATTCACGCTGGAGCTTAGCAGCGATAAAATGTGGAGCAGAGGGTGCATATGAACTGTAAATAACGTCAATTTTGTTCATTCTTATGATTTGACGACCGGCTCTAATGGCATTAGGATACCAGCCTAGCGGGTCAGGTAACAATGTTCTGAGTAATGGCAGGGGGGAAACACGATAAAGAAAACGCAACAATCTATAGGTGAATCTTTTTAGGCTCTGTTTTCTTGAAGGTGATTGGTAGGAACTGGGTTCAGTGGCGATGAATTTCCGCTGCATGGCGCCTGCAATCGTTTCGAAACAAGGAGTTCTTATTACTCTCGATTCATCCACTTCCACAGCCAAGGTTTGAGGGAACCCCTTTAATCTGTCAATAGTAAGCACTATTGGCTCCCAGCCAAAATCAGGCAAATACTTAGCCAATTTCGCCAACCTTAACGCACCGATGCCGCCAAAGGGAGGAAAAGCAGTGGTAATTATGAGTACTCTTTTCAAGCCAGGCTATCTCCTTCTAAGCCTTGTTATAGGATATCTTACCAGTAAGTAACAGCGTAACCATATCACTAGGCATATTTTACCTTCTTCTTAATACCATAGGCAAAAGGGACTGTGAATGCCATTCTGTTTACTACCGCTTGAATCTCCTAAATACTCGCTCGTAAGCTAGCTGCTTTAGGTAATTTAAATCCTCTTTGCTAACAAGCTTAAAAATGAAGAGGCAAAAAATGAAAACACTGATGAGGCCTATTTTTATTAAGATACTTTGTGCACTAATGTGCGGGGTTAGAAAATAACTCAATGAGATAATTGCAAATGTCACGCCTATTATCTTGAGAAAGGAGGCTACACTATATTCAACGTGATAATGCTTCTGAGATATAACGACTAAAAGGATAAACCATACAATAGAGCAAGCTAGGGTGGCGATGGCCGCTCCCATCATGCCATAGGCTGGAACAAGCAGGAAGTTGAGCCCAATATTTACGGCGGCGGTTACTGCGCTTATCCAAGTAAAATGTAACGTCTTCTTGGCAATACTAATCCCGAAGCTCATACGCAACCCAAGGTGATAGAATGCCAAATATAGCGCCAAAATAGGCACTACGGTGTAGGCTCCGAAGTATGCGGGAGTAGTAAAGAGCATCATTATTTCGCGGGAAAACAAGCTTAGCACAACGACAAGAAAGAACGCCGCCGAAACGAAGTAGTTTGCAACCCGAGAGTAAACGGCTTTAATATCACCTTCCTTGTAGGTTGAATAAACAAACGGCCCCCAGGCCAAGCCGGTGCCAACGAATGACAGCCCTATTATCCAGGCTAGCTGAAGCCCCACACTATAGAGTCCTACTTGCTCAAGAGTGGAAAAGTAGGATAAGAAATATCGGTCAGAGTTTTGAATTAGATAGACAGTTATGCCATACGGCACCAGTGGAACTCCAAATTGTAAAAGCTCCTTCAGCCTTTTTGTGGAGAAGGTGAGTGAGAAATATCGCCGGGCAACCGAGAAATTGATAACCAGGAAGAGAGCGGATGAAAGGAGGCCTGCTGCGAAAATACCGCTAATCCCCCACTTCAGAGATAGGACGAAGAAAATGATTAGCGACACACGAACCACTACTGCTGCTGCTGAAAGAATAGAGTAACTAGTTGAGCGGAAGTTAAACCTGAGCATGTTTCGGCATAGTGTGGAGGAATGCAGAAAGGGCAGAGCAGCAGCAGCAATGATTAAGTATTGCCTGTTGGCAGTTGTCCCAAATATCAGTTGTGAAATATCCCCGGAGAATAAGATAAACATAGTGGAACCAGCAGCTAGTAAGATTACCCGGAAAAGCATCGCCGTGGAAGCGGTTCGCTTTTTATCTTGTTCGTCGTTTGAGTCTATATAATACCGCACAGTGGCATTATCGGTGCCCAGTATTAAAAATACACCCAAGAATGCAATTGTTACTTGGACAAGGCTAATAATGCCATAATCACTGGGCACAAAGACTCGGGTATAGATGGGAACCAGAAAGATGCCCATGAGTGGTACAGCCAGGCTCCCCAGGCTGTATATAATAGTCTGTTTGAACAGAGGATTAATTCTGTCTTTCATTCGTTTATCATAAAAAATTTACGTGGTATGGTGGGACTTGACCTAATATGTTTGGTAATCTAGACCTTGTGCAATCGTGTAAGTAATTGTTTTAATATTAATAGATTAACTATTCGGGTCGTATGAAATTAAGTTTTCTGTATTTCCTGATAGAAGTTCGAGAATATCGGCGGCTACTCTTCTAGAATCATGGTATTTCTCCACATATTTTCTTCCCTTTTCTCCCAGTTCCTGCCTTAGTTTGGGGTTTTCCAACAGCAGCTTCAAGTTTTGGTAAATATTATCAGGGTCGGTATGGATAACGGGCACCCCCGGGCGGTGAGAAAACTCCGGAATGTTACCCCCTAAGACGGCACATCCTGCTGCCATCGCCTCGACACCAAATACACCAACAGCATGACCGAAGAATTGGTCCAGGGCAATGTCAGCCTTAGAAAGGGTCTCGCGAACCACTTTATTCGGCATATTTTGGAACAAATGGAATTCAAAATCATATCCTTCCTTCTTGAGTTGCTCCACAGCCTTCACAACATAGGAAGTCCCCTTCTTTACAGCGTCACTCGGGGCATGCACTACTATCGGTCTTGGATTAGGTATGTTATTATATCTGATATTCTGGATGTCTAGGGGAACAGAGAGGTAGTAATACCTCCTGGTTAGTAATTGAGACATATCGGGGAAAGAGAGTATATAATCCGCATACCTCTCAACTCTTTTTATCATCCTTTGCTTAGCTTTCAAGTTGCTTAGTTTCTCCCTGTCATCGTACATGCCAAAATAGTATTTGACCCCAGCCTTCTTGGCTGCTGCCTCAAAAAGCTCATAATGTCTTATATCACTGCCAATGAACCACATTATCACTTTCTTCCTGAGCAACTTAAGAATTGGCAGGTCAAGATTATAAGGAAGGAGGGTATCTCCATATAGAAAGATAAAAGCATCGTGGTGGATAAATCGCCAAAAGTATCTGAGCACCTTTATTATTTTTTGCCAGGTCTTCAAACCCTGGAACTTCATAATTACATCGTAGTCAGCGTCGGGGTATCTGGATAGTGCACCGTCTCTAACAGCAACGGTAACCCTCAGCCCCTTTTCTCTCAGAGCAGAACCAAGTGTGATGGCTATTCTCCCATACCAGCAAGGTCCGAGAAATATCTTTAAGTTCTTATTTTGCACGGAATTCACCGAATTTTCCTTATAAAGGTGATGAATTTGTCATGGTCAATCGCAAAGTTTCCGGTCACCCTTTGCCCAGGAGCAACATCCTTGGTTACTACGGCACCTATGCTAATAAATGCACCGTTCCCGATCTTTATTTCGGGTATAATGGAAGCACAGGGACCTATCCATACATCATTGCCGATAGTTACACTACCTGCGATTGCAGCCAGGGCAGCGATTAAACAATTCTTTCCGACATGAACATTATGGGCGATATGCACAAGATTATCGACCTTCGTATTCTCTCCTAGCTCCGTGAACTCGTCGAACACTGCCTTATCCACTACTGTGTTTCCTTGTATTTCAACTCCGTTGTGTAAAATTACACCGCCTGCATGGACTGTAGGTACTACTTTGTCACCAATGCGACTGAATTGGAAACCTTCGGTACCTATTACAGCTCCTGCTCTTACAACCACACGGTCTTCTAAGATTGAGTTTTCTAATATACACGCATTTGGACCTATCTCACATTCATCACCTATGCGGACATTCCTTTCCGCAATATAGGCTGTCGGGTGGATTTTGGCGCTCGGGGCTATTTCTGTGTTAAAACTCTTGCCGTAGAAATGTGTCTCTTTAGCCAGATAATTGTGTATCTCATAGAATGTTTTTCTCGGGTTGTTAGAGACGCCTACACCAAGTCTCTCCGGTACGGATGAGACTAGACTCGGTGTCGAAATAACACATGTTATATTGGTCTTCGACAGTAGTTCCGGCAGGTATTTTGCATCTTCAATAAATCCAAGTTGTTTGGGCTTGCTACCTGTGATAAGGCCAAGAGACTCAAACTCACCATCCCTCACTACTTCAGTGGAAGTCTTAGCCTTTACTTCGCTCAGCCTCATTTTCCGTACCTCCTTCACTAAAATCCTGGCAAATTGGGTTTCGCAGCGCTTCTTTCTCAGCTTCTTCTCGGCTAAGACCTCGCTGGCGTGCCCTAGCCATTAACTCTCCAACTTTTAACCCGGCGGTATTAAGGTCTATTACCGGCCGGGGTCCCAGCTCAGATAGCGACCAGCTCATATGCCCCTCAACCGGTTCATCATGCGGTAAATAGTGTATTTTGTATTTATCAAGTTCTTTCCGGTCTATCCTTCCATTTAGCTGAACTAAAACTACATCAGGGCATAATTCCTTTAACTTCACTGGAGATATATATCCCCCATTCCCGACTACTAGTTCAGGACTAAGATGGCTCGCCGCGATTATGGCATCACAACCCCGCAGTTTCCCATCCGCTGATGGAGTTTCCCCTCCTGATATATTAATTACATGTGCTCCCATTGCCTCAAGGGTATCAGTAATATTCAATGCAAATTTGCCACTGCCGACCACAACTATGTTGGATTGAAAGACTTCAATGCCGCTCTCAAATAATTTCTTAGCAACGAGATGTCCTAAATAACCAAACGTCTTTAATCTCTCATCTTCTTCATTAGTTCCCAAAACGCATATTTCTTCTCGCCGGCATTCTTTAAGGTCAAAGCCTTTCTCCCTGAGTTCCCAGGTTTCAAACATCAAAGGAATAACCGCAGTCCTTTTCATGTGTGAGATAAATTTGCTGTTTAGTGGTCTAACAAAACCCAGATTAGTTACTATGTCAGCTTCTCCTATAATCCTTGGTGTTAGCCTAGTGTGGATTTCTAATCGGTCTCCAAACCCTAGATAATCTGCCAATAGCGAAGTACTCTTTATTACTTGCTTGGTCGAGGCATATCGGGAATCCCGTGTAACTGTGTGAACTTTTTTGGCGCCAGCTAGAGCGGCAATCATAGGAGTATAAATGTAATTTCCCGAAGCAGCCTCAGTTAATACGACGAGATTCTGCAGGTTTAAGTCAAATTTAGAGATGGCATTCTCTATCAGGTGAATAGCTCTTTGTGGTGGTTCAAATTCGGCCATATTCTTTACATCTAGCATGTGTTTAATTGCTTATACCAGTCAATAGTTAGTTTTATCCCCTCTTCCAGATTAGTCCCGGGCTTAAACTTTATTAAATCTCGAGCAAGAGCGACACTGGCAATGAATCTCCTAACATCCCCTGGTCTTTCTCTTTCATAGACAATTACCTTTTTGCAATCCATATAATCAGCTACTAGCCTAACCAGCTTGTTTATTGAGATTTCACTACCAGTGGCTATATTTATCACCTTACCTCTGGTATTCTCGTGATTATATATTTCTACAGCGGCACCAGCAGTCTCGGTAACATATATATAGTCTCTGGTTTGCTCACCATCACCATAGATTACTGGAGCTCCACCTGATAGTATCCTCTCTATAGTCAAGGGGATGACTCCGGCATAGTTTCCTTCGTTCTGCCTTGGTCCGTAGTTATTGAACGGTCTGATAATTGAAGCATCGATTCCAAAGGTGCTTATATAGGATAGTACCAGCAGGTCTGTAGCTGCTTTACTAGCGCCGTATGAAGTAGTGGGGCGTAGCGGATGACTTTCATCCATAGGTGCGTACTGACAGTTACCGTATGCTTCCGATGATGAGAAATGAATCAGGGTGTCATAATAACCCTCTCTGGCTAGCTCACACCAGCAAAGCGTAATATTGTTATTCTGTTCATAAGTCCATCTGGGCTTATTTAGAGAAACTGGCAGCGGCACCACAGCCAGGTTGAATACCACCTGAATATCTTCTTGCTCCACTATGCCCTTCATTGTCCCGTAGTCTGAGGCATCCAGGTTATAAACCTTGAGGCCTGGGTAATTTCTGTTGGCCTCCTTAAGATTAGATTCCTTGCCCAAGAAGAAATTGTCCACCATCACTAGATTAGACGGCTTCTCCTGTATCAGCCGGTCAACTAGATGGCTACCAATGAAGCCAGCTCCTCCAGTTACCAAAACCGATTTATCATTAAGACTCACAAGGACTGTCCTCCGCAGTTGTTGAAACCTGCCCTGCCTTGATGGCGATTTCCAATACCTTCATGCCGTCATAACCACCCGCTAGAGGCTCTTTATCCGACTTTATACAGTCGAGGAAGTGCTCCAATTCTACTTTTAGTGGCTCTACTTTATCTATCTTGGGAACTATCTTTCTTTCCGCATTATATATTTCTACTTCCTGTTTAATATAGTCTAAATAAGCTGTACCTTTAGTGCCGGTTACAGTCACGGTTCTTATTCTGTGCGGCGTATACCAGTTTACTTCTATAGAGGCTGAAACATCGCCAAAACCCATTAGCATCATGGCAGCATCCCCTTTTACATTCTTATATCCGGTTGACCTGGCAAATACGGAGGTGCATTCAGTGCCAATAAAGTATCTGATAATATCGATATCATGGGTAGCTAAATCGACAATTATGCCCACATCACTTATCCGGGGAGCAAAGGGACCAACCCTCCTGGCTGATATGCAGATCAGCTTGCCCAAAATACCGTCATCTATTGTTTGCTTCAATTTCTTAACTGCTGGATTAAATCTCTCAATGTGTCCTACCATGAGCTTCACCTGATGAGTATCAGCCGCCGCAATAATCTCCCTAGCACTTTGTATAGACTCCGCTATCGGCTTCTCAATGAGCAGATTCACTCCCTTCTTTATTGCCGCCAGTGCTATTATTTTATGCCCTGTAGTCGGGACAGCGATACTAACAGCGTCTAACCTCTTATCTAGTAATTCTTTATAGTCGGAGTAGGCTTTTGTCCCATACTGAGTAGCTATCTTCTTTGCTTGCTCCCAATCAGTGTCAGCAATACCTACTAATTCAGCACCAAGCTCACGATAAACGCGCGGGTGATTCTGCCCCATGCTACCGACGCCAATAACTCCAACTTTCATAAAATGCCCCGAAATGGTTTAGATTTTATTCAACACTTTTAGTTCTTCTGACAGATCGATTACCTTAGCAGGACAACCAATAGCGAGCTTCCAGCTTGCGACATCTGTGGTAACAATAGCACCAGCGGAGATCATGCTTCCTTCACCAATCACTACGCCAGGAAGTATAACAGCACCAGCGCCTACGGATACCCCCTTTCTTAGAACAGGTCCCTTTAATTGGTTGCCTTTCCTAAAGGGTGGATACTTATCATTGGTTAACACTGCATTGGGACCAATAAAAACAAGATCTTCTATAGTGGTGTTTATTGGAATAAACACGTTGCTTTGTATATTTACATTACTCCCGATACTGGTGTTGCCCTCAATAACTGAGTTTGTGCCAATGCTAACATTATCCCCGATCACTGTCTTTTCCCTGATAAGAACATTATGCCCAGTTTGAAAGTTCTTTCCGATACGAACATGACAATATAGAATAGTGCCAGCTCTTATTAGAGCGTTCTCACCAATAACTGTACCCTGGAACTCATAATCTTCTATCTTTAGTTTTTGTTCCTCAATTTTATTAAGGACTGCAGTATCCGGGTATCCTATGATTACGTTCTCCAGGATCCGGTAATTTCTGCCCAATCTATTATTACCATAAAGCCGAACAGTCTCATGAATCATTTTTTTCCTAACTAAGCTCACTTTTAATTATCTTCAGGAGGTTATCAATTACATACTCTTGCTCTGCTTCCGTCATTTGTGGATATAGAGGAAGAGTAATGGTTAGATAATCAGCTTGAAGAGAAAAAGGACAATCATCGTCTTTCAAACCGTATTTTCGGCGGTAATAGTTCAATCTATGAACTGCGGAGGTTCCCTGCCGGTTGGCAATTCCCTTCTCGTTGAGTTTTGCCATTATTGTGTTTCGGACATTACGTAGTTTTTCCAGACTCTCTGGAGAAAAGTTATTAGCTTTAGGGTCTCGAAGCAGTAAGATATAAGACTGATAAGTATGCTTATATCCCTTTGCTGCCAGGGGAAGTTGAAGCCACTCTATATGTTTTAGTGCTTCGTTGTACTTCTTGGCTATCTCAATTCTACTCTTGATTATCCAAGGTAGCTTCTTCATCTGTTCGACTCCCACCGCTGCCTGAATGTCGGTCATACGATAGTTATAGCCCAATATATCATAGTCGGGAAGGAAGGAGTCCCCTTTTTCATGCCGTTGAAGGTCGGAGATTGTTGCCCCATGGTCTCTCAGACTCTGAACCCTAGCGTTTATTTTGGCATTGTTAGTTATTAACATTCCCCCCTCCCCAGTAGTGATTGACTTTCGAGGATGGAAACTGAAACAGCCAGCATCGCCAAATGTACCCGCATGTTTTGAGTTATAGAGACTTCCGAGAGCACAAGCGGCGTCCTCTACAACGCTAAGGTTATACTCCCTTGCCAGCTCCATGATGGGGTCCATATTAGCAACAAGGCCAAACAGGTGAACAGGCATAATTGCTGCTACCCTTGCCCGTCGCGTTTTAGCCTGCTCTAAGTATTCCCTAATTTTCCCAGGGCTAATGTTAAATGTGCCGAGGTCAATGTCAACAAAGACTGGCCTTGCCCCAGTATATTCTACAGCATTAGCTGAGGCGATAAAGGTGAATGAGGGAACCAAAACTTCATCCCCAGCACCTATGCCTAAAGCCAGCAATGCCAAGTGAAGGGAAGTGGTACAAGAAGTGGACGCCTTAGCAAATTTAGCTCCAGTGAATTCGCACACCATCTCCTCAAACTCCTTCACTCGGCGTCCCTGAACCACCCAGCCTGAGTCCAGGACTCTAGCCACTGCTTCCTTTTCTTCCTTCCCGAAATATGGTTTAGTTATTGGAATTTGCATCCTGGCGCTCCTATCTTAATAACCCTTCTTCCAGCATACTACCTAAGCATGCTCTAGAGTTGACAAAAGCATATTTAAAAGAGTTTTCCGCTTTCCTATCGCTTTAACATCCTACGACGCATAGGGAGCTTCTCTCACAATGATTCCCACAATCCTCTCAGCCGTCTTCCCATCCCAGAGCTCGGGGATACTTCCCTTTTTGGTCTTACCATCAAGTATTCTAAAGGCTTCTTTTATTAGCTTCTGGCTATCGTTGCCTACCAGAATATTTGTACCTTGGTTCTCAGTTTCTTTCCATCCTGTAGCATCTAGGAGGGTTAAACAAGGAATACCCAGAACTGTTGTCTCTGGTTCTATCCCTCCGGAATCGGTCATCACCAATCTAGCATTCATTTCAAGCTTGAGGAAATCAAGGTAGCCAAGGGGCTTAATAAAGCGAATATGTTCATCTTCAAAAAACTTTATAAGTCCAAACCCTTCAATACTTTTTCTTGTTCTAGGGTGAGCTGGGAAAACAACAGGAATCCTTTGAGAAATTTCTTGCAGGGCTTGTATAATCTGAAGCAGGCTTTCTTTCTTATCCACATTGCTGGGGCGATGTAGGGTTAGCACAGCATAATTCCCCTTATCTAAGCTCAGTCGAGTTAAAATTTGAGACCTCTCAGCTTTTTCTGTATTGTAAAGCAGGCTATCCACCATAATATTACCGACGAAGAATATCTTCTTATCGGCTACTCCCTCTCTTTTTAGATTTTCATCGGCATCGGGGGAGGGAGTAAAAAGATAGTCAGAGATGACATCGGTTAGCAGTCTGTTTATTTCTTCAGGCATAGTTCTATCATAAGATCTTAGTCCGGCTTCTACATGGGCTACCGGAATGTGAAGCTTGACCGCCGCCAGCGCTGCTGCCAGCGTTGAGTTGACATCGCCCACTACTACCACTAAATCTGGCTTTTCTTTGAAAAGCACCTGCTCAAACTCAATCACTATCTTGCCAGTTTGCTCAGCATGAGTTCCCGAGCCAACACCGAGGTAAATATCAGGCTGAGGGAGCTCCAGGTCTTGAAAAAAGACTTGGAACATTTCATAATCGTAATGCTGACCGGTATGCACAAGAAGGGGTTCAATAAGATTTGTTTTTGAAGAAGCATTATGCTTCTCTATCGCTCGCATTAAGGGAGCGATTTTCATAAAATTGGGCCTGGCTCCACAAACAAGAGCTACTTTCATTACTAAGCTTCCACTTGTTGTTCACAAAAGACTTTAATTAGTCGCACTGTCTCTTTAATCTGCTGGTCTTCAAGTTCAGGATATATCGGCAACGACAAGACTTCTTCCTGAGCCTGCTCACTTCGGGGAAAATCGCTTGGTCTATAGCCTAAGGGTTTATATACTTCTTGAAGGTGTAGGGAGAGGGGATAATAGATAGCGGTGGCAACGTCTTGAGAGCTTAGAAATTCCTTTAGTTTATCCCGCTTTGACCTCAAGTTAAGGCGAATTGTGTAGTAGTTAAAAATATGGTAGCTGTAAGGGGCTACATAAGGGGGCTTAATTCCGTCTACTCGTTCCAGAGGTTGGCAATAAAGTGAAGCCTTTTGCCGTCTCAGTTCAATCCACTCATTAAGATGTCTAAGCTTAACCCGGAGTATGGCTGCCTGAAGGGAATCAAGGCGGCTATTGAACCCGGGTATGAGGTGATAATACTTCTCCTTACAGCCATGATTTCTAAGTATTCTTGCTCTTTCGGCAATGTCAGGGTCATTGGTTACAATCATTCCTCCATCCCCGTAAGCCCCTAGCACCTTGCTGGGGAAAAAACTGAGACAACCAACATCTCCTAAGGAACCAACCTTTTTGCCCTTATATTCAGCTCCAAGAGCCTGCGCACAATCCTCAACAATCTTAAGCTCATATCTGCGGGCAAGATCCAGAATAGGGTTTATATCTACAGGCTGACCGTAAAGGTGAACGGGGAGGATGGCTTTGGTTTTATTATTAATCTTTGATTCTAGCTTTACCGGGTCAATATTATAGGTTTTCGGGTCTATATCAGCGAATACAGGGGTAGCACCACACTTAGCTATAGTTTCGGCAGTAGCAATGAAGGTAAATGGAGTGGTAATAACCTCGTCGCCGGGCTTAATGCCGCAAGCAAGGAGAGCCAGTTGTAAGGCATCGGTGCCGGAGGCAACCCCTATGGCATATTTTGTGTCGCAATAGGTAGCCATCTCTGACTCAAAAGCTTCTACCTCAGGGCCCAGAATAAACTGTCCACTACGGACGACTCCCTGAATAGCTTCGTTTATCTCATCTTCTATTTGTTTATACTGGGCTTTCAGGTCAACTAATGGGATACTCATTGGCTAGCTCTTTCTACTTTTTCCTTTTTGCCATTTCCTTGCTTAGTATATTCCTTACCGCATTGACCACATCTTATTTTACTACTTCCTACGAATTCCAGCCTTACACCACACTCACAGACCCAACTCTGAAGTCGAGCTGGATTTCCATAAGCCAGAGCATAATCAGGAACATTTCTGGTAATAACAGAGCCAGCACCAATAAAGGCATACCTACCGATGTTATTACCACAGATAACAGTTGCATTAGCACCGATGGTGGCTCCTTTTCCGACTAGAGTAGACTTAAACTCGTGCTTGCGGGAAATCTCACTCCTTGGATTAATCACATTGGTAAACACGCAAGAGGGGCCGCAAAACACATCCTCTTCTAAGGTTACCCCTTCAAAAACAGAAACATTGTTCTCAATTTTAACGTTGTCGCCTATCTTTACTCCCTTCCCAATAAAGACATTCTGTCCAATAACGCAATTCTTTCCAATATTGACATCAGGCATTACGTGTGAAAAGTGCCATATTTTTGTCCCTTCACCAATTTGACAAGGCTTGTCAATAATGGTTGTTTCGTGAATAAAGATGTCCGTTTCCTCTTTATTCAGTAGGATAACCTTACCATTTTCCTCAAGTGATTTCTGGCAGCCAGCCAGAATCTCTAAGACTTGAAGTCCTTTACGTCCATTGACCTTCGGTTGGCTACGAGTCTGCACGCATTTAATGAAATCCTGACATTCTATCTTTAACGGCTCTTCCAAAGAAATAGGGACAACCTCAGCTTCCTTGGGGTGGGGGACTGGCTTTCTCTCAATCCACTCTATCTCATGGCTGTAGAGGAAAAGTTTATCTTTAGGATTGGTATCGTTAAATTCTGCCATCTTTTTATCGCCCACGACAACGAGCTTCTGTTCTTTATATGGATGAAGCCAGTTGACAAAGATATGGGCTTTTACACCGTCGTTGAAACTCATGGTGGTTAGGGTAACATCGGCTATATCTTGATGGAGATAATAGCCACCATGGGCAGAGATTTCTTGAGGCGTCTCATTGAGAAGCAACAGGATGACTGATATATCATGAGGAGCAAAGCTCCACAGAATATTTTCCTCAGTGCGAAACTTCCCTAGGTTTAGTCTATTGGAGTAAATGTATTGGAGCTTTCCTAATTCTCCTTTATCCACCAGCTCTTGGAGCTTTACCACTGCCGGATGATATTCTAATACATGACCCACCATCAGGATTTTGCCTTTCTCCTCAGCTAATTCAACCAGCTCCTCTCCTTCTTCGACCTTTAGGGCGAGAGGTTTTTCCACAAATATATCTTTACCAGCAAGCAATGCCTGCTTTGCCATAGAATAATGGAGGGCGGTGGGGGTAGCGATAACTACCCCCCTTATTTCTTCATTTTGAAGAACACGGGAATATTCGCTCTCTGTATTTACCTCCGGATAGTTAGAAGCAATCTTTTCCAGTATCTCGGGGTTAGCATCGCAGATGGTATGAAGGGCACCAAGTTGAGCAAAGTTTCGCACTAAGTTCTTACCCCAATAGCCACAGCCGACTACAGTTATATTCCTGTTCATTGCCTACCTCATAATGTCCTGTAATAGAATCCCCTCTCTACCACCTCGTTTTCACTAAAAAGCCCGCGCACATCAATCAATATGGGGTTACTGTTCATAACGTCTTTTAATTTCTCCAAAGTTAGCTTTTTGAAGACATCGTGTATTACGGTTAATAGTAGGCAATCTATATTTTTTGCTTGCCCAAGATTTCGTATAGTTTCAATTCCAAATTCATCTTCAATATTATTGAGCAAAGGGTCATAACCTAAAATCTCTACCCCGTACGCTTTGAGCTCCTTTATGATTTCCTTAGCCGGTGTCTCTCTGGTGTCGGCTACATTCTCCTTATAGGTCAAGCCCATTATGAGCACTCTAGAGTCTCTGATTACCTTACCTACATCATTCAGGGCTTTTATGGTCGTCTGAGCTGTATGCTTGGGCATGTAATCATTTATAGCCCTGCCAGCCAGAATCACCTGGGGATGGTAATTAAGTTCCTTAGCTTTATATACCAGGTAGTAAGGATCAATTGGGATGCAGTGTCCACCAACTAGGCCAGGAGAGTAGCGGTCGAAGTTCCACTTAGTGGCAGCGGCATCCAGGACATCCTTTGTATTCAGCCCCATCCTCTCAAAGATGAGAGATAGTTCATTTACCAGGGCTATGTTTAAATCTCTCTGTATGTTTTCTATAACCTTGGCTGCTTCGGCTGTTTTAATATCTTTCGCCTTGAAGACTTCACAGCATATCCTACTATATAGTTCAGCGATAAGTTCAGTGGTCTCTGTGTCCATTCCGCTGACTACTTTAGTAATCTGACCTATGGTGTGCGCGCTATCCCCAGGGTTTATTCTTTCCGGCGAATAAGCTATTTTAAAATCCTTGCCACACTTAAGCCCGGATGTCTCCAAGATTGGCTTTACTACGTCCTCGGTAACACCAGGATAGACAGTCGATTCCAGGATTACAGTGCAGCCTGCCTTCATATTCTGGCTGACAATCTCTGAGGCGTTTTCAATGTAGGATAAGTCTGGCTCCTTTGATTTAGTTACTGGAGTAGGAACCGTAATTATTATGAAGTCAGATTGCTTTATCTGGTGAGAGCTATTGGTGATAGTGAGGTTTTGACTAGTGTTATGGAGACTTAGCTCCTTTACCAACTTAATGTTAGTATCAAAGCCGATTACTTTAAAGTGATGGGAAAAGGCTTCAGCCAGAGGTAGCCCAACATAGCCAAGCCCGATGATACAGATGATAGCTTCTGTTAATCTATTTTGCATTCTTGGTTCCTCTTATTGTCTTCCTCAACCCATCTTCCCGGCTATATTGTGGTTCATAACCGATAGCCCTAGCTCTAGAGATATCGGCCGAATAACATCCTTGACAAAGGTGAAGTCCCTGCTTTGCTTACCGTCCCATAGATAATGGAGTGTTTATTCTGTGAAACCCTGGCTATAAATATAGAGATAACAGCAGCATATTGCAAGCCCAAGCTTTGACGTGGCCCATAGACATTAAAATATCTGAGGCAAATGGTTGGTAGGCTATAGATTTGCTGGGAGATACAGTAATAGTATGCACTTGCCAGTTTGGTTAAGGCATAGGAAGACCGAGGATGTGAAATCATGCCTTCTGTCTTGGGTAAAGTAGGAGTATCGCCATAGACTGAGGAGGAAGCATAGATAACCTTTTTAACATTGTTATCTCTAGCCGTCAGGAGTACATTTAGTGTTCCCATTATGTTTACCTTACCACCAGTGATAACTCTCTTTTTCATAATATCTTTATTTCTAGAATGGCAAGCAAAGATTCAGATTCTGCATTAACTTATTGCACCACGTTAGTAGACAAGCATCAATATTACTGGCTATAAACTGCCATGTATCCAAACTAGACACTCCTCTTCATACACGAGTTTGTACTATAATCGTTACGAAAGATACTGGTCTCACCTTCTTAGATCAAGGCTTCTGGTCATAGAAAGATATGCTATCTTGTTTTTCCCTTGATATTGGTATGGCTCTCTCACTTTGAGACAGCGATAGATAATTTCAGCTAACTTCTCTTTACTATTCATTGCATTTATTCTCCTTTTAACGTAGATGGAATCGATGTTAGAACATTGATATAATGAGCGTTATCGTGTATAATATTAATATGTATGGTGTCAAAGAAGCTGCCCAAAAGATGGGTATATCCGACAGCCACTGTCGAAGGCTATTGGAAAAAGGACATGTAAGAGGTAAAAAATTAGGACATGACTGGGTAGTTCTCAGTTTAGATTACAAGAGGAAAAGAAGACCGAAGAAAAAGAGTACGTAGCAACATATAAATGGAATAAGTGCTCTACGGAAGGAAGTTTGAAGAAAGGATTATTAATCATCGCTGGGAGTATCTCTACAGCAATTGGCATTGTGGGCATATTCATCCCACTTCTGCCTACGACCCCATTTCTCTTGCTCGCTGCTGCCTGTTATGCACGTAGTTCACAGAGGTTCTACGATGGGCTTCTAAGTAATAGAGTTTTCGGCGCATACATTAAGAACTATCTGGAAGGCAAGGGAATACCGATCAAACTGAAAATAATAACGCTCGCTTTACTCTGGATTACCATCGGGCTGTCAGTCATATTTGCAGTGCAACATGTCGTAATTAGGATAGTTCTCATGATAGTAGCCATAGGTGTGACTGTACACATAGTTCTTGTTAAAACTTCTCTGGGAAAGAAGAATCAATAAGCGGTGATATATGAAAAAAGCTAAGCAAATATTACTAAATACTAAAAATTCATCAAAAACTAAAAAATATAGCTATAAAAATGGAGCGGGAGACGAGGATCGAACTCGCGACCCTCTGCTTGGGAAGCAGATGCTCTACCACTGAGCTACTCCCGCTTATGCTAACTTACATTATGCTTTGCGATTAGCTTCGTGTCAAGATAATTCAGTGGTAGTATTTGTCAATCTGTTCAATCCACCCTTAATAAACGGGTTCTCTGGCTGGAATGGGTACTGACGTTTAAATTATGATATATTGTTTAACTATCGTTAATTTAGTAGGAGTGGTATAGAGATGGTAGAGAATAACCTATCGCCGGCTTCTATTACCGGTAATTTAGGGACTCATGTTATTGGGCAAAGGGTTATTTGCTATCCCAGTCTGGCCTCAACAATGGACGTAGCGAAGCAAGAAGCTCAACTGGGAGCAGTAGAGGGGACGGTTGTTATTGCTGATGAGCAAACTATGGGGAGAGGCCGAATAAAGCGTGTTTGGCTATCACCTAAGGGTAGCATCGCTTTGTCTATTATTCTCTACCCCAGCGTGGTCAATTTACCTTCCCTTATTATGCTGGCTTCTCTAGCTGTGGCTCATAGTATTGAGACGGGAACTGGCTTGAGGTCACAAATTAAGTGGCCTAACGATGTTCTAATTAATGACAGGAAGGTGTGTGGGATTCTAATTGAAAGCAGCGTGCGGGGAAACATTGTGGATTACGCTATTATAGGTATCGGGATAAATGTTAATCTTAGGCTGTCTGATTTTCCTGAGATTCAGCCTATTGCTACCAGCCTCTCTGCTGAGCTAGGAAGAGATGTGTCGCGCTTAAGAGTAATACGACAACTATTAATTGAAGTGGAAAGATTGTATCTGGCTCTTCAAGCTGGGGGGTCTATTTATGAAGAGTGGCGGGATAGTTTAGTAACACTAGGTAGAAGGGTTCAAGTAAAGTCAGGCAAGACTATCTATGAAGGTGTAGCTGAATCGGTAGCCAGGGATGGCAGTCTTCTATTGCGCCATTCAAATGGAAGCTTATCTAGGATTGTAGCCGGAGATACTACCTTGCGTGACTAACTAAAGTACCTCTGTCCCATTCCTGTGTTCCCTCTTGGTAAGGGGAGGGGGCAAAGCCCTCCCCTTACCAACTCTGCCCCCAGGCTACTCTTTAGTAAAGAGTCTAATTTTGCTTCCTGCTATTTGCCGGTCTTCTCACCTGATTGGCCGCTTCCGCCCCGGTTTATGAACATAGAGATAAGGTCTATAGGCAGAGGGAAGATGAGGGTGCTGTTTCTTTCTGAAGCTATTTCAGTCAGTGTTTGTAGATAGCGAAGCTGTAGCGTGACCGGTTCTTTAGCCATAACAGTTCCAGCTTGAGCCAGCTTCTCTGAGGCTTGAAGCTCACCCTCGGCATGGATGATTTTGGCTCGTCTATCTCTTTCTGCCTCAGCCTGAGCCGCCATGCTCCGTTTCATCGTTTCATCGAGTTCAACCTCTTTAATCTCCACTGCGCTCACCTTTATCCCCCACGGGTCAGTTTGCTCGTCAATTATCCTCTGCAGTGTCTCATTAAGTTTTTCCCTTTGTGAGAGTAGGTCGTCGAGTTCAGATTGCCCCAATACATTTCGCAGTGTTGTTTGGGATATCTGTGAGGTGGCTCTGATGTGGTCTAAGACCTTAACTACAGAAGACTCAGGGTCTACCACTCGCAGAAATACTACTGCATTTACCCTGACAGTAACATTATCCTTGGTGATTACCTCCTGTGATGGGACGTCCATGGTCACCACTCGGAGGTCTACTTTCACCATCCGGTCAGCAAATGGGATAATGAGGAATAGACCGGGGCCCCTGGAGCCTACCAGTCTCCCTAAACGGAAAACAACTCCCCGCTGATACTCAGGAACAATTTTAACCGTCATCGGAATAAGTATAAGCAAGGCTAGAACAATTACACCGATAATAATTGGGCTCATTTGTTTGCCTCCTTCATTCTTTTTTGGTTACATAAAGTTTTAACCCGTTAACCTTAGTTATAATCACCTCCTCCTCGAGTTTTACCCAACCCGTCTCTGATATTGCTGTCCAGCGTTCGCCCTGGATGAAGACTATTCCCTTGGGTTCCAGAGCTACCTTGACTTCGGCGGTCTTTCCTACTAGGTCTTCTCTACCGGCAGATACCTGGTGGTGGTGGGCTCGTATTCCCCGGTTAATTATAAAGACAAAGAAAGCAATAATAAAGATTGCCACTATGACAATCTGCCACCATTCTACTTGAAACCAACTTGGGTCTATTTCAAACAATGGAGCCCCCCTTTACTCTTTTTTGGTTACATAGAGTTTTAACCCGTCAACCTTAGTTATAATCACTGTTCCCCCGGGTTCTACTTGACCCTCATCTGATATGGCTGTCCAGTTTTCACCCTTGAGGAAAACCGTTCCTTCCGGTTTTAAGGCTAGCTTAACTACAGCCGTCTTTCCTATCAGCTCTTCCCAGCCGGTAGATACCTGACGGCGGTATGACCGAATTACTCGGCTAATCACAAAGGCAAAGAGGGCAGCAATGATAATTGCTATTGTGGCAATAAGCCACGGGCTTACTTGAAACAATGGTCCCCCCTTAAATAAGATTAAGGAGCCAATAACCAATGAGGTTATGCCCCCTGCGGTAAATAAGCCAAAGGTTGTGGTAAATACCTCGGCGATAAAGAGACCGAAAGCTAGAACTATAAGCAGAATCCCGGCATAATTTACCGGTAACATTCCTAGTGAATAGAAGGCCAGTAGTCCACTGATGGCACCGAGTACACCAGGGAAAATAAGACCGGGGTTGAAGATTTCAGCCATTATACCGAGTGAAGCCAAGCTTAGAAGTATAAGGGCAATGTTTGGGTCACTGATAGCATAGAGGAAATCCTCCATTGCGTTCATCTTGTTATGGTTAATGGTGGCTCCTTGAGTGTGTAGGGTAACCACACTGCCACCCAACATAATTATCTGCCTGCCATCAAGTTGAGAGATAAGGGAATCAAGGTCAGGGGCAACCATGTCAATAACATTAAGCTCCAGAGCCTCCTGCTCTGTAGCTGATACGCTTTCCCTGACTGCTTTTTCTGCCCATTCCATGTTACGCCCATGAGCCTCGGCGATACTTCTAATATAGGCAGCAGCATCATTGACAACCTTCTCCTCCATAGTTTCTGACATTCCTTCTTCACCCTCAGCGCCTATTGACACCGGGTGGGCGGCACCCATAGCAGTATTTGACGCCATAACTGCCACGTGGGCCGCCATAGTAATAAACACACCAGCCGAGGCGGCTCTAGCCCCTGAAGGGGAGACATATACCACCACTGGCACCCTCGCATTAACAATGTCCTTCACGATGTCACGCATGGAAGTATCTAAGCCACCGGGTGTATCCATTTGGATGATGATAGCTATGGCATTATCTTCCTCAGCTTGCTCAATACCACGCTCGATATAATCAGCGAGCACAGGGTTGATAACTCCCTTGGCATGGAGCACATCGATTCTGGAACTAGCTGCCTCAGCCCCAATAGTGATAGAGGCGATAATTATTACGCCCAATAGTAACAGAATGCGTATAAATTTTGGCATATTCAATCCTTTACAATTTGTATTATTAAATTATATGGTGATTACAGTTACATTGCAAGTGAATCGGAAGAAAGGTCGCTTATGAGGGGAAGTTTGAAGGAGCGAAGCCCCTTCAAAAACACTCTTTCCCCCTTTCCTTATCGAGGAGAGGGGGATTAAGGGGGAGAGGTTTATATAAAATATAAAATGTTCATAGTTGAATAGCTAGGCAAATTGGTATAGAATTTACCAACTGTTCATAAAGGTGTGTGGTATGAGAGTCCAAAAGTGTAAAGGAACTAGAGATTTATCTCCTGAGGAAATGACAAAGTTTCGCCTAATTGAAGAAGCGTTTAGAGACTGCTGCCTTAAGTGGGGGTATAAGGAGATTAGGACACCAACACTTGAGTATCTCCACTTATTTACCTCAACCGGGACGCTTACCCCTAGTAGGCTAAACAAGGTCTATTCCTTCCTTGATTGGGATGGCTGGAGTGGAGAAAGGGTAGTGTTGAGACCTGATGGCACTATCCC